>Ga0137388_10000187_pt1 | contig 32127 bp, 30 predicted proteins | sample 15con2h14AmetaG_FD_104644 | JGI IMG/M metagenome (GOLD analysis project Ga0137388, IMG submission 104644) | Vadose zone soil microbial communities from Angelo Coast Range Reserve, California, USA - 15con2h1.4A metaG | ecosystem: Environmental > Terrestrial > Soil > Vadose zone > Saprolite...
CGACCCCGATGGCTATGTCGATGAGGAGAAGCAGGGCGTCGAGGCGCGAAGCCTGACCGTGTCCACCGCCGACGATGGCGCGGTCCTCATCAACTGCATCCTGGATAAGGTCGGCGGCGCTGCAGTCCAGACGGCGCTGGAGCCGCTGGCCAGGCGCGCGGGCAAGGACGATGACCGTCTTCGGGATCGCCGGCTGGCGGACGCCCTCGTCGACCTCGCGATGCACGCGCTAGACACCGGCCTGGTGCCGCAGCGCACGCACATGCAGGTCACGACCTCGATTGAAACGTTGCTCGGTCTGGGCGGGTCGCCGGCGGCGGAGATGGAGTTCTCGCTGCCGATCTCGGCCAAAGCTGTCGAGCGGCTCGCGTGCGACTGCAGCGTCACCCGCATCCTGCTCGGCTCCGACTCGACGGTGATTGACGTTGGACGCGCCAAGCGGGTGATTTCCGGGCCGCAGCGCAAAGCGCTTGAGATTCGCGACCACGGGTGTATCTGGCCTGGGTGTGATCGCCCGGCAACATGGACCTCGGGCCATCACCTCGTCCAGTGGATTCATGGCGGGCCTACCGACATGCCCAACCTATGCCTGCTTTGTTACCGGCATCACTGGATGGTGCACGAAGGCGGCTGGCAGATCATCCGCGCTGACGACGGACGCATTCTCACGATCCCAGCGACGACCGCGTTCCAGCGGCTACCACGGGGGCCGGATTAGCCTGATTCTGTGACCGTCGAGCGAAGATCGAAACGGTGGTCGGGTGTTCGCCTGGAAGCCGTCGCTCGTAGGCTGGTGAACGCATCTCCCCTCTGCGCGCTCGCGACTGTCGGGCTTCCCAGGCGCGCATACATCAGCCATATGTACTTCGCCTGGACTGATGCCTTCGACGTCTGCTGGATTTCGGATCCCGACTCGCGACATTCGCGCAACCTCGCGACCAACAGCTCAGCGGCGGTTAGCGTCTACGACTCCAGGCAGATCTGGGGCCGGCCGGATCGAGGGATCCATTTGTTCGGGATCGCCGGGGAAGTCCACGGCCGGGCTGCACGTGAAGCCGAGAAGGCTTATGCGAAGCGGTTCTCGAGCTACGGCGGATTAGACGATTCCCTTCGCATGTATCGCTTTCGGCCGCGCACGATGCAGCTGTTCGACGAGCGCTCGCTGGCGCCCGGCACGCTGGTCACTGCCCGCGTCACGCGCAGTGGACTGGCTTGGCTGCGGACCGAGGTCTGGGCCTAGCTTCCGCTCTACTGCCGGACGATCGCGGCTGCGCCCTTCCTCAGCACGTACTTCTGGATCTTGCCGGTCGCCGTCTTCGGCAGCTCCTGGACGAACGTCACGCTGTGCGGCGCCTTGAAATGCGCGAGCCGCTCGCGGGTGAACTGGATCAGATCCGCCTCCATCGCGGTTTCGCCGGCCTTCAGCACGACATACGCGTGTGGCGCCTCCCCCCACTTGTCGTGCGGCAGCCCGACGATCGCCGCCTCCTGGACCGACGGGTGCCGGAGAAGCACTCCTTCGACCTCCACGGACGAGATGTTCTCTCCCCCGCTGATGATCACGTCCTTGATCCGGTCGCGAATCTCGACATAGCCATCGGGATGCATCACAGCCGCGTCGCCGGTGTGGAACCAACCATCGCCCATCACCTTCTTGGTCGCCTCGGGGTCGTTGTAGTAGCCCTCCATCACGACGTTGCCGCGGAAGACGATCTCACCCAGCTCCTGCCCGTTCATCGCCACGTCCTTGCCCTCGCTGTCGACCACGCGCAGCTCGCCGGCCGTGATCAGCTCCACCCCGGTCCTCGCCTTGATGACCGCCCGGTCGACAGGCGCCAGCCGGCGGTGCTCCGGGCGGGGTTCGCAGATGGTCAGGAAGGGCGCCGTCTCCGTGAGCCCGTAGACCTGCGTCACCTCCCAGCCGAACTCGCCCTCCATCCGCTCGATGGTCGCAGCCGCCGGCGGCGCACCCGCCGTCACGATGTTGACTCCGCGCGGCACCTCGCCTCGCACCGCAACCGGCGCGTTGGCCAACGCGATCAGAACGGTCGGCGCCGCGCAGAGCCAGCTCACGTGCTCGTTGCGGATCAGCTCGAAGACCTTCGCCGGATCGACCTTCGGCAGGCACACGTGCACACCACCGACCGCCGTCACGAGCCAAACGAACGTCCAACCATTGGCGTGGAACATCGGCAGCGTCCACAGATAGCGGTCGTCGACACCGAGATGCAGGTGGACGAGAGTGCCGACGACGTTCATCCACGCATTGCGGTGCGTGATCATCACGCCCTTGGGCTTCGCGGTCGTGCCGCTCGTGTAGTTCAGGGAGAGCAGGTCGCCCTCCGCGACGTCCGGGCGCTTGAAATCGGGACCCGCGGTCGCGATCGTGGTCTCGTACTCGGTCCATCCCTTACGGCCGGCGGCGCTTCCAAGCGCGACGAAATGCTCCACCCCATTGAGCCGCCCTCGAACGCTGTCGACGGCTTCCATGTGATCCGGGTGGACGCACAGGACCTTGGCCCCTGAATGACCGGTGATGTAGACGAAGTCTTCCGGGGTCAAGCGATAGTTGATCGGCACCAGCACGGCCCCTGTCTGGGGCACCGCGTAGAACGACTCGAGCTGCTCGTGCGTGTTGGGGGCGATGTAAGCGACCCGGTCGCCCTTCTTCACGCCCATCTGCTGGAGCGCAGCCGACCAGCGGTCGCACCGGTCGAAGAACTGTTCGTAGGTCAGTCGCAGATCGCCATCGATGACCGCCTCGCGGTCGCCGTAGAGCTTCCGGGCCCGCCGCGCGAACTCGAGCGGGGTCAGCGGAGATTCCATCGTGCCCTTCTCAAGGTACGGAGTGTAAGACGCTCCGCGCTCGCTTGAAAAGGAGCCAGACCGCAACAGTCGCCACGACCACCACCAGTACCCGCACCGTGAATGCGGCGTCGAGCGCGGCGTTCAGCCCCACAACGACCGGCGCAAGGGTGCGCCCGTCGAGGATGGTGGACAGCGCTGCCGCGGGTAGGGCAACGCCCATCGACGATCCGATCTGCCGCATCGTGTTGAACGTCGCCGCGGCAAGGCCGGCCTCTGATGGCGAGAAGCCCGAGAATGCCCCGGCCGCGCTGAGCGCGATGATGTAACTGAACGGGGCGCCCATAAGGGCCATCAGGACCACCGCCGGCCAGACAGGCCATGTGCTCGTTGCAAATGCCCAGGGCGCCAAAGCCAGCGCCAGCGCTACGAGCGATCCGACCAACAGCGCCTCGGTTCCAACCAGACGAACGGCTCGCTCGACGGTCAGGCCCGCGGCGGCACTCACCAGACCCCACGTGCCGAGGACCAGCCCCGCCGCAAGGACACCCAGGCCCAGCTCGGACTGTAGATAGATCGACGTGTAAATCACCACCGCCAGCGCTGAAAACCAGCCGCAAGCGCCGGCAACCGTGTTGCCGAGAAACGTGGCATTTGTGAATGTCTTCAGCCGAAGCATCGGCTCCCGGCAGGCGCTCTCCCACATCACGAACGCGGCGAGGGTGCCGGCGGCCACACCGAAAGCAGCCAGGGTGGCAATGCTCATCCAGCCCCACGAGGCTCCTTCGAGAAGTCCGAAATTGAGCGCCACAAGAGAAGCGCTGACCAACGCGAGTCCAGGAAGGTCGAGGCGGCGAGGCGCTCCCCTGCTTCCGACGAGAACGACGCTCGCGGCCAGCAACGACAGCAACGCGACGAGAGCCAGGTTCCAGAAGATGAATCGCCAACCGCCCAAGCCGGCAACCAACGCTCCTGCAAGGGGCCCGGCGACGCCGCCGAGCGAGCCGAACAGCACGAAAATGCCCATCGCCCACTGACGGCGCTCGGGGAAGGTGATGGAAATTTGAGCCAAGGCGAGCGTGAGCATGGCCGCGGCACCAGCACCCTGGACGACGCGACCAACCAGCAGCCAGGCTACGGAAGGGGCGACTGCACAGGCAACGGAGCCAAGGCCGAAGAGCGCCAGGCCGATCATGAAGACCCGTTTGCGACCGTAACGGTCGCCTAGTACACCGGCGCTGGCCAGCAGTACGGCATACGTGAGGACATAGCTGTTCGCCACCCATGCGAGGTCGGCCACGCGCGCGTGGAGATCGCGTCCGATCAGCGGGAGCATCAGGCCAACGACGCTTGTGTCCAGGATCGCGGTAAAAGCCGCAAGGCAGATGACTGCCAGAACGACAACCGGCCGTCGGATGAAGCTGACTTTCTCAGCGTCCGTCGACGATGCGATTGCCGCCTCGCTCTGTGCCATGCGGCCAGGATGATCGGGGCGAGGTGGCGTCGTCATCGCGCGATCGCGCTATTGGCCGGCGGAGCTTGCTACGAGTTGAGCATCAGCGCGAAGTCAGCACTCTCGATGCCGCCGACGAAGGCGCGGTGTGCGCGCGGCTCCAGCTCAACCGCCCGCTCGTAGACGAACGCGTATACGCTGTCGAGGTTCCAGTCGCCGTATCCCTGGATGCGCAAGCCATAGCGCAACGACTGGTCCTTCTTCCCACGCTCGAGCAGGTCGGTTGCTCGTGTGTAGATGGCCTTCAGGATCTCGAGCTGCATCGATAGCTCTGCGATTGTCTTCGGGTCACCCTCCGCCTCGACCAGCTGGCCGATCTGGGCTTCGAGGTCGGCGATCTCCTTCAGGTAGTCGTTCACCGTCACGACCCTCCCCAGGAGTTTAGTGCTGCAGCGGGGGGAGCCGCAGCACTTCTTCTAGTGAATCAAATAGTTCGACGCGACTGTGGCGGCGATCAGGATCGCGATGATGTTGACGACCTTGATCATCGGGTTGATGGCTGGACCGGCCGTGTCTTTGTTGGGGTCGCCGACAGTGTCGCCGGTGACCGCAGCCTTGTGGGCCTCCGAGCCCTTGCCGCCTAGGTGCCCCTCCTCGATGTACTTCTTCGCGTTGTCCCAGGCTGCACCGCCGCTGGTCATCGCAATCGCCAGGAACAGCCCGGTGACGATGGCGCCGATCAGAAGGCCCCCCAGCGCAACTGGTCCGAGCAAGTAGCCGACGGCGAGCGGCGCCACCACCGGGATGATGCCGGGGAGGATCATCTCCCGCTGGGCGGCCGCAGTGACTATCCGCACCGCGGTGCCGTACTCAGGCTTCGCGGTACCCTCCAAAATCCCCTTGATCTCGCGGAACTGGCGGCGGACCTCTTCGACGACCAGTCCGCCGGCGCGCCCCACGGCCAGCATCGCCAGTGATCCGAACAGGAACGGCAGGATGCCCCCGAAGAACAGGCCGACGATGATGTGCGGATCCCTGAGGTCGAAGGCGATCTGATGGCCCGCACGCGTCAGCTCCTGGGTGTACGAGGAGAACAGGACCAGCGCCGCCAGCCCTGCGGAGCCGATCGCGTAGCCCTTGGTCACGGCCTTGGTTGTGTTGCCGACGGCGTCGAGTGGGTCTGTCACCCCACGCACCGATTCAGGCAGATTCGCCATCTGCGCGATGCCGCCCGCGTTGTCGGTGATCGGACCGTAAGAATCGATCGCAACGATGATTCCCGTCATCGACAGCATGGCCACGGCGGCGGTTGCGATGCCGTACAGGCCCGCCAGGTTGTAGCTGATCAGGATGCCGATCCCGATCACGGTCACGGGCAACGCCGTCGCCATCATCCCGATCGACTGACCGGCGATGATGTTGGTCGCGTGGCCGGTGACGGATGCCTTCGCGATGAGGTGAACAGGCCAGTAAGCAGTCTCGGTGAAGTACTCAGTGATGGCGACGATGAGAATCGTGATCACCACCCCGACGAGGCCGGCATAGAAAAGGTTGTGCGGGTCAGTGACTCCGCCCCCGGCCTTCAGGAAGCTGTTGTCGATCATGTACTGGGTGACGAAGTAGAAGCCGACCAGGGCGATCGCCACCGCGACCAGCAACCCCGCGTACAGGGCGCCCATGATCCAGCGTGGGTTGAAAATGCGCACGAAGAATGACCCGCCGATAGAGCCCACAATGCTCACCGCGCCGAGCAGCAACGGGTAGATGACCCAGGCGACCTGGCCCTTGAAAAGAAGGGAGCCCAGCAGCATGGCCGCGATCATCGTCACGGCGTAGGTTTCGAAGAGGTCGGCGGCCATACCGGCGCAGTCGCCGACGTTGTCGCCGACGTTGTCCGCGATGACGGCGGGGTTGCGCGGGTCGTCCTCAGGGATGCCGGCTTCCAGCTTGCCGACGAGGTCCGCGCCGACGTCCGCCGCCTTCGTGTAGATGCCACCGCCCAGCCGGGCGAAAACCGACACGAGGCTCGCGCCGAACGCAAGCCCGACCAGGGCGTCGGGGTTCTTGAAGATGTAGTAGGCGCCGGACACTCCGAGAAGCCCGAGGCCCACGACCATGAAGCCGGTCACGGCGCCGCCGCGGAAGGCGACCTGAAGCGCTTTGTTGAGACCTCCGCGCGCGGCCTCAGCGGTGCGCACGTTCGCGCGCACGGCGATGTTCATGCCCACGTATCCCGCTGCCGCCGAAAGCACCGCGCCGACGACGTAGAGCAACGCGGTGGTCCGGTCGATCGCGACGCCGATGACAATGGCGATGACCACGCCGATGATGGCGATCACCATGTACTGCCGATTCAGGTAGGCGGAAGCGCCCTCCTGGATGGCGGCCGCGATCTCCTGCATTCGCGCGTTGCCCGCGGGCAGCCTGAGCACCAAGACGATCAGGACGACCGCGAACAATACCGCGGCCAGGCCGCTGGCCACCCCGAACAGGACTAAGTTTTGGTCCACCTTCCCTCTCTTCGAACCCGACGCTCAAAAATGCGGCGCGGAGCGAAAGGTTATACGAACCATCAACTAAACACGCGCCGGCGCCACCAGACCATCACCCCGCCGAACACCATCAGACCCGGCATGAGGACGCCCGTTATGAAGATGAGGGTGCTCTGGTCCTGCTGTGTGAGGGCAAGCGGGAGCGCACGCGGGGCCTTGGGCGCCATGGAGACCAGCGAGTCTTGCTCAGCCAGCCACTGGAACGAGGCCAGGACGAGCTCGAGGTTGGCGTCGGTGTTGTTGGGAGGCAGGGTTCGGTTTTCGGCAAAGCCGGCTGTGCCCACGATCACGATGCGGGTCTTCTTGGCGCCGGCGGGTTTCTCCAGCGCCTCCATGACACTGAAGGGTCCGGAGGTGTCCCCCGCCCTCCGGGCGAGGTCCTGCACAGAGCGCGGCTGGCCGATGGCGTACGAGGTGCCGGACGTCGTCGCGATGGGAGTCGCAGTCGCCGCGGGATCGGGCGTGCCCGAAATCCCGGTCGCGAGTGGAAAGAACGACACCCGGCCCTGGATGTCGCGCGTCATCGGCGAGCGCCCGTAACTGCTGACGGCAAGGCTGGTCGCGTCCTGGCTGGCGCGACGCGAGGGATCGGTCTCGATGACCAGGGCACCGGAGAAGCCAAGCCCGTATGACGAGAGCGCCGCGTTCAGCGATTGCGTGCTCTGGGGGTCCTTAGCCCAGGGCTCCGCCGCGATCAGGACCTTGCCGCCAGTCGCCAGGTAGTCGCGAACTGCTTTCACGGTCTGCTCAGGCAGCGCGGAGGTGGGATCGACGATCGCCAGCACGTCGCAATCGCCAGGGATCGAGGTCGCCTGCGAAAGGATCAGGTCTCGGGTCGAAAAACTGTTCTTGGCGAGAGTGTCGGCGACGCTCGAATAACCGGTGGCCTGGTTGACGTCCTTGAGCCCGCGCTCGCCGTCGCCGATGGCCCAGCAAACAAGTGGCATGCGACTGGACTCCAGGTTCAGGAGGGCAGCAGTGAAACTGGCTTCGCCCTGAGAACCCGACGTGAGCAGCTCGGTCCTGCCCTTGTAGTCCAGCACTACCGTGTTCGGTTCCTTGATCGCGTATCGCGTGATGTCAGAGGTGTCGGTGTCGGGGTTCTCGTGCCGGTATTTGACATGGGGGCTTTGGGCCCGATACAGCGCGATCAGAGCCTCGGCCTCGGCCTGGCCGTTGCCGGCGCCGGGCCGGAACAAGCCGATCACCTGAACGTCGGATTGAAGACTGGTCGCCGCCTTCACGGACTCGGCCGTGAGCGTGTTGAGCCCGTCGCGTGTCAGATCCAGCGCCTGCGAGGTCCGCGAGGCAGCCACGTTGGCGGCGATGAGCAGCGCGAGTATCAGACCGGTGATCGCCGCGCCAAGTCTGCTCATCGTCTGGACTTCAGGAGCGGCGTCGCCAGCAGCAATGCTCCCAGCGCCAGGCTGACGAAGTACACGGTGTCACGCAGCGTCACCTGGCCGAGGCTGGACGACTGGTAACGATCGAAGGCACTGACGTAATCCAGCAAGTCGTTCCGCGCCGTCCCGCTGAATGACCCGATGACGAACGTCGCATACCACGTTATGACCAGCAGGCCGACGCCGAGCAGGTACGCGACGATCCGGTTCCTCGTCACGCTCGAACCGAAGACACCGATTGCCACCGCGGCGGCACCGGTCGCGACCATTCCGATGTACGTGGCCGCGAATAGCCCGTAGTCGAGCTGCTGACCGCGAACGTAGATCGCAAGCAGGACGATGTAGACCAGCGTGGCGGCGATGAGAAGGACGTAGAAGGCAAAGGCCCCAAGCCACCTGCCTGCGATCACCTCGTAGTCACGCGCCGGAATCGTCGGCTGGGACTCCGCGGCGAGGCGCAGCGTGAGGACTGGAACCAGCACGAGGGTCAGCACGCCTGTGATCACCTGGTAAATCCCGTCCATGCTCGCCTGCTGGCCGGCGATGACCCCGCCGATGAAGCCGAAGCCCGAGGCAAAGAAAAGGAAGACCGCGGCGACCGCCCAGCCGACCGGAGTTCGCAGCAGGGTGCCCAGCTCTCGCCGGGCGATTGCGGCGACGGCGGCGGCCCAGTTGCGCCTTGGCAATACCTGAGCAGCTGCGACGGTCCTGGCCGGGGCAGGGGCGGGCTTGGCGCGAACCGCTTCGGAGCGCACACGGCGCTGGGCGATCTGCTTTGACCCCACGAACTCAGAGCCTTCGGCGCGAGTTCGCGGGGACCCCTTGTTTTTGCGCGCCTTGTTGCGGGCTCGCCGTCGCGAGGATTTGCTCACGTCTAACAGATACCCGCGATCAGAAGGTCAGGTCGAATGAATCGAGACCGCCGCTCGCGCCAGACCAGTCGGCTCGGACCTCGCTGACGCGCGCGTGGCTCGGGCCGCGACGTGCGGCCTCGAGCAGCCGTTCCAGGTCGGGCCGCGGACCTTCGGCGACGAACTCAACCGTGCCGTTATCGCGGTTTCGGACCCAGCCGCGCAGCCCAAGCGCATGTGCCTCGCGCATGAGGAAATAGCGGAAACCCACTCCCTGGACGTCCCCGCGGACCACCGCATGAAGGCGCTCGAGCTCCACGACTGGTATATCGTCCCCCGAATGGCTCTGTCGTCCATAGTTGCCATCGGTGACGAGCTGGTCGGCGGCTTCACTCTCGACACCAACTCGCACTGGCTGGCAGAGCGGCTGCGACTTCTGGGATATCCAGCCAAGCGCATCACCGCGATCCGTGACCGCCCTCATGAGATCGTCGAGCAGCTGCGGCGGGAGCTCGCAGATGCTGAGGTCACCGACGTGTTCGTCAGCGGCGGTCTTGGTCCGACGCCCGACGATCGCACCTTTGCCTCGGTGGCCGAAGCGCTTGGCCGCGAGCCGGTGATCTGGGAGGAGACTCGCGCTCGCATCGAGCGTCGCGTGCGCCGCATGCACGAGGCGGGGCTGCTCGAGTCACCCGATGTCACGGAGGGCAACCTGCGAATGGCGCGCATCCCGGCCAGGCCCGCGCACGTGTTCAAAAACAAGCGCGGCATGGCGCCCGGCGTGATGTACGAGGCCGAGGGCAAGCGGATCTTCGTCCTGCCCGGGGTCCCTCTGGAGCTGAAGAGCATTTTCACGGAAGAGCTGGAGCCTGAGTTCCTCTCCACCGGCTCGGCAGCGACGGTCCGCGAGCTCCGTTTCACGTTTGCGGTCGAGGCGCGCTTCTACCCGCTGATGAGAGAGTTGGAGGAGAAATTTCCTGACGTCTCCGTCGGCTCATATCCGAACTTCGAGACCAAGGAGCTTGTGATCCGCTGCCTGGGTGCCGACCGCGAACGCGTCGAAGAGGTGCTGGAGGTCATTCGGCGCCGCAGCGCGCAGCTGGGCATGACCGGCGAGAGGCGCTGATGTGACAGAGAGGCTGCGCCTCGCCGAGCTGATGGCGGCGCTTTCGCTGGCCACGGACCTCGGGATGGGCCAGCCTCTCGAGCAGGCCCTCCGCACGTGCCTCATCGCGACCGCGCTCGGTGAACGGCTGGGGTTGAGCGGCGAAGAGCTCTCGGAGATCTACTACGTGGCGCTTCTGCGGTTTCTCGGCTGCACCGCCGATGCCCACGAGTTCGCCGCCATGGTGGGCGGCGATGACATCTCGATCCGAGCCGCGATCGCTCCTGTCCTGGGCGGGACGCAGAACGAGTTCGCGTCGCAGGTCATGCCGAAGGTTGGCGCCGGGCACGGACCGCTGCGCCGCGCCCGGCTGCTCGCGGGCATGCTGTCTGGCGGCATCCAGCAGGGCCGCGAAGGAGTGCGTGCTGGGTGCGAGCTCGCAGAGAACCTGGCCGCGCGCGTCGGCCTCCCGGCCGGGGTGCAGAGCGGCCTCGCTTCGGCCTTCGAAACCTGGAACGGTGGTGGCTTCCCGAACGGTGCCGCCGGGGATGGCATCGCGCTTTCGTCACGAGTCGTCTTCATTGCGCGAGACGCCGAGGTTCTGCAGCGATTGGGAGGTAAGGAACGTGTGCGCAGCGCGCTTAACCTTCGAAGCGGCGTCACGTACGACCCCACTATCGCCAGTGCGTTGTTGAGTTACTTCGATTCGGTGCTCGACGCGGCTGAAACAACGTCGCCCTGGGATGCGGTGCTCGACCGCGAGCCTGAGCCTCACCCGTGGGTGCCCGAAGCGCGCCTCGATACAACGCTGGAGGCATTCGCCGACTTCGTCGACCTGAAGTCGCCGACCACTGCCGGACACTCGCGAGGCGTCGCGGCCCTGGCCGCGGCCGCATGGCCGGCCGATGAATCTGCGCTGCGTCGCGCGGGCCTGGTCCACGACCTGGGGCGCATGTCAGTGCCCAACGGCATCTGGGACAAGCCATCCCGGCTGACCGATGGCGAGTGGGAACGCGTGCGGCTCCATCCTTATTACTCCGAACGTATCGTCGCCCGAGTTGCGAGGCTCGAGCCGCTGGCCACCCTTGCCGGTATGCATCACGAGCGGGTCGACGGCCGTGGCTACCACCGAGGGTCGAGCCGCGCCGAGATCCCGGCGGCCGCCCGGGCGCTTGCAGCAGCCGATGCGTATCAAGCGATGACGCAGCCACGTCCGCATCGCCCGGCGCACAGCCGTGACGAGGCAGCGGGTGCCCTCGTTGCCGAGGTGCACGCGGGACGGCTCGATGTCAATGCGGTCGACGCCGTCCTGACGGCGGCCGGACACCTGGTGCGGCCGGTGCCTCATTCCTGGCCCGCGGGTCTCAGCGATCGCGAAGTTCAGGTCCTACGCCTGATTTGCCGAGGCGGAACGAAGAAGCAGGCCGCTGAGCTGCTGAACATCTCGCCGAGCACCGTCGACCACCACGTTCGCCACATCTACGACAAGGTCGGCGTGGCCACCCGTGCGGGCGCCACGCTGTTCGCCATCGAAAACGATCTCCTGCAATAGCGCGAACGCGCGATGCGCGCCACTCGCCCGGCGCCAAACACTCACCTCATCAACCCAGGAGGTCGGAATCATGTGGCGGAATGAGCTCGCGGTTGAAATCAATGCCTCGTTAGACGTCGTTTACCGTCGGTTGGCTGACTTCGAGCGGCACAGCGATTTTTCGCGCGGCTTGGCGGCGGTGAAGAAGATCACGAGTGGACCGGTCGTGGTGGGCACTCAATTCAAGGCGCTCGAAACGGTGCCCGCGAAGTTCACCAGCTTCTCGCAAATCACCGCGCTTGACGAGCCGCGGCGCATCGCGTGGAAGGCATGGATGCCAAAGCTGATGCGCACCGAGTGGGAGTACGTACTGACTCCCACCCGCACGGGAACGCACGTGCTTCAGCGCACGTGCTGGAACGGCGCTAGCCTACCTGGCTCGTTGATGCTTCACCTGGTCCGCAAGCGACAGGCGCCGCGCGAGAACCAGGCCACGCTCGCGGCGATCAAGGTCGCGCTCGAGAAAGAGGTTTTGGTCGCATGAAATCGCAAGTCGTCTGTTTGCCCGGCGGCGTTGCTCCGGCTGTCCAGCGCTACGCACCACTCATCGCCACGGTGGGCGGAGAGGCTCAGCTGCACCTTAAAGATCTCGAGGTATACCGCGATGACACGCCACCCGCGGATTACTCAGTTGTTCTCGAGCTGGATGCGGTTGATCGATTCGCGGACTCGCTTGGCCTGGATCGATTCCACCTGGTCGGCTACTCGGGCGGCGGTTTCATTTCGCTCGCCTACGCCGGCACACGGCCTGCCCGGCTCTTGAGCCTGGGTCTTTTCGAACCCGCGATGGTGCCAGGGCAATTGACCGCAGAGGAACAGTCAATCATGGCCACGTTGAAGGCGAAGCTCGATGGCCTGACGGGGCCTGAGTTCATGTCGGCCTTCGTGCGCGAGCAGGTCAAGCCTGGCGTTCGGTTGCCCCCCATGTCCGGGCCATTTCCCCCCGAGATGCAGAACCGACCGGCCGGCATCTCCGCCATGATGCGAGCCTTCCTTGCGTTCGAGTTCGATCGCGCATCGCTTCGTGCCGTCGGCTTCCCGGTCTACCTGGGCTACGGCGATCTCACAAACGAGATAGAGGCCGTTAAAGCCGGAGTCCTGGCGCGGGTGTTCGGAGACATCCGCTTACAGCGCTATCCGGGCATCCACCACTTCGTGCCGCCCGAGCAGATCTATACGCGGGCCCATGCAACCTCGCTCATGGAGTTGTGGCTCCGGGCCGAAGCCCGACTAGTCCCTCAGCTTTCGCTCTAGCAGTGAACGCTCGGCCGGGTTCTGGCACAGGTCCAGAGCCCGGCGGCGTGCTTCGCGAGCGAGCACCGGCTCGCCAAGCTGGTCCAGCAGGTCTGCGCGAGTGGCGTGGAAGAGGTGATAGCCGCTCAGCGCGATGGCGAGGTCGTTGACCTCACCGAGGGCAATCTCCGGAGCTGCGAAATGGCTGAGCGCGACGGCGCGGTTGAGGCGAACAACTGGGCTGTCCGCCATCCTTACCAGAGCGTCATACAGCACGACGATCTGGTGCCAATCCGTATCTGCCCATGATGGAGCCTCCGAATGCAAAGCCGCGATCGCGGCCTGGATCTGGTACGGCCCGCTTGCCCGCATCGCCCCCGCCCATTCGAGCAACGCAACCCCATCCGCGATCGCGGAGTGGTCCCAAAGGCTGCGATCCTGGTCGGGCAGCAGCACCATCTCCCCCGCCGAATCGAAGCGCGCCGCCGAGCGCGCGAGGTTCAACTTCATCAGCGCCTGCAAACCGATCACCTCGGGTTGGTCGGGCATCAAAGTCGATACCAGGCTCGTCAGCCAGAGCGCGTCATCTGCCAGGTCGCGGCGCATGGCGACCTGCGCGCCGCGGCTCAAGTAGCCCTCGTTGAACATCAAATAGAGAACCGACAGCACGCCATCCAGCCGTCCCGACAGATCGCTGCCTTCGGGTACGCGGTATGGGATGTGCGCGTCGACGATCTTTCGTTTGGCGCGCACGATTCGTTGCGCCACCGTGGCTTCGGCAACCAGGAACGCGCTCGCGATTTCGGCGGTGGTGAAGCCGGCGACAGCACGCAGGGTCAGCGCGACCTGCGCCTCTGGCGAAAGCGCCGGGTGGCAGCACGTGAAGATCAGGCGCAACCGGTCATCAGCCTCGGTGGGGTCAGACCTCATATCCGAGCGCTCGAGCAGGGCGAGCTTCTCGCGGTATCGCCTGTCCCGCCGCAGGATGTCGATCGCGCGCCGGCGGGCCGTTGTCATCAACCACGCTCCAGGCTTGTCCGGGATTCCTTCCTCGGGCCAGTTTTCCAGCGCCGCCACCAGGCTGTCCTGCACGACTTCTTCGGCGAGGTCGAAATCGCCCAGCGCCCGCACGAGAGCCGCGGTCAATCGGCCGGCTTCCTCTCGAAAGACGGCAGTAACCGCGGCATCGGTGGCGGTGTGCGTCGTCTTCAGTCGTTCGAGTGGTCGACCACGGGCCGCACCTCGACCGCCCCCGCCGGCCAGGTCTTGGCCATGGCGAGCGCCTCGTCCAGATCTTTGACCTCGACTATGGCGAAGCCACCGACGATCTCTTTGGCCTCGATGTACGGCCCGTCGGTGACCATGGGCTTGCCGTTCTTGATGCGAACGGTCGTGGCGGTGCTCGGACCCTGGAGCTCGGCGGAACCGACGATCTTGCCGGCCTTGCTGTGCTCTTCGAACCACTTGCCGGCTCGCTCGTAGGCGGCCGCAAGCTGCTCTTTGGGCAGCTTCTCCCATGCATCCTGGTCTTCGCTGCTACCCACAAACAGGAGGACGTACTTCATTCCGCTTCTCCATTCAGGGCGGTCCGTGGCGCCGCTTCATTCACACGACGAACGGCCACCGGCCAAATCGACATCACGAACCCGTGAATTCAGGCTCCTGTTTCGACAGGAAGCTCATGATCCCGATCGCTGCATCAGTGCTAAGAGCGGCGCGGGCGAAGTTGCGGGCCTCGATTTCCAGCGCATCGTCCAGCGGCAGGTCGTAGCCGCGCCGCACCGCATCCTTGATCATCGCGATCGCGAAAGTCGCGGCCTTCGCGAGCCTGGCCGCCAGCTCCTCGACCGCGGCTCCGAAGTCCTCGGGCGCCACCGCCCGGTCCACCCAGCCCACAGCCTCGGCCTCCTTCGCCGACAACCGGGTCGATTCGATCATGTATCGATACGCGCGCGCCTTGCCGATCAAGCGAGGCAGCCGCTGCGTGCCGCCGGCGCCAGGGATGATGCCGAGGGACGATTCGGTCTGTCCGATCCTCGAACGACCATCCTCGACCATGATGCGAAAGTCGCAGCACAGGGTGAGCTCGCTGCCGCCTCCGAGTGCGTGCCCGTTGATGGCGGCGATCACCGGCTTAGGGCAGCGCTCGATGGTTGAAAAGTGAGCGTTCATTCGCTTCATGAAGGCTGCGATCTGGTCAGTCGCATCGGGCGCCTGACGGTCGATGGTGGCGAGCATGGTGAGGTCGGCGCCAACGCTGAAGTACTTCTCATAGTCGGATGCGAGCACGATGACCCGCGCCTCCGGATCCTCGCCAAGGATGGTGAATGCGGCAGCGAGGTCCTCCATCAGGTCCTCGGCGATGGCGTTGTTGCCTTTGCGATGCATGACCACGCGCGCGACCGGCCCGTCCCGTTGGATGACGACCAGCTCGCTCATGCTGTGAACAATGGGATGCCGCCCGCAACCTCTATGACCGCGCCGGTGATGTAGCCCGCCTCGTTCGAGCACAGGAACGCGATCGTGTTCGCGATGTCCTCGGGCTGCCCGAATCGCTTGAAGACAGTGCGAGCCCGGAACCGCTCATACATCGGGTTGGTGTCCGCGGCTGCCTTGCCCGCCTCGCTCTCGATGATGCCCGGCGCGATCGCGTTGGAGGTGATGTTGTGCCGCCCGCCTTCCAGCGCCGCCGTCTTCGCCAGCCCGATCAGCCCGGCCTTGGTCGCCGAGTAGCTCGCCTGGCCGAAACCGCCCAGAGTCCCCGCGACCGACGACATGAAGATGAGGCGGCCCCACTTGTTCTCCACCAGGTAAGGCCAGGCTTCCCTGGTGCAGTTGAACGCTCCGGTGAGGTTGACCTTCACATCCCGATCCCACAGCTCGTACGACTGGTTGGGTATCTGCGCCGTGTGGTCGAGTGTGGCCGCGTTGTTGATGAGGATGTCGATCTTTCCGAACTCATCCCTGACTTTCTTGAACACGTCGCGGACCTGGTCGCGGTTGGTCACGTCCATCTTGATGGCGCGAGAGCGACGGCCCATTTTCCGTATCTCCTCGGCGGTCGCGTTCGAATGGACCCAGCCCTGCGACACCGCGACCTGCGCCAGCACGCTGCCGGCCGCATCGGCCGTCTTCTGCAGCTCCGGATCGTCCTCGACCAGGATGTCGGTGATCACGACGTCCGCGCCCGCCTTCGCCAGCGTGAGCGCATCCTGCCGGCCAAGACCGCGCGACGCGCCGGTGACGACTGCAACCCTGCCCGATAGATCGAACATCTCCTACCCCCTCAAGAACCCCACGAAATTTTCAATTTCGCGGGGACCCCGTAATTCTGATTGTGGTTCGCTGGCCCGCAAGTGCACGCGATATGACGAGCCTCTGTATCTCCGCCGTCCCTTCCCAGATCTGATAAATCTTCGCGTCCCGGAACCATTTCTCGACGGGGTACTCCTTCATGTAGCCATAGCCGCCGAGGACCTGGATCGCGTCGGTGGTCACCTCCATCGCCACGTCTCCCGCAAAACACTTCGCCATCGATCCTTCGGCGGGCTCGAACGCATGACCGTGCGTCGCCATCCATCCCGCGCGCCAGATGAGCAGGCGCGCGGCGTCGATCTTCATCGCCATGTCAGCGAGCTTGAAACCGATCGCCTCGTGCTGCCAGATCGGCTTGCCGAACTGCTTGCGCTGCTGCGCGTAGTCGAGCGCGAACTCGAACGCCGCCCTTGCGATTCCAAGCGCACCCGCCGCGACGCCGGGGCGAGTCGCCTCGAGCGTCATCAGCGCGCCGAGGGCTCCCGGCCCAGCGTTCTCCGCATCGGGCTCGCCGCCAAGTCGATGGTCCAGCGGCACATGGCAGTCCTCGAGGATCACTTGCGCCGTGTGGCTGGCGCGCACCCCCAGCTTCTGTTCCTTGCGGCCCATCTTCAGGCCGGGCGTCCCCTTCGGAACGAGAAACGATGCGATGCCCGCCGGTCCTTTCGACGGATCCGTGTTGGCGTAGATCACGTGATAGTCGGCGATGCCACCATTCGTGCAGAACTGCTTGGTGCCGTTGAGCACGTAGCCGTCGCTGACGCGCGTCGCACGCGTCTTCATCGAAAGCGCGTCCGACCCGGAGTCCGGCTCGGTTAGGCCGAGGCCGCCGAGCACGAGCCGGTCAGGGTTGGTGAACTCTGGCAGCCAGCGCTTCTTCTGTTCCTCGGTCCCGCTCGCCCGAATGCCGGCGATCGCGAGGGCCATCGACTGAATGCAAACCGCGATCCCGGCGCAGCCCCAATGCAGTTCCTCGTTGAGCATCAGCTCGGTCACGAAGTCGAGGTTCTGGCCGCCGTATTCCTCGGGCAGGAACGCCGCGGGTGTCAGGCCGAGCCTGTGCGCCTTGTTCACCACCTCGTACGGAAATTCCTCCGTCTCGTCGTGGTGCGCGGCCACCGGCCGGATTTCGTTGACCGCGAAATCGTGAGCGAGCTCGCGGATGGCAACCTGTTCTGAGGTGAGAGAGAAATCGAGCGGCAACGCGCGACTAAAGGTACTCGGCCGAAGCTTTGGTCACCACCGGCTCGCCGCGCTGGTTGACAGCGCTCAGGGCGAGCTTGCCAGGCCCGGCGTCCTCTGCCGCAAACGTCAGTGTGTCGCCTGGTTCGACCATCCCCGCAAACCTGCAGTACAGGCGCCGCAAACGCTCGGCGCCGCCCGCTGCCTCCGAGGCGACGCAGCCCAGGATTCCCATCTGCAGCATGCCGTGTGCGATGACCCCGGGCAGGCCGACGGAGAGCGCGAAATCGCCGTCGAGGTGGATCGGGTTGTGATCGCCGGAGGCCTCTGCGTAGGCCGTGATCTGATCGACCGTGAAGGTGACGGCGCGCTCTGCACGTTTCACTTTGGGCCTCTCACGGGCGGATCACGAACAGCGCCCGCGACCGGCAGACAGGCGAACCATCCTCGGCGGCGGTGTCGGTCTCGAAGGTCAAAAACCGGATGCCCCTGCGGCTGATGTCGGACACGACACGCCCTTGCGACATCACGGTCTCGCCTGGCTTTGGGTGGCGCTCCCATTCGAACTCCTGGTCGGCGTGCAGCAGCTTGGCGAAGTCGACGGCCGCCTCCGGATCGCCGAACAGCTGGGGCGCGGTGGCGCCCAGGGAGTAGACGGCTGCGAATGTCGGAGGTACCCCATCGGCGGGGTCGGCGCCGATGGCGCGGGCGAACGCCGCCACGCGTTCCGGCGCGATAGCCGTGGTCACGGCAGGGTAGGTCTTGCCTTCGACTCCCAAATCAGCGGCTACACGCGGGTGGGACGGATGCGACCAAAAGCGCGCCGCAGCAGCAGCGGGCGCAGCGCCGACCACGCCTCCATGACGGAGGCCCGAGCCGAGCGAGCCACATCTTGAGGCGCGTAGGCGGCGACGACGAACCCGTTGGTGAGCGAGCGCATTGCATCCGATGCCTCGGGGAAGCTCGAGGACAGCCTGCGCCCAGTCTCAAAAGGCGTCTCACCCGGGCGCTGATCAGCGCCTGCGAGCCGCGCCAGCACGAGGGTGCGCCGCCAAACCCCCATGACTGTCCGTGGCCGCAAATAGCGAGCCCCCGCGGCAAAGAGCAGCAGAAGAAGCGCGAGCACGACGCCGAAGATCTTCGTCAGGTTGCTCGCATCGAGCATGCGGAGGAAGCCTGCGGCTCCGCCCGCAGGGGCGCGTTCCGCGACGTTGGGGCCGCCGCTCTCAGGGCGTTGGCCGGGGACGCCAACCGTGCCGCCGGTCGACCCGCCGGGATTGTCACATTGAAGGTCGCGCAAGCAGAGGCTGCCCCCGCCGGTGCCACGCGGTATCGAGAAGTACGTGTTGTCGTGCGTGGGCTCGAACTCGATCCAGCCGAAAGTCGGGAAGTAGACCTCGACCCATGTGTGCGCGTCCTCGCTGCGGACGACGAAGCTGTTGATGGTGGTGTCGTATGTGCCAGGCCCGAAGCCGCTGACCAGGCGCGTCGGGATCCCAAGAGACCGGAGCATGTCCCCCATCGCCGTCGCGAAGAACTCGCAGTACCCCTGGTGTGAGTTGAAAAGGAAGTACGCCAGCGGATCCTCTCCGCCAGGAGCCCGCGGCGGGTCGAGCGTGTAGGTGAATCTGTCACTGCGGAGGTACGTTTCGATGGCTGCCGCGGCGTCGTAGGGGTTCTGCGTGCCGGCCGTGATCTGGAGGGCCAGGTTGTGGATCTGGTCGAGGACGCCAGGGCTGCGGTAGCCGACGGCCGGCAAACTGCGGTACGCCGACACCCAGTCCGGGTAGTTGGTCCGGGCAGCCTGCAAGTCAGCGTCCGTCGCGGTCGAGTACTCGACAGTGACGTCGTAGCTGCCATTCGATGTCCGTGGCACGACGCTGGACAGGCGGTCGACATTGATCAGCGCTCCTAGCGCCGCCGGTCGCGGTACCAGGCTCTCCGTCGCCACCGTATCGCGGTTGATGCGATACAGCCGGCCCGGATGGAACAGGATGTCGTTGTTCCCGACAGGTGGGGCGAGCATCTTCACCTTGAATCCCGCCACTGCGAGCTTCGTGTAGTCCTCTCCCCATTTCGGAATCGAATCCTTCGGAACTGATTCCTTGAGGCTGCCGAGCTCGGAGTAGCGCCACGCGCCGGCGGACAACACCGTCTCATCCACTCCGGCGAAGTAATGCGGGCCGATGAACTCACCTGTCACCGTGTACGTGAACACGACGTCGCGTGTCCTTCTGAGCGAAGAGTTGAGCAGGACATCCGGCGAGAAGCCTGTGGTTCCCCGCCCCGAACCCGCCAGCCCAACCTGACCGGGGTGGCTCAGCGTCTGCATCAGCTGAGCCCAGTTGGTGAAGGTGCTGGACTCGACGTCCAGGCTGCGGTCTACGGTCGATAGCGGCGGCAGCATGATCGCCAGCACGATGAGCGCTGCCATCGCCACCAGACCGCTTTCCCAGAAGTCCCAGCGTGCGTCGCCAGTCAGCTTGACGCGTGATTGCATCGCGTTGTCGATCGCGCCGGTGTAGTTCGTCCAAAGCAGCAAGGCGAGCGTCAGAACCAGCACCGTGAGCACGTAGCCGTTCTGGTCGCGTGGGAAGTTGAGGATGTTGGTTGCAAACGCTGCGGCGCCAGGGACCAGGCCGAGCATTGGCCGCCTCCAGCGCAGGACGCACCAGCTCAGCCAGCCGCCTGTCACCCACATCAGCCAGCCGATGAGATAGAGATCGAACGTGGAATCGGCAATCGCCGACCCGTCAAGCAGGCGCACCCACCAGGTGTGCAGCAGGCCGAGGCCGACCGGGTCGGTCGGGTGGGCGGCATGCAGCGCCGGCCAAGCGGCGATGCCGGCGACGATCGGGCCCATCGCCATTCCGAGCCCGAGACCCACCGACCACGGAATGGGCGCGAGAGCGAGAAGGCCCAGGACGACGGCGCCTACGAGGGCGACCTCGGGAATGATCTCGATGCCGCTGACCCATTGGGCGGTCACGGTGGACTTCGCCACCGCGAGCGTGAGGAGGAAGACGATAGCCGAGGTCCACACCACGCCGCCCGGCAGGCCATCGCGCGTCCGCTCCGCGACCCGCAGGTAGAAGCTACGCGATACGGATTGCATCTCGCGTCCTCATGAGCCGTGCGAAGTCATCGCCTCTGCGCACGACGTAGAGATCCACGTCCTGCCCGAGATCGAAGCTCGGGTTCTGGTCCGGACCGTCGAAGCTCGCCACGTCGAGATAGAAGACGATCATCGTGGTCCGGCGGCCTCGCACCGCCTGCAGCAATCGGACCCATTCCGGATCCGCGCTCGGCGTGATGACGGCGATCGCACGGCGCGGCAAGCGCCGGATGCGGTCCCAGGCCAGCGTGGACGTCAGGGGTGTGCGGCCGTCGGCCGTCGCCACGGCGAGGTAGTCGAGGATGATGCGGTCCTGGCGGGCCGCTCGATGGGGCTCGAGGATCGTGCCCTTGGAGTCGTTCGCGATCAACCCGACCTGGCGGCCTCGACTGTGGACCTGCGCTGCCATCGACGCGGCAAGGCTGACTGCGTACTCGACGGTGGACTCCTCGCCCTCGCCGTAATGGACGTTGTGATCCAGGTCGAGCAGGATCCAGAGGTCGGTGGTCAAGGGCTGCTCGAATGTCTTCGACATCAATCGTTCGTGACGCATCGAGAGCGGCCAATGGATGCGTCCGAAGCTGTCACCCGGGACGTAATCGCGGACACCACCGGTCTCGGGTGGATAGTCGGCCCACGCGCCGAGGCTCTGCGAGCTGCCGACCTGATGAGTGCTTGGCGTCATCAAGTCCGGGATCGGCCGCACACGTGGATAGACCAGCACAGTTGTGCGCCCACCCATCTTCAGCTGCTGGTTGAAGAGACCGAAGGGCTCCCGCACGCTGATCGACGTGGGACCAAATGACATCCAGCCACGTCGCCTGTAGACGCCGCGCGTCTTCCAGCTCACGAGCTCGTTGCCGACTGATATCACCCGGCCCGGCTGATAGTCGGGTATCTGGCCAAGGTCGCGGACCTCGACCCAGGGCGCCGGCACCCAGCCGGACCGCCGCACCTCAATGACTTCCTCGTACGGCTCGCCCACGACCGGGGTACCGGGGTCGAGCCGGCGGGAAAGGCTGATGCCTCGGATGGCGAGCCTGGGCCACACCCACGCGACCAGGAACAGCAGGCAGAGCGCGTACGCGAAGGCGTACGCCGGACGGACCGCGGTCAGATACGTGAAGAAGAGAAGTAGGCCGAGCGCTACGGCAAGAGCGATCTTGTTCATCCCTTGCTGCTACCGGAGTCCCCCGATCTTTCTATCCGTCGTACGCCATCTGGGGCACGTGCTCGCGCTCGAGCAGCCCTGCCACCAACTTGCCTGCGCTTTGGCCCTGCATCTCAGCGTTCGGCCTGAGGATGATTCGGTGCGCCAGCACGGGCTCGGCGAGGGTCTTGATGTCGTCCGGGATCACGTACGTGCGGCCGAGCACAGCAGCCAGGGCCTGGCTCGCGTGGAAGAGGTTGAGCGTGCCGCGGGTGCTCGCGCCGAGCGCGACCTCCGGGTTGCCGCGCGTGCGTCCGACGAGGCGGGCGATGTAGTCGCGCAGCTCGGGCTTGACGAACACATCGCGAACCGCGCTTTGGGCCGCGTTCAGCTCGTTTGGCGAGACCACCGGCTGCAGCTCGAGCATCGGCGACTCGACCTTGTGGTGGCTGAGAAGGATCGATTCCTCCTTCTCGCTGAGGTAGCCAAGCTTGACCTTCATCAAGAATCGGTCGAGCTGGGCCTCGGGAAGCGGAAACGTGCCTGAGTATTCGACCGGGTTCTGGGTTGCCATGACCATGAACGGCTTGGGCAGGTCATGCGTCTCGCCGTCGATGGTCACCTGGCGCTCCTCCATGGCCTCCAGAAGAGCGGCCTGGGTCTTGGGGCTGGCGCGGTTGATCTCGTCAGCGAGGAGGATCTGCGCGAACACCGGGCCCGGCCTGAACTCAAAGTCGTTCTCCTTCTGGTTGAAGGCACGCACGCCGGTGACATCGGAGGGGAGCAGGTCGGGTGTGAACTGAATGCGGCGGAATGTGCAATCGAGCGAGCGGGCCAGTGACTTCGCGAGCATCGTCTTGCCGACGCCGGGGACATCTTCGATGAGGAGGTGGCCCTCGCACAGGAGGGTCACGAGGCAAAGCCGGACTTCCTCTTCCTTGTTGACGATCGCCCGGCCGACATTGGCAAGGAAGGCGTCGGCGACGCGTGTGACGACCTCGGTCACCATTCCTGCCCTGCCCCCATGGCCAGGATTATAGATTTGACACTCCGCCCACCATTCAAGGTGAATACGCGTGGCCGGGCCGATTGGTTCCGCCGACCGTTACTTTGGAGCCCGTGCGAACGTGTTTCCTAGATAGAGGATGAGGATCAAGCTCGCCGTACTGATCGCGCTGGTTGCCTTCGCCTGCGGCTCGGTTGGCGGTGCCGGCGGCGGCACTGTGGGCAGCCCGCTGTCCGTCCCGCAGCTCAAGTTCAAGGTCGTCGACTCGGTCGGGGTCCCGATCTTCTGCGACCCGGATTTTTATCCGGTTGCGCGCCTGGAGGGTGAGCAGTCCAACGCGGACATCTACTACCCCAAGATCCGAGCCGACGCCGAGCTGTACCCCGCGATCGTCGCCCATGAGCACCTGCCGTCAGGAGACCTCGACGAGGGCCAGAAGCTGGTCCTTTATCGCGCCTACAAGCGACTGCGAGCGCTCGAGCTGACGAAAAACGGCGATTCGTACACCTTCGAGATCCGCGTCCAGGTGCAGGGCACAGGCAACATCGAGCTCGTCGACGGCTCGGTGCGCGTCGATGGTGTGGTCACGATAACCAAGCGCATGCCCAGCGGCATGCCTCCTTGCCCGATCTGCCTTGCGGCCGGCACTCTGATCGCGACGCCGCAGGGCGATGTGCGGGTCACCGACCTCAAGCCGGGAATGTTGGTCTGGACCGCCGCCGGCGATGGCACCCGAATCGTCGCGCCGGTCGTGCAGGTGGGCAGCACCCCGGTGCCTTCGAGCCACGTGATGGTTCACCTCGCGCTCGCCGACGGACGCGAGCTTCTCGCGTCCCCCGGGCACCCCACCACCGACGGGCGCCCCCTGGGCAGCCTGGCGGTCGGGGAAGCGCTCGACGGTTCGCTCATCATGATGTGGGAGCTGGTCCCGTATCGCGACGGGCGGACATACGACCTCCTGCCCGCTGGCCCGACCGGCACCTACTGGGCGAACGGCATAGCGCTGTCGAGCACGCTCTCGCACTAGCCGCTGAGGCGCATGGCGGGAGTCGAGCACAAGCTCGAACGGCCACCCGTTGCATCGGTCTCACCTATTCCTGTCGCCGGCGGGGCCGTTTGTTGCAGATGCGGCTAGGAGACTTCTTCTTCTTCGACCAGACGCAGATGGCTGCTGACGTCGAGCCCGAGATGCCGCGCGAAGAATCCGGCCACCCGCTCGACATAGAGAGGACGATCGGCCTCATATGCGCCTGTATGCGGGGCGGCCTGCACGATCCAGATCTCGCGCGGTCCGCGGTATCCGTCATACAGACGCCGGCCGTGCTTCACCGACACGATGTCGTCCGCTCCGCCGTGGATGAAGAAGAGCGGCCGCGGCTCCAGCGAGCTGAGGATGGCCTGGGGGCTGCACTCCGACAGCCGGGAACCCGTGCGCATGCGGAACATCAAGCCCGCAAGCCAGACGAATGGGGTGCCCGGCAGCTTGATCGCGCGACGCACGTTCTCGACCAGGACCGTGCGTAGGTCACTAAAAGGGCTGTCGAGGACGAGCGCCTGCACGCCGGGCTCGCCCGCGGCGCCGAGAAGGGTCACGACGGCGCCCATCGAATTGCCGAGCAGTCCGATCCGCGCGTTGGGGATGCGCTTGCGGGCGAAGGCGATGACGGCCTCAAGCTCGAGCACCTCCTTGATCCCGAAGGTGATGGGCGCCCGGTCGCTGCCGGGCCAGCCGCGATACGAGTAGAGAATGACGTTGAATCCCTTGCGCCACAGCGCGGCCGAGATCCCAAGCGAACCCTGGCGCTGCCCTTTGTGCCCGCCGGACACGATCACCGTCTGCGGCGAGCCTGGTTGCCGGAAGAGCCACGCTCCGAAGTTGATGCCGTCGGCGGTGACCAGCTCCACCTCCTCGTAGTCAGCCTGGAACTCGAAGGGCGTGAAGGTGAAGTCGTCGAGCGGACGTGGCTTCGGGGGCACGAACGCGCGGCGATATAGGAAGTAAGACGCGCCGATATAGAGGACGAGGAGGAGAGCCGGGACCAACACGAAGTAGGGCATCGGAGACCTAAACTGAAGCTTAAGCGTCTTTACTCGAAGACGCGGCTCAGGGCGTAAAGCTCCTCGGGCACCCGGCGCGTTTCACGGATGACGTCGGCGAGAGCGACGACCTCGACCTCACCGTTGCGGCGGATCGGGATCACGCCGCTCTTACCGGCCGCGATCAGCTCTGCCGCTCGCACCCCCAGGCGCGTGGCCCAGATGCGGTCGGTCGGAGTTGGCGAGCCGCCACGTTGCAGGTGACCGAGCACGGTCACCCGCGTCTCGAAGCCCGTCTCGCGCTCGACCTTCCTCGCCAGCGCGTCGCCGATGCCGCGTTTGGCGAGCTGCACGTGGCCGAACGCGTCGGTCTCCGCCCCGGCGCCGGCCTCGTCCTCGAGCTCGGGGATATGGGCGCCCTCGGCGACCACGATGATGCTGAAGAGCTTCCCAGCGCCGCGGCGCCGGTAGAGGTGGCTGACGACGTCGCCCAGTGTAAGCGGGAACTCGGGGATGATGATCAGGTCAGCACCACCGGCAATGCCGCCGGCAAGCGCGACCCAGCCCGTGTCACGGCCCATCACCTCGACCACCATCACGCGGTGGTGCGCCGACGCGGTCGTATGCAGGCGGTCGAGAGCTTCCGTCACCACTCCGACGGCGGTGTCGAAGCCGATGCAGAACTCGGTCACGCTCAGGTCGTTGTCGATCGTCTTGGGCACGCCCACCGTCTGAAAACCTGCCTCATGCAATGCGGCGGCGACGCTCAGCGTGTCGTCCCCGCCGATCGGAACGATGGCGTCGATGCCGTGCCGGCGCAGCACGCGAATCACCGATGCCACACCGTCCTTCACCTTGAGCGGGTTCGTGCGCGACGTGCCGAGGATGGTGCCGCCCAGTGGGAGGATGCCGCGTACGTCGTCGGGCCCGAGCTCGTCGATGGCGCCGCCGTCGAGGCCGCCGGCCCAGCCATTCTGCACCCCGCTGACGGAATGACCCAGCTGGAACGCTCGTCGCGCCACCGCACGGATGGCGGCGTTCAGCCCGGGCGCGTCGCCACCTCCGGTGAGGATCCCGATACGCACGCAAATAGGTTAACGGCTACTCGCGCCCCTCTCCCCGAGGGGAGCGGGGGATTGCTACAACGGCGGGCCCAAACGCTGCAGCAGCTGAGGCAGCGTCACCTCGGCCAGCGATGTCACCAGGATGTCGGCCTGGCTGAGGTCGAGCCCGGCAGTGATTGGGTTAGGCACGGCGACGCATCGCAGGCCGGCGCGCTTGGCCGCGATGATCCCGTTGGGCGAATCCTCGATCGCGACCGCTTCGACGGCAGGAACGCCGAGGCAATCGAGCACGGCCAGATAAAGGTCAGGCTCGGGCTTGACGTGCTCGACGTCATCGCGACTACGCAAGCATTCGAAGCGATCGCGGATGCCGAGGCGCTCGAGGTGGGAGTGCACCCAATCCCGGGACGAGCTCGAGGCGACCCCGACCTTCATGCCCATGGCCCGCGCAGCATCGACGAGGTGTGCGACCCCAGGCAGGAGCGGCTGCGCCAGCACCAGCTCGACCCGGCGCTCGACGCGGCGGTCGATCACGTCCTGCGGAAGCTTGCGGCCGAGCTGGTCCTCGAGGTACGCCTGGGGATGGAAGGCCTGGTTCGATGAACCGACCGTCTTCACCCACATCTCGAATGGAAGTGCAACCCCATGCGCCTCGTAAACCTCCTGCCACGAGCGATAAATGGGGCCCTCCGTGTCGAGGATTAAGCCGTCGAAATCGAAGATCAAAGCGCGAATCAAGCGCACCGCACTCTAACCGGCTTAAGGCCGTGTCCAAAGGCTTAGGATCGGCTGGCAGTCAAATTCTCAATGGCCCGCCGAGCACCGCAATTCACGCCCAAAGGAGACCTTCAAGCCTCGCCAGGCTGGATCGGTGCTGCGCTCACGGGATTCGCCCTGATCGCGGTCGCGGCCATGCTGGTTGTCCTTTTCGGCTTCCTTGACGCCACCAACTACCGCTCCATCCAGGGCTTCGTCACGCCCGATCCGGCGGCTGCCGCGGGCACCCTGGGCCTCGTCGGCGGCGCCGAAGGCGTCACCCTGAGCATCGTCATCCTCGTGGTCGTGTTCGGCATCCAGATGACGTCCTCGCGATACTCGCCGCGCATCATCGGCCTCTTCACGACCAACCCCCTGAACGCGCTGGTCCTCGGATTCGCGCTGGCCTCGATCCTCTATACGTTCTTGGTCCGGGCCGAGGTCAAGACCAACTACGTGCCCATGTGGAGCGTTGCCGCCGCCGAGGTGCTGGCGATCCTCAATTTCGCCATCGTCTTTCCATATATCGGCTACATCTTCGCCGTCATGCGCGCGGAGACGCTGGTCAACAGCATCAGGAGACGCGCCCGACACCACCTGGCCAAGGCGGTTGCCGGGAAGAACATCGGACAACGGCGGTTCGATCTGCTCACGTCCATCAATCAGACGACCGACATCGCCCTCGGATCGGTGCAGCTCGGCGACATGCCTGTCTGCCTGCTGACGATCGGCGTGCTGGGCGAGTTCCTCGCTCAGGACTATTCGAAGGTGAAGAAAGGATTCGGGCCGGAGTGGTTCCAGATCGGCCACGCAGAGCTGCCCGGCGATTCGGACCAGATCGTCGCCGAGGTGAACCGGGCCCACACCTGGGTCGAATACACGGTGCTGTCCAGCTTCGTACACCTCGTCGGCCTCACACCAGCACATAGAAAGGAGGCGGTGCACGCAATCGCAGTGGCCACGCGGGACATCGGCCTCGCGGCAATCGAGCGTGGCGACCCGGAGGTCGCCGAGCTCACCGTTCGATTCTTCAACACTTATTTGCGCGCAGCGCTCAACCAGTCCGCGCCCACGTTCGCGTCCACGACCATGAACGAATACCGCCGCCTGGCGATCGGAGCGCTCGAGTGGCGTCCCGACATCTCCGTCGAAGCAGCAGCGCACGTGCTCCGCTACGGCAGGCACTTCGACGAGGCAGGTATGCCGGCGATCTTCGGCGCCGCCGCTGAGGACGTGGCCGACCTTGCGATCGAAGCCCGCTCGCGCGACCCCGAGGTCACGCGACGACTGGCCATGCTCCTGGTCCGCAACCTGCTCGAGCTGATTCCAAATGCCAGACCGATCGGGCTGAACGGCCTCTTCAAAGCGGTCGCCAAGCTCGCCTTCTGGGCGATGGCATCGGACTCGAAAGACGTCGCTCACATCCTGGTCGATGGCATTGCCGCCGCGCCACCCGACTTTGTCGATGCAGCCCTCGACCGCATGGAGGTGATGCAGAACGGGTTGTTCTGGGAGGTCAACGAGCGGGTGGTCGCGTTTGACTGGGTCGAGGAGCCGCTGCGCGCGGAGATCCCTCGCCTCCGAATGGCGCTGCGCCGAGCCAAGGCTTCTGGTCGCGGGCCGGTGCTCGAGCTCGATGATCCGCCGACCGGACCCGTCGACCTGGTGCAGCCGGACCCCGCCGCATCACCTCAATCCAATGGCGCGCCGAAAGACGTCGAGGCTGCCAGGTCTCAACCGGCGGGCTGATTGATCATCGCCGTCGACGTCGTGTCGAAATAGTCGAGTAGCTGTTTCCGCACGTCTGAGCGCAAGTCGAGAGATTCCACGGCCGCGGTCATGTGCCGCAGCCAGGCATCACGTTCGGCCTGCCCGATGGCGAACGGCTGGTGACGCAAGCGCAGCCGAGGGTGCCCGCGCCGCGCGCTGTACGTGTCGGGTCCGCCCCAGTACTGGATGAGGAAAAGCGTCAAGCGCTCGGTCGCGCTGGCCAGGTCTTCTTCCGGATAGAGGGGCCGAAGAAGAGGATCTGACGGGACGCTCGCGTAAAAGCGCTCGACAAGAGTCTTGAACGTTTCGGCACCGCCTGCCGCCTCGTATACGGTCATATGAGTGACCATAGACTTGTCGGGCTCGTGGACAGAAACCGGCCCATCCGAACGAGCTTCCTCGTGATGCTGGTCGCCCAGTTTCTGATCGGCATGGCGGTCAACCTGTTCGTGAAGGTCGTGGTCTGCGCTGTCGTCGGGTTCATCGGAGTGCTCGGCGCAGGCTTCAATGGTGGCAGCTTCTTGGACTATCACGAAGACTTCAGCTCCATGCTCATGGCGACTGGATTCGCGATTGCTGTCGTCTCGTATGCGGTGGGGCTCTACATAGCCACCAACACGGCGACCTCAACCAACGCGCCCGCCTAAGCTTCGAAGGCAGGGGGCGTGATGCCGGCACCATCGAGCAGCTCGTGGACCGGCCGCGCGATTACGTTCGCGGCCTTCAACCCCGTCGCGGCAAGGTAGCGCTCGACGATCCGCCTGCCGACCGCATACCCGCCCATGTGGGGGACGCCGACGGGCTCCATCCCGAGGCGGCGAGCAACCTCGTCGCCGAGCACGTAGGGGCTCCATTCCCGGAACGTGGTGCCGGTTCCGAACGCGCCGACCACCTTGTCCCAGGTCTCGTCGAGCACCTTCCCTGTCACGTCCTGGTACCAGGCGCCTGTCGATTCCGGCCCGCACACCTCGATGGTGAAAACCTCCGCGAGTCCCTCGTGGACGACCCATTCGGCCAGATTGAAAGGGCCGTCGATGTTGGGCGTCCGGATGTTGTGCGCGAGCTCGTGCACGGCGCACGCGCCGATCCTCGTCTCGTTGTAGTCCGTGGGCCAGGCGACCATCCAGATCGTGCCGGGAACCGAGCCCATGCCGTAATAGCCATGCGTGCGTTCGAGAAACACCGGATCGTCGGGGTATCCGAGGGTCAGCGAGACCTCGATGCGGTCTGGGTGGTGGATGCCGGGCAGCGTCACGTTCTGGTATTCCCACGCTCGGGCCAGGTCGCGCTTTATCTGACCCCATGCGTCAGCCTTGACCAGGCGCTCGACGGCAATTGGATAGCGCGGATCGTCGACCTCGACCCGAAAACCGTCGCCACGCTCGTGGATCTGGCGGAGTGTCTCCATTGCCGCTGTGTCGAACGACGAGATGCCTCGCATCGTGGCCAGCGCGTCAAGGCGGGCCGGCACCGGAAGCGTGAACAGACGCTGCAGGGCGGAAGCGTCGTCGTGAACGACGAACTCGATCTGATCGTCGGTGCTCAGCGCCATGTTTACGAAAAGCTGAAGCCTTTTACGGATCGCATGTGTATCTAGTTGGCAATTGTGAGCCTGGACTCATCCCGGATCGCTGTGCTGGCCGACCGGCGAGTGATGGTCCTGGTGCGCGGATGGGCTCCGTTCGTGCTGCTGCTGGTCACGTACGAGCTAATGCGCGGCCTGGCATCTGCGATCGGGATGCCCGCCCATGACCTGGCCCGCCTGGATCGCACCCTCTTCGACGGCTACCAACCGACACTCGTCCTGCAGGCCATGGTCGGCAAGCTCGCAGACGCGGATCTGTTCGAAGACGTGGGGAGCCTCGTCTACGCAATGCATTTTCTTCTGCCCATCGCGGTGGGCGCGTGGCTGTGGATGACGAACCGCGATGCCTTCCAGCGCTTCGGACTGACGTTGATCGCCCTCTGTGCGCTGGCCTTCGTCACCTATGTGGTCGCGCCGACGACGCCACCGTGGCTCGCACAGCCCTCTGCGGTCAGGCACCTGATTGACGAGACCGTCCAGCGCAGCGGCGTGCCGTCGACCTTGGTATGGCTCTACTCGCATCACGACTACAACCTCTACGCGGCCTTCCCCTCGCTGCACGCCGGCTTCCCCGTGGTTGCTGCGGCCGCGGCGTGGCGGCAGAGCCGCAACGTAGGAACGGTGCTGTGGGTGTGGGCAGTCATCGTCTGGGTCGCGGTCGTCTACCTGGGCGAGCATTACGTCGCCGATGTCATCGGCGGGGTCGTGTACGCCATCATCGCGATCGCGGTCGTGCGGATGTTGCTCGCCCGCCTTCCGCGGCGGGCCTCAGCACCTAGTTGGCGATTGCCGGCGTGATCGCGGGAACGACCTCCGAGTAACGCTCCATGTCGTTCTCGCGGGGCAGGAACCACGCCAGGACGATGGTTCCCAGCACCAGGATCACCTGGGTCATCAGCGATTTCTGGAGCCCGATGGAGTCGGCGATGGCGCCGTTGATCGGGATGCCCACCGCCCCCGTCACAAACCCGAGGCCCATCACCAGGCCCGAGGCCAGGCCCGCCCGAGATGCCATGAGCTGCTGCGCCATCAGCAGCATCAGCGGGGCCGTCGATGCGGCCAACACTCCGATGAGGATCGCGCTGCCGAAAGCCCAGGGGCCGGGGAACATCGTGTAAAGCAGGATGGCGGGGACGCTCAGCACGAGCGTCGCGATGATCACAGTACGCCGCCCGTATCGATGGGCGAGCGAGCCGCAGCCGACGGTGCCGACCGCGCTGGCCAGCACCAGGGTAGTCGCGAGCGGGCCGTAGAACTCAGGTCCGTAACCGAGCTGCCGGTACCAGGTGGGAGTGAACGCCTGGAAGACGCTGACCGTCCAGCTGCGCGACATCATCACGCCGATCACCATCGCGAGCGCGAAGATGGGAACCGCACGCGTTGATAAGGTGGCAGCCTTCGCGGCGGTGGCCGCCAGCCGTCCCCCTGCGCGCATGCGCCACAGCAGATAGGCGCCGGTCACGACACCGGGGACGACAAGCAACCCTGTCCCGTGAATCCCGAACAAGGCGAGCACGCCGATACCGATCAGCGGACCGAGAGCCACGCCGACCGTGCCCGCGGTCACGTAGATGGACATGCCGAAGCTGCGCCGCCATGCAGGGAGCAGCGCTCGAACGTCCAGCGCGCCGAACGGGTGAAACGCGCCAGAGCCAAGACCCGACGCGCAGGCGAGCACCAGGAGCAGGGGGAAGCTGGTGACGAAACCGACCAGGGCGAACGTGAGCGCGGTCCAGGCCAGGGCGACTCCCGTCAGCTGCGTTCCGTACCGATCCGCGATCACGCCGAACAGCGGCTGCGAGATCGCGGCCATGCCGCTATACGCGAGGCTCACGAGACCGACGGTAGCCAGGGTCAGGTGAAACCGGCCGATCAGCAGCGGGTAGAGGACCGGGATCACGCCGACGTAGCTGTCCACGGTCAGATGACCGAGCATCAGCGTGACGAGCTTGCCGTTGCGCAGAAACTCCCTCATGAAGAGTCCAAGTGTCCGGGACCGGAGGGCCGATGCATATTCGCGGCACTGGCGGCCGGAGCCAAGGAAGGGGTGGCGCGACGAGGAGCGCATCTGTAGATGCGTGACGAGGAAGCGCCGGGCCCCCTGACGCCGGCTTCAGCGCCTCTCTCGGGGCCCCCACGGAATCGCCAGATTCC
>Ga0137388_10000193_pt1 | contig 31849 bp, 28 predicted proteins | sample 15con2h14AmetaG_FD_104644 | JGI IMG/M metagenome (GOLD analysis project Ga0137388, IMG submission 104644) | Vadose zone soil microbial communities from Angelo Coast Range Reserve, California, USA - 15con2h1.4A metaG | ecosystem: Environmental > Terrestrial > Soil > Vadose zone > Saprolite...
ACTCCTGTAGCGATGCAGCAAAAGCGTGAACGACTGTTCGTCGCCCGCCTTCACGTCCAGCATCAGTTGGACGTCCGACCTGGCCATAGCCGCCACACTGTATCAAACCCAGCTTGTCTCAGAAAGTTGCAACTGCGGGAGGAAGCGATACTTGCAATAAGTCCTGTACACGCAGGGCTTTAGCGCTGCTCTCGGTTGGCCTCGTGAAGCCCCAGAAAATCGCCTTAAACGTGAAATAAGTGCTTCATAATCAACAAGCTAGCCACTCCCACAAACACCAGCAACGCCATACGCCAATTCGGCTCCCGGTTCACCTCCGGCAACAGGTCCGTAGCCGCGACATATAGCGTGACCCCTCCCGAAAGCGGCAGCGCGTACTTCAACTGTCCCTCCAGGGAACTCGTCAGCACCACTCCCGCCACCGTCGCTGCTCCCAATAACCCCGCCGCCAGAATGGCGTTGCGCTTCCCTTGCCCGCTCGCCAGCACCACCGACGCCACCGTAAACCCCTCCGGCAGCTTGTGCAGAAACACCGCAAAAAACATCACCGCTCCCAACCAGGTTGAAACCAGAAACCCCGCCGCAATCGCTACACCATCAAAAAACGTATGAATCGTCAACCCCACCAGCACGCTGGTCCGAGCGTGATGATGGCTCATCTCCTCGGTGTGCGTCTCTTCTCCAAAATGAAAATGCGGCGCCAAAGTGTGCTCAAACAGGTGCACGAGAAAATATCCGATCAGCACAAATAGCAGCGCCGTTTCTCCAGAAAGCCGCACCGACTCTGGAATCACCTCGACAAACGCCACCGCCAGCATGTACCCCGCACCCAGCGCCAAAAAATATTGTAAAAATTTCCGCGGCCACTCCCGGTGAACAACAAAATATCCTCCCAACAAATTCCCCGCCGCGGCCACCAGCCCCAGCCCTCCCGCTAACGCTGTCCGAAATGCCAGATCATGTCCCATTTTGGAGTGCGGCGGCTAGCCGCCGCTTTTCTGCCTCTTCCGCGTCTTACCTCAGAGGTCTCTTCTCTGCGAAATCTCCGCGTACTCTGCGTCTCTGCGTTATCTTCTCTTTCTCTCCTCTCTGAAAAACTAACAACATGTTTTCATCCGCTGTGCCTAAACAAAATCACATCGCCTTCTTGCACAATGTACTCCTTCCCCTCTAACTTCACCTGCGCCTTCTCTCTTGCCGCCGCCAAACTCCCCGCCGCCAGCAAATCATTCCATCGCACCACTTCCGCCCGAATAAATCCCTTCTCAATGTCGCTATGAATCGTGCCAGCCGCCTTCACCGCTGTCGCTCCCTTTCGAATCGTCCAAGCTCGCACTTCCGGCTCCCCCGCCGTAAAAAACTGAATCAATCCCAGCAAGTCATACGTCGCGCGAATCAACCGGTTCAGCCCCGGCTCCTTCAATCCATACGATGCCAAGAGCTCCGCTGCCTCTTTCTCATCCATCTCCGAAAGTTCCGCCTCCAGCCGCCCGCAAATCGCCACTACTGCCGCATTTGGCCGCCCCTGCAACGAACTCAATTTGTGCCGCTCCACCGCCGTTTCCAGCTTGTCTGCCTCGTCGTCCCCCAGGTTCAGCACGTACAAAACCGGCCGCGCCGACAAAAACAAAAACCCTCCAATCGACTTTCTCTCCTCCGGCGTCAACTCCAGCTCCCGCAGCGCCTTCTCCGCCTCGACATGCGCCTTGCATTTTTCCAGCGCACTCTTTTCAATCTCCAGAATCGGATCACGCTTCTTCTTCAAATCCTTATCCACGCGCTCCAGCCGCCGCGTAATCTGATCGTGGTCCGATAGCATCAGCTCCAAATCCAGATTCGTCGCATCCCTCAATGGATCGATGCTCCCCTCCGAATGCGGCACAGAAGGATCCTCAAACACGCGAATCACATGCGCTATCACGTCCACTTCGCGCAGTTGCGCCAGCGCGTCCCGCATGCGCTCCTTCTGCATCCCGCCCAAATCCACGTAGTTCACCGTTGCGTACGTAATCTTCTTCGGGTTATACAGCTTCGCTAGCTCCACCAGTCGCGGCTCCGGCACTTTCGCCACACCCACGTGTGTCGCCGACGCCCCGCCCTTTCCCTCCACGTGGGCCTTCGTCAATATCCGAAACAGCGTCGTCTTCCCAACCTGTGGTAGTCCAATGATTCCTGTCTGCACTCGAACCCTTTCAATGTGCTAATTTCCGCCCGCACAAACCCATCATCCTAGCACACCCCCTTACGTCCAATCTCGAAAGCCGCCCCCGAAAGCCGAAAGCGCCTCGCCATTGACGTCTGCATCCCCGAGTGTTAGGGTTACTCCTGGTGAGGCTCCCCCTCAAGCCTTTATCTGCGGCTACGCACTTCTCAGGTATCGACCAGAGCCTCCTTTCAGGTATTTAGAGGAGGCATCCTGATGCTTGGCTCAGCGCCCGCAACCAAGGTTCGTCCGCTTTGCTACGAGCACCATTCCAAGATGACACTCCGCAAGCTTGTCTCAAGCGAAGGTGGGATGGCTTTTGCCTGTCGAGAACCTGATTGTGTCGTCCATTACAGCGGATCGGAAGGCTATTTCCTAAGCGCGCAAGACCAACTCTTGATCGTGCAGGGCCCGATTCCTCCCCATCAGTATTGTTCCAGTGACGGTTTTCCGATGTATTTGCTCGAAGTGCAACCGAAGCATCCCAGCTTTCGCCTCTGGAGATGCCCAAAGTGCGGCATGAGTCGTGCCGCTGGCTCACTCACCTGATCCTCTGAGTCCCGCGCTCCGGCACGTTCACCACGCCCAGCCTGCACTTTGCGTCAACTCTCTCAATCCGCTGCCAAATTTCAGATTCTTCTAAACCGAATGAAGCGCCCCCACGTCATAATGGGAGACATGCACGAAGGACACGATTCCTGATTCATGCTGCCAATGGGCATCACAGTTTTGGATCTCTCAGCCTACCTCGGCCTCGTCGCTGTCGGCGCCATCACCCTGAACATATTGATGGGATTACTCATGGCCTTCCGCTACAGCCCTCACCGCTCCTGGCCGCATCGCCGATTCAATTATTTCCGGCTACACAACTGGACCGGGTACATTGCCCTCACCGTTTCAATCCTTCATCCGGCGATTCTGCTCTTTAACAAAACTCCGCACTTCCGCATCCTCGACCTCCTCTACCCCGTTCATTCGTCCGCCCAGTCCCTCGACAACACCATCGGCGCCATCGCCCTTTATCTGCTCGCGTTCGTCGTTCTCACTTCCTACGTGCGCATCCGTCTCGGCCGCCATCTTTGGAAGTCCTTCCACCTCTTTATCTATTTCGCCGCTGCCGCACTCTTCTGGCACAGCCTATTCACCGATCCCGCCCTGAAAAATGCCCCTGTAGATTGGTCCGACGGCGGCAAACTCTTCATTGAATCCTGCCTATTTCTGATCGCCGTCACTAGCCTGCTCCGCTTACGCCACGCCCGCAAAAAAGCCCTCCACTCCCGCCAATCCGTCCAGCAGACAGTCCCTTCTCCATGACCCTCAGAAAAGCGTTGCCTCCGGGATTGATCTTGTTAACCTATCTCCCCGTTTCCGGAATGGAGCCCGCGTGACCGAATTATCCGTCATCCCCTCGTTTGACCTGGCCGAAGCCACCAAGCACCTCGCAGAACGCGATGATTGCCTGAAGCGCCTGATCGCAGAAACCATCCCCTTCCAAATGGACCAGGATCCCCTCCAATCCCCCTACGAAGCCCTCCTCGAAGCCATCGCCTACCAATCCATCTCCGGTAAAGCCGCCGCCACCATTTACGGCCGCATCAAGGCCCTCAGCTCCACCGGCCGCGCTCCCACCCCGCGAGAAATGCTCAGTCTTCGCAAATCCGTCCTCCGGAAAGCCGGTCTCTCCGGCGCAAAAGTCCTCGCCATGAAGGACCTCGCTCAAAAAACCATCAACGGCATCGTCCCCACCCTCGAACAAGCCAACAAGCTCTCCGACGAAGAACTCGTCGAGCGCCTCGTCTCCGTCCGCGGCATCGGTGCCTGGACCGTCGAAATGTTCCTGATCTTCCGCCTCGGCCGCCCTGACGTTCTCCCCATCCACGATCTAGGCGTCAAAAAGGGCTGGTCGGTCGCCTACGGCAAAAAACACATGCCCAAACCCAAACAACTCCTTGCCTTCGGTGAACGCTGGCGCCCTTACCGCACCGTCGCCAGTTGGTATTTGTGGCGTGCCTTCGAGCGCGCCGGCTACGCCGCCACTAACAAAATCCGCCCCCCCAAAGTCCGCAAGCCCAAGCCCACCAAGCCTAAACGCCCCGCCCGCAAGAAACTGTAGTGGCCGGGCGGAATTTATCCCGACCGGGTCGGGAGACCGGCTCTTTGTCTCCCGATACTTTTCGTCATTTGTTGCAGCCGAAACCCGGTGGGAACCATCTTTTTCCTTGACTGCCCTTATCAATCCGAGTAATATACGGTCTAGGTATTTATCCGTCTTGGAGTGCGGGAGCTCTGCTCCCGCTTTTTCATTGCGGCCGATCCCGTCATCACTAGTCAGGTCTAAGCTTTTCCGCGCGACGAATCGGCAGAGATCTTTGGATAACTGCACAATTTTGGTGCAATATGAGTCTCTTTAGAATCAACACTTCCAAAAGTGTATCAAAACAAAGGACTTTAACGTTTAGAATGAACACTTAATGAAAAACAGGCGGGAGGGTGGGAGGGTATCCTCAGCTTGCGGGCCAAAAATTCAGCCAACTGCTCCTAACTCTTTCACCATCAAATACATAGCCGCCAATCCTGCGAGCAGCACACCACTCTCCAGCGAGACCGAAATCCGGTGCAATTTACCAAACTCCGCCAGCAACGGACTATCCGCCGCCGTCGCCTGGATCGACCCCATCTGCACCCGCAGCGCCGCCATCTTCGGGCTAACCGCATGCTGCGACACGACGGTGAGCAGGATCATTAACACAACACAAAGCGCCCCAGGCATTGCCAAACTCGCAAACGTCCGCGTCCTCGCCAGCCGCGACAGGAGGACCGCAATCCCGCACACGACTCCAATCATGTGCATCCACCAAAGCCCATACCCAACTATCGCCCCAGCTTGGTCCCGGCTCGCCAAGATCCGAAACGCCCCCGGCGCCACCACAAAGCTCAAAAACACATCGCTCCCTAGCCACAAGCTCAAACTTAGAAACTCGATGGTGCGCCAAAAATCTTGCATGCCGCCACTATACAAGAACACTCCGATTGAACCAAAATAACGCCATGTCGAAATGCAAATCGCTTCTGCTTTTCTGCGGCCTCCTATTTTTCGGTGTGGCCTCCGCTCATACCCAGCAAGTGCCCTCGACGATTTTCACCGATCCCGCCCCAGACAAAGAGTTCCCCGCAGACGTCGCAGCCCCCGACGTTATGAGCCACGGCGCGCGCCTGAACGCAGTCCTCTACATCGCCTCTGGTCACGAACCCCACGCCGTAGTCATACTGGTGCCAGGTTTTCCCGGCAACGAAAAGAACCTGGACTTGGCGTATTCCCTTCGCCGCGCAGGTTGGAACGTCTTGCTGGCCCATTTCCGCGGGTCTTGGGGCAGTGAGGGAACTTTCTCTTTCTCCAACGCCATCCAGGACATGCAAGCTGCAATTCTGTTCTTACGCGACGCGGAAAATGTGAAGAAATACCGAATTGATCCGAAAAAGATTGTGCTGATCGGGCACAGCATGGGTGGATTCATGGCCGCTTGCGCCGCCGCGGGCGATCCGGAAGTCGCGGGCCTAGTGATGATCCTACAACAAGGACATGAAGGCAGCGCTGCAAAAAGCAGGAAATACCCGAGTAACGGAGACTTATGTGGAAACCGACCACTCCTTCTCCGGCCACCGCATCGCCCTACAGGTCGCTGTGCTGGAATGGCTGCAAACTGCGCTTGCGCCCTCTGCTAAATAGCAAGTTCAGCACAAAAGTCGCGCGACGGATGCACGCATCCGAGCGATAGTGGGAGAATGGGAAGGAATGGTGGGCGACAAAGGACTTGAACCTTTGACCTCTCCCGTGTGAGGGGAGCGCTCTAACCAACTGAGCTAGTCGCCCATTGCAGATACCCGCGACAGCCGCACCGCCATCTATTTGTAACAGGAAGGACCCGGGTTTTCAACACATGCCGACTGCCACCTCTCAAGTCGTCTCCCAGCTCCAGCGCTCCATCGCGCGGGCCATCTACGGCAAGGAAGAGGCCATCCAGCTCTCGCTCATCACCCTTCTCGCGCGCGGCCACCTGCTCATCGAAGACGTACCCGGCGTCGGCAAAACTACTCTCGCGCAAGCGCTCGCAAAATCTTTTCATTGCAGCTTCCAGCGCATCCAGTTCACCTCGGACTTGCTCCCCAGCGATGTTCTCGGCGTCAGCGTCTACAATCCCGAATCGCGCGAATTTGAATTTCGTTCCGGACCGATTTTCGCCAACGTCGTCCTCGCCGACGAAATCAACCGCACTACGCCGCGCACGCAATCCGCGCTTCTCGAAGCCATGAACGAAGCGCAAGTCACCGTCGACGGTAAAACGCTTCCACTTCCCCAACCATTTCTCGTAATCGCCACGCAAAATCCCGTCGAGCATCACGGCACCTACCCCCTGCCCGAATCGCAGCTCGACCGTTTTTTGATGCGCATCAAAATGGGCTATCCCTCGCACGAAACCGAAAAGGAAATCCTGCGCAAACGCGTTGGCGACAATCCTCTCGATTCGCTCGATCCGATCGCCGACGTCAGCGAAGTTCTCGCCATGCAGGATGCCGTCGCCCACGTCAAGGTGGACTCCAGCTTGCACGATTACGCTCTCGAAATTGTCAACCGCACGCGCAAAAGCGAACAGCTTGCTCTCGGTGTCAGCCCCCGCGGCACCTTGATGCTTCAGCGCGCCGCGCAAGCCCGCGCCTTTCTCGATGGCCGCGACTATTGCCTCCCTGACGATTTCAAGCGGCTTGCCGTTTCCGTTTTTTCGCACCGCGTCGTCGCCAGCTCGCGCCACGCTTCCTTGCAGAAAAAATCGGAAACTACCGATTCCGTTCTCCGCGAAATTGTGGAGTCCGTTCCCGTCCCCTTGTGACCGTTGAGCTGTGAGCGTCCAGTCCACCATCGCGCAACTCTGGGCCAAGGCCGACCGCCCCGCCGTTCGCGCCTTCTTTCTCTCCATCACCGCGCTCACCGCCGCGCTCCTTCTGGCTCTCTATTCCAGCGCCGCCGCGGAACTCGGACAAGTCGCTCTCGCCAGCACTTCGGCGCTTGCCGCCCTAGCCATCGCCGGCTGGGTGGCTGTGACTCTCGTTCCCGTCCTCGCGAAGCGCACCCCGCTTCGCTGGATCGGCTACAAAATGGATTACCGCATCACCTTCGAGGGCTGGATTTATCTCGGCGGAATCATTCTTGTTGCACTCGCGGCGCTGAACACCGGAAACAATCTCCTTTTCCTGATTCTCGCGTGCCTGATCGCCCTCGTTTTGATGTCCGGCATTCTCTCTTCCATCACGCTCTCGGGCATCGAAATGCGCCTTGTCCTGCCCGAACATATTTTCGCCGGCCAGCCGGTTCGCGCTATGGTCGAGCTCGAAAACGAAAAGCTGACTCTGCCTTCGTTCTCTCTGCGGGTTGAAGCCGTCAAGACCAAACAGGCCGAGGCCGCTGCTTTGCTCGAGACTCCGGTCTATTTTCCGTACGTCCCCAAGCGTGACAGTGTGCAGCAAACCATAGCGGTGACCTTTCCGCGCCGCGGCGTCTATCGCCAGGAAGCTTTTCGCATCGTCACGCGTTTCCCTTTTGGTTTTCTGCGCAAGGCTCGCCAGTTGAACTTGAAAACCGAAGCACTCGTCTATCCTTCAGTGGAACCCACCCCGGAATATCTGCAAATTCTTCCCGGCCTGGAGGGCGCACTCGAAAGCCCGGTCAAGGGCCGCGGCCAGGATCTCTACGCGCTGCGCGATTATGTCCCCACCGACAGTGCGCGCCACGTGCATTGGAAAGCTTCCGCGCGCTCCGGCTCCTTGATGGTCCGCGAATTCACCCGCGAAGACGACTGCCGCATCCAGCTCGTCCTCGATCCTCATCTGTCCGAGGAAGAATTCGCTCTGCTGAAGTCCGGAGCACTCGCCGTGAACGAGCGCTTCGAGCGCGTCGTCACCATCTGCGCCAGTCTGGCCTGGCATTTTTACGAAAACAGTTCTCTGCTGCAATTCCGAACCGCCGGGATGGAAACTCCTCTCGCCCCGGCCGGCGAAATTATTTTCGCAATCCTCGAGCATCTGGCGATCGCGCGACCCCTGCCCCCCGATCCCCAGCAGTCGCTCATGGCCGAACTAGCCGCCGCGCCCGAACTTTTCAAAATCATCGTGACCACCCAGCCCCATGGCTCCGTCCCCGCTTCCGTCTGGAGCTCCTCCTACGTCGTCTTCCTCGACGACCCCCAGTCGTAATATTTCGCCGCGCTTCTCTTTCGGAGTCCTGCGGCTTGCCCCCGCTTTTCTACCGATCGAAGGTCGCAACTGTAGTTTCAGATTCGTTCCAAAAAAAGCCGGAGCAAGGCTCCCGCACTCCAAGCCCATCTGGTGACCCGCAAGTGTGCGAGAATATCCCTGCATAATGTTGGAACGCAGCAAACTCGCCAAATTTCGCAAACAACTGCTCGGCTGGTTTCGACAATTTCAACGCGACTTGCCGTGGCGGCGAACGAAAGATCCCTATCGCACCTGGCTCTCGGAAATCATGCTGCAGCAGACGCGCGTCGCGGCGGCGATTCCCTACTACGAACGATTTCTGCAGCGTTTCCCGGACGTTCATACGCTCGCCGCCGCCCCGGAAGAAGAAGTGCTGCGCCTGTGGTCCGGACTGGGCTATTACAGCCGCGCGCGCAATTCGCAAAAGGCCGCGCAGCTAATCGTGGCGAAACACGGCGGAGAATTCCCGTCGCGCTTGGAAGCTGTCATTGCCTTGCCGGGCATCGGAAATTACACGGCCGCGGCAATTCTGAGCATCGCTTTCGGCGAAAAACACGCCGTTCTTGACGGCAATGTCGCGCGCGTCCTCGCGCGCCTCGGCGCCATTCGTGGCGACCTTCGCGAGTCATGGCGCTGGCAGGAATTGCAAGAGTCAGCGGACCGACTCCTCGACACGGAATCGCCGGGCGATTGGAATCAAGCCATGATGGAACTGGGCGCGACGCTGTGCACTCCAAAATCGCCGCAGTGCCTCCTCTGCCCCGTCGCGCAATTCTGCGAAGGCCGCAAACTTGGCATCGCCGAATCTTTGCCCGAAAAAAGAAAGAAGCAGGCCACGGTGGAAGTTACTCTCGCGACGGCAGTATTTAGAGATGGAAAAAAGCAAACTCTGCTTTTGCCAGCTCCAAAGAACACGAATGAGAAAGCTGCCGCCGATCATGTCCCCACGCTTGTTTCAAAAATGTGGCATTTCCCCACGCTTTCCGTGAACGGCGAGTCGGCTCAAAATCTCATCGCTTTTCTGCGGAAAATGATGCCCGGAGTTCAAAGCCGCAAATGGAAACTCGTCCCAGCCGGCAAAGTCCGCCACTCCGTGACCTACCGGGCCATCACCCTCCTGCCCTTCCTGATCGAAGTAAAAAATCTCCCGCGCCTTCGCGGATCGAGGCACGTGCCGCTCGCGGATATTTCCAGCCTGCCGGTTTCCAATCTCACCCGGAAAGTCGCGCGCGCCGCTCTGGCAGCGGCTGTTTCCATTCTCGACCAGCGCTGAGAGTTATCCTTTCGTCCCGCCGCGTTCCCGCAGCACGCTGCAGATGCTACGATAAATAGATCCGCCATGGCCGCCATCGTCGCAACTCCGAACGACACCGCTCTACCCGCCGAGCGCTTTTTTCGAACTTCGCTCTCGCTGCTCGTGCTCACGTCAACGGTCACGCTCGTCAGCACCGGCAAGCTCGACATTGTCACCAGTTTTGCGGCTCCACTCATCGTGCTTTATAAGTGCTTTCGCTGGTGGCATGGGCGCCCCGCCGAACTCTCTCCCCGCGCCGCCACCTGGTGCGTGATCGCTTACCTTGGGTTTTTCCCCGCGGATGCCCTGTTTCTCTCGCGTTTGTCGGTTGGAGCTTCGTCCAACCCACCGCTCTTCGCGGCGCTCCTGGCAGCTGTGCATTTTCTGATTTTCGTCAGCATCGTTCGTTTCTATAGCGCGGTCACGGACCGCGACGCGTTTTTTCTCGCCATGCTGGCTTTTGCGGGGATTCTCGCGGCAGCCGTTCTCACCGTCGATACGACTTTCCTGATTCTTTTTTTCATCTTTCTGCTGTTCGGTATTTCTACTTTTGTGGGAATGGAATTGCGCCGTGGGGCAGTTGGCGCGGTTTCACCGTCCATTCATTTGCATACCGAACGCAATCGAACGTTGAATCGCGCCCTGAGTCTTTCGGCTATCAGCGTGGCGCTGGGTTCGATCGCTATCGGTGGCGTGCTGTTTTTCTTTTTCCCCCGTTTCAGCGCCGGATACCTGGGGCGGGTTAGTTTCAACCCATCGCTCATGACCGGCTTCACCGAAAACGTCGAGCTCGGGCAAATCGGCGAGATCAAGAAGAATTCCTCCGTGGTCATGCGCGTGCAAACCGGCAAACCGATTGGCTACGACCGGCTGCGCTGGAGGGGAATCGCGCTCACCAATTTTGACGGCAGGCGGTGGAGCTCGCCGGAGGAGGGCGCACAAAAATTGTATCCGGGCTTTGAAGGCTGGATTCACACCGCGGATTTGCCGCAGAAGGCAGATCCTCTCCAGCCAGGAATGCTCTTCACCGTTTATCTCGAGCCTCTGGCCACCGATGCTATTTTCGTTCCGGGCAGAGTCACCCGCCTTCGGGGAAATTTCACGGGTGAGGCCAGCAACTCGTTAACTGCAATTCTCCACAGTTATATCTTCCGGGACTTCACTGATACGCTGACGAATCCCTTTCACAACTACACGGCCATCCGATACTCGGGTTTTTCGCTCCTGCCCGCGATGAATGCCGCGAAGCTTCGCGACGCCTCTACGGAGTATTCGAACGATATCGTTTCGAAGTACCTCCAGCTTCCACAGAAGCTGGACCCCCGCATCCCGGAGCTTGCCAAACAGATTACGAAAAACGCCGGCACTCCTTTCGACAAGGCGCTGACGATCGAAAACTACCTGCGCAACCGATTCACGTACAGCTTGAACCTGACCGGGAAACCCGGAGACGATCCGTTGGCTCATTTTCTGTTCGAAACGCGAGCCGGCCATTGCGAATACTTTGCTTCGGCAATGACCATCATGCTGCGCACGCTCGGCATTCCTTCACGCGAAGTCAACGGCTTCCTGCCCGGCGAATACAACGAGCTGGGTGGAGACTACATTGTGCGCGCCAGCGACGCGCACAGCTGGGTGGAGGTCTACTTTCCGGGAATGGACTGGCAAGTGTTCGATCCCACGCCGGCGGGTCCGGAAAACGAGGCAGGCTTCCTGACACGCCTCGGAAAATATGTGGACTGGATGGAGATTACCTGGAGCGAATGGGTGATCGGCTACGACTTCGCGCATCAGGTGGCCATGGCGCAAAATCTGCAGCGGGGTTCGCCGAATTGGGGCGAATCCGCGCGCGATTGGTTCGAACAAAAGCAGCGCGCAGGAAAGCGATGGATGAACTCATGGCAGTTACGGCAGGGCGCTGCGGGATATTTTGCGCCGGCCGCGCTGGTGCTTTTTCTGGTGGCTTTGCGTTTTAATCTGCTTGCTGAATTTATCCGGCGCGCGCGGCTGTTTTTTCAATTGCGCGGAGGGAAAGCGGTCCGCAGCGATCCTCAGCTTGCCTCGCGGCTGTATGCGGAGATGCTTCGAACGCTGGCGCGGCGCGGGCTCCGGCGCGAGGAGACGCAGACGCCGCTTGAATTCGCGGCGGCGGTCGATTCGCCGAATCTCGCGCCTTCCGTCCGTGAATTTACGCGACTCTATGCGCATGCGCGGTTCGGCGGCGCGCCTTGCGACACATCCCGCTTGAAGCAATTGCTCGACCAGGTGCGCGCGGCATTGCGGGCGCGCTGAAACGGATTACTTCCTTCCAAGATCAAACGTGCGCCGCAAAGGGCGACCCCGCAAATACGCGCGAGAACGGCCCGTGTTACAATTGAGAATTGCGCAATGGCGCAAATTCATCGCTTATGACTAAGGTCGGATTCGTCAGCCTGGGATGCCCGAAGAACCTCGTGGACAGCGAGGTGATGATGGGTATTCTTGCACGCGAAGGGTATGAACTGACACCGCGGGCAAACGAAGCCGAGATACTAGTTGTGAATACCTGCAGCTTCATTGAAGCAGCGCAGAAGGAGTCCGTGGACGCCATTCTGGAAATGGCGGAGCACAAGAAATTCGGCGCGGCAAAAAAACTGATTGTGGCGGGCTGCCTGGTGGAGCGGTTTCGCGCGCAGATTTTGGAGCAGGTGCCGGAAGTGGACGCGGTGGTGGGCACCGGCGAAGTGGAACGCATTATGGAGGCCGTGGAAGGCGACCTTCGCGTGCTTCCGGCGCAGCCGCCGACGTTCCTGTATCACGACTTGACGCCGCGCATCGTTACTACGCCAAAACATGCGGCGTACATCAAAATTGCGGAGGGCTGCGATCATCCCTGCACGTTCTGCATCATTCCGCAGCTTCGCGGCGCGTTTCGCAGCCGCCGATTCGAATCGGTGGTGCGCGAGGCGGAGAATCTGGCGCGTGCCGGAGCGCGGGAAATTACGCTGATCGGGCAGGACACGACTTCTTACGGCGAAGACCTTGGATTGCGGGACGGGCTCGCGCAACTGCTCGAAAAACTGGCACAGACCGATGATTTGTTGTGGGTGCGATTTCTGTACGCTTACCCGAATCGCGTCACGCAGAAATTGCTGGATACGATTGCGGCGCATCCGCGGCTCGCCAAGTACATGGACATGCCGCTGCAGCACGCCAGCCGAGACGTCTTGGCGCGGATGAAGCGCGGTTCGAATGGCGATGCGTTCTTGAAATTACTGGAGCGCATTCGGACGACCATTCCGGGCGTATCGCTGCGCACTTCGTTCATCGTGGGATTTCCCGGCGAAACGGAAGCCGATTTCGAGGAGCTGTGCGATTTCGTGAAAGCGACAAGACTTGATTGGATGGGCGTTTTTGAGTATTCGGACGTGGACAATGCGGGGAGCTACGCGCTGGATGAAAAAGTTGATGCGGAAACAATCAGCGATCGCCGCAACCGCTTGATGGCCATTCAGAAGAAAATTTCGCGCGAGAATTTGCGAGCGAAGTATTTGCGTGGAAAGTCGCACGGTTCGAGCGGCCGCGGTCTTACGGCTCTGATTGAAGGTCCATCGAAGGACAATCCACTGGTGTGGGAAGCGCGGCTGGAAGGCATGGCTCCGGAGATCGACGGCAAACTGTACCTTACGGACATTGAATTGCCGAATGGAGAAATTGCGGAAGCTGGGGACGTCGCGCGTGTGGAATTTAGCAAGACGGATGCCTACGACTTGATTGGGCGCGTGGTCGAAATTCTGCCTCGGGCTGCCGCACAGGCCGGCTTCGACGCTTCGCCGATACCGCCAGTCCCGGCCACGGAAAAACTTCATCGCATCGCCACTGGGGCACCCCTCCGCGTACTGGGCTGAGATATACTCTTCTTCCGAATATTACTTTTCCTTGGCCTCTGCGATTTCTGCGACTTTGTTGAACGGTGTTTCAACACGGAGGGCACAGAGGACGTAGAAAAGAAAAGAGTCGCGCCATGAAACACAAATGCCCGATCTGCAAGGCGGAGACGGACTCGGCGGTCCACGCGGACTTTCCTTTTTGCAGCGAGCGCTGCCGGGACCGGGACCTGGGTAATTGGGCCAGCGAGAGATACGTGGTCTCTGAGCCCGTTTTCACGGAAGAGGAGAGTTCTGAAGGCGAGGGAAAAACCTTCGTCCTTCCTTTGGACGACGACTTGGAAAGCCCGAATGATACCGAACGCTGACGCGATAGCAACACCCGCAGCGCCGCCACGGAAACCGAGGCTAGCGCTGGTGATCGCCACTGCACTAGGCGTCGGCTACATTCCGAAAGCGCCGGGGACGTTTGGTTCGCTCGTAGGCGTGGCGACTGCGTTCCTATCGTCGGTGTTTTTCCTTCAGCCCGCGTCGGTCAGAGCTTTGTTCTCGCTTCACCCGGATTACGAAGCCGTTCTACGGAATGAGCTTTTCCCGCTGCCGGGCAGCGACGTTCATAACGCGTTGCTGGCTTTGCCCATATTTTGTGCGCTGGGGCTGCTGCTCGTGCTGGGCGCGATCGGGGTGTGGAGCGCTAGCCAAACGGCATCATACTCAGGAATTGAAGACCCGCAGTTCGTGGTCATTGATGAGGTCGCGGGACAGCACCTCGCCCTGCTGCTGCCGCTGATCCCGATTGCGCTGCCGCACCTGACTGCGCATATGGACCTCTCCGATTTCACGATTTTCTTTGCGCTCAGCCTGGTGAATTGGAAATATCTTCTGCTCGGTTTTATACTTTTTCGGGTGTTTGACATCTGGAAGCCGTGGCCGGTTAGCCGGCTGGAGAAACTGCCCGGTGGCTGGGGAATCATGGCGGATGACTGGATGGCGGGCATCTACGCTGCAATTCTGCTGCGTGTGGCGTTACACTTTGGACTGCTGACGTTTCACATTGGCTGGGTATGAAATTCGGGTTCGGCTCTTCGGCAGAAAAAAACGGCATTCCGCACATTGAGAAAGTTGCGCCCGCGGCGGCTATTCCCGGTGGCGAGATGACGATTCTCGGGCATGGGTTCGTCTCGCGCGTTCAGGCGCGTCCGGTGGTGCGCTTTGGGGATGCGGAAGCCAGCATCGCGCTGGCCAGTGAGAATCGTGTGGTGGCGCGCGTTCCGGAAGGCGCGAATGGCGGAGTGGTGCGCGTGGCTTCGGCCGGGCACGAAAGCCCGCCGCATCCCGTGCACATCGGGCTGCAAATCGCGGACAACCTGCACCCTGTCGCGAATCCCGCAGTGGATATGGAGGGGAATATTTACGTGACGTTTTCGGGCCCGCGCGGACAGCGTGTTCCTGTTTCGCTTTACAAAATCACGGCGAATTACAGCGTGAAGCCGTTTATCACGTCGCTGATGAATCCGAGCGGGCTGGCGCTGGATCGCATGGGGAATCTTTTCGTTTCGTGCCGCAACGACGGCACCATTCATCGCGTCACGCCGGAGGGCCGCGCGGAGCAGTGGATCGAAGGTATGGGCGTGGCCACGGGGCTGGCTTTTGATCATAACGGCAATCTGTATGTCGGCGACCGCAGCGGGACGGTGTTCAAAATCAGCCCGAGCCGGGAGATTTTTGTTTTTGCGACGCTGGAACCTTCCGTCGCTGCGTATCACCTGGCGTTTCATCCGAGCGGCGATCTGTACGTTTCCGGACCGACGACTTCCAGTTTTGACCGCATCCACCGCATCACGCAGGGCGGCGAGGTGAGCGTTTTCTTCCGCGGGCTTGGGCGGCCGCAGGGGCTCGCTTTGGATCGGGAGGGGAATCTTTATGTGGCGGCTTCTTACGGCGGGCGGCGCGGCATTGTCCGGATCACGCCACAGGGACAGGCCGAAGTGGTGCTCAGCGGCTCCGGGATTGTGGGCATGGCGCTGCAGCCTTCCGGCCGCGCGATTCTTGCCACCACCGACGCCCTGTTCACGCTCGATTGGGACATTCGCGGCTTGCCCTTGATCGGATAATTGAACAGATGAAAGCGGAAATCATCGCGGTTGGTTCGGAACTGCTGACTCCGGACCGCATAGACACCAACTCGCTCTACTTGACTGAGGAGCTGAACAAGCTCGGCATCGAGGTGGTGCGCAAATCGATTGTCGGGGACAACCGCGATACTTTGAGCGCGACGTTTAAGGAAGCGCTGGAGCGCGTGGAGTTGGTAATCGCTTCGGGCGGGCTGGGGCCGACGGAAGACGACTTGACGCGTGAAACCGTTGCGGACCTTCTGGGACGCAAGCTGCACTTGAACAACGAAATTCTGCGCTACATCGAAGGGCGCTTCCGGCAGCTTGGCCGGGAGATGCCAGCGGTGAATGTACGGCAGGCGATGGTACCGGAAGGGGCGGAGATTCTTGAAAATCCGCGCGGCTCGGCGCCGGGTTTGTGGATCGAAGACTCGGGGCATTTTATCGCGCTACTACCGGGACCGCCGCGCGAGTTGAAGCCGATGTATCAAGACCAGGTTTTGCCGCGGCTGCAGCGGCACAGCTCGAACATTCGAATGTTTCACCGGGAATTGCGCGTCGCGGGCATGGGGGAATCGGGTGTCGAGCAGCGCATCAAGCCGATTTACACGCGCTACGCGGATGTGAACACGACGATTCTGGCCGCGCCGGGGGAAATTCAGATTCACTTGCGGATGTGGAGCGACGACGCGACGCACGCGCAAAAAACTCTGGACGAAATCGTGCAGGGATTCGAGATCGCACTGACGGACCGCATTTTTTCGCGGGACGGCTCTTCGATGGAGGAAGTGGTGGCTGGCTTGCTGACGAGAAACAGTTCCACCATCTCCGCGGCGGAAAGTTGCACCGGTGGATTGCTGGCGCAGCGGCTGACGAGCATCGCAGGCAGTTCGTCGTATTTTTTGGGTGGCGTGGTGAGCTACAGCAACGAGCTGAAGACGGCGTGGGCGGATGTTCCGCCGGAGCTGATCCAGACCAAAGGCGCGGTCAGCAGTGAAGTGGCGATCGCGCTGGCGGAAGGCATTCGCCGACACGTCGGGAGCACCCTGGGTGTGGGCATCACCGGAATAGCCGGACCGGGCGGCGGCAGCGAGGAAAAGCCCGTGGGCACCGTGCACATCGCGCTCTCGCATGCCGGCGGCGTGAAAGAGCGCGGCGTGGTTTTTCCGGGCGATCGCGAGGCGATTCGCTGGCATGCCTCGCAACTGGCGCTCGACCTGGTGCGCATCCATTTCCTCTACAACGGCGGGGAACCGCCGGCCCGAATGGCCAAAAGGTCTTGACCTCTCATGCGCCTGTTTGTCGCGCTTGCGATTCCAGCCGCGGTTCGGGAAAAACTCGCGGAGTTGCTCGGATCGCTTCGAACGGTTTCGCCGCAAACGCGCTGGGTGCGTCCAGAAAATCTTCACGTAACGCTCAAGTTCATCGGGGAAATTCCTGAAACGAAGCTTGATGCCATTCAAAGCGCTCTCGCCGCTGTGCGTTCCGATCAACCCGTCGCAATCGATTTTCGTGGGCTGGGCTTTTTTCCCAACGAAAAACATCCTCGCGTCTTCTGGGCGGGCATCGAGGCCTCGCCGAATCTGAAAACTGTGGCGGCGGATATTGACAAAGCCACGGAAACAGTTGGCATCCCTCGAGAACAGCGGGCTTTTTCGCCGCATCTGACGCTGGCGCGGTTCGAACCACCCCGGCTGCCGGATAAACTTCGCGCTGCGATCCAAGAAAAAACACTGAGTGATTTTGGTTCGCTGGGCACCCGCCGGTTTCATCTGATCGAGAGCAAGCTAAAACCGTCCGGCGCGGAGTACACTACGGTCGAGAGTTTTCCGTTCGCGGCGGCGGAGGCCTGACGGAGCATGCTTGAGATCACTCTCTTTTTGATTCCGGCCGCGGCGTATCTTCTTGGCTCGATTCCCTTTGGATTGCTGCTCACAAAGTTATTTGGCGGCGGGGATGTGCGCAAAGCGGGCAGCGGCAACATCGGCGCAACCAACGTCGCCCGGGTGGCGGGCCCGCTGGCGGGAATTCTCACACTGGTCTTCGACACTGCGAAGGGCGCGGCAGCCGTGTTGCTCGCAGGCCAATTCACTAATGGAAGCGCCGCCTGGATGATCGTCGCCGCTTTCGCAGTGCTGCTTGGACATTGCTTCCCGGTATGGCTGAAGTTCAAAGGCGGCAAGGGTGTGGCCACCGCGCTTGGCGTGTTCCTTGCGCTTTCTCCGCTCGCGGCGGTCAGCGCCTTGTTGCTGTTTGTTCTTTTCGTGGCGTACTGGCGTTACGTTTCGCTGGGTTCTGTCGCGGCGGCGGCGGCCATGCCGCTGCTGATCTATTTTCTTTGGGCGCCGCGTCATACGCCGCCGATCGTCGTCGACGTAGGAACACTGGCCATCGCGCTGCTGGTGATTTACAAGCACGACGGCAATCTTCAGCGTCTCGTCGAAGGCACGGAGCCGCGCTTTTCGTTTGGCAAGAAGAAGGATGCGGAATGACAAGGATCGCGATTCTCGGCGGCGGAGGCTGGGGCACGGCGCTGGCGATTGTGCTTTCGCGCAGCCGCAAGCCGCACGAGATTTCACTTTGGGTGCGCAACGGAGGACTCGCCGCATCGATTGGGCGCGAGCGGGAAAATAAATTGTATCTTCCCGGATTGAAACTGCCTGAGATTGTTCGAGTTCTTGCTGAATTGGAAGCCGCGCTGGCCGGTGCGCAGGTCATCGTCGGCGCCATTCCCTCCGCGTATGCTCGCGCCGTTTACGGTTCCGCACTTCCCTTTGCCGCCGCCGGGGCGAGTTTCCTCAGCGCCAGCAAGGGCCTTGAGCCAGCAACGCACCTGCGGATGAGCGAGGTGATCGCAGAGGTCGTCGCGCCAAAAATTGCGCCGCGCATCGCCGTGATTTCCGGACCATCGTTCGCGCTGGAGGCTGCCCGGGGTGAGCCCACCGCGGTCGTGCTGGCCTCGCAGGATGCCGCGTTTGCCTCCGAATTGCAAGAAGAGTTTGCCGGGCCGAATTTCCGGCTCTACACCAACGACGACGTTCTGGGTGTGGAGCTTGCCGGCGCAATGAAAAACGTGATGGCGATTGCCGCAGGCGCATGCCAGGGGCTTGGGCTTGGCTCGAATGCGCTCGCGGCGCTGATTACGCGGGGCCTCGCGGAAATGGCGCGATTGGCGGTGGCGCTAGGGGCCCGGCCGGAGACGCTCAGCGGCCTGGCGGGGTTGGGCGATTTGGTTCTCACGTGCACGGGTTCGCTTAGCCGCAATCGCTTTGTGGGAATCGAACTTGGCAAAGGACGCTCTCTGCGCGAAATCCAGGCGAACATGCGTATGGTTGCTGAGGGCGTGAATACCGCCGCGCCGTTGCTGGCGTTGGCCCGCAAACATCGGATCGAAATGCCGATCACCGAGCAGGTGGACGCAATCCTGCATGCGGGGAAATTGCCCAAGGATGCGATTCGGGAGATCATGGAACGTCCGTTGAAGCGCGAGTAGCGAAAACGGGTGATTCTCCACGATTTCCTCCGCTAGTACTAAAGTCCCAGTTGCAGATGCGCGTCGTATGGCGCGAGCCGACCGCCTAAGTCCCTCTGGTTCACCTAAAATGATTAATCGAGATGAACCCAGCTGCCAAAGCTCGTTGGGAACGTGTGCGCGCAGGGCGGGTGCGCATCCTGTGGCTCGTTCTGGGCGCGCTTTTGCTGGTCAGCGCGCTGCCGATTGGGCTTTATCACCGCCAGGTATTGATGCTCAGCCGGGACAAGCTGGTGGATACGGAGCGCGTCCAGCAGACCGATCTAACCCGGTCGTTGGCGCAGGAGATCCAGCAGTTCGAATCCAACCTGACGCAACAGCTTCTGAGCGAGCGCCAGATTCTCACGCTCACGGGGCTGATCGACAACGTCGAAGATCCCTCGGCAGAACCCAAGGTCACCCGCCTGCTGGAAAATTTCGTCGAAACGAATCGCAATACGTTCATTTACCTCACGGCCGTCGGCAAATCCGGAAAAGGGACGAGCGCGTCGCAGGGAAATTTCCGGGCCGAACAGGACCCGTTTGTAGCGAGAGCACTGCAGCGGGCGTTCGTTACCTGCCTCCAGTCGCAGCAATTGCAGGTGGTCAAGTTTCGAAGCGACCCTCTGGCGATAGCGCCGGCAAACCGGCCGGCTTTCGTGGTGGCCGTGCCGTTGAAAGATGTGAACGACAATTTTACGGGAATGCTGGCGGCGGTTATCTCCCTGGATCCCATTCTGCACCGTCTGCAGGAAGCCAGCGTACGGGAACGCATCGTTTTTCTGGTGGAACACAACGGGCGGCTGGTAGCTCACCCGGACACGAAAAATTTCGTTCCTGGCGCGGACGCCAGTGCCAATTCACTTGTTACGCAGGTGAAAGCGCTGCCGCAGGAGCTTCGCAATACGGAGACGGTTCGCTTTTCCGAAACCGTCAAGAAACACCCGATCGAGATGATCGGAACGTATAGCACTATTCCTGAATTAAATTGGTCGGTCATTGCGCAGCGGAGCCTCGATCAGGCGCAGAGCGACGCCGGAGTCACCGAGCTGAACCGGCAAGCGCTGGCGTTCGTAACCGTCGTGATTCTGGCGGCGATTATCGTCGGATATTTCTTTGCGGTGGGCATCAGCGGGCCCATTCGCGGGCTGGCGGCCTCCACGCGCGCGATCAGCCGCGGTGAATTTCACCAGCGCTCACCTGTGCGCGGGGCTTCGGAAATCAGCGAGCTCGCGGAGAATTTCAACAAGATGGCTGGCGACATCGAGGAGTACATCGAGCGCCTGAAGGAAGCCGCGGAAGAAAACCGCGAGCTGTTCATTGGCTCCATTCGAATGCTTGCGGCGGCCATCGACGAAAAGGATCCGTATACGCGTGGTCATTCCGGCCGCGTGGCGAAGTATTCGACGCTGATCGGGCAGGAGCTTGGGCTGTCTACGGAAGATTTGGACAAGCTGCGCATTGCGGCGTTGCTGCACGACGTCGGAAAAATCGGCGTCGAAGACCGCGTGCTGAAAAAGCCTGGCTCGCTGACGCCGGAAGAATTTGGACTAATGAAGCAGCACACCGTGAAGGGCGCGAACATCATGCGTCCGGTATCACAGCTTAAAGAGATGCTCCCGGGCATCGAGCTACACCACGAGCACATGGACGGACGAGGGTATCCCTACGGCTTGCAGGGTCAGCAAATTCCGCTTATGGCGCGCATCATCGGCGTGGCCGATACTCTGGATGCCATGACCACCAACCGACCGTATCAGACGGCGATGGAACTGGACTACGCGATGAACCGCATTCGGGCGCTGACTGGTTCCAAATTTGACGCGGTGGTCGTGACCGCTCTCGAATCCGCTGTCACCGCCGGCAAGCTCCGCCTCAGTGCCGTCGAAGTGCACGTCTAAAAAGCAAGCCTTCCGACTCGTTTTACCCTCTGTGTTCCTAGCCAGTCTAAAACCGACTTGCGAGTCTTCGCACCTGTCACATGCCGGCACCGGCTGCGGCATCTGTTACAATTTTGGATTGCGGCGACTGTCAAGAGCGCAGCCTTATGATTTCACTTTTTGGGAAGAATGAACCAGAGCCGACGCTTCTCGAGCGGCTGAAGAAGTCCGTCAGCAAGACGAAGGCGGCGCTCTCCGAGACCGTTGATACTATTTTTCTAGGTGAACGGAAGATCGATCCTTCAATACTGAAGGATCTGGAGACGGCGCTACTTTCCGCGGATCTAGGTGTGAAGCCGACGCGCGAGATTCTGGATGCGGTGCGCGAAAAAATGGACCGCAACGCTCTCACCGATGCCGCGCAGCTCAAACAAGAAATCAAGTCGCACATCGTTCGCATTCTGAATGCGCCCGTCCGGCCGGACTTGGCAACAGGGAGCGGCATTGCCACCTCACAGAATGGTAGTGGCACGCGGGTGATCTTCATCGTGGGCGTGAACGGTGCAGGCAAGACCACCAGCATCGGAAAACTCGCGAACCGCCTGCGCCAGGAAGGGCGCAGCGTGGTGCTCTGTGCCGCGGACACTTTTCGCGCCGCCGCGGTCGAGCAACTGGAAATCTGGGCGCAGCGCAACGGCATCGAAGTGATCAAACAAAAATCCGGCGCCGACCCAGCCGCGGTTGTTTATGACGCTGTCGCCGCTGCCAAAGCGCGCTCGGCAGACGTGGTCATCGTGGACACGGCGGGACGCCTGCACACCAAATCGAACCTCATGGCCGAACTCGAAAAGATGAAACGCACAGCTGCCAAAGTGATTCCCGGCGCGCCGCACGATGTTTTGCTCGTTCTAGATGCCACAACCGGACAGAACGGGCTTGCTCAGGCGCGTGAATTTGCTTCCACGGTCAACGTCACCGGAATCATCCTCACGAAACTCGACGGCACCGCCAAGGGCGGCATCGTCGTGGCCATCTCGCGCGAATTGGGTCTCCCTATCCGCTTCGTTGGCACCGGCGAACAGATCAACGACATGGCTCCCTTCGACGCGGAAACCTACGCCAATTCCCTTTTCGACTGAACCGTGGACGCACACGCCATCCGCTTCATGGAACATGCACTGGCGCTAGCCCGTAAGGGCATCGGCCTCGCCAGCCCCAACCCCATGGTGGGTTGCGTCATCGTGCGCGAAGGCCAGATCGTCGGCGAAGGTTTTCACCAATACGAATGGCGCGACCACGCGGAAATCGTCGCGCTGAAAATGGCGGGCGAGAAAGCGCGCGGCGCTACGCTTTACGTCACGCTCGAACCCTGCAATCACACAGGCCGCACCGGCCCTTGCACGGAAGCAATCATGGCGGCGGGAGTGCACCGCGTCGTCGCAGCGATGGAAGATCCGAACCCCGTCAACTCCGGCCGCGGCTTTGAGCGCCTCCGCGCGGCGGACGTCGAAGTCTTCACCGGTGTTTGCGAGGAGGAAGCGCGCCGCCTCAACGAAGCGTTTACGTGCTGGATTCGAACGAAAAAGCCATTCGTCACTCTAAAATCCGCACTGACGCTCGATGGTCAACTTGCTCTTCCCCGCTCCAACCAAAAGACCACCAAGAATTCGGATAAACGCCACACTTGGATCACCTCGGAAGAGTCCCGCGCAGAAGTGCATCGGATGCGCCACGCTTCTGACGCTTTGCTCACCGGAATCGGCACGATTCTTGCCGATGATCCGTTGCTTACCGACCGCAGTGGCCTCCCGCGCCGCAAGCGTCTTCTGCGCGTCATTCTCGATTCGAAGCTGCGCCTATCGCCAAAATCCCGCATCGTGAAGACCTCGGACGACGATCTGCTCGTATTCACCATTGTTTCAGTCGATTCAGCCAAGGCACGCAAACTGCAGGACGCGGGCGTCGAAGTGGTCCGCGCAAGAACAAAAAATGGCCGCATCAATCTACCTACTGTGCTCGCGGAGTTCGGCCGTCGCGATGTCCTCAGCGCGCTCCTGGAATCCGGCCCGATAATGAATGGCGCCGCGCTTAACGCAGGCGTGGTTCACAAACTTTTTCTCTTTTACGCACCCAAAATTGCTGGAGAGAATCGCGTCCCCTTTGCGCTCACACCGAAGCTGATTCTTCCTCCGCTGCGCAACGTTCGCACGCAGCAATTCGGTCCTGATTTCGCCATCGAAGCTTACCTACACGACGTTTACAAGAAGTAGATTGGGCTACTCCGCAATGCGAAGAACAGCGGCGCCGGGAATGGCGTCGTTCTTGAGGGCATTGAGTGCGCGGTTGGCTTCTGCGAGAGGATAGACTTGCACGTGCGAACGAATCGGAATTTCGGCCGCCACGCGCAAGAAATCTTCTCCGTCCTTCCGCGTATTGTTCGCAACGCTGCGAATCATGCGCTCCTGATACAGCAAATCGTAGCTGAACGACGGGATCGGGCTCATGTGGATTCCCCCAAGAACCAGCACGCCTCCTTTCTTTAGCGCCGTGAGCGCAGTGGGAACAATCTCACCAGCCGGTGCGAATACGATGGCGGCATCCAGCTTCTTCGGCGGTTCATCAAACGTTCCGCCGGCCCACGCCGCGCCTAGTTCCAGTGCAAGTTTTTGGTGACGCGCGTCGCGTGTGGAAGCATAGACTTCGACCTCCCAGTGCCGCGCCACCTGAATCGCAACATGCGCCGCCGCGCCGAATCCATAAAAGCCCAGCCGTCCGCCCACCTTGATTCCCGAGAGCCGCAGCGATCGGAAGCCGATGATTCCCGCGCAAAGAAGCGGCGCCGCTTGATCATCGGGAAAACCTTCGGGAATCGCATAAACAAAATTCTCCGGCGCGGCGATGAATTCGGCATAGCCGCCGTCCACGCTGTAGCCTGTAAACGTGGGATGGTCGCAAAGATTTTCTGCGCCGGCGCTACAGTATTCACAAGTCCCGTCGGTGTGATAAAGCCAAGCAATCCCGACCCGCGCTCCGACAGCGAAGCGTTGCGCGCCCTCGCCCCGTTTCTCGACGATGCCGACAACCTGGTGCCCGGGAATCACCGGCGACTTGCGCGGCGGCAATTCGCCTTCGATCACGTGCAAGTCTGTCCGGCAGACACCACAAGCGTGCACGCGCAACAGCACTTCACCGTTCTTCGGCCGCGGCCTCGTGACGTCCGCATATTCCAACGGATTCGTCTCAATCGCTGCCGGCGCGTGCAACAAGCATGCCTTCATCATGAAACCTCGGCGTTATCTCTGCCCATCGATTCAGCCTAGTCTAGTGCTTTCTACGCTGGGCGCGAAATACGGTACACTCGGATTCCAGAGCCATCGCAACCACTATGTTCACGGGGATTATCGATCACACGGGCACGATAGAGGATCTCGTCCTCAACCACGATGGAGGGCGTATCACGATCCATGCGCCCTCCGTTTCGCCGTCGCTCGCTGTTTCGAACAGCATCGCCGTGAACGGCTGCTGTCTGACCATCGTTGATCTACACAACGGCCGGTTCTCCGCCGATCTGTCCGGTGAAACAATTCGCAAGACTTCGTTCGGCGCCAAGGATGGCGAGATAAGAAAGGGTGCACGCGTAAATCTGGAGCAGCCCCTCACGGCGGGCAAGGAATTCGGCGGCCACTTCGTGCTCGGCCACGTGGACACCATCGGCCGCGTAACACATCTCACCGCCGAAGGCGAAAACTGGTGGTTCGGCGTGGAAGTCCCGGCGGATTTCGCTCGCTACGTCGTGCCGAAAGGTTCGATCACCATTGACGGTATCAGCCTGACGGTCGCCCGCTGGCAAAACAACATGGCCGAAGTCGCCGTGATTCCCTACACCTACGAAAACACCAACATCCGCGACCGCAAGCCCGGCGACGCCGTCAACCTCGAAGGCGATATCCTCGGAAAATATGTGGAGCGCTACTTACAAGCGCGCGAGGTCGTCCAATCGGTGAAGCTGCCACTCACTGTCGAGCGCCTGCTCGATGAAGGCTTCTAGTCGCCGGTTGCGACCGCTCCACGGCTTTTCTGGCGAGCGCCCCGCCAATACAGGGTCAATCCCAGCACAATCGAGGCCACCGTTCCGCCAACGAGCTTCAATTCGAATCCCAGCTTGTCCGACGAGTCTCCTGGCGGCACCAGCGACACCAGAATGCCAATCAACACGATCGCCAAGCCCGTTCCGGAGACGATCCACACGCCCACTCTGCCTCCGGGGATGAGCACAGCATCTTTGTTGGCGCGCCGGTCCGGCCGCGAATACAGCTTGATCGCCGCAGCGAACATATAGATGAATGGGATGAAGTACAGAATGATCGTGGCATCCACGAGAAACTGATATGCGCCTCGCGTTGTCTCGTTGATCTGGCTGACCAGCAGAATCGCGCACGATACAATCGCTTGCACCAGGATCGCAACATACGGCGTCTTCCAGCGCGAATGAATTTTCCCAAACGCTGCAGGCAAGTAGCGGTCAATGCCGACCACGAAAGGCACGCGCGCAATCCCGGCCACCGTGCTGCCTACGCCACCTGCGTTGCCGACGGTCACCACCACTGCGGCAACAATCCCTAACGCGCCGATTTTCAGCGCGATCGAACCCACCGTAATTGCGCGAAACACACCGCTGGTGGCGGATACTTCCGCAGCCGGAACCAAACCCAGCACTGCAATCGTCGCCACAATGTACATCCCTGCAATCAACACTCCCGATGCGTACACCGCCCGAGGCAGCGTTCTCTGCGGGTCGCGCACTTCCTGGCTCATCGCTGAAACGAGCTCCAGCCCGCTGAACGCAAACGCGATTTGCGACCAGAAGTTTACCGTGTCCCAATTCCACACCGGCAACATGTTGGCGCGCGTGAACTGCGTTACCGGGCCGTGCTTCGCCCACAAAATTGCCGCGATGCCCAGCAGCGCCAGCAACGGCAAATACGTGGACACGCCGCCCGCGTTCTGCAGCCACTTGCCGATGTTCAATCCAATGATATTCAGTCCGACCGCCACTATCAGCATGCCAACCGACACGGAAAGTAAAAACGTCCGATTCTGCGAAAGCATCGCGCCGTTTTCTCCGATGATATACGCGCTCATCGCCGCGCTGGCCAGGAGCAACCCGGGGAAATAAAACACCGTGTAGATCCAGTAGTTCCATCCAGCCACGAAGCCATGAAAATCTCCGAAGGCTTCTTTGGCCCAGACGTATAGCCCACCCTCTTCCGGAAACCGCGATGACAATTCATTGATCACCAGTGCCGAAGGCACGAAAAACAACAGCGCAGCCAGTACCCAGAGGCTGATCGACGAAGTTCCATTGTGCGCCGCCGCAGCAACCCAGCGCGGACCCAGCACCGTTGCGATGTTGAAGAGCAGCACATCCCAGAAGCCCATCTCTTTGCGTAATTGTTTGATCGGATCGGGAGAGCCGTTTGAGGTTTGGCTCACAGGGTTACGTCCAGCGCGGGGATCAATTCATCTTGCATGCGAAAATTCTTGAGGAAGGGATCGTTAGAATTTTCAAAATCGTCCCAGGGCCCGAACAAGGTTACCCGGCCTTCCTGGAGAAAGACGACCACGTCGGCAAGCTTTTTGGCCAAATGCGTGTCGTGCGTCACGACGATGGACGTCTTCTGAAACGCTTTCTTGAGACGCAGGATCAATTCGCCCATGTGCCCGGCCATGATCGGATCCACCATCGTCGTCGGCTCATCGAACAGGATCGCCTCGGGATTCTGCGCCAGCGCACGCCCAATGGCCACCGCGCGTTTCATGCCGGTCGAGAGTTCGCTCGGCAATTTGTCCATGACGCCGTTTACTTCCAGCATGAGCGCGATTTTCATGACGTACTCATCGATGTCCTCGGCGGACAAGCCCGGCTGACCGTCGAGTGGGAAGGCAATGTTCTCGCCAACCGTAAGCGAGTCAAAGAGCGCGCCGGACTGAAAGACCATGGTCACCTTGCGCCGTACTTCTTCGAAGTCCGCTTCCTTGAAATCCGTGACGTCCTCGCCATCGATGATTATCCGCCCGGAATCCGGTTTCAGAAATCCCAGGATATGTTTTAGCGACACCGACTTGCCTACGCCGCTGCGTCCCATGATCACGCACGTCTCCCCGCGCTTCACCGTGAAGCTGACGTGATCGAGCACCAGCCGTTCGTCGAAGCTCTTGCACACGTCACGAAACTCGAAGTAATTTACCGGCTTCTCCTCGCTCACGTGCGCTCCGCTTCCAGAATCCGCCGCACTTCGTCGTAATCCGCCGCTGTATTCATGTTCCAGAACAATCGCCCTGCGCTATCAAATCGTTTCCAGTCCGCCTCGTCAAGAACTTCCGTGCGTACGTGTTTCAACGCCTCTGTTATTTTTCTCACGCCGGATTCAAATGCGGGCAACAGGGTGTCCGCCGCGCGAGTGCGATAGCACGCGCACAACGGCTCCGGTCCGCTCCTCGAATGTGGCAGCACCACCTGTGCCGTACTTTTTTCCGCTCGCTCTGCAAGCAACAACAGCCAATCCGGAGTCAAGAACGGCATGTCGCAACTCAAGATCAAATTCCATTTGCTATTCGCAGATACCTCCGCCGCGTCTTTCAATGCGGTAATTATTCCCCCGAGCGGCCCTTCCCCCGGCCAGCCATCTGCGACACTTTCGACTCCAAATTGAGCGTACTCTTCCCGCACTCCAATGATTTTGACTCTGGCTGTGACACTCTGCAGCAATGCGATCATTCTCGCCAACATGGGCAAGCTACCCAGTTCCACGAGCGCCTTGTCCCGACCAAATCGCGTGCTGCCGCCACCAGCGAGCACGTAGCCCGCCACTTCAGGGGAAGGCGACGTATTCGCGTTACGAGTCACAAGTCACCAGTCACGAGTCACTCTTCTTCTAATGGCTCTCTGCCAGGCCGCCGAATACCCAACTCGCGCAGTTTCTCCTGCAGACTCTGCCGGTGCAGTCCGATCGTCGCCGCGGTTCGCGAGACGTTCCAGCGATGCTCCGCCAGTTGCCTGGTCAGGTAAGCCACCTCGAACTTCCTCTTGGCGTCGCGAAAATCCCGCTCGCCAATTCCGTGGTCGCTTTCGTCGCCGCCATGCTTCACCGAGATCGTCTCGCCATGCACAACCTCACTAGGCAAATCCTCGGCGCCGATTTCGTCTCCACGCGAAAGCACCACACTACGCTCCAGCGCGTTCTTTAATTCGCGCACGTTGCCCGGCCAATCGTATTTCTCGATCGCCGCCATAGCCTCGCGGTCCAGCCGCGCCGTCCGCCCCAGTCGCCCTCCATGCAATTGCAAAAACGTTTCCGCCAGCAGCGCAATATCTTCCTTGTGCGCCCGCAACGGTGGCAGCTCAATAGCCACAACGCGCAACCTATAGAACAAGTCCTCTCGGAATTTCCCCGCGCGAATCTCCGCTTGCAGATTGCGATGCGTCGCGCTGATCACCCGCACATCCACCGGAATCGATTGCGTCCCGCCGAGCCGTTCGATGGTGCGATTCTCCAGCACCCGCAACACCTTGGCCTGCGTCACCGGATTCATGTCCCCAATTTCATCCAGGAAAATCGTGCCGCCCGACGCCAGCTCGAATTTCCCTTTTTTCTGCTGCGCCGCGCCCGTAAACGCGCCGCGCTCGTAGCCAAACAATTCCGACTCGATCAGCGTTTCCGGCAGCGCCGCGCAATTCACCGCCACGTAGGCTTTTCCGGCGCGCGGCGAGCGCGCATGAATCTCCTGTGCCAGCAAATCCTTTCCAGTGCCGCTCTCTCCCAGAATCAGCACTGTCGAATCTGTCGGAGCGACGCGGTCGGCCATTTCGAAAGTGCGCCGCATCTCCGCGGACCGCCCGATCATTTGGCCGAATTGCCCTTCGGTCGTCAAGCGCCGCCGCAGCGCATCATTCTCCTTTTCAAGTGTCGCCAGTTTCAGCAAATTTGCCACGCGCTGCCGCAGTTCTTCCAGTTCGAAACCCTTCACTAGGTAATCCGCCGCACCAAGCTGCAGCGCTTCGACCGCCGTTTTCGCCGTGTCCAGCGCCGAAACCATCAGCACTGGCACTTCGCTTCCCTGGTCGCGCATCCAGCGCAGAAACGTTAACCCGTCCTGTCCGGGCAGCACGACGTCCAGCAGCACCAGGTCTGGTTGCTCGCGCGGAAGGGCTTCCCGCGCCGCTTCCGCCGAATCCGCCTCCGCGATCCGATACTTGGCCTCCAGCGCCCGCCGCAGCCCGTATCTCGCAGCTGGTTCGTCATCCACGATCAAAATGGTCTTCATCGCGTTTCTTCTCCAAGAGGAAGCCACACCAGGAACCGCGTGCCACGCCCATTGCTCAGTGGACTCTCTAATTCGAGCTTGCCCCCCGCGTCGGACGCGCGTCGCGCCACGATCGCCAATCCCAGGCCCGTTCCCTGCGTTTTTGTCGTGAAAAACGGCTGAAGAATCTTTTCCCTTAGCTCCGGAGGAATTCCCGGCCCGTCATCTTCCACGACGACCAACCCGTTACCGTCCTTCCGCGACGCTGCCACATGCACATGCCCGCCCCGCGAAGCTGCGTCCAATGCATTCACAACCAGGTTAGTAAGAATGTCGTTCAGTGCCTCCGTGCTGATAGCCACATTCAACGCTCCAGCCGCTGCCTCGAGTTCCAGCCCAACGCCTTTGCGTTCAGCCTCAGGACGCAATACGCCCACAACTTCCAGCGCGACTTCGGATGCATTGCATTTGGCCAGCCTTGCCTCCCCCAGCACAGCCGGACGGCTGAATTGCAGCAACTGGTTCAACTTCGAGGAAAGACGCCCTATCTCCTCCAGAATCATTTTCGTTTCCGCGCGCATGGACTCCGGCATCTCTGGATTCTCCAGTTGCACCTGCAGAATTGTCTTCATCGATCCCAGCGGATTCTTCAAGTTGTGAGAAATGCTCGCTGCCATCTGTCCCAGTGCCGCCAACCGTTCACGCTCCGCCAATTCCCTCTCCAAGCGCAGCTTCTCCTCAATCAACCGGCACAAATCCAGCGCCCCCGGCAGCTGTTCGCACAAAAATTCCAGTGCCGCCCGCGTCTCGCCGGAAAGTGCCACGCCGTGAGGACGTACGCTGAGAGTCCCGACAAGGTGACCAAGGAAGACCCTGGACTTCGGCGTATTCCCCGTTACAACCAAGAGCTCAAACTTTGGCTCGCCCATTGTGGGTTCACCCATCCCCGCTTCCCTGGCCATCCTTCGATGCTTCTCTTCGATCCGGCGAGGCTCAAAGAAGCTGACCTTGGCGGCTGACAGTTCAAAAGTCTCCTTCACGCTGCTCTCAATGAAGCGCGCGAGTCCTTCGAGATTCCCCTGCCTCGCCTCTTGCTGAATCTCCGCCGTCAGGCGGTGCACCCGGTCCATTTCTTTGCGAGCCGTCTCCTGCAATCTGCGTCCGAGGACACGTTGCAAAGGCTCGATAAAAATCACCAGCACAAAGAGAAGAATGGACGCGGATGCTTCCGGCGGGAGAAGCGGCTCCAGCCAAGTGCCGACGCGGCGGACCAAACTCAGGTAAAGCAGTGCGAGAAACGTCGCGGAGACGGCATAAAGCAGATTTTTTTGCCGTCCGATCTGTAGAAAGTTATGCCGTTGCACGAGGTATATGAGAGCTGTGAAGGGCAGAATGGGCAGCAGAGCAAATGCCGTTGCGAGCGACTCGGCGGTACGGGTCTCCAGATGAAATGGCCCTAAATGCAGGCCGGTGACCGCCAGAAACGACAGCGTGAAAAACAGCAACAAAGTGCGGTGAAAATAACGTTGCGGCCGATCGGGTGCGCTCACTGAGAAGCGCCACTGCCAAATCGCGCACCATGCCAGTGCGACGGCCAGCAGCATGGTGAAACCCTCTCCCAATGAACTTCCCGGCACCAGAAAATTAAAATGTGGCTCTTGCAGGAGAAGCGGAATTCTATGATAGGCCAAATGAAAACACGCAGCATAAAAGAGGAACAACACGCCCCACTTCCAGCGCTTAATTTTGAGCATCCCACGCGTCTCAGCGTATTCGATGTGCAGATGCAGGAGAAGTGCGGGCAACAGGCACAGCCCAATAGTAATGATGAAGATCCCAAACTGATTGAGTCCAACTGGAGGTTGCAAGTAATGAATTTGCGAGTTTAAGGCAAGCAGGGATCCGGCATAAAAAAGGAACAACGCGAGACACAGAAAAAAGAAAACTCGCTCAAAATTCCGCTGGCGGCGGTAGCCGAGAATAACCACCATCCAGAAGAGTTGCAGCAGCGTCCCTGCCGTGCAGCCGATCAGGCGAATATAGAGCAGCGACCCCATATCACTCCCGCGCGTCGGAGTCTACGCCCGGGCTACCTGCAGCACAATCTCCAAGTGTCATATTTTTCTTGCACCATGTAAACTATTATAAATAAACATCTTAGTGGAACAAGAAATGCACGGCGACCAGCCGACCTGCCAGGTAAACGCTTGACATGCAAGAGTTTTCTGATATATTAGCAGTCGGCTGCGAGGAGTGCTAATCCCCGTTTCCCTTGCATCCACACTCTAAACCGCAAGTTCACCTATGGAGGTTTTTCAAGATGGCAGTGCAACTGACCCCGCTCCACGACCGTGTCATCGTGAAGCGCATTGAAGAGAAGGAAAGCGTCAAGGGTGGCATCATCATCCCT
>Ga0137388_10000197_pt1 | contig 31698 bp, 27 predicted proteins | sample 15con2h14AmetaG_FD_104644 | JGI IMG/M metagenome (GOLD analysis project Ga0137388, IMG submission 104644) | Vadose zone soil microbial communities from Angelo Coast Range Reserve, California, USA - 15con2h1.4A metaG | ecosystem: Environmental > Terrestrial > Soil > Vadose zone > Saprolite...
CCGTTGTCCACGTCCGCAAAGTAGACCATGGCTTGCTGGAGAGTCTTTGGTTTGGCGCTCATGGCGTTCCTCACTCTCAAAACTCTACCAGAAACGCTTTACTGAGTCAAGTATATTAATGCCTTTGGAAGTGTTGATTCTAAAGGGACTTAGGTTGCACCAAAACTGTGCAGAGTTGGATGACAAGGGTTTCATTGAAACGTGCTTGCGGACGCCCAGCGGGGGGGAGATTCTTCGCGAAAACGGTATGCAAAGACGCCGAGTTGTCGATCACAAACACGGGAGAGAATAGCACACCTTAGCAAAGTTGTTAAGCGTTTTGCAGAGAATGGTAGAAATTGCGGGGCGAACGGCAATTAGGTGCAGTGAACGGGGCGGGGGGAACCAAGATGGGGTGAGAAAGGGCGCTGGGAAGGCGGCCGCTACAGGGAGGGGAAATGAGCGGCCCCGAATCGCTGGGGCCGCTCCATTCCGGCCATCATTGATTCGCGGTTCTATTTGCTATTGGACCGTGATTGTAATCGCCGACGAGGTTGACCCTGCGTAGCTCGCATCACCACTGTATACGGCCGTAGTGCTATCGTAATGTACTCCGCCACCTCCACCGCCCCCGTAGCCACCGCAACCAACAAGACCGGCTACGAGGCCGGCAAGCAACAACAGGCCTGCGCAGGCATATCCGCGGCGATAAGGCGCAGGTACGCGCCTCAAACTAATCAGAAAAAGGAGCAGCAGAAAGAATGCCATAAGCACTACTGGTTGAAAGCGGATGTTTGGCACGCGATTCGGTGCTAAAGGCGGCGCCAGGAATGCCAAAGTTGTGGTCAGAGTGGCCGTGCAGAAGGCCGTCGCCGTACTCGTTCCCGCCGTTGGCGCGCACGTCACGGCCGTGGAAAGTGTGGCAGTGCCATTCTTGAACTGTACTGTCCCTGTTGGGCCCGCGCCGTGACTCGTCGTCGCAACTGTCGCTGTTAGAGTAACGCTCCCACCGGAGGCGATACTTGTAGCCGAGCTGGTCACGGTTGTCGTGGTCAGCAGTCCTCCTGTAACTGTGAAAGTCGTGCCGCCGCTGGCTACGCCGCCCACGGTCACGACGACGTTGCCCGTCGTGGCGCCGGTTGGTACAGGAGCGACGATGTTCGTCGCACTCCAGGATGTAGGAGTGGCAGCCGTTCCGTTGAACGTAACCGTGCTTGTGCCCTGCGTTGGGCCGAAGTTTGTTCCCGTGATGGTGACCGACGTCCCTACCGGTCCCGAAGCCGGGCTTAGGCCGGTAATAGTTGGAGCCGGAGCAGCCGAGATGGTCAAAGTCGGTGGGTTTGGGTTGGTATCCGGTCCGCCGCCGGGCTGGGGGTTGAATGTGTCAACACTCACTGTTTGTGGGGTGGCCAGGTTGGCGGCGGGAACCTGGACAGTTAGTGTGGTCGAGTTTGTGACTGTGACGGCATTCGCGGGCAGCGGGATAGTATTAAATTGCACCAGTGTGCCGCCGGCCAGAAAGTTGCTGCCATTCACGATTAAGGTCAACCCGCTGGATCCCGCAACGGCGGTTGTGGGTGAAATCGAGGTGATTCCGGGAACGGGGTTGAGAACCGTGAACGGCACTGCATTGGTCGTTTTACCAGTGTCTGTGACGGTGATCTGCGCCAGAGCGCCGTTCAGCAGCTGTGCCGACGGAATAGTTGTAGTACATGTGGTCGCGGTGGCGCAGCTTGTCGTTAAAGGGGTTGTGACGCCGCCGGCGGCAAAATTCACAATCGAGCTGGCGGTGAAACCATTGCCGTTCACCGTAAAGGGGGAAATGCTCGAAGCGCCTGCATTTGCGGTAAAGGGCGCGATCGAGGTGATGCCGAATGCCGCTTGACCGCCTAAATTGAGATCCCAGACACCGCGGCCATGTGTGGCCGCGCGCAGAGTTCGGGAGGGCTCATGGAGCGCGAGACCCAGGATTTCGGCAGGCGGGAGTGAGTTTGCCGCACCAAGCGGAGACCAAGTCGTTCCACCTGTGGTTGTGTAAAAAGCACCGATATCGGTACCAACATAAAGTGTATTGTGAGCCGCGTCGTCAGAGTCGATCACGATGGCATTCACGGGGATATCCGGAAGCCCTGCTCCATCAATGTCAACCCAGACTGTGCTGGCGCCAGCTGTGCCATTCACGGTCTTGAAAACGTGACCTTTGCCGTCGCAAAAGGTGGCGCAAGAGCCAAAACCAGAGAAGGCTACGTATGCAGTGGCAGCAGTGGTTGGGTCTACGGCAACCTGGGTAATGGAGCGGGCAGGAAGTGTCGCCGTTGCGATGCTGGTCCAGGTCATTCCACCGTCAGACGTGACTTCGATCTCGCCATTGTCTCCTCCGACATAAAATGTATTCGAATTGCTGGGAGCTACGGCAATGGTTGAAAGAGCAGCGCCGGTGCCCGCGCATCCTGCCGGATGGGCAGGTGACGTAACGTCAGGTGAAATGGCGTTCCAGGTGTTTGCACCATCCTTGGTCTGCCACACGCGGCAGGTCCCGAAATAGAGCGTTTGCGGATTTTTGAGGTCCATCACGAAAGGTGGAATAAAGGAGCCGCGGTCTGCATTATTGATACCAACGTTTGCAAGGAACCCGTTTTGAAAGAGCTGTTGACCGGTGAAAGCGACCAGAATGATTGGAAATGAGGTCTGATTGGGCAGATACTCGCACTCTCCGTAAATGGTGCTCGGAATAGTTGGGTCGATGGCCGTGAACCCGCCGTCGCATCCGATATCCTGCGCCTGCCACACCAGACTAGGCCCTTGGTATTGCTGGAGGTCATTGTCTTGAGTTCCGCCAAGCCCGGACAGGGGCGTGGACGTGTGGATGGAGATGCCCGGATAGAACTGAGTGATGCTGAGCTGAGCGTTCAGATTGGTCCAAGTCGTGGTGCCGGATGCAAGATTTGTCGCGCTACTCCAGACGCCACCGTCATTACCCACATACAGGACACTTCCGTTCCCACTGAAGGCCAAGGCATGTGTGTCGACGTGCAGCCCAGTCCCACTACCGGCCTGCGAAACTTCTGTCCAGGTCGTTCCCCCGTCCACAGAACGTGTCAGCGTATTTGAACTACCTGCATCTCCGCCTCCGGCGAAAACGGTCCTACCAGTGGTGTCTGCTGGATCCACCGCCATCACCAAATCGTAGAAACACTGCGAATTGCAAAAGGCCGGGGCACCAGAGAGTTGCGTCCAGCTTGTGCCTCCAGTCGTGGTTTTGATTACACCCAGCAGGTTCGAGGAAGTCGCCGTACTATCTGCGATCGCCGCGTAAACTGTTGCGTTGCTGCCGGTTGAGCTAGGAAGAATTGCCAGCGCAATGCGGCCGACCTTTGCAGCCGGGGTGCCAGCTGGCAGAGTTTGTTTTGTCCATTTCGAGCCCGTTCCGCCAGGTGAAGTACCGCTCGCGTCGGTCACCGACGTGCAAGAGCTGATGGCCACACTGGACTTATAAATTCCGTTGTTTGCCGCGTCTCCGTTCGGAAAGCCAAGTGCGACAAAGGCTGTGCCGTCACTGGCGAAAACGGCGTCCGTGCCAACGATCCCGGCAATACCGAAAACAGGTGCCCACGTGGAACCGCCGTTCGCCGAGCAGTAAATCCCTGATTGAAGAGCGGTGGCACGACCACGAACGCCAGCCAGAAGAATCGCTGTCGCGCCGCTCGTCTTCGGGTTGAAGGCAAGCGCACCGATCATGGGTCCGCCGCGGGTGTCATCGAGCGGGCTCGGCGTATGAAATGTGCTGTCTTGTGTGCAGGACGCAGTTGGTGGGGTACCAGCAGTGACAGTGCACTTCAAAACGCCTTCGCCGTAAATGTTATCGCCGCCGAAATTATCTTCACCTGTGCCAACGTAGACGGTTGAGCAGATTCCTCCGGATACGCAACTGGCAGGATCCACGACAAGCGCACCGACAGCAATCGAGGCGATTCCCGCCAATGGGGGAAAATCGGTTAGTGGGGTCCAAGTAGTGCCTGCGTTGGTTGTCACCCAAAGTCCGCCGTCGGCCCCTCCGAGATAAACGTTGTTGCTGTTATTCGGGTTGACCGCGAGCGCGGTCACGCGCCCTGAAGTAAAGGGCGCGAAGAGCGTCGTGCTCGTGGATTGTGGGCCGATGGGTTGCCAAGCCGATGTAGTCGGTCCGGGCGTGAGAAACCCAATCCTTGGAGCGAGAAGGCTTAAACGGCCTTCGTTCTGAAGCATCTGGTGCATCCGCTGCAAAGCACGCGAGCGCGCTCCCTGTGGAATGAAGCCCAAGGGAAAGGCGCGGGGCTTGAAGAACCAATCTTGTCTGCGGCGAAGGAATTCGGGCCCTTCCTGAGCCGCTTCCAAGCCCGCATCGTTTCGCGGCAATGGTCGGAATCCCTGCTGTGTCTTAGAGGGTTTCTCTTGCGCGCTAGCAGTATCGGGGTTGGATTGCGCGGCGGCGCGGAAGGCCGGGAACGCAAGAGTCAGAGCAAAAAGGAAAAGGGAATTGCGAAGTGCAGAAGATTGGAGTTTCATAAGCCGCCCAAGATTTGAATTTGAAGGCGAAGCAACGCACCGGGCCGAAAGGCGGAGCCATGCGGAGGGAAGAACGTGCTCCAGCGATGGCCTGTCGCGGACTGGGGCTTGGACCGGAGACGATTCACTATGGAACGCGTAAAGACTATCACAGGCGATTGAGGGACTCTCTAGTACCGTGACGCCGGAACACCCTCATTGCCCCCAATGAGAGCAGCACCCAGTCACCGAGGCCATGGCGACTCTGATGCAGCCAGGACTCCGCAGGATGCTTTGGCTTTTGTGGGCGAGCGCCGCGATTAGAGGTGATTCGCCGCGGCGCCCGCTCTTCAAGAAACTATCCTATTACTTAAATGCAACCGCTACGAAGGCGATTTTATTCCGCGTGAAAAACGGCGTGCGCTGCGATGGGTCCGGAACGCATGCAGCTCCAAGTGTCGTGCTCTACAAGAAGGTTGCAAGTCTCGTGACGCACACGGGCGGCGCCCTTCAGCTTCGCTCAGGATAAAAAGCGCTGCCCCTACAACGTGTTATGAGGCGCGAATTCTTGAGAGTTATTTCTGGGACGACTCACTAGCGCAGTCCTTGAGTTCAGAGACTTTACGAAGTTAGTGATAAAAACCGCGCCTGCCGTAGTAGCCGCGTCCCCAACCGAAGCCGCCATAGTAGGCGCCAAAAACGGGATAGGGGTAGCAGGGGCCGTAGTAACCGCAGGGATAGCCGTAGGGGCCAGGATAGCCGCCAGCTACGCGGGGACCTCCTCTGTGGCCGAGTCTGCCACTGTCGAAATCCTGCTGCGTGACGGGTAAGAAGGCTTGCTGGCTTTGCGTGGTGTCAATCTTGACGGGATCGACGAGGCGGAAAGTCAAGAGCGTCTCCGGTTCGACAATAGTGGGACGGCCGCGAGTGAGGAGGACGGCGGCAATTCCTGCAGCAGCGCCGGCTCCCGCGCCGATGGCTGCGCCACGGCCCCAGTCAGCGGCCGCGCCGACGGCGGCACCGACGCCGGTGGTGGTAGCGATCGTGCCGGCATCCTGGCCGTGAGAAGTTCCGCCGGAGCCTTTCCAAAGTTCAGTAAGGATGGGGAGCTGGCGGCCATCAACGATGGTGATGTCGGTGAGCTCGACGCCGAGTTCGGAAGTGCCCTTAATGCGGCCAGCTTTGCGAACGTCTTTGACTTTGCCGATGATGGTTTCGCCGCGGCGGGCGACAACCCAGCCGCTAACGACGAGAGGCTGATCGAGTGTGGCGGTGAATTGATCGCCGACCTGATTCCTGTCAGTGGAGAGAAGGTCATTGGTGCGGATATTTAGGATGCCACCCGCGGGGATCGTTAAGGTGCTCGGAACGGGTTGGGCGGGCTGAGGCGGAGGCGGAGCCTGGTATTGACGATCGGGGGTGTTTTGGCGGGGCCGGTCATGCGAATAAGGAGGCTTGTCGGCGTCCTGCGGAGTGTAAGTAGGATTAGTTGCGGGATCCTGCGGCGGTTGCTGCTGCCGATCGGCCTGCTGCTGTTGGTCCTGCTGTTGCCCTTGCGGCGCTTGCTGGGCGTACGTGCCTGTGGCTAGGCAGAACACGAGGGCTAGGGCGCCCGTTGCGCGCCACAGTAAATTGGAACTCCTCGACGCCGCTGAGTGGTTCGTCATAATGCATTCTCCCTGGACCTCGGACTTCTTCAAAAACGCGAGATTTCTTGGCACCTCTGCGGGTTGGATGGCAAGAATTCAACTTCAGGATGCCCATGCTCTTCCCGTGCGTATCCCCTGTAAGAACCCTGGGGCGGGAATTAAGTTTCGCGAGGAGCTCTTGCGGATTCGTCATTTTTGCGGCGTTCGAAGGCATCCCAATAGGCTTCGCCCATCTTGAGGAGTCCGGCGATTCCCAAGTCCTGGCCATCGCCGCGTGTAAGTGTGAGGCGCTCGGCGCGCAGAAAAAGTTCACGGTAGGACGTGTAGTTGAAAAGGCCGCTGATGCGAAGAGCGACGGAGGAGGTATGAGCGGACGTAGCGAGCGTGGCATCCGCAATATCAAGCACCTGCTGGCATTCCGTGGTGAGCGCGCTTTCCAGTTCGCTCCAACTGAGGGATTCCTCGCGCCATTTGGATTGGTAGCCGGCAATCAAGCGCGCTTCTTCTTCGCCTGAAGCGCCCGCGGGAACGGAAAACTCTCCGGGCCAAACCGCATATTGGAGTACGCGCGCCGATTGCACGCCATCGAGACGCAGAAGGAACTGCATGTCGAGGGGAAGATTGTGGAATTCAAGGAGGTGATCGCTTTCGAGGTGGAGTGTAATGGTGCGCTCCAGATGGTTGGACGTCATGGTCACGATTTGGGCGTCGTGGAGAGCGGGCCAGAGAGAAAGCTCGGTCGCGCCGCCCGGCAGATTCATCCAATCGAGGAGGGTGATTTGATCTTCGGGCATGCCGCACCGTTTTGAGGCAAGTCGCTGGCAGAGTATAGCCCGCAAGGCGCGAAATCGAAACGCAATGTATAATTCGGCTCTACCGCGTGAATGATAAGGAGATGCCATGGCCGAGCCAACGTACGAAGAATTGAAAGCAAAACTTGCGGAAATGGAAAAGCAGGGAGGAGGACGCCGCAGCGGGTCGCTCGAATTTCGCGTGGGCGAAAAGGGGGGCGTGAGCGTGTACGGCTTGGGCCGCTTTCCCGTGACGCTCTACTACGAACAATGGATCCGGTTGTTGGAAGCAGTAACGCAACTACGAACATTTCTTGAGGAGAATAAGGCAGAAGGGAAGCTGAAGCTCAAGGAAAAATAGTCTTTCGCAATTCTGTTTGGACGCGTATGAATCGTGCCGACATCCCGGAAGCGCGCATCGTCCAGATGGTTTCCCAAGTTGCGGCATATCTACGGCAAGAAAGAGAGATTTACTTCCGAGCGAGTGAACCTTTGGCGCCTGAATGGAGAAATGGCGTCCAGGCGTACTTTTCTGGCAGCTTGCTAAGTAGCGTCAGAACCATAACCCTGAAGGGAGCCCGCATCCCGCCAGCGCCGTTTTATTCCGAAGGTATGGCTTTGAGTTCGGGAAATTTTCCCGACTTCGTGCATCTGGCTTCCGTTACGTACCTGGACATCATTGTTTTCAATGACGAAATCGCGCTGCGGACGCTCTTCCATGGCTTGGTACATGCCTCTCAAATGGCGATACTCGGTCTGGACCGGTACACGGAACTGTACGTTCGCGGTTTCGTGAAGTCTCGTTCCTGGATCGCTATACCTTTAGAAGCGCAGGCGTATCAGTTGGACACGCGTTTTGCCGAGTCCCCTTCGGCCACTTTCTCCGTAGAGGAAGAAATAAAAGCTTGGACCGAGCAAGAGCGGTACTAGACTAGCCAATGCTGAGTCGCTTCACGTTCTATCTATTGTGAGATTGAAGGGAGGAAGGCCCCGAGCGCCTGTGGGGAGGCGCCCGGGGCCGGGGGGGGAGTGAGGCGGAGTCCTTGGGGCTTGACTATTACTTAGAAGACTGTGCAGCTATGAGACAGAGTCTCCGGAGTTCCTCATAGGTAAAGACGACCTGCTCGCCACGGTCACCTTTTTCGAGGTGTCCCAAGCCTGCGATACGGGAAAAACGCCGGATTTCGGTTGTCGGAAGTCCCAGCAGGACTGCGGCTCGGTGTTCCTCGATCTGTTCGTGGAGATTCGTGCCCATTCGTGAACCCATGCCTTCTGTGGTTGATAGGAGCATGCGATTCACCAAACCTTCGAGGAGCTAAGTGCTTTATTTTCTGTAAGAAAGCCAGATCCTGGAGTGGCTGCAGCACAGAGTGCCTATTTCCTTACACAAACAGTGCACAGATTTGGCACAGGTGTTGGATATAGAAGGCGGAGAAGAGCGGCGTGTGGGTTCACTTCCATGGCAGGGCAGAGAGATCCACGTTGCCGCCGGAAAAGATGACGCCGAGCCTGGGGGCGGTGCCGTCGGGGCGCTTCGGCAAGTTGAGGGAGGCTACGGCACCGGGGTTGAGCAGGGGGGCTATGGCTACGGCGCTGGATGGCTCAATGATGATTTTCATGCGCTCCCAGACCAGCCGAGCCGCCGAAATGATTTCCTCCTCGGTGACCAGGAGGATGCGGTCCACATGGCGGCGGAGGATGGCGAAGGTGCGTGGTGCCAAGGAGGCGCGCAGGCCGTCGGCGATGGTGTCGCTGGAGTCCTGGGATTGCAGGGTGCCGCTGGCGAGGGAGCGGTAGGCGTCATCGGCGCGAGCCGGCTCGCAGCCAAACACGTGTACTTCGGCGCGGATGCCCTTGGCGCCGAGGCAGGTGCCGCTGAGGAGGCCGCCACCGCTGACGGGGGCGAAAACGGCGTCGAGGTCGCCGATTTCTTCCAGCAGCTCTTTGGCTGCCGTGGCCTGTCCAGCGATGATGCGATCGTCATCGTAGGGATGGACCAGATGGGCGCCGGTTTCCGCCTGGAGACGGTCGCAAGTGGCCTTCCGCGCGGTTACGGTGGGGTCGCAAAAAACAATTTTTCCGCCGTAGCCTTCGATGGCCTTGGCTTTCACGGCCGACGCATTGTTCGGCATGACGATCCAGGCCGGAACTCCACGCCATGCAGCCGCGCAGGCTACCGCAGCGCCATGATTGCCGCTCGATTGCGTGACGATCCCGCGCGCCGCCTCGCTTTCTGTCAGGGAGAGGATGGCGTTTGAGGCGCCGCGAATTTTGAACGAGCCGGTCTTCTGCAGGTTTTCACACTTAAAAAAGAGTTGCGCCCCGGACATGGCGTTCAGGGAGATGGAAGTCAGGATAGGCGTGCGGTGGATTCTAGGTGCGATGCGAGCGTGCGCCGCGAGGATGGCCTCCCAAGTGGGCGGCTGGTAACTGGCGGCTTCGATGGAAGGGGCGGTGTGCATAGGCCTCGCTTTCGGCGCGGAACTCCTGCCGCTGGCAAATATTTAACGCGTTTTTCGATGCGGTGAAAGAGGCATTATGGTATGCAAACGGGGACAATGAGAAGGCAGGGCGGAAGCTCGCAGGAATTTAGCCTGGTACTGGTATTTCAAGGCCATGCCACCTTTGGTACTTGACCGCTCGGCGGACTCTGTTACGCTGGAACTCCCCTCCACCCAATTTGCGAGCGTCCGCGCCAGACAGTTCCTCGCGCGGGGGAGGCCAAAATGAAAGTAGCTGAACGCAGGCAACTGACCCGCCTCAACCTTCGGACGCCTTTGCGATTCCGGGCGCTGGGAGTGGCTTCGGACAAGACCGAACATTTTACGGAAGCGCTGAACGTCTCGCGCGGCGGCTTTTTCTTTGCCTCCTCGGCGCCTCTTCAAGTGGGAATGCCTATCGAAGCGACGCTGCGGATGCCCGCGGAAGTGACTGGGAATAGCGCGCAGGAGATGCGCTGCACCGCGCGGGTTGTGCATGTGCGCAACGAGCCTTACGGAGACGGCCGAATCGGCTTTGGCGCCGAAATCGAGAAATTCCAAACCGTTCCGACCCAAGACCGCTGGGTCGTCTGAAGTGTAGCCGTCAGTCCTCACCTTTCAGGTAGTCGGTTCAAAGACAAGAAGAGAAAAATTCGTGCCTTGTCGTTGCGTTCTGCACTCGAATATGTGCAGAGCAGCCGCGATTTTAAAGCGCGAAGGTGTGTCAGGTGAGATCCTTCGCTCAGGATGACACCCTCGTGCATGGGGCTTCGGGCGGGAGGCTAGGGTTTTGCGGCGGGAATAGTGAAGGTGGTTTTTGCGCTGCCGACATTTTCGAACCGGTCGAAGGCGCGCACCGCGATCGTATGTTCCCCCGGCGTTAGGGTTGGCAGGCCGAACTCGTAGTGTTCGACAACCGCATCGCTGATACCTGTAGTCGGAACTACCAGAATCCAGTCGCCGCCATCGAGGCTGTACTGTGCGCGCTCAATCGAAGAAGAAGCATCTCGCGCCGTAAAGGATGCAGGATGGCCGCCACTCATTTTTCCGGAGGACGATACCACCCGAACATCTTCTACGACAGGTGGCGTGTTATCCACCTCGAAGCGCTCACCCTCGCGTTCGGTTTTGAGCGCGAGGGCGGGAGGATTCGACGGCGAGTCGGTGCCGACGATTTTCAGATAATAGGCTCCATCCGGCAGCGTGTTGGTGTCCCACGAATAGAATTTCTGGTCGAGATTGTCCTTCAATAATTTCCATTCACGTTCGTTTTCACCGCGAAAATAAACCGCGTAGCGGATATCGTCGTCGTTGTCGTCGTGAGCGGTCCACAAAACCGTTTGATAGCCCTTCTGTTGCGTGCCTTGTGGGGGCTGTTCGAAGCGCGGCGCCGTGGTGCTTTGCGTAATCACCACGCCGGAAACATTGGGCGACGGTGGCATCTTGAGTATTACCGGGGCGGGCTGACCGGACGGGATACCGGCCTGACTTTGCGCTCGCACTCCGGGTTCCTGCAGCGCTATTCCGTCAATGACCGGCGCGACATTGCGCGGCAAATAGGCGAGGCTTACCCAATCGATGCCATCACCCGGGCGGCCGTCGTGAATGACTGCTTTCCACTGCGCGAAACGCGCCGAGGGAGCTTCCATGGAGGCGCCCGACTTTGTGTAGGGGCCGAACCAACGTGACCACTCGCGGCCGGGGTCTTCGGTATTCCCGGAGCGCACGAAAAATTCCAGGCGCGGTTCATTCGATGGGGTTGAAGATTTCGCCGGGTTGACGAGCGGAGGACTCCACCATTCGATGCGCCCCCAATGCGAAAAAAGTTGCGTGTCGAAGGAGCGGGATTCGAACGTCCCCTCGGCTTCGTACTCGGGGCCGACCGAATAAACTTTTCCTGGGTTTGCGGTACACAAGAAAACTTTGCCTGCGGAATTGCGTGCGATGCCCGTGATTTGCGCCGAACCGGACTTGGCGAGATGAGCGAAGACGCCGTGCCCATCGACAGCGAGGAGAGCGCCGCTGTTGCCGGTTCCGGCGAGTAGCCGGCCGTCGGAAGCGAGACCGAGGGCGTAGACAAGTTCTTCGCGCGAGGACCAAAGCTCTTCCGGCGCGCCGTCGGCGCTGATGCGATAGATGCTGCTGGAAAGAAGCGGGGGAAACGGAACGAAGGATTGTTGCGGCTGGAATTGCCCGGGACTTACACCGCCAGTAGCGATGGTAGTGGTGCCTTGCGGCGTGGAGATTACGGCGGTAGGAGGTTGGCCAGCTCGCTGCTTTTCGCCAATCGCGGAGACGTAAATCGCGCCATCGGCGACAGCCAGGGCTGTGACCTCGCGCTTGGAGGTTTCGTAGAGTACGAAGCCTTCGGTTTTGACTGCGGCAGAATCCTTGGGGTCCCTGGCGGCCGTCTTCGCGGCGGGTCGCGAACTGCGAACGATGCGGCCGCTGGGGTCGGTGCCGGCGATGAGATTCCCGTTGGCGTCGCGAGCAAGACCGCGAATATGCGCTTCGTCGCTTGAGTAGAAGAGTTCGCCTTTGCCGTCGGGCGGGACAGCGAAGACCTGTCCTTTGTCCCCGGTAGCGACATAGAGGATTCCGTCGGACGAAAAAGCGAGGTCCCAGATGTATTTCGTTTTGGGATCGAAGAATACGGATTTTTCTCCGGAGGCCGAGACGCGGTAAACCTTGCCGTCGGGAGAAGTGCCGACATAAAGAGTGCCCTTGGAGTCAAAGGCGATCGTTTGTGCGGAGAGGTCCGTGGAATCGAAAATCACACTGGGTTTGCCGTTCAAGTCGAAGCGAAATACTTTCGCGGGCGAGCCGCCTGCGGCGTAGAGCGTGCCCTTGGGATCGAGGCGGACGGACCAGAGATAGGAAGCATCCGCGTCGGCCAGCAATGAGAATTTGGGCGCGAGTTCGAGCCGGCCATCGCTGCGTACTGCCACGCCGTGGGCGGTGCCTTTGAGGAATTCATCGTACGTGGATTGGCGCCAGCGTCGAGTGTGCTCGGCAAGAAGAGGTAAGGAGGTAAGAAAGCAAAGAAGAAAGGAGAAAGAAAGGGTGCGGCGCAGCGGCCCACTGGACAACATAATTTTGAGAAAGCGCTTGGGTGAGTGGGTCATTGAAATTTTCACCGGATTTGGAGATTCAGAGAGATGACGCCGGAGACGGGGCCTCCGAGCGGGATGGAAGATTCACTGGCTAACGATTCGCGGAGCACCTGGACGCTGCCGGGAGTGGGGCGGCCATCAACGACATTGATTTGCGAAAGCGGAATGTTCGGCAGTTCCTTGTCGTCCCAGAGAAGCGTGGGGGACGGAGCGAACAGGCCAACATAAAGGCGGTCGTTGCGGCGCTCGCGATTCAAAAGTGCAATAAGTTGGTCCAAGCCGTTGGGGCCGCTGCCGGCGCCGCCAAAGCCGAAGCCGCGCGAGGCTCGATTCAGCAAATCGGCGTCGCTGACCAGGATACGCAGCGTGGTGCCACGTGCCACTTGTTCCGGAACGCGCACGGTGGTTTCCTCCACGTGTGCGGCGCCGCGATAAGGACGCAGCAGCACGCGCACGCGAAGCGTCTCGCCGGGAGCGGCTTCGCCTTTTTCAAGCCAGGCGCTTTCGATAATGAATGATTTGCGGCCGGGAATGCTTTCAACGCGCAGCGTGATGCGGTCCACCTTGGCAGGCTCGAACGTATTGACGAATAGGCGCGCAAAAACATTTTGCATCGTGAGGGCGATGGGGAGTCCATCGGGAGAGAGAGAATCGCCCGGAGCGAAAGTGTTTTCGATTTGAACCGGCGAGTGGCCTTGCAAGCGAATTTCACCGGAAAGGCGGAGGGTTGTGCCCTCGCCGTACAAAGAGTTTTGCGTGAGACCGTTGAAAGTGGTGAGAGCGACAAGGAGCGGCGTGAGCTTCGGGTGATTGATGAGTTCGAAGTGCAGGGTCTTCTGTTTTGCGGGTTCCGCGCCAGAGACTAGAAGTGTTAAGTCGAGGGGAATCATTGTGGGAGCCGCGCCGAGTTTGCCGGTCACGGCTGTGAGATGGTCGCCCGTGATCGTGCCGATGGAGCCACCAACATTGACAATTTTCGTGGAAGCGAGATCGGAAGAGAGCGTGGTAACAACGCGACTGCGCGCCATGGGAATCTGAATGTCACCGAGGCTCAGAAAGGGATGGCCGCACAGATAGACGCGGTCGCCTTGTACCGCCGTGACGGTGCATGCGGAATTGATGGAGGCATCGCCTTGAACGAGAACCATACCGGCCATGTCACCGGCAACGAGATGCCCGTCATCGGGACGAGGCGGCGCTGTGCCGCCTTGCGCTGCGACGAAGCCGTAGCCCTGCAACTGATTTGCGAACTGTTGGAGCGCCGCCGGTTGGAATCCGGAGAAAACGAGGGGCGTTTCGATGGGTTCGAGCGCGGAGCCGGAAGGAAGTCCGGTGCGCGTAGAAGGTTCACTGGGAAGCCCTAGTTGTTGCGTGGCGACCTGCGCCGCCACAGGCTGGGAAGGCGGGTTCAGGACGTCCTGAATCGGCGTGACGCCGGCGATGGGCTCTTTCGTGAAGATTCCCAGCTTGAGTGACAGCGCACCCGCGAGTTTGCCGTCGAGATAAACGGGGCTGCCACTCATTCCCGCGACGACGCCCGTGTGTTCGACCTTCGGACCCTTCAACTGTACGAGGATGATGGACTGCTTGGGCCCGAGAAAATTGTCCAGGATGCCGATGACTTCCAGGTCGAACCTTTCCACCTGATCGCCGGCGAAGATCGTGTAGGCGTATCCCTGCATGCCCGCGCGAACCTGGCTAAGGGGAAGAATTTCCGTGGATTGCTGCGCATGGACGGGAGGAGTGAAGAAACACTGGGCAGCCATGAACGCGAGAAGGGCGATGTGGGCAAGGTGGCGAGACTTCGACAGGTGAGGCCGGACGATTAGCATGAATCCGCAATGATACGCGGCGGAGTACCGCTAAGCAATCAAACCTGAGATGCGCTGGAGATAGGAAGAGTTAGCTAGGCGTCCTAGAACCTGCTCTGCCCACCGAGATGCTACCGGAGAGTTCGCTGGGCATTCGCAAGACAGGCAGCCTCGTGCAGGCGAAGACTGAGGGTTACGAGAAAACTTGTTTTGACAAACGACCCGCGGAGCATAGAATACGCTCCACTCTCCGGCACTTTCCACGGACTCCGAAGCACAGTTGCAGCTCGCTGAAACAAGTGTCGGGAGACGGTGTTCAAGTTTCATCACGAAAGTTTTGTCACTCCGGGCAAAGACCCGAGAAAATGGCAGAGGAGGGAATCGTGCGCCGACGAGTGCCGGTCCTCGCGATGATGTTTCTTGCAATTAGTCCAGCGTGGGCACAAAGCCCGCCCCCACCCGATCAGACCGAACAAATCCGAATCTTGCTCGAGCGAGTGCAACAGCTTGAGAAGCGCGTTACGGAGCTGGAAACTAAGCCGGCTGCGAGCGCTGGCGTTACGGTACAGGCGGCGAATGTCGTCGCCGTTGCAAAGCCGGAAATGGCCGAGGCGCCGCCACCACCCGCGCCCGGACTTGGCCATCAACACGAAATGGCTGAACCGCAGGCCGCGCCCGGGCAGATGGAAGTGCACTATCCGTCGCTCCAGATCCGGGGTTTCGGCGATGTGGATTTTTCGGCGACCGACCAGAAGGGTTCCACCAGCGGATTTAGCTTGGGCCAACTTGATCTTCACCTGGCGTCGGCACTTTCGCGAAAAGTAACGTACTTTGGCGAAATTACATTCAATGCGCAGCCGGGGGCGGTCTATACGGTTGATGTCGAACGATCCATCATCCGGTACGACTACAACGACTTTTTTAAACTTTCGTTCGGGCGGTACCATACACCCATCGGTTACTGGAACACGGCATTCCATCACGGCGCCTGGCTGCAGACTACGATCAGCCGGCCTGAAATGGTCAAGTTTGGCGGAACGTTTATCCCTGTGCATTTTCTGGGATTTTTGGCCGAGGGAAATATTCCATCAGGGGGAGCGGGACTCGGCTATAACGTTGGCGTAGGGAATGGACGCGGCTCGCCCATCAGCCGCCCTGGCGATGCGGGCGATAATAATAACAATCGCGCATGGGTGGCCAACCTCTATTCCAGGCCGGCCAGACTGTACGGATTGCAAATGGGAGTCTCCGTCTACAGGGACAAGATCACGCTCCCCGGCACGCCGCCCAACGGAAATAATTTCCGCGAGTGGATTTCGGCCGCGCACATTGTCTGGACCAAGGAAACCCCGGAATTCCTCGCCGAATTCGCCAACGTGAATCATCGCAACATTCTTACCAACTTCATCACCAACAGCCAGGCATTTTACGCTCAGGTTGGCTACCGGCTTCCGTGGCTCGAAAGAACTTTGAAGCCCTACTACCGCTTTGAACATACTCATGTGCCGCTGAGCGAACAGGTTTTCACGAACCAAGACCTGGTAGGCTCGATTCTTGGGCTGCGATACGACATAACGAACTATGCGGCTTTCAAAGCGGAGTACCGCAACACCAAGCGGCTGCCAACGGATCCGCGGGTGAACGGCGCATTCTTCCAGACGGACTTCACGTTTTGATGAGCCCGAATATGAATGCCACCAGCAAACGCATCGTGACATTTCTCTGGACGATCCTGTGGGCGTCCTTGGCTCTCCACTCTCCATCCGCCGCGCAGACTACGCGAGGCGCGGACATCGCCGTAGTGGTCAACGCTGATACGCCCGTGACTGACCTGAGCCTCTCCGAAGTACGCAAGGTTTTGCTCGGCGAGCGGCAGTATTGGAGTTCCAAGCTTCCAGTCGTTCTGTTGATTCGCGCTCCGGCCGCTCGGGAGCGCGACGTGGTGCTGCGAGTGATTTATCAGATGTCCGAAGCGCAGTTCAAACAGTATTGGGTGGCGAAGATTTTTCGGGCGGAGGCCGCGACGCCGCCCAGGATCGTGTATTCGAACGACATGCAATATGAGCTTTTGACGGCATTGCCAGGCTCCATTGCGTTTGTGGATTCCAGAAACATGCGTGCAGGAGTGAAGATCCTGCACGTGGACGGGCATTTGCCGGGCGAAAAAGACTACCCGTTGCGATAAATGCCTGTTCTCAGCCTGTGGGAGATATGCGCTGCCCCGACTGAACGCGCGCTGCTGCTCTAGTGCGAAAGCTTCATGCGCCTTAGAATTTCCTTGAACCGCGGATCGGGTCTGATATTTTCGAACATCGGCTCCACCGCCAGGGAAACCAGGCCGCTGTCGTGTTCCTCGTAAGCCTTCTCAAGCCACTCGAACGCTTTTTGCTTTTGGTCCATGCGCATATAGGACTCCGCGATGCTGTAGGAGGAGACGTAACTGTGCTTGGAGAGCTCGGTCAGGCCTTCCAGCCAGCTTTGCAAGACGCCTTTGTAGCCGGACTTGGTGAAATCTTCTTCGATGGAAGCCGCCAGTTCGGGGCCTCCGGAGAGTGACAACGCTTTTTCCCGCTCCGCGACGGCTTCCTTGTGCCTGCCCATGTGCGCGTAGACTTCTTCGAGGATGCGCCGGGCCGGCGAAAACTTTGGGTCGATATCCAGGACTTTTCGTAATTGTTCGACAGCATTCTCATTCTGACCCGCGAGATAAAACTGCCATCCCATGGTGGTATTGATGATGAGAGAGAGAGGATCCAACTCCTGTGCTTTCTTCGTTTCGGCAATGCCTTCGTCGAAGCGGCCCATGTTCGTCAAATAATCGCCGTACCAATGATGCGCCGTGGCCAGGTTCGGATTCAGCTCAATGGCCCGCTTGAATTCTTTTTCGGCTCCTGCCCAGTCCCATTCAAAATGTTCTTTCACAAGACCCAGGGACGTGTGTGCTTCCCCGAGGGTATCGTCGATGTCCAGCGCCTGCATCGCGGCGGTTTTGGCTTTCGGCCAGGCTTCCGATGGAGGGAGGTACCCGGCGTCACCTAATAGACTGTAGCTATCCGCCAATCCCGCGTAGGACAACGCATAGCCAGGGTCCTTCTGCACAGCCTGAGTGAAGTAGTCCGCTGCTTTCTTGAAATCCGCCTGCGTCCATTTGTTCCAATAAAAGAGGCCCTGGAGATAAAGTTGATAGGCCTCCGCATTTTCTGTAGGCCGTTTCGCGAGCAATTTCTTTTCTTCTCCCGCAAGCCGCGGACGCAAGCGCCCATAAATGTCGCCGGCAATCTCTTGCTGCACGGACACGAGATTGGAAAGCTTGCGGTTGTATTGCTCACCCCAGATCTGCCGGCTGTTCTGCACGTCTTCGAGACTCACGCTGATCATCAGCTCGTCGCCCGTTTGGATCAGCCTCCCCGTGAGAATGGCTCGAACATGCAGGTCGCGACCGACCTTCTGCGAATCCGTCGCCTGGCCCTTGTAGCGGAAGACCGTGTTGCGCGACATGACCGCCAGATTGGGCAGTTGCGAGAGGCTGTTGATCAGGCTTTCGGTGATTCCGTCGCTCAGATACTCCGTTTTCGGGTCGTTGCTCAAATTGGCAAAAGGCAGAACGGCGATCGATTCGATGCGCGCCTGGGCTGCTCCGCCAAATACGCGATCGCGCAGATTGCCTACATTCAACCCGAACAGGATCAGCAAGACGGCGAGAACCCCGCCCCACACCAGATGAGGCCAGAGACGGCGTAGCTTTTGGCGGGAAGCTTGGCCAGTGGTATACGGCATCGCGCGGGCCGAATCCGTGTCACGAATCAGCCGCTGTAGGTCCGCGCGCAGGTCCGAAGCGGACCTGTAACGCAGTTCGCGGTCTTTCTCAAGGGTCTTGGCGATAATCTGTTCGAGCTGAATGGGGATCGCGGGATTCAGACGCACTGGCGGAACAGGGGCACGGTTCAGGATGCCATCGAAAATGATGCCGGACGTGCTTCCGGTAAAAGCGCGCTGCCCGGTGCACATTTCATAAAGGACCAGGCCCAGGGAAAAAAGATCAGTGCGTTCGTCGAGTTCTTGACCGCGGACCTGCTCAGGGGACATGTAGGCAACTGTGCCCAGAGCCACGCCATCGCTGGTCAGATGAGCGTCCTGGGTGGTGACTCCAAAATTTCCCGCAGCCTGCTTGGCCCGGCCCGCGCCTTTGCGCTCTGGCATCAGCTTGGCAAGTCCGAAATCGAGAAGTTTTACCTGGCCGCGGTCGGTGAGGAAAATATTAGCCGGCTTGATGTCGCGGTGAATGATGGCTCTCGAATGGGCGGCTTCCAGGGCGTCCGCCATCTGGTGACCGTACTCCGGCACGCGCTCCAATTCAAGCGGTTTCCCCGAAATGCGGTGTTTCAGGGTCTGTCCTTCAAGAAACTCCATGACGATGAAGTGCCGGCCTTCATACTGGTCTACGTCATAAATCGTGCAGATATGGGGATGGTTGAGCGACGACGCGGCCCTTGCTTCGCGTTGAAACCGTTCGATCGCCAATGGTTCGCTGGAAAGTTGTTCGGGGAGAAATTTTAACCACACGTGGCGGCCGAGTCTGAGGTCCTCGGCTTTATACACCACGCCCATCCCGCCGCCACCGAGTTTCTCCAGGATGCGGTAATGGGAGACGGTTAGCCCGATCATTGAGAGGAAACCGCCATTGGCACGCCATATTAGGTTGCGCTTGGAGACAAGTCAACGCAAACGGCTCGAACACGTTCGAAACGTCCAGTTGGAAACAGGCAGCCGATCGGTGCCTTGTTAATCCATGTGGTGGTGCATGGCGAAGACTTTGTCGAGGGAGTCTTCGTACGGGTAGACGTGCACCATCCAACCGAAGATGACGGGCTGGAAACGGCCATTCGCGGCGTCGCAAGCTTCCGGCGTGGCGATCGAACCTTTTAGTCCAAATTTAGTCCAGTCCGCTTTGCGGAATTGTCCCTTCTGCGGCATGCACAGGTTGGTATGCAAATGCCACATGGCGACGCTGAGCGGGACCCGAGCGTTGAGTTGTTCTTCCGTCGCGCGCTTGGGCATGGTGTACATGGCGCCGACGAGTTCGTATCCGCCGGAAGTTTTTCTGTACAACAAGGAAGTCGGGCGCGCGGGATCGAAAGTGAAGGCTTCGAGGAAGCCATTCCAGTAATTCGTGAAGTGATATTCGGGTTGCGGCAAGTTCGGCAGAAATATCTTGTAACCGTCGTTCAAGGCAACGTGAAAGTCCTTGTACTTCTCGATGCCGGAACGAAGTTGCGCCACAATTTCGTTGGCGCGCTGCATATCCTCGGGAGTTTGTGGACGCATTGCCGTCATGTGCATGTGCAGGCTGTGAGCGTCCATGTGCCCGGGCGTCATGTCGTGAACGGCGTGCGCTTCGTTGACCTTGGCGTCATCCATATCCATGCCGGACATTTTGCTGTGGTCCATTGGTTGCGGTTCTTGTGACGGCGAGCCGGACGATTGTTCGGTGCTCTGTGCGGGGGCGCGATGGGCGGGAATTGCGGCAAGAAGTACGCTTACAAGAAAGAGCGCGCCGAACAGGATCCCGGCTTTGCCGGCGAGATGGATGAACGTGCTGCGGGCGGACATGACAATTCTCTTCACCTCATAATACGCATCACGGGACCGCGGGATTTCAGGGTGAGGTACAGGGCGTACCTCGCGAAAAACTGGCCGGGAGTACAGGAGGCCAGGGACGTAATTGAGGCGAAGGAAGCAAAGGAAATAATGGAGGGAAAGAAAAATGCCCGGACTTGAGCGGGAAGGCGGTTTGCGAAACGAAAAGTCTCAGCGTGCTAAAATCTGAGCGTGAAAAAAGAGACCATTCGACCCGCGAAGCACCTGACCGGCGGACTGGACTTGCCGGGCGACAAATCAGTTTCCCACCGTTATGCAATGCTGGCGGCGATTGCCGAAGGCACAAGCGAACTGCGGCATTTTTCGGCCGCCGCGGATTGCCACAGCACGCTTGCGTGCATGAGCGCGCTGGGCGCCGACGTAAAAATCGAAAAGGACACGGTCCGCGTGACCGGCCGAGGGCTGCACGGGTTGAAGAGCAGTTGGCGCCCGCTCGACGCCGGAAATTCCGGAACAACCATGCGGTTGCTCTCTGGAATCTTGGCTGGCCAGCGATTTTCGTCGAAATTGACCGGAGACAACTCGCTGCAAAAACGGCCGATGAAGCGCGTCATCGGGCCGTTGCGGGAAATGGGCGCGGACATTCGAGCGCGCGATGACAATTTTGCGCCGCTGGAGATTCGCGGCGCCATGCTCAAGGCTATCGACTACAAAATGCCAATGGCCAGCGCGCAGGTAAAATCCGCGGTGTTGCTGGCGGGGCTGTTTGCAGACGGGATGACCTCCGTGACGGAGCCGGCGCGAACTCGGGATCACACCGAGTTGGCCCTTGAAGAATTCGGCGCCACCATCGAGAAAGCCGGCAGGACGATTCGAATTCACGGACTCGACGGGCCAAGCGGCGGAAGCCGGCTCCTCGCCAAATCGATTGACGTGCCAGGGGATTTGTCGTCGGCCGTGTTTTTCATCGCTGCGGCGTCGCTGTTCAGCGATTCGAACGTGTTGATTCACAACGTCGGCTTGAATCCCACGAGGACTGCTATTCTCGACGTGTTTGCATCCATGGGTGCGTCGATTCAAATCCTCGCACCCAAGAGTGCACACGGGGAAATTGTCGGCGATTTGTCTGTCAAAGGAGCCTCGCTAAAGGGTGGCGTGATTGCCGGCGAACAGATTCCGCTGGTGATTGACGAGTTGCCGATGCTCGCAGCGCTTGGCCCATACACCGAAGAAGGCGTCGAAATTCGCGACGCCGCTGAATTGCGGGTGAAAGAGAGCGACCGCATTGCCGCACTCGCGGAAAATTTGCGCCGGATGGGCGCGTCCGTAGAAGAGCGCTCGGACGGGTTGAAAGTGGAAGGCCGTAGTGCGGGAAAGTTGCGCGGAGCGGAGATCGAGCCGCGCGGGGATCACCGCATCGCCATGGCGTTTGCCGTCGCAGGACTGGCAGCCGAAGGAAACACCGTGATTCGCGACGCCGATTGCGCCGGCGTTTCCTTTCCCACATTTTTTCAGGAATTGAACCGCTTGGCGGAGCGTTAGCGAGGGAAGAACATCAGCCGCTCTCCGAAGGCAAGCCAGCATACTCTCTGAGCAGCGCGCTTAGTTTTCTTCTGACTTTTCTGATGTGGGAGGCGCCGGAGCGCGAGGGGGTTTCGGCGGAGCGGGAATATCGGAACTCGTTCGGCGCAGCGAGATCGAGCCATAACTCGTCTTCAAAATGATTTTCGGGCCGCGCCCACTTCCATATTTTCCTTCTAGGTGCGAATCGCCCGACCCCGTCCCCGAAGTCTGCTTCAGCGAATCCGACTGAAACTCGCTGTTGATATCTCCCGAATGGCAATCTGCGACAATCTCAAAGCTCGCGGACTCCGGCAAGCTCAGAGTAATTCCTGCCGAAGAATTATTGATTTCAATATCCTCTTTCGGCAAAAACGAATACCGCACGTCCACGTTTCCCCTGCGATTGTCGATTTTGACTTTGCCTCCGGCGTTCTCCAGCGTGATGTCGTCCTGCGTTCGCAAGCTGAGGTTACCGGGCGCGTCAAAAATCTCCAGATTGCCGGGGCCTGCCTCCATGTGCCCAGCGAGTTGCGAGAGCGTGAGATCGGTGCGCCGTGAAAGGAAGCGTACACCCTTTGCGACTTTGTCTGCCCGGATTGACCCGTAAAATTCGCCGTCGATCGTTAGCCCGCCTGTGGCGCCCGATACATTGATCTCCCCGCCGTGGCCGGAAATCTTGACATTGCCCTTCGTGTCGGAAACTTTGATGTCGCTCTTCTTCGTATCAACACTAACATCCCCGGCCGTTCCGCGAACTTCTACATCGCCAACCCCGTTTGTCACGCTGACAGGCTTCGCCATGTCTGCGACAGTGATGTCGCCCTTCTCGTTCCGGATTGTCAGCGAAGCCTTCTTTGGAACCGCCACGTCAAGATCCAAGCTGATTCGCGAGTCCCCCGAGCCGACTCCTGTAGGACGGATTTCGTAGCCGTCGCCATTCTGCGCAATTTCCATGCCAACGTGATCCGCGAATTGCTGGGCATCCTTCTCATTCCAGGCCTTGGCATTCTTCTTGCCGGAGACGCGGATTTGCGCCTCGTCCGAAGGACGCACACTAATGTTGCCGCGGCCGTTGCGTATCGAGATGCGCGCATCTGAGGGAACTGCCATAGGCGCGACCTCCAGGTCGAAGTCAAAACTATTTCCCAACTCACGAACATGACCGGGGAGATTTTGCCTGCCGTAGTCAATGGCAACCACTATGCCGAGCAAGCTAAGAAGTCCCAGGACAAGGAAAACTTCGCTCGCGGTTATGCTGGCCGCATTCGGATCGCCCGAGCGGCCGGCAGCCATGCGCTCATACAGCTTGATCGCCCCCCATAGAATCAGGATAAGTGGCCACCAGTGCCCAATCACAGTGAAGACGTCGAGTCCGCGGTAATTGTGAAGGAGCAACAACAATCCAACGAAGAGCAGGAGAAGGCCGGGGAAGAGTGAGCTGGTGCGCCGACGAAGATTCGCCATAGAACCCTATTGCCCTTGTCCCTGACCGGGCATTTGATTTTGCGGAACGGCCGGTAAGGAACCCGGTGCGCCTGGAGCCGCGGGTGGAACTGGCCCGGAAATGTGTCCTTCGGCCGGCGAAGCGGCAGCGGCAAGGCTGATTGCGCCGATGACGATGAGAATAACCGGATACGTATTGCCGAACGAAAAATAGCCTCCGCGCACTTGGTCCAGGAGAAAAAGCACACCTACGGTGATAATGACCGCGGGGCCCATCAGGCCGCGAATCGTGCAGCGGCGGCACGCGCATCGGATACGGTCACTCATCGAAAAAAGCCTCCTAAGACCTACGGTCAAGCCGGTTGCGCATCATCAAAACACCCGCGGCAATCAAGACCGCTGGCCAAAAAAACTGCGAAATCCGGTACCAGGGAAACCAATCAAAATTGTGGAGCAGCAGCAGGACTCCCGCACCAATCAGAAGAATCGGACCGATGGGGCGCTCTTTGGAAAAAGAGTCCAGCGGGTCGGACAAAGTTTCGCCCATCTGGCGCGCTTTTGCAGTGCGATAAGCATCAACGGGCATGTAAATCCACAGTCCGCTGACGCAGATCCACAGAGCCGCTTCCGCTCCCCCGCTCATCGCGCCATCAACACCGCTAATGAAGAGCACCAGAAAGATTGCCAGGTGAATCATGCCCTTACCATATTGCTCGTTATAGAAGGCACCCATGCCCGGTAGAAATCCCAGCAAGAAAGCCAGCACCGGATTCGATCTAGAGTAGCTCGGTGATACTGCAGGCAAACCGGAAGCGGGCATCTGGTACTGCGATTCTGCAGTCGGAACGGGGATGGCAGGCACTGGAGCAGGGATGCCTACGATGCCTGCCAGGCACTCTTCGCAGTAGAGCACGTCGCGGACTGGACGTACGCACGTCGAGCACATGGCCTTGCCGCAATTGCGGCAGTAGCCGGCAGCGTCCACATCGGAATGGACGGCACACTTCATGGCATTCTCCTCTCCCCAATCGAGCCGCTCAGAACGGGGAATTGCGCCGCCAGAACCCGCAGATTCCTGCCGATTTCGTCGGCACGGTTCTGCTGCTTGGGCGTGGACGGATTGGTATTATCGGTGCGGCCAGGTTGTTTGCGGGGAGAATCCTGCGGAATGGTTTGCTCACGTGTTGCGGGGTTCTGTTCGTTTTCGTTCAGGCGCGTTTGAATCTCATAAACGACGCGTAGGTCGCTGACGAACTTCACGCTGTGAGCATAAACGAGATGCACCTGTTTGTTGGTGTTGCGATAAATCGTGGCGGGACGCAGATCCGCCAGTTTCGGTTTTGTAAATGAGAAACCAGAAGCCGTAAGAATAACGACGATCGTCGCGGCCACCGAAGCCAGGCTGTAAACAAAACGCGGCGATTGCAGGCTGTGCAGCCAGCGCCTCAGGTTGCGCCAGCTCGGCGCACCGACCGTGGCTGTCAGAATGGCGTCCTCGAGTTCCTCCGGCAGTTCCACCTGTTCCAACGCGTACAGACTGCCCAGCGTACGCGCGACTCCCGCGACAAGCGGGGCGCACCTCTCGCAAGTATTCACATGGAGGTTGAACGCGGATTGCTCGGCGGGCTGAAGAAGTCCGTCGAGGTAATCGCTCAGTCGCGCTTCGGTTTGTTCGCAGGTCCAGTTCATAAAATGCTGTGCGCCAGCTTCGAAATTTCAATCTCCATCATGACGGGCGAACTCCCATCTGCTGCAAGATGCGCGCCAGTTCGATGCGTCCGCGATTGATTCTCGATTTTACCGTTCCTTCCGGTACCGCCAAAACTTGCTGAATTTCACTGTACTCCAATTGCTGCAGGTCGCGCAGGATCACCGCCTCGCGCAGTTCCGGCGAAAGCCGCGTCAGCGCCGATTGCACTTGGCCGCTCAACTCGCCGAGCAGCGCCTGCTCATCCGGGCGCCGTCCCGCGGATTCCTTGTTCTCGACCACCGGCATGGCGTCGTCCAGCGAATCGGTCACGCGGTCCCTCTTCGTTCTACGATAATGGTCAATCAATAGATTGCGCGTTACGCTGGTCATCCAAGTTGCGAAACCGCCATGGGCCGAACGATAACTGCCCAAAGTTCGGTATACCCGGAGGAAAACATCTTGCGACAGATCCTGGGATTCCGTTCGGTTTCCCGTAAACCGGTAGCAAATGTTAAAGATGCGCCTGCTGTGCCGACGCACAAGTTCCTCCCAGGCCGACCCGTCGCCCTGGAGGCATTGCTGGACCAGTTGGGCATCCTGCTCCAACGTATCATGAGCCTCATAACCTGCTACGGTGCAAGGCGTGTCTGCGAGCCGGCTTCTCTCTCAAAGGCCGTCTGGCAGTCCATCTCGGCCTGCCAACTATGGAACGTAAAATGCTCTCGAAAAGTTCCCTCGGGATCACTGATTGCCAACCGTTCTGCTCGGCATCTTACTCAGCACCCCCCGTAGACGCAAGAGAATCAGTCATCTAGCAACTACCTCGTCGGCCCTTCCAGCGAAGGCGCCCGCCGCACTTCGCACGGCCCCTAGGTTACGAGCGCACTGAAGAGAGCCTGGACTCGCAGCTTGACGCAACTGCTTGCTCCCGCTAGGCTTGCCAGCGCATGCAAACATCGTCGAGGAAGTTTCTTGTCGTTCTGATCGGGCTGCTGCTGCTGGGTCTCGTCATTTACTTATCGGGCGGTTTCCTCCGCCATCAGAATTTCAGCTGGGGAAAACTGTTGCACGCTATGCGCGGCGCAAATCCGCTTCTTCTACTTTTATCCCTGGTTGCCATTTACACGTGTTATGCCCTTCGTGCCCTGCGATGGAAAGTGTTCCAAGAGAATCTTGGACCCTCTCATTTTTGGGAAATTTACAAAATAACGCTGGCCGGCTTTTCCGCGATGTTCCTGCTCAGCCGTCTGGGAGAGCTGGTTCGCCCTGTTTTGCTGGCGAGAAAAGAGAAGCTGCCGGTTGCGGATATGTTCGGAATTTATGCGCTGGAGCGGGTGTTCGATATTGCCAGCATGGTGGTGATAGCGGCAGTTGCGATGTTGCTGTTCAAGTCGAATCCTTATGTCGTGGGAGCGACGAGAACAACGGGGTCAGTACTCGTTTTGGGAGTGATCGGGGGAATTGCGTTTCTGGTGTACGCGAGGCTGCACGGAACTGCGTTGCTGGAGCGGCGGATGCAGAATTGGCTAAAGGCCCACGGCTGGCGAGCAAGGATTGCCGGAATTCTCATCGGTTTCGCTCGGGGCGTCCAGATACTCCGGACCTGGAGTCAACTTGCGCAGGCCGTGGCATACTCGGCCATCCATTGGTTTCTCGTGCTGCTTGTTTACTTCTGGGTGTCGCGCAGTTTTGGGGGAAGATTAGGGACCATCAGCTTGCGCGAGGCCACACTGGTGATGGCATTCACGCTCGTGGGCTCGATCATCCAATTGCCGGCTGTTGGTGGCGGTTCACAACTGGCATCCATTCTTGCCTTCACGACAATCGTTGGAGTAGAAAAAGAGCCTGCGACGGCGGCAGCCATTGTTCTCTACCTTGTGACCTTCGCCGCGTGCAGTCTTGTCGGTGCACCATTGTTGGCGCACGAGGGTTTGTCTTTGGGAAAATTACGCGAACTGGCGGAGCACGAAAAAGAAGCCGTGGGCGAAAGCCTTGCCCAGCGAGGAGATACAGCCCGGTGAAGTGTCCTTTTTGCGCGAACATTGATGACAAAGTGATTGATTCGCGGGAAGGCCGCGGTGGCGACACTATTCGCCGGAGACGCGAGTGTTTGAAGTGTGGCCGCCGCTTCACTACCTACGAGCGCATCGACGAGATTCCTTACATGGTGATCAAGAAGGACGGGCGGCGCGAGCGCTTCGAGCGGCAGAAGATTCTGCAGGGACTTTTGAAAGCGTGCGAAAAGCGCCCTGTGGCCACTCCCAAGCTGGAAGCGATTGTGGATGAAATCGAAGGCGTGGTACACGAGGCCACGGAGCGCGAACTAACCACAACGGAAATTGGTGAAATGATTATGCACCGTTTGAAGAAGCTGGATAAGGTCGCCTACGTGCGATTTGCATCGGTATACATGGACTTCAAGGATGTGCAGGAATTCATGAGTGAGTTGAAGAACCTGCTCAAGGATCGCGTTAAGAAGTAATTCCGTCTCTCGTCTCCGGGCATTGAAGTCGATGCGCGATTAGTCGCCCGAACTAGCCTATCTGGCGCTGGCCGCCTCTCTCCATCAGCGGACAAAAGGATAGATCTCGTCAGCGATCCAATAATTGGCCAAAAGAACGGCAAAGAGCGTTCCCAACAGCCAAAGTGCCCAGCGCCGTCGTCTCCAGACCGGGCTAAGAGACGAATGCTGGAAGGGAAGGTCCACAAGGTAAGCGGCGCAGTAGCAAAGATTGGCTAGTAGAGCGAGGATGGCAAGGAGCAGGAGCGAGGATAGCGTGAGCGCCGGGCGGAAATGGGGCCAAGTTGTGACAACCCAGACAACCACGACGGCTGCGAGCACCAAGTTGTAGACAAGACGGCGTGGCTCCCAAAAACGGACGGCGTCGGCGAGCAACCCCCGAAACGGGTTAGCGGGCGAATTGCCAAAATCAGATGATGGAGTTGGAAGTGTGGTTTCCATTGGAGTGTCTGCCATTCCCCAAAGGCAACTAATAGTTCCAAGATAGATCGCGCCGCTTGGAGTTGTCAAGTACTTTCTGTTACAAAGTACTATGATGTCGCGGCCGGTCAGCGGGGCCAGACGCCAGCGGTGAAGGACTTGATGGTGCGAAAGCCGAGTTTTTCGTAGAGCTGGACGGCGGTGCGATTGTCCGATGTTACGGTGAGTGTGAGTTCCCTGAATTTCATGGTGCGAAGGGCGTCGGCGGAAGTTTGCATCAGCATGCGGCCGAGGCCGTGCCCTTGGTAGCCGGGCAACACGCAGATCTGCGTGGTGTGCCCGACGCCAGGGGAGACTTCGCTGGTCAGAACCGCGGCGACAAGTTCCTCGCTGCCGGGTTCATGGAGAACGAAAGATGCACCGGGCACGAACTGGCCGCAACCCGGAAGCAGGATGATGTTCTTTAGAAATTTCAGTGCACCGGCGCGACTGCGATATTGGTCATTGATCTCGCCATCCACATGGTTCGCGTAAGCCAGATAGATTAACTTGGCGCAAGGATCAAAGTGGCGGTCGTTCCAGCGGTTGAGGCGCATGCCCGCCGAGGCGCCGGATTTTGCTTCGTGTACCTTTTGCAGATCCAGAAGCATGAACTGGCGGGTATAGAGATGAAATCCATGGTCGAGCAGCGGAGTGTCCACAGGGCCGCTAAAAGGCATCAGCTGGGCCTCGATGCGCGCGAGGTGCGGGATGCCGCGCATGGAGAAGAGCATCTCCTCAAGGAGCCGCCGGCCAATGGAATCCTGGGGAAACTTGGAGGAGACATACAGGCCGCCTATCAGGCCTTTCTGATCCTCGAGCACATAAAAGGAATAGCCGGCGGCAACGCCATTTTCAAAGGCCACGCAGCCGGCCAGCGCGTGCGCGTCCAGGAAGCGCTTGATGAGCTCGAGCGCCCCTCGGTAATCCCAGTGCAATTCGTCGCGCCAATGCCGTGCTTCTTCTTCGAGAAGCGGCTCAATCTGACGGACCGTGGTCTGTCGCAAATCGACGATGTTCATGAATGAAGGGAAAGCGGCGCGGCCCCTGCCACGCCATCCCATCATAAAGGAAGTACAGGAGGGAGAGGAAGCGAAGGAGGTAAAAGAGGAGACACAGCGAAATGCGCAGGCTCACGGAGCAGCGGAAAAGTTGTGCTACGATGCCAGTCATCATATCTGTATTGTGAGGTAGAGAGAAGCGGCATCCGCCGCCAGCCTAGTTGCGCAGTCGACGAATGCACATCCTTTACGAGCTCCGCTATCCATCCAAGTGGTACACCAAGTTGTTCACGGCTCTAATGGCGCTGGCATTTTTTGCGGTCCTGGCCACGACTGCGATTGCGGGCTTCCTCGTCTACCGCATCGTGAAACCGCAGCGCTCCAGCACGGAAATCAACATGGCGAGTTTTCCGGGGCGGCCCGAAGTGCTGGATTTCGAGGTGCCCGGGGGCATCGGCAAGCAGGAAGGGTGGTTCTTTCCCGGGTTTCGGGGTGCGCCGACGATCATTCTGTGCCATGGCTACGAGTCCAGCCGCGGCGAGCTGCTGACGCTGGAATCGGCGTTGCAGGACCACCAGTACAACGTTTTCATTTTTGATTTTGCGGCGCACGGGGCGAACGCCGGTATCAGTACGCTCGGCTATCGCGAGGTGGACGAAGTGCGCGCGGCGGTGGACCTCTTGGCCGCGCGGACTGATTTGGATCCGACGCGGTTCGGGCTGTGGGGCTACAACCTGGGCGCTTACGCCGCGCTACGCGAGGCGGAAAACGACAAGCGTATTCGCGCGCTAGTGCTGGACTCGGTGTATGATGAGCCGAAGCAGATGGTGAAAGTGGGTGTGGAGCGCAACGGCCTGGGCGGTTTTCCGTTCATGGTGCGCGCGGCGGAGTTCACCTTCGAGTACTTGAACTACGCGCACCGCGACGACCCGCCACTCTCCCGTAAATTGCCAACCCTTGCCGGCGTTCCCACGCTCTATATTCAGGCGCTGGACGATCCGGAACTCGCCGAGACCACGCGACAGATGTTTCTGAAGGCGCCGGAGCCGCGTGAGCAAGCCATCATCCCGCACGGAAATTTTGTGAGCTTTAACGATGACGAAAAGCGCACGTATGAGAACCGCGTCGTGTCGTTTTTTCTAGTGAGGCTGCCCGCTTTCGTGAAGACTACTAGATAATCGCCGTTCGATTCGGTAGAGAAAAAAACCCGTCTTTTCCAAATTGAATGGAATTTCTTCGCAAGTGAGATCCGTTCCCAACGTGCTCCTGCAGTACGCACTCCCCGAGAGGAGGTAGCCCTCGCGGGGATGCTCCGCCTGCCACTCCGCGATTTCGTGGTGAACGTAAAAGCTTAAACTGTAGCGCTGACCGCGGCTCATGGACCTCACCAACAACTCCTCCGGAGGAATCCCCGTGTGCCGAATTTCCTCGGAAAGTGATCGGCCCGACGGATCCCAGAGAAAGTAGGATGACAACAAGCCATCGGCCAGCGCAACAGCGAAGAGAACCGGCACAACTGACGAAGCGGCGAGGATCTTGCGAAGGCCGTTTGCGGAGCACGATGGATAGAAGATGCCCAGAAAAATATTGGCTGCACCCATTAGGGCGACAACCAAACTAGCCATAACTCCGAATCTCTCGTTTGCGCGAGATATGTGCGGCATTGCCACTCTAACGAGGGCGAACAGAAGGAACAGAATGACAGCCGCTGTGATAATGATGAACCGAAATGATTTTCGGTAGGCAGATGCCATGGCGACGCACGCGCGCGTCACGATCAGACAAATTGCTGGAATCGAAGGGAGGACGTAGCCGGGCAGCTTTGACTGCGAAAAGGTGAATAACAAGACGACGAACCCGGACCAAGAAAACAGGAATAGAGTATGAGGGCTGAGTCTCTTGGATTCCGCAATCCGCGCGCTTCCTTCGATAGCTGTCCACAGCATTGCGGCGGTCCACGGAAGGAAGGCCACAAGAAGGACAGGCAAGTAAAACCAAAAGGGCTGGATGTGCTGGAATTCGGGGGTGAGGTAGCGCTTGAAATTGTGTTCGATGATGAAGATTCGGAAGAAATCGGTGTTGCGGTGGGCGCAGAGGATGTACCAAGGGAGAGCAGTAAGGCAGAAGGAAGCGATTGCGACGGGATGAAAGAGGCGGAAGGCGTCGGGCCAGCGCTTGGTAAAGAGCGCCCAGAAAAAAATGGCTCCGCCGGAGAGAATAATTGCGGCAGGGCCTTTTGCGAGGGCAGCGAGGCCGAGAAAGAAACCGAAGAGAATGAGGGCCAGCCAAGGCGTTCGCGGGAGAATCGGCGTGTTTTCGTTGCGCACGAGGCCCAGGACGACCGCGGCGCAGACCATGGCGACCGTGAGCGTCGCGCTGAAGGGCATATCCGTGGCGGCGGCGTGAGAGAAGCCGATCATGCCGACAGTGGTCGGGAGCAGAAGCAGCAGCCAGCGCGCGGTTTCCGCACCGTAAAGACGCAGCGCCAGCCAGGCTAGCGTGAGCGTGGCGAGTAGCGCAGAGACCGCGCTCGGCAGCCGCGCGGCAGCTTCGCTGACGCCAAAGAGCTTGAAGCAGACCGCGGCGCCCCAGTAGAAGAGCGGCGGCTTCTCGAACCAGGGATTTCCGTACAGCCGTGGCGTAATCCAGTCGCCGGTCTCGACCATGTCGCGAGCGATCCATGCGTAGCGGGGCTCGTCCGGCCCGACGAAACCAATGGCGCCAAGATGGCTGAAGTAGCAAACATAGAGTGTCGCTACGATAAGAATGGCCCAACCGACTTTTGCGACAGTGCTGGTGCGCGGGCTCTCGGCGATGGGAGCAGTTATTTCGGTCACAGAAAGCTGAGTCTAACATCGAACCACTATCTTCCAGCGTCGGACCTCTTGCATACTGTCGCCCGGCGGAGAAAAGGCGCGAACTTCGTTAAGCGATGAAAGAATGGGTCGAATACGCGTCGGTATGGATCATTTTGAAAGGGCTTGGTGTGTTACCGCGACCGCTGGCAAGGAGTTTTGCCGCGGGCGTTGTGCAAATTATCTATGCGTTGCTGCCAGGATTGCGGAAGATTGCAGAA
>Ga0137388_10000208_pt1 | contig 31177 bp, 18 predicted proteins | sample 15con2h14AmetaG_FD_104644 | JGI IMG/M metagenome (GOLD analysis project Ga0137388, IMG submission 104644) | Vadose zone soil microbial communities from Angelo Coast Range Reserve, California, USA - 15con2h1.4A metaG | ecosystem: Environmental > Terrestrial > Soil > Vadose zone > Saprolite...
ATAGCTGTCTCGACATTCGCATCGCGATCGTCAATGAAGAGGGTTTGCGCTGGCTTCACGCGGAGAGCATCCAGGCACCTAAGAAAAATTAAGGGATCCGGCTTGATTAGACGTACTTCCGACGAAAAGATCAGGTGATCAAACAACTGCAACCATTCTGAATTCGAATGGATATGGGCGGAAAACCTCAGATGCAAGTTGGAGAGTAGAGCCGTTTTAAACCCGGCTACTCGCAGCGCTCGTGTCCAGGAGAGCAGAGGTTCTTCAAGGTGGCTCCATGTTTCAATGTCCAACCGCAGTAACTTCTCGAGGGTATCGTCATCGAGATGAGTATTCGTGTCACTCGCAAAACGGCCCCAGTATTCCTTGCCATCGATATCGTCCTTGTCGTAAGCGCCGCGGTTCTTTTCGTAGAGTTGCCAAAAGGTGGGGTGATCAATACCGAAGATTTGGGCTATTCGGTCAATCTCTTCCAGCGAGGGCTGGCGGCAGAGAACCATGCCGTAGTCGAGAATGATGGCACGAACATCATTGCGTGTTGGATGCATCAGTCAGCGTTGGCCGAGACAGGAATTGTAACTTGGGTCGCACTCACCAATGTTTAGGAATGTTTAAGTACGAGGAATTCAGCGCTGAGACGGACGGACAGCCAAGGAGGCGCAGCGTACGTTCCACATCATCGCGCAAAATCTCGAGCGCGCGAGTAACTCCCGCCTTGCCAGCGGCGGCAAGACCAAAAGCGTAAGCACGTCCCAACAGAACGGCGCGAGCGCCAAAACAGATCGCCTTTACGATATCGCTGCCACGGCGAACACCGCCATCCATGAGGACTTCGGTTTGGCCGTTGACGGCAGCTACCACTTCTGGGAGCACTCTCAAGGTGGCTGGAGCTCCGTCCAGTTGACGCCCGCCGTGATTGGAGACAACAATCGCGGCTGCCCCTTCGTCGATGGCACGTTTGGCGTCGTCGGCAGTGAGCACACCTTTGACGACAATCGGCCCGGTCCAGATACGCTTGAGCCAGCGCATGTCTTCCCAGGTGACGACAGCCTGGGCAAGAGCAGCCGTGACGTCCATGAGGGACATCGGTCCTTTACCTGGAACAACGATGTTCTCTAGTTTTGGCACACCCCCATCGATAAGAAACGACACGAGCCATCGAGGGTGTGTAAACATCTGTGGCAGGAAAGGAACCTTGGAGAATATTGAACCGCCCAAGAGCTCCTTCATTCCGTTGCGCGGATCGCGTTCGCGCATTCCCGCCACGGGAGTGTCGATGGTCACGACCAGCGCCGAGAATCCAGCGCGACGAGCGCGATCAATGGCCCCTTCAGCAACCTCGCGTCCCCCTACGAGATAGAGTTGATACCAGACTGGTCCTCTTGAAGCGGCCCGGACATCTTCCAGTTTGTGACCAGAAATCGTGGATAGAGTATAGGCAAGGCCAGCCTCCTCCGCTGCGGTCGCCGCGGCCACTTCTCCGCCGGGATGCATCAATCTACTGTAACCAATGGGAGCTAGAATCGCGGGGAAGGCTAAATCGGCGGAGAGAACCCGAGTGCGGAGGTCGCATTCGGGAATCGCAACTGCTTGCCGAGGGCGAAAGGTGACGTCATCGAACACCCGGCAGTTTTCGCGCAGAGTGACTTCGCTCTCGGCGCCGCCATCAAGATAGTCGAAGACAACTTTAGGGAGGCGGCCATGCGCCAGACGGCGGAGGTCGTGGATATTAATGACCCGCGGAGAGGCCAATGAGCGTGGTGTGCTACGCACGGTGCCCCGGATTTCTTGTCGCGACACGGAGTTTCATGGGGGACCTAGTTCAGTGTGAAGATGCTGATTGCGTTGCCGTAGTGGCTTTGCCCATGTAATTGCCATAGCCCACAATCATCGTGGAGCCCACCAGCACCAAGAGACTCAGGGCAACGAGTAATTTCGTACGCGTGCCAGCGCCTTTCCATTCTTTAAGGGCAATTCCCCACAAAGTGCTGAAAATAATGATGCTGGCCATATGCAGAGTCCAGCTAGAAAACTTGAAACGGCCCATCTGAGTCTCACCCATGGTGTAGAAGAAGAACTGAAAGTACCAGGTTGTTCCCGCCAGAGCTGAAAAGAAGTAGTTCGGGAGCATCGGCGCTCTCGCTAGCGTGGTTTTGTCGGCAGAAATCGCGGCGGCTACTGCCATTTCCTCACCGGGAGCATCCGTGACCGATTCGAGGATGGGCTCGTTCCTTCGATCGGGCCCGCCCTCGCGGATTTTAGAGGAGAAATATTGATAACCAGTGCGGTTTCTGACATTGAGGATCAGACACCAAATAAAGTTTGTGGTGAATCCACCGAGTAGTACGACGATTAGTGCCGGAAGCCCCTGCCAAATTGGCGAGGTGCTGTACTTCACAGAAAGAGCTTTGATGGGATCGCCTGCCGCAAGGCCATAAGCGAAGCAGGCACTCATGATTCCGGAGAAGGTTGCGACCAAGAGGCCGCGTCTCAAATCAAACTCCTTGATGGAGGCGCGCTTCTGCTCCGCGGACATCTCCTTTTCTTTTGACATCCCTGCCGCTCCAGCAAAAATAATGCCGAGGAGACAGACGACGACGCCCACCAGTATGATCCGCCCTGAGGAGGTACCTAATACCTCGGACCTGAACTCGCCGCGGAAAATGGGTGGCATCAAGGTCCCGAAAACGGCGGTGTAACCGAGCGCGACCGCCATTCCGAGGGACATGCCGAGATAACGCATGGTGAGACCGAACGTGAGGCCGCCCAGGCCCCAAAGAGCCCCGAATGCGTAAGTCCAGAAGAGGCTGCTGGTGGGTGTCTCACGAAGGACTTGAGCCACACTGCGCGTCATCACGAATGCCAAGAACCAAGGCGCAATTATCCAGCTGAAGAAACCACCGACTAACCAATAAGGTTCCCAAGACCAGGCTTTTACCTGACGGTAAGGAACGTAAAAGCTTGCGGACGCTAAGCCACCAAGCCAGTGTAGAAACACGCCCAAGGGGGGATTTGGTGCGAGCAAACGGCCCTCTCTGTTCTTGAGTCCAGCAGAGTAGATCCGTGCCTTCCCAGAAAACCAAGCATCGAAGACGGAGGCACGGCGACTCGGGACTGTAGAGCCTGAATGAAGACCTGTCAATACAAAACGAATGTCCGTATTGAAATCTACCGCTAGGATATACTCCCAGAGAACAACTCGCGTTGAGGCGAAACAATATGACCAATGCGTTCCGCAGCCGATTGTACGTGATTCCCGTCTTGTCCAAGGCGCTCGACGTTCTGGAACTGATGCAGAAGGATAATACTCCGAGGACGCTCGAAGAAATCTATCAACGAACAAACATTTCCAAGACGACCGTCTATCGCATTCTAAAGACGCTTGTTCATCGCGGCTACCTGGCGCATTCCGAGAATGGGCTATATCGAGTGGTGTCCAGGCCAAGGAAAGTCCGGTTTGGCTTCGGAGGTGAATCATCCGAGATGCCTTTCTCGGAAGGAGTGAGAGAAAGCCTGCAAGCAGCGGCGAATTCGGCGGGAGTAGATTTGTTAGTTCTGGACAACCATTATGATGCGCAGACAGCAGTGCGAAATGCCGAGGAATTTGTCCAACAGCAGGTTGACTTGGTTATAGAATTTCAGATCGATCAACGCATCGCGCCGGCCATCGCCGACAAAATCAGTGCGGCAGGGATTCCATTGATCGCTGTAGACATTCCCCATCCACACGCCACTTACTTTGGCGTAGATAATTACCGAGTCGGATTTGAGGCCGGTCAGTATTTGGCCCATTTTGCCAAGAGCCGCTGGGGCGGGGAGGCGAGCCGAGTGCTTGGACTGGGGATCGAGGAAGCGGGGCCGCTGGTGCAAAGCCGGATCACCGGCGCATTCGCGGGTGTGCGCTCGCGGCTTCCCGGGATAAAGCAGGACGCTTACGTCTTGATGGACGGAGAAGGCTTGCGCGAGAAAAGCTGCCGACAAGTGCAAGACTTCCTTCGTAGGCATTCGAAAGAACGAGGGTTGTTGATCGCAGCAGCCACCGACACCAGCGGGCTTGGAGCGCTGCAGGCGGTGCGAGAAATGAAGAGAGAAAAAGACGTTGCGATTGTGGGTCAGGATTGCATCAATGAGGCGCTCGAAGAGATGAAGACTCCCGGCACACCCTACATTGCTTCCGTATCACATGAAGCGGGAAGCTATGGTCCGCGTTTGATTCAATTGGGACTGGGAATCCTAAACGGGCAAACCGTGCCGCCTTACAATTACATTGCGCACAAGCTAGTCACGGCGACGTCCATGTCAAAAAGAGCGCGGGCGGCAAGCTGAGTGTGGCTGGCGAAGTGGCACAAGGCGCAGGAGAATCCGGTCAGCCTGATACCACAGCCTCTGCGAAAGCGGACATCGTCAAGCCTGATGTCATTCCCCTATTGAAAGAATTAACCTATTGTAGTCTTTCTTCCTGGAGCGTATCGTCGAGACCGCTCCTGGTGGCCGAAACCGGAATTAATCGGGCAACTTGCTCGCACGGAAGCCGACGATGGTTTTTCCCATGAAATCCAAAGAGAAACTACGATACCTGGAAGATCGCTGGGATGATCAGATTGCGAAGGGCTTGGACTCCGCCGAATTGTTGCGGTACCGATCAAATCTTTTGGGTTCGGACTTGCGAATTACGAATTTCGGAGGGGGGAACACTAGCTCCAAAATCGAGGAGACGGACCCGCTCGATGGGAGTAAAGCAACCGTCTTATGGATTAAGGGGAGCGGCGGAGATATTGGAAGCATTCAAAGAAAAGGTTTCGCGACCTTATATCTCGATAAACTGCGTGCCGCGGAGAAGCGCTATCGCGGCGTGGAATTCGAAGACGAGATGGTGGAGATGTACCCGCTATGCGCGTTCGGTAACAATACGGTCGCAGCTTCGATTGACACGCCTTTGCACGGCTTTCTTCCGTTTGCCCATGTCGACCATCTGCACCCAGACTGGGGAATTGCGCTAGCCGCGGCGGCAAACGGGCGCGCGAAAATGGAGGAATTTAATGGGCGGTTTGAGCACCGCTTGATCTGGCTGCCCTGGCAACGGCCGGGATTCGAACTCGCTATGATGCTGCACGAAGCGGTTAGTGCCAGTCCGGGTTGTGACGGAGTTGTTTTGGGTGGACATGGGCTATTTACGTGGGGAGAGACACAGCGGGAGTGCTATTCGAACACTTTGACGGTAATCGATCAATTGGGCCAATTCATTGCACAGCACGTGGAAGAAAAGGGAAATGCTCTCTTCGGTGGCACGCTTTCAGCGACGCTTGAGAACCAGCGCGAACTGGCGATGGACATTTTCCCATTCATCCGAGGCCGGGTTTCCGCTCGGCAGCGCATGATCGGAAGTTTCAGCAGCAATGTGGAAGTGCTTCGATTTGTCAATTCACGGGACGCCCAGAAACTGGCGCATTTGGGAACCAGCTGTCCTGATCATTTCATTCGCACGAAAATTCGGCCGCTTTTCGTGGCATGGGAACCATCGAGCAAGCTCAGTGGTCTGCGCCAGAAGATCGATGAAGCGGTGAGGGGCTACAGGGAAGAGTACAGGCAGTATTACGATTCATTCGCGGCGCCCGATTCACCGAAGATGCGGGATACGAATCCCACGGTTGTGTTGATCCCTGGCATTGGCATGTTCAGTTTTGGCAAGAACAAAACGGAGGCGAGAATCACCGGTGAGTTCTATACGAACGCGATTGACGTCATGGAGGGAGCCACAGCGCTGGGGTCCGGGAAGGCGCCCGAGGAATTACCGCAGGCCGGGCCTGCTGCAAAAACGCAGGCCTTTACCGTTCACGCAAATTATGTGGCCCTGCCGCCATCTGAGGCGTTTCGAATCGAGTACTGGCAGTTGGAAGAAGCAAAAATCCGGCGGCAGCCGCCAGAGAAAGAACTGAGCAGGCGCGTGGTGGTCGTTGTGGGAGGCGGGAATGGCGTTGGCCAGGCCACTGCCTTGCAAGCGTCAAAACGAGGAGCGCACGTAGTGATTGCTGACCGCGATGCGGACGCGGCGAAGAAAACCACGGAGGAAGCGCAACAGATTGCAGGCAAGGAAGCGGCCACTGCTGTGTCCATCGATATCCGCGACCGTGAAGCGATCCGCAAGGCCTTCCGAGAAGTGGTTGCCACATATGGAGGGATAGACATCCTGATCAACACAGCGGCAATATTCCCGTCGTCTCCAGACGGCGTGATTCAGGATGGACAATGGGGCACGACGCTGGACATCAATGTCACCGCAAACCACCGATTGGCAGATGAACTTGCGCAGATTCTGCGCGAACAGAATCTGGACGGAAGCATTGTGTTGACGAGCTCCGCCAATGCTGTGGTGCCGAAGCGAGGTAGCGAAGCCTACGACGTGAGCAAAGCCGCGCTCAGCCATCTGGTGCGTGAACTGGCCATTTCGCTTGCGCCAAAGGTGAGAGTCAACGGAATCAGTCCAGCGACAGTGGTAAAGGGGTCGACGATGTTTCCGCGAGACCGCGTGATTGCCTCGCTCACGAAATATGACATCAAAGTTGACCTCCAGGCTACGGATGAACAACTGCGCGGAGTGTTGGCCGATTTTTACGCCAAGCGGACGCTCACGCATCAGCCCATTGACCCGGAAGACTGTGCGGCAGCGATTCTGTTTCTCGCAGGGCCGGAGTCCCGCTGCACGACAGGTCATCTGATACCTGTGGATGGTGGTCTTACAGAAGCTTTCCTGAGATAGCGTAAGTGTTCGCTTGAGGTTGGGCCGCGCGGCCCTAGAGATTGAGAGCAATCACGATGGAGACGTCGGGGAAAAGAGCGGCTCTTGTTGCGGTGGATTTGGGTGCACAGAGCTGTCGCGTATCGCTTTTAAGATGGAAACAAGGTCAACCACAAATTCATGTGATTCATCGTTTCCCCAATGCACCCATCGCCACGCAAGAAGGCCTTCGCTGGGATATCAGCCGGATTTTTGACGGAGTCAAGGACGGCCTGCGTTTTTGTGCGGAGGCAGCGCCCGAAGGAATTGCGTCGGTTGGCGTGGACGGATGGGCGGTAGACTATGTTCGTCTGGATGGGAACGGGGACGCAATTGCTGATCCTTTCTGCTACCGAGATGAGCGAACACAAGACGCGGAGAAAAAGGTACACGCGATTATCCCTCCGTCGCAGCTTTACTCTTTGACTGGTATTCAGTTGCTTGGGTTGAACACTCTCTATCAGCTTTACGCAGATAAACTGGCGGGCAGGAATTCGAGATTAGCGTGGCTCAACCTACCTGAGTATGTGACGTACCGTCTGGGCGGACAACGCGTCGCGGAATACACGAACGCCACACACACACAGCTCGTACGTTTAGGCACCAAGGAATGGTGCGAGGAGATATTTCAAGGGATCGGGTTGAGCCTATCGGCGGCGCCCAAAATCGTGCCAACTGGTTCAATCGTCGGTAGTATCAGCGAGGATCTCAGCAATCTCCCCGCCCTTCGCAACACTAAATTGATAGTTCCTGCATGCCATGACACGGCATCTGCGATCGCAGCGATTCGTGCCAGCGGGGAGGATTGGGGCTTCATCAGTTCTGGCACGTGGTCGCTCGTGGGAACCGTCCTCACGGCTCCTTGCGCCAGTGATGAAGCGCGAGGAATGAATTTTACAAACCTCGGCGGCGTGGGGAGATCCGTCTGCTTTCTGAAAAATGTGAACGGGATGTGGCTGCTGCGAGAATGCATGGATGAATGGGAAGAGCGCGGGACACCGGTTATATTGCCAGAATTGTTGCAAGAGTGCGAAGCTCTTCCCGCTCCCGGTTTTTTGATTGATGTTGACGACCCCCCGTTGGCACTCTCTGGGGACATGCTGGGAAAGATCAATGGACAACTCCGAAGGGTGGGGCACCCGACATTTTCAGGGGAAAAGCGTGATATTCCGCTTATCGCAAACATGATATTTCACAGCATGGCTCAACGATATGCAGAGGTGCTGGGATCGATTGCTGCGATTACCGGGAAGAATCTGAAGAGGCTGTTTATTGTCGGTGGGGGAAGCAAGAACTCTCTGTTGAATCGCCTGACGGCGGAGAGGACGGGGCTGGAGGTATTGCTTGGCTCGCCGGAGTCGACGACTTTGGGCAATTTCGCCATCCAGATGACGGTGCTGCAAGGAAGTTGGAATGAGACCACCGGCGCAGACGCCTCCGCAGTGGGGCGGTGGGCCGAGGAATTTGGCGAGCCCACTTTTGAAGAAGAGTGGAAGCGACAAACGGTGTGAAGAATTGCTTTGTTGCAAAGCGACATGATCAGGGGCACGGCTTGAGGTCACGATGAAAAACAAGCAGACGGAGACGGTTTGGAAGGCGCTCGACAATCTTCGAATAGAGTTGCCCTCATGGGGCTTTGCGAACACCGGCACGCGATTTGGCAAGTTCATCCAGCTCGCTGCCGCCAGCACAATCGAAGAGAAATTTAGCGACGCCGCTCAAGTACATGCGGTGACTGGCGCCTGCCCGACTCTGGCACTGCACGTTCAGTGGGACCTCCCGAATGGGTTGCAAGACGCGGGCAAAGTAAAAGAGCTGGCAAAGAAACATGGTGTCAAGCCCGGTTCGATCAATCCGAACGTGTTTCAGGATCAGGAATACAAATATGGATCGGTTGGAAATCCAGACGCATCGATTCGCCGCAAAGCTCTAAACCATATTCTCGATTGCGTCAGAATCGCGGAAGCGCTCAATTGCCGCGACATCTCGCCCTGGTTTGCGGACGGATCCAATTACCCCGGGACGCAGAGCATTCGAAAGCGAATTGGCTATTTTGAAGAGGGACTGAAGGAAGTGCACGCGGCCCTCCGGCCTGGCCAAAGGCTTCTTGTGGAATACAAGCCTTTCGAGCCGGCGTTCTATCACACCGACATCGCGGACTGGGGCATGGCCTTGCTATTGGCCAAGGCTGCGGGTCCGCAGGCCTATGTACTCGTGGATACGGGTCATCACTATCAAGCGCAGAACGTCGAACAAATCGTCGCCTGGCTCCTGCATCACAACATGATTGGTGGGTTTCATTTCAATGACCGTCGCTATGCCGACGACGACCTTACGCTTGGTTCTATTGACCCCTATCAGGTATTCCGTATCTTTCACGAGATTCTTGCGTTCGAAGCAGAAAATGGCGCGGTATCAGATATCGCTTTCATGGTTGACCAGAGCCACAACCTCAAGGGAAAAATTGAAGCGATGATCCAGACGGTTTGCATCGCACAAGAGTTATATGCGAAGGCCGCCACCGTCGATCACGATCGGCTACCGGTGCTGCAGCAGAGCTGCTCACTTGTGGATGCGGAGGAATGTCTGAGAGGCGCGTTCTGGACGGATGTAAGGCCCAGCGTCGTTGAATGGCGTAAATCCAAGGGTTTACCCGAAGACCCTATGAACGCCTTTCGTGAAAGCGGCTATTTGGATCGAGTGATACGGGAGCGCCGAGACCGGCACTCGGGAAGTGCCGCTTCATACGCGTAGTCCAGTAACCTTCCAACAAAAGCGCCGATAGTTGCGTCTAGTTGCAATAGAGAAATCTCCGACTAATTTCAATAGGTAAACAAATTCATTTTTCTATTGACAGCATCCAAATTTGGCCAGTAGAGTGCGCGGCAGTGTTGGGGCAGCCAGGAGCCTTCGCAGGTGCTATAGCGGGGCGCCATGTTCAATAACGTCATTGCGGGTTTTCCATAAGTCGAGGCGGGGAGTACTGCTCGGTCGCGCGGCTCTCAAGATGGAAGCATGCTTGGTCGCGTCGCGGTGGCAAAGCATTAGGGGAAGTCGAACTTGGGGTGACTGCGAAGATGAATATCTGGAGGGGCGAAATGAAACTGCGAAGTCTTCTGCTGTGCGTATTGTTCATTATGGGAACGGCCGCCCAGGTCTATGGCCAAGGTGGTGGGGTCGGAACCATTTTAGGGACGATTACTGATAGCTCCGCCGCGGTTATCGCCAAGGCGAAAGTGACGGTAACGAACACAGCGACAAATATCAATCAGGTCATAGAATCGAATGACGATGGAAATTACACTGTGCCATACCTCCGGCCGGGCACCTACCGGATTACCGTCGAAGCTGCGGGATTCCAGAAAACAGTCGTGGACAACATCAATCTCGCGGTCGACCAAAACGTTCGCGTGGATGCCGTCATGAAGGCAGGCACTGTGACGGAGACGGTCACGGTGAACGCCAGCACCCTGGCATTGGATACGGACACGTCCGCAATTTCTCAGACGATAAGCAACACTCAGGTGGAAAACCTGCCCTTGCAGGATCGAAACTTCACACAGTTTCTGTTGCTGGGTGCAGGTGCTGTCGAGACCACCGGGGAACAGGGTAGCATGCGTGTAGGCAAGGGCAACGCCATCAGCATAAACGGCGCGCGACCAACGTCCAACAACTATACGCTGGATGGTTTGGTGAATACCGATACGGCTTTGAATACACCAGCTGTTATTCTGTCCATTGATGCAATGCAAGAGTTTAAAGAGCAAACCTCAACTTACTCAGCCGAGTACGGTTTCAGCGCCAATCAGGTCAACATCGTGAGCAAGAGTGGTGGCAACGATGTTCATGGGTCCCTATTTTGGTTTGGAAGAAATGATGCCCTCGACGCCCAGAGACCTTTTGCAGGGAAGAACTCCAAGTTGCGGCAAAATCAATTCGGTTTTGTTGCTAGCGGCCCGGCGTACCTGCCGAAGCTTTACAACGGACGTAACAAGACGTTTTGGCTCGCAAACTACGAAGGCTGGCGCACCACGTTGGGAACCACAGTGCAAGGTCTTGTCGGAGATCCCGCGCAATTATCCGGAGATTTTTCTGCGTCCGGGCTGCCCGCGTATGGCAGTGCTGCCTGCACGACCGCCCTGGCTTCAAACCTGCCTTGTATGCCGATCGACCCAACGACGGGGGCGCCTTTCCCCGGCAACAAGATTCCGTCAACCAGTTTCTCGCGCCTCGCGAAAACGTCACTCGCACAAAACATATTCCCGGCTCCGAACTGCACAACGTGCGGCGCAGCGGTAAACTTCAGGGAAGCTGTTAATGCTCCCACTTCACAGAATCAGCAAACTTATAAGCTCGATCAAGACCTAGGCCGCTATGGAAAGGTGTTCGGCCGCGGAACGGTTGCAAACTACACGAATGCTAACGCGGGGGGAACTATTTCGATACCGTTTGGTAACGGCAGCTTTGTTGAGAAGGAGACAAGCTGGACAGTGGGTCACACGATAAACATCGGAAGCCATCTGGTCAATCAGGCGCGCTACGGCCAGCTTGAGGCAACGGCAAACCAGTGCTCCCAAGCCGTGCCTCAGTCCGTGGTCGACGCGATTGCGTTCACTGGTGCTTTTCCGAATCTGTCAGATTGTGCCCGCTCGTACCCGGGAATCACTCTCAATCCAACTTCACGAGTCGGTGGCCCCGTCAATGACACCACTCTAAGTAACATACCCACGCGGGAGATTGCCGACTCACTGACGCTCATCCACGGCAAGCAGACCCTGACGATGGGGGTAGACTATCGTCACTGGATACAAAAGCGTAATCTCAACGCAGACTACCTTGGTGATTTCACATATCGCAACGATTTGATCAATCAGAATGGTAGCAGCAATGGCTTCATCCCCGGTCCCCAGAACGGGTGTCCCACACCTGCCTGCGGCACAGCCAATTCGATTGCCGATTTTCTGCTCGGCTACTACCAAAGTGTGGGTGTCTTCCTTCCGGGACCGTTCAGTAAGGCCGGTCAAATCGGAAATCTGAACCAGTACCACTTCACTTATTTTGCTCCGTTCGTGCAGGACGACTGGAAGGTGAGCAGCCGTCTGACGGTAAACCTGGGGCTTCGGTGGGACTTCCGCACCGTGCCCTTTGAGCAGAGCAACAAGATGGGGTGGCTGGACACGTCCAACCTCGATGGTGGCCTGTGTATCGCGGATCCATCGCTGGTGACCAAAGGGATTGCCCCGGCGGGAAGCATGTACCGATATTGCGGGCGGCACAATCCCGCCGACGGTTCGAAGAAGCCTTTCGCCCCGCGATTCGGCTTTGCTTATCGGCCTTTCGGCGGAGACAAAACGGTGATTCGAGGCGGTTACGGAATCTTCTTTGACTCTTCCGAAGGCCGCGAGATCGACGACTCCGGGGACATCTATCCTTACGCGGTGCGCGCAGCCGTTACACCCGCCACCCAACCGGTGGCCAGCGCGCCAAAACTGTCGGACCAAATCTTCATCGCCAACAACACCATCTCTCCGGTAACCCCGGCACAGAGCTCATTCATCGCCGTGATCATCTCGGAGAATCCAAAGAATCCTTACGTGCAACAGTGGACTCTCTCCGTGCAGCGCGAGATCTTCAAGAACACCACACTTGAGGTCAACTACCTTGGCAATAAGGGAACCCATCTTCTCACGCGGAACAACATCGCACAGGCTTTTGCGCCCGATCCAAACAACCTTACTCCAGTAGCCAGCCGGAGGCCCTACAAGAACTTTACAGGGGTCTATATCGACAGCGCGTGGCGGGGACGTGCCAACTATCAATCGGGCAACGTAAAACTGGAGCATCGCAGCACCTCGTTGACGTTCCAGGCCGCTTACACTTGGTCAAAGAGCCTAGATGACAAGTCCGCAGCAGCCGGGATTGGCGCTTCGGGCGGAGGATTCCAGGGGTTCATGGACAATCATCGTCCGGAGCTTGACTACGGGCTGTCGGATTTTGACGTGAAGAGTCATTTCGTCTCTAACTTTGTCTACGAATTGCCTGTTGGACGCGGCAAACGCCATCTCAGCAACGCGAATCGTGCAGCGGACGCCGTGATTGGCGGATGGCAACTCGGCGGTATTGTAACCCTGCAAAAGGGATTCCCATTCTCCATTAACGCCAACGACGCAAACTGTCTATTGGACACGCCTTTTTGCGTTAACCTAAATCGTGCCAACCTCGTTTCCGGGCAGAATCCAAACAGCGGATTCACCAGAAGCACCGCGGAGTGGTTTAACACCGCGGCTTTTGTCCAACCTGGTGCGGGAATTTATGGCACTACGCCTCGGAACTATCTGCGGGGACCAGGCTTCAACAATTGGGATATGTCCCTGGCCAAAAGTGTGGCCCTCACGGAACGGATGCACTTCCAGTTGCGTTTGGACGCATTCGATACGTTCAATCACCCACACTTCAATGGTCCTAACAGCTCGATCGGCACCCCGGGATTTGGTTCGATTAACTCCGCCCGACCCGGACGTATCCTTCAGCTTGGAGCGAAGTTCCAGTTTTAATCACCCCAACCACCCCGGGATTCGCCAGGCGGGAAGCGGCCTGGCGAATCTTTTTATTTGGGGTTAACATCACAAGAATGTTTCACATCGGAAAGCCGCTGCTGCACACTGCGATATTGTGCGCCTGTTTGATTGATTTTGCCCATGCCCAATCGGATGATGCGAACTCTCTTCAACGCTACACCGAACAAGGGCAGAAGGCGCTTGCCTCTGGGCGCTACGAGGAAGCCGAACGGGTCTTTGAAAAAATTCGTGAATTGGAACCAGGAATGGCGGAAGTCCACGCAAACCTGGGAGCGATTTATTTTCAAGAGAGGAAATTCGATAAGGCCATACCCGCCTTACGCCAAGCGATAAAGCTGAATCCCCACCTGGTTAAGTCCGTGACCCTCTTGGCAATTTCTCTATCGGAGTTGGGGCGGTATAGCGAAGCTCTGCCAGGGTTAGAGAAGGGCTTCCGCGGGTCTTCCGATTCCGAGGTGAAGCGAATGTGCGGTCTGCAGCTGGAGCGGGCATACACTGGCATGCAGCGTCACAACAAAGCCATGGAAGTAGCGATCGAATTAAATCGCCTCTATCCAGAAGACCCCGAGGTTCTCTACCACACCGGCAGACTGTTTGGAAACTTCGCGTTTCTGACGATGCAGACATTGGCCCAGGTGGCTCCTGGTTCGGTTTGGAGGCACCAAGCCGCTGCCGAGGCATTTGAAAGCCAGGGCTCTTATGACCTGGCGGTGCGCGAATACGGAACCGTCTTGGAGCTCGGCCCGGGGCGTCCGGGGATCCATTTCCGCTTGGGGCGTACCCTGTTGAAAAGGTCGCAGCAGGCTTACACAACGGAGGACACGAACGAGGCGGCGAAGGAATTCGAACGAGAGTTGGAGCTGGATCCAACCAATGCCAACGCCGCGTATGAGCTGGCAGACATGCATCGTGACGCGGGAGAGTTTGAAGAAGCAAGGCAACTCTTCGAGCAGGCGTTGAAATATTATCCAGACTTTGAGGACGCCCACCTGGGACTCGCCGCGGCATTCATTGCTCAACAGAGAATGCAGGATGCCCTGCCACATCTGAAAAAAGCGATCGCACTCAACGCCGATAACGAAGTGTCTTGGTACCGGCTCTCGCAAGCTCAGATGGCGCTGGGCAATACAGCCGAGCAGCAAAAAGCCTTTGCCGAGTTTCAGCGCCTAAGAACGCAAAAGTCGAGCCAGCAGGAGGCGGCAAGAGAACTTTTTTCGCGGTCAGAGGTCACCAAGCAGAAGCTGGACTCTACGGTGCCGCAGTGAGTATTCCGAATCTGGATGTGTGAAGGGAGTTGCGAAGCGCGGCGAAAGAGGTCCAGTTCTATTTCCATCCCGCATTGGGCACGATTCCCATGCCTTCCTTAATGGTAATAAGCCGATCCGCGGGGACCTCCGGGAGCGTTTGCCAAATACCGTTTGGCCAGCGCACGCGGATTTCAGCCTTTATCGCGGAACCAAGACCAAAGTGAAGTCTAAAATCGTTGCAGGAGAGGAAGCTGGACTGGCTGAAGAGTTCCTGCGTTTGCATTACCTCGCCAACCTTAACGACCACGCGAGCGCCAATCGCACTCCGATTCGACTTCGTGCCGACGAGTTTTACCTTTAGCCAGTGATTGCCGGAGGTAACGTCATTCCGGAGCAGGGAGGGTGGCTCGTTTAGATTGACTATGAGAATATCCAGGTCTCCATCGTTGTCGAAGTCTCCGAAGGCACAGCCACGGCTAACATGAGGGTCAGCAATCGCTGGTCCGGCTTCCTCCAGAAGTTCCTCAAAACGTCCATTCCCGAGATTGCGGAAGAGAAGCCTTTGGCTCCGGAGGGGGTATTTGGCGAAGTGCTTCTCGAGTTCAGCGTAGACGTTGCCCGTCACAATGAAGAGGTCGGGCAACCCATTGTTATCGAGATCCACGATCCCTGCGCCCCAGCTCACAAATCGATTTTCGACACCGAGACCCGCTCGGCGGGTGGCGTCTTCAAAAGTAGCCTTACCGAGATTGTGGTAGAGATTGGAGGTGTCATCCATGAAATTCGTTTTCAGGATATCGAGACGCCCATCGAGGTCATAGTCACCGACAGCAGCTCCCATGCCTCCCTGTTCTTGGCCGTCCTCGCTGAAGGCGACGCCGCGGATTGCGCCCTCTTCCCTGAAAGTGCCATCATGATTATTCATGAACAACAAGCTGGGTGTTGAATCGCACGCCACAAAAATGTCAGGCCAGCCGTCGTCGTCGAAATCTGCCGCGATTGCCGTGAAGCCATAACTGGTTCTCACGGCCGCAACGCCTGACACTCCGCTGACGTCAGTGAAAGTGCCATCGCCGTTATTGCGGTATAGACAGTGTTGACCGTGGGGATATCCCCGGGGGCCACAAAACACCGGAGTAGAAGAATACTCGCAGTTCGCCGTCTGACCGGGTTTCGGAGCCTTTTCCAAGTCGAATTCAAGGTAGTTGGATACAAACAAATCCAGATGTCCGTCGCGATTGTAATCCACAAAAGTGCAGCCTGAACCCCACCGATGGGTCGATCCAGCGAGGCCAGCCGATTGGGTTACGTCTGAAAAGGTGCCATCGCCATTGTTACGGTAGAGGACGTTATGTCCCCAGTAGGTGACAAACAAATCTTCGAAACCGTCGTTGTTGTAGTCACCGACACACACTCCGCAGGCCCAGCCCGTTTTGAGCAACCCCGATTCCTTGGTGACGTCTGTGAATGTGCCGTCGCGGTTGTTCTTATATAGGCGATTGCTCGTACCTTCGGGAGTGTCCGACAAGCGAACTCCAGAGAGGACAAAAATGTCGAGCCAACCGTCGTTGTCGTAGTCCAGAAATGCGCAGCCGCAGCCTGTCACCTCGATGATGTAGTCTTTGCGGTCAACACCGCCGTAGACCGTGACGTGACGCAAACCAGCCCTTGCCGTGACGTCTTGTAATCGCGCGTCGAACGGCACTCCGGAAGATTTTCCTCGAGGCTGGACGGCTGCCTTGCGCGTGGCCACTCCCTGGCCAAAACACGCTGAGGCCGCTGCACCCAAAAATCCAGTCAGAAAAAGTCTTCGTGAAGTGTCCATGTTGGTCGCTTTGAAACCGCGTCCGTGCGAACAACTCATTGTGTGGAGATTGACTCGTTCTTGCAATACAAAAAATATTTGCCTATTGACAATCTAATGTTATGCTGCCGGTAGTACGCGAATCGTTCGCAGGCTGCCGGCCTGCGAGGAAACCGTGGTAACCCCGGTGTGAAATCAACTGCGAGAACAGCCCCAACATTTCTCGGTTCAGGGTCAATGCGGACAATCAATTTGTGCTCGCTGTCAATCCTCGGCTCGAAGGAGCAGACGCGACCAAACGAACTCACCCAGCAGCTGATCGAGTCGAGTGCCGAGCCGTAGAGGAAGAAAGGCGTGTCATCGAGAAGCAACTTCAGAGTGAAGAATACGGGAGATGGTGTCTTGAATCAAAACCAGACTCTACTAAAAGCTAGTTCGGCATTCCGTCGCGTTAGTCTATTTTTGGTGCTTGTCGCATTGCATCCGCAAGTGGGATTGGGGCAGGCAGCGGCTTCAAAACCAGTGCGACTCAAGTGTCATTCACTGGTGACTCCACTCGGAATCGATTCGAAAACACCAGTGCTTTCCTGGCAGCTTCAGGATGACCGGTATGGTGCGAGGCAGACCGCTTATGAAATTCAGGTCGCTACGAGTGCAGCACTTCTTGCCTCGGGAAAGCCCGATATGTGGGACAGCGGCCGCGTGGAATCCGACCAATCGGCAGGGGTAACCTACGCCGGTCCGGCACTGCTTCCGGAGAGGCGCTACTTTTGGCGAGTGAAAGTCTGGGACAAAGACGGAAAACCCTATCCTGTGAGTGACACGAGCTGGTGGGAGACGGGGCTGCTGGATGCCCAAGAATGGCGCGGCAAATGGATTGGAGGAGAAGAGCATGAGCACAAGCGCGTACGCGAGGCCGATGCGGCCTGGGTCACCAATCCCAAGGTAGAGAACTTCCAAGCTTCCGGTGACACGCAGCACGAATTCCGTTTTGCATTTGAAGTTTCCAAAACTGTAAAGAGAGCGGATCTCTTTGTGACCGGCGAGAACACCGCGGCAGCCTGGTTGAATGGGAAAAAAGTCTTGAGCGCCGACCCGCTGCCTCCGTGGGGACAAATGCCGTGGCTGCACTACGTGCAGAAAAACATCACTGGGGAAGTTAAATTGGGAAAAAACCTCCTCGGGATCGAAGTGACTCGCTATGCTCCCCGGAACCAGCGAGCTCAACCTGGCAACGGTCAGACGCCTATAAGCGCCACGGTGTACATCGAAATGACGGATGGCTCAGTCGAAACATTTGCAACAGGAAGGAAGGGTTGGAAGTCGGCGCTGAACGCGACGGGCGAATGGTTTACACCGCAGTTCGATGACAGTTCCTGGTGTGAGGCCGAGGCTTACGTTCCGCCGTCGTCAAATTTTGGTGTCACAAAACTAGGAAAGCCGTGGAACACGGGTCCCGTGGAAATCCTGCGTAAGAGTTTCCAGGTGGACAAGCCGGCCAAATCGGTGCGTCTCTATGCGACGGCATTAGGCGCGTACCAGTTTCACCTCAATGGCAAGACGGTCGGTGATCAAATTCTTGCTCCCGGCTGGATGGATTTCCGCCAACACGTTGCGTATCAGGTTTACGACGTCACAGGCGATATCGCAAGCGGGAAGAACGCTATCGCTGCGTATCTCGCACCGGGCTGGTATACCACGCCGCTTCAGTGGTTCGGGCAGGGTTATAACTACGGAACGACGCCCCCCGCCCTGAAGGCGCAATTGCGAATCGAGCACTCCGATGGGACCGTCGAATGGGTTGTCACCGACGAGTCCTGGAGAGCTGACCTCTCTCCCATCTTGTTTGCGGAGATTTATGATGGCGAAACTTATGATGCCCGCCGCGTGCAACCGGGATGGGATGCTGCGCCGTTTAATGATTCACACTGGGAGGTGGCCCAGGAAATCCATCCGCTAGAGCCGGAAATCGTCTCGCAATATTTCCAGCCAATCCGCCAGCAGAAAGTCCTCACTGCGAAGACCATCACCAACCCAAAGCCCGGCGTCTTTATTTTTGATTTTGGCCAGAATCTCAGCGGGGTGCCTAGACTACGCGCGCAGGCTCCAGCAGGCACGGATATCCAGTTGCGATTCGCCGAAGTTTTGAACCCTGATGGGACAATGTATGTGGAGAACCTACGCACGGCAAAAGCCACCGACCACTTCATCACCGCCGGCAAAGGGATCGAAGAGTATCAGCCTGGGTTCACATTTCATGGGTTCCGCTATGTTGAAGTCCTGGGCTACTCAGGGAAGCCAACGCCCGAGTCGTTGAAGGCAGTCGCTTTTCACACCGACGCTCCTTTCACCATGCAGTTGCACACCGGAAGTTCGATGGTGAATCAGCTTTGGAGCAACATCCTTTGGGGACAGCGATCGAATTTTGTCGGTGTGCCAACGGATTGCCCGCAGCGCGATGAACGGCTGGGCTGGACCGCCGACGCACAGGTCTTCTGGCGCGCGGCGTCCTACAACATGGATCTGACGGCCTTCTCCCGAAAATTCGGAATTGACCTGCTTGGTACACAAGTGGGCTCGGACATGTACGGCATTTTTGCTCCCGGCACGATCCAGCCGCATCCCGGTTTTGGCGCCGGATGGAGCGATGCCGGCGTTGTCATTCCTTGGACTTCATGGATTCAGAACGGCGACAAATCGATCATCGAACAAAACTGGCGCGGCATGGAAAAATACCTCGCCGCCATTGAGAGCGCCAACCCGGACTACCTTTGGAAGAAGAACTACGGGATCCCCTTTGGTGACTGGCTGTCGCCGGAGGGTCCGACGCCCGAGGATATTGTTGCCACCGCCTATTGGGCCTATGACGTGACCCTGATGAAGCAGATGGCACGAGCACTCGGCAAGGATGCGGATGAGAAAAAATACGGTGACGTCTTCGAGAGGATTAGAGACTCCTTTAATAAAGCTTACGTGCGGCCAGACGGATTTGTCGGTGGTGTGCCGCCACCACCCGTTTTCGCTTCGGGCACCGCTACGAAACTCAGCGATAAGCCGGTGGATACGCAGACCGGATATGTCCTCGCACTGAAGATGAATCTCTTGCCGGATTCCCTACGTGACGCTGCCGCTCAGAAGTTGGTGGATAAAATCGCGGCGAATCACTGGCGCTTGGGAACGGGTTTTCTCGGCACTCCCTACTTGCTGGAGGCGCTTGCCGATACTGGTCACACCGATGTTGCGTATCGTTTGTTGTTGAGCACCGAGTACCCATCCTGGGGATACCTCATAGGCCACGGCGCGACCACCATGTGGGAACGCTGGAACGGCGACCAGATGCGCGGCGACCCCAGCATGAATTCCTACAACCACTACGCTTACGGGGCAGTGGCGGACTGGATCTACCGTTATTCCGCCGGCATAGATACCAGCGTATCAGATCCCGGCTTTCACACCATTTATCTCCATCCGAATTTCGACTCGCAGTTGGGCAGCCTGGAGCTTGAATATCAGTCCCACTTTGGACCGATTCGATCCGCATGGTCGGCCAACGGCACTCAATCGGAGTGGAAGGTCACTCTCCCGCCCAACACCAAAGGAGTCTTGCCGATTTCATCCGAGATGGTCAGCCGCTGGACTCTCGATGGCAACCCGATTGTGCGGAATTCTAAAGTGAAGCCAATCGGCAAGCAAGGGGCGAAAGAAGTGTTTGAGGTTCCGGCAGGAACCTACACCTTTGTGGTCAAGTTACAGCCTTGAATGCGTTAGAAAAAAACTGGCGAAGCCATAAGAGGCGTAGACCCACAAGGTAACTCACTGCTGCCGAAGAACCACCCAGTTTTCAGAAAAGCAGAGCGAGGTGATTCATGCATAGGACTCGGAAAATTGTGAAACTGGGTTCGCTGCTTCTTATATTGACAGTTCTTCTGATGCTTCGCGCACATGGGCAGTCCTCCCGCGACGCACTTGAGAGCGGGTTCGTTGACCCTCCAGATAGCGCGAAACCCCGCGTCTGGTGGCACTGGATGAACGGGAACATAACCAAGGAAGGTATCAAGCTCGACCTCGAGTGGATGAAGCGCGTGGGAATCGGTGGTTTTCAGAATTTTGATGCCGCCTTAAACACACCAAAATTGGTGGACAAGCGTCTCGTTTACATGACGCCGGAATGGAAAGACGCGTTTCAATATACGACGAACCTTGCCGACCAACTCGGGTTGGAAGAGGCCATTGCGGGCTCGCCTGGTTGGAGCGAGTCCGGTGGTCCTTGGGTCAAGCCTTCCCACGGCATGAAAAAACTTGTCTGGAGCGAAACCTTCGTCCAGGGTGGCCAGCCTTTCTCAGGCAGGCTTCCCAGACCACCTTCCACCACCGGTCCTTATCAGAATATTCCGCTCTTTGACTTTCTCGCGATTATTAGCGGCGAAAAACCGCCGACCCCTCCAGAGTTTTATGCCGACACCGCAGTCATCGCGTATCCTGCGCCGGGTAGCGAGGTCCCGGATTCTAATCTGCAACCAAAAGTGACGAGCAGCGGTGGGAATATTGACGCTTCCGTACTGTCTGACGGCGACTTTGCGAAAACCACCGCATTGCCTAAGGCTCCAGTAGGCCAGCAGGCTTGGGTTCAATTCGAGTTTGCCAAGCCGCAGACAATCCGTGCGCTCACTTTTGCTCTTGGTGGCCCGGTCAATCCATTTCAAGACACCATGGGCGGGGCCCCACCGGGACCCGATTGGGAGGCAAGTGATGACGGTAATTCGTACCGCAAGGTCTCCACAATTCCTAACGATGGCGCTCAGGTCCACACAATTTCTTTTCCGGAAACAACCGCGCGCTTTTTTCGAGTGACTTTCACCACGCCACCTCCTCTTACGGGCCCCCCGTCAATGCAATTCGACGCCGATTTTGGCGATTTTAGTGTTCCGTCGTCCAAGAATTATGCGATCGCAGAAATGGCGCTCCACGCCGGAGCCCGCGTGAACCGTGTCGAAGAAAAAGCTGCATTCGCAACCTTAAGGGACCTCTACGCAGCACCCACCCCATACGTCCCAGCGTCAGACGCTATCCCAAGGAAGACGGTTGTAGATCTTACCTTGAAGATGCGTCCGGACGGTTCGCTGGATTGGACTCCACCCGCGGGCCGTTGGATCGTCATGCGCTTCGGCTATTCCTTGTTAGGCATCACCAACCATCCGGCGTCGCCGGAAGGAACTGGGCTCGAAGTGGACAAGCTAAATCCCGACTATGTCCGGGAGTACATGAACACATATCTTGATAACTACAAAGGTGCTGTCGGTCCCCTTATGGGCAAGCGCGGATTGCAATATGTCATCAACGATAGCTGGGAAGCTGGCACGCAGAATTGGACCGACAACCTCATCGCGGAGTTCACCAAACGTCGTGGCTACGATCCACGACCTTGGATGCCCGTTCTGGCGGGGCGCGTGATCGAAAGTTCGGAATCCAGCGATCGTTTCCTTTGGGATTTCCGCCAGACGCTCTCAGACATGCTCGCCGAGTACCACTACGACCTGATCACTGCGATTCTGAAAGAGCGAGGAATGGGGCACTACGGTGAATCGCACGAAGAGGGCCGGGCGTTCATCGGTGATGGTATGCAGGTGAAGCGCAGCAACACCGTCCCCATGTCTGCTACCTGGACACAATCTCCCGGCGTGAACAAGGAGCTATACGGGTACAATGCCGACGTTCGGGAATCCGCATCAGTCGCCCACCTTTACGGTCAGAATCTTGTCGCAGCAGAGTCACTCACAGCCTCCTCGGGCGCCTGGGCTTGGTCGCCGGCCACACTCAAACCCACTGCTGACAAGGAATTGGCCATGGGCCTGAACCGCTTCGTCATTCATACCTCGGTTCACCAGCCATTACTCGACAAAAAACCGGGTCTCGCACTCGGCCCCTTCGGTCAGTGGTTCACACGTAACGAAACATGGGCGGAGCAAGCCAAACCTTGGGTGACCTACCTTGCGCGCAACAGCTATCTCTTGCAGCAGGGGCGTTTCGTCGCTGATATCGTTTACTTTTATGGAGAAGATTCCAACCTAACTGCCTTATTCGGCGCGAAGAGTCCTGAAATCCCTGCTGGTTACAACTTTGACTACATCAACGCTGACGCACTCGTGCATGTACTCACCGTCGAAAAGGGCGAACTGGCAACCGCCAGCGGCATGAGATACCGCGTTCTCGCCCTCGATCCTTTCACTCAGCACATGTCTCTCCCGGTTTTACGCAAGATTCGTGATTTGGTGGAGGCCGGGGCGGTTGTTTGTGGTCCAAGGCCGATAGCGACCCCCAGTTTGAGCGACAATCCAAAGGAGTTCCAGAGCATCGTGGATCAACTCTGGGGTCCGTCTGGTTTAGGAAACAATGTCGGCAAAGGGAAGGTATACGGCAACCGGAAGTTAGGTGACGTTCTTGCTGGCTTGAATGTCACGCCGGATTTTGAGTACACCAAGCCAAACCCAGACACCCAGTTGCTCTTCGTCCACCGGAAGCTCGCCGACGCGGACCTCTATTATGTGGACAATCGCAACGATCGTTCCGAGGAACTGGAGACGACCTTTCGCATTGATGGCAGAGAAGCGGAGCTTTGGCATGCGGACACCGGCAAGATTGAGCCCGCCAGCTACAAAGCCGCGAACGTAAGTACTACGGTGCCGTTACATTTGGCGCCCTGGGAGACCGTGTTTGTCGTTTTCCGGCATCCGTCAAACGCTGCTTCTCGCGCGCTTCCTAGAGTTGTTGAGAACTTGGTCGGCACAATCGAAGGCCCATGGGATCTGAGTTTTCAGCCAGACCGCGGAGCCCCCCCAAAAATCCCCTTGGAGAAACTTGTTCCTTGGCAAGAGAGCAAGGACGAGGGCGTCAAGTATTTCGGTGGCACTGGAACCTATACAAAGACGATTCAGGCGACATCCGATTGGTTCAAGCCAGGTGCCGAACTATGGATCGATCTCGGAGAAGTCAAGAATCTTGCCGAAGTTTCGGTAAACGGCAAACCTCTCGGCATCGTTTGGAAGACGCCCTACAGGGTGGATGCCACTTCCGCATTGCACCATGGCTCCAATACCCTCGAAATCAAGGTTACTAATGGATGGGCGAATCGCATCATAGGCGATCGCCAGCCAAACGCCGCCAAGACCTACACCTTCACTTCGCCAAAGTTCTATAAGGCGAATGCGCCCCTACAGCCTTCTGGCCTTCTTGGCCCGGTTCAAGTGATCCAATCTATTCGCGAAGCGAAGGTCATGAAATAGCGCGGGCTACAAGTTCAGCTACCATGCTTAGGCAGACTAATCTGACTAATCTGGGAATTGACCAACAAAATGCAGTTTATTCTGGACGCTGCTTTGGAGGGGGCCGGTCACTTAAGGTAAAACACTTCCTTCATCATTGCGAACTCTTCTCCGGGCTTTAGGCCCGGTACAGGCTCGAAGATCATGGCCATCTCTTGCTGCCATGCAAGGTTGGTTGGGTCATTATCGAGCACGCGCCACGCGCCTTCAAAATCATCAACCTGCATGACCAGGAACAAATCCTGCTCTCTCCGGAAGATGGAATACTCGGAAATACCAACTTCTTTCAATTTGGACAGCAACGCAGGCCACACATTCCGGTGGGCGGCATCATATTCCTCCTCCTTGCCGGCCCTTATTCGTAATCGAAACGCGACTCTGGGCAACAGTACCTCCCTGATTTTCTAAACCAATCGAATCGGTTAACGCATTTTTCGGTCACAAGATGATGCTGACCAGAAAACATTGTTAAGGGAAAGTAAGAATTCCGACGGAAAAACCGTGGGTCATCAACTTGTCCGAAGCTAACTTGGTAGAAGCAGGAGGTTGAAGTCCCGTTGTAACGTCTACATAGTCGAAGCGACAGCCAGCAGCCCCCGCAATAGATAGATCCAAATTCCGATCCCGCTTGTTCACCAGAAGCATCTTGCGCTTGCCTGCTTTTGTAACAACTGCAAGGCCTGTGAGGTACGCATTGTCAACCGCGATCTCCACAATCTTGTCGCCGGGGCCAAAGTGGTCGTGCAAGAGCTTCAATACCCACATACGGGCGTTCGGCTTTCCGTTATGCCAGTCCACCATGGATACGCTGGGGAACTGTGTGGGATAGCCGACCAGTTGCGATTCTCCCGCTACGTCAATACCCAACCGTGTAAGTTCCGCAAAAATGTAAGCATACTCGGCACCAGCAAGATTCCAGTACGAATCAGGGATGGGTTTTGTGACATGATTTGGATCGACTTGTGCAATGTCATCGGCCGAAATGATCCCAATTTCATTAATCATGGTGCCTGTTCGGGGTGAGAGTCGCTTGCGAATCGTCTCGATATAACGGACCGTGTTGAGGAAGCCTTCGGCGTGCGCAAAAACCGTATGTTGCTGAATGTCTAGCGTTTCATCGGTCGTAGGCACCGCGTAGAAATGGTAGGAAATATAGTCCAGTGGGGTGTCGGACTCGTGGTTCTTGCTGTTCAAAAAGTATTCAAAGAAGTCTGGATTCTGGCCCGGCATGGCAAGGGATACCCCTACAAATTTTAGCTCTGGCTGAACTTTTTTCATGGCCGTCCCGATCGCATCGTACAGCCGCGTGTACGTTTGCGGTGTCATGCGATGCTCGAAGTCCACTTCATTGAGAACTTCCCAGTAGGGAATCGAGTAGTGATAACCGGACTCGTGCCACTTTCCGTACTCGTCCGTAAATCCACCTTTGGTGTACCACGACAAGAGTCGCGCATAGTAATCCGCAACTTCCTGGAATGTGAGGTCTCGCAACTCTGTCCCCTGTTCGTAGTCCCATACCGCCTTATTCGGATCATCCGGATACGCGATGGGTTTGTCGGTCTTGTACATCCATTGAGGGATGGTACTGAAGTTGAGAACGACGGAATGCCCCTTGGTTGCCTCCAAGAAATCAATTGTCATCGGATCGATAAGTGAGAAATCCCAGGACGTCTTACCATCTTTCGGAGGCTCTAACTCGGCTACACCGAGCCGCGGATATGGAAGCCAAGGAACGTAACGCACGAAGTCAGCCCCGAGATCATGTAGCGCTTGGAACGCGTTGTCGTGCACTGGGGTTCCCCGGCGAAGCGGTGGATTTACGACCACCTGTAACGTGGGAGTTGTCCTGGATTCTTGTACTATCTTGTCCCAGTGGGCCGCAATTTGGACGGGAGCATCTTGTGCTAGGGACAGTCCTGCGGCGGCGAGCATTAGTGAAGGAACACGCAGTAACCGAAATAAATCAGAACGCTTCATGAGATGCTCCCTCCGAGAACGCATCAGCGAACGCGCCAAGGTGCCAGGTGCCCGCGAGGCATAAATTAAGCTAGTTGCGGTCTTCTTTCAATAGGTAAATATTTCTTGTTATAGAATCGAACCGCGGTTCTCCGCCGCTTACCGCCATCTCATCACAGGGGAGTGCATGTAAACATGAGCGAGAACTCCAGGGTCCACGAATTCACTGTAGGGCTCTTCGGAATTGGGCTGGACACGTACTGGCCTCAATTTGAGGGACTGCAGCAGCGCTTGACGGGATACACTCAACAGCTGGCCGACCGCTTAGAAAAGACAGGCGCCCGGGTTATCAATCTAGGTTTGGTGGATTCTCCCGAAAAGGCCGAGGCCGCGGGCCATTCGTTCAGGCGGCACGATGTCGATCTGATCTTTCTATATGTCACGACATACGCTTTGTCGTCCACTGTCCTTCCGGTTGTAAGACGGGCGAAAGTGCCCGTGATCCTCCTTAATCTTTCGCCCTCCGCGGCAATTGATTACAAGTCCTTCAATCAAATGGGTGACCGAACCAGAATGACCGGCGAATGGCTGGCTTATTGTCAGGCTTGTCCCATGCCTGAAATCGCCAATGTATTTCGTCGCTGCCGGATCCCTTTTTTCCAGGTCACCGGAATCCTTGAGAACGACCCATTCGCGTTGAATGAGATTTCCTCATGGATAGAGGCGGGCCGAGTCGCCCACACGATGGAACACAACCGCCTCGGAGTGATGGGTCATTATTACGGAGGAATGCTTGACATCTATTCTGACTTGACTCAACAGTGCGCTTATTTTGGGGGCCACATCGAAATGCTCGAGGTGGACGAACTAGCAGACTTGCGCCGAAGAGTCTCCAGCGGGGAGGTCAGCAGTCGAGTCGAGTATTTTCGGGACACATTCGACGTTCAACCAGACTGTCTATCCGTCGAATTGGAACGCGCGGCGCGCACCTCCGTGGCACTGGATCGTCTGGTCGAAATCCACAAGCTGGGATCCCTCGCCTACTACTACAAGGGCATGGAAAACTCTGAAAACGAGGACACCATCAGTTCCATCATCCTAGGTACTAGCCTGCTTACGGCGCGAGGCATTCCGGTGGCCGGCGAATGCGAAGTCAAGAACGCTCAAGCCATGAAGATCATGGATTGCTTCGGAGTGGGTGGTTCCTTCACGGAGTACTATGCGGTTGATTTCGACGACGATGTCATTTTGATGGGACACGATGGACCGGGTCACATCGCTATTGCCCAAAGCAAGACTAAGGTGCGCCCGTTGAGTGTCTACCACGGCAAGGTCGGCCATGGGCTCTCTGTTGAGATGTCCGTCAAGCATGGCCCCGTCACGCTGCTCTCGGTTGTTCAAACGGCTGATGGACAGCTCAAGTTACTTGCTGCCGAGGGCATCTCCGAGCCCGGCCCGATTCTCGAAATTGGCAACACCAATAGCCGCTATCGCTTCTCCATGGGAGCGAAAAATTTCATGAACGCCTGGAATGCTGAGGGCCCAGCCCACCATTGCGCGATCGGCATCGGCCACATCTCTAGCAAGTTGGGCAAGCTTGGTCAATTGCTGGGAATGGAATGCACTGTCATCCGCTGAGTTCGTGCGGATGACTATCAACTAAGTAGAAGTCGCGCTAGGCAAGGCGAAGGAACACCCGCACATCATCATTATCAGCGACGGACGGAGCCTCCGATGACGCTTCTTGTCATGCACTCTTATATCGATTAGTTCATAAAACAGTGTGACAGTTGTCCGCGACTGTGTTCGAGGATGAGGTATCAAAGTATTGCAATCTCAAATTTGAGCCGTGCATTACAGTGTTGTAACCGGGACCAGTGCCCTGTATGCACGTTAGCAAAAAGTTTCGTCGGCCAAGTGCGGAGACGATCTCATCTTTTGGCGAACAACGCGGTTGCATCTGAGCTGTGCGACTGAGTACAATTAAATATAATAGAGCGGGCGTCGTACAATGGCAGTACGGGAGCTTCCCAAGCTTCAGATGCTGAGTTTGTCGGCTTGCCATCCGTGCCACTGATCTTGGGCCCGAAGCCGACAGTCGTTGTTGCATGCAGTGGATGAAGAAATTAAGTGGGAGAATCTCAAGCCCAAGGAAAAGCGAGGGAGCTTTGAGGGAGCGATAAGAATTCCTTTGCATGCCTCATTGTTCCTTTTCAATGACTTAGAATTTCTTCGCATTCCTCGTAAGCCCTTGAAATTCCTCACGTCGTTGTTTTCGATCCCCACGACCCAACCCGCATCCCCACTCCCTCATTGCGCGGTTTCGACCGTGAGTCGCAACCCGATCGCTTTGGTAACGGCTACTAGTGTGGACAGGCGCGGGTTGCCGTGAATCGATAATGCTCGGTATAGACTCTCACGCTCAATGCCGGCAGCCTTGGCAACTTTGGCGATTCCCTGAGCTTGGGCGAGGTGGCGCAAGGCAATGAGCAGAACGCGGGGCTCGTCTTCATCTTCCAATGCCGCTTTAAGGTATTCGGTGGCAAAATCCGGGTCCTTCCGGAGCCGGCGAATGATGGCCTCATCGTGAGAGATGCTAGCTTTGCGTTTCATGATGTTCCGATCCTTTCTTTGTAATCTTTGAGGTACGCCAACGCTCGCTCAATGTCAGTGGACTGCTTTCGTTTGTCGCCGCCGCAGAGAAGCAACACACATTCCCTGCCGATCATCGCGTAATACACGCGGTAGCCCGGTCCCCAATCGACCCGCAGCTCGTACAATCCCTGGCGCAGAGATTTGCAGTCACCAAAATTCCCGGCGGCCAGTCGGTTGATTCGGGTCGCAATCTTCGCCTGTGCGCGGGCATCCCCCAGTTGCGTCAACCAATCGTCGAAGACATCTTTTCCGGCGCGGTTGACGTAGTGACGAATCTCAATCACATCTCCATTGTAACCTATAAATCACACCACGCAAATCGGTTTTAATGAGTTTCCCACACTCCCATTAGCACAGATATAATCCTCTCTTTATGAGTCCTGCCTCAACCGAAGTAGGCCATGCAGCATTTCCGAAGTCGATGGTTTTCCAGAAGACATGGCGCACCTACCAAGCGCGGCTTTTGGGGCATCTCGACTCATACCTCGAAGACAGGCGGCTCCACATCATTGCGGCACCTGGATCGGGAAAAACTGTATTAGGTCTCGAAGTAGTGAGGCGCATCGACCAGCCTACACTTGTGCTAGCTCCGACCATCACCATTCGCAATCAATGGGCTGATCGCCTCGTTGATCACTTCCTTCCGGCAGGCGAGCCTCGTCCATCCTGGCTGTCAGCGGATTTGAAAAACCCCGCGCTGCTGACCATCGCCACCTACCAAGCTTTGCATTCCCTTTGTTCCGGCGAGCTCGAAAAAGAATCAGAACAGATCAACGAAGAAGAGGGCGGCAACCATTCTCACGATGACGTGAATAATGATGTAAACGGAAGTCGCCCGACAGAGACTCTTGCTCAACTTCCCGAAGTACTCAAAAATGCTGGATTCAAGACGTTGGTCGTAGACGAGGCCCATCATCTTCGCGCCGAATGGTGGAAGACACTGACCTTTGTTGTGGAGCACCTTAACAACCCTGTCATCGTCGCCCTGACAGCAACGCCGCCGTATGACGTTTCGCCCTTTGAATGGCAGCGATATGAGGAGCTGTGCGGTCCCGTTGATGCACAAGTATCAGTTCCTGAATTGGTCCTTCAAGGAGATTTATGCCCGCACCAGGATTCCGTCTACTTCAGCGCACCGGCCGAAAAAGAAAAAAGAGCAGAAAGTTCTTTCGGATTTTCGAGCTGCGGTGGACATATTCGTCCAGCACCTACGAGCGAATGGGACATTCACGGCCGCGCTACTCTCCCATCCATGGATGACCACCCCCAATAATCACGTCGAGGAAATCTTGGAGAATCCGCAGTACCTATCCAGCATGGTCGTGTATGTGCACGCTGTCGGCGGAGATGTGTCCGCCGACGTGTTGAATGTTTTGGGACTGCCGCATGGGCGGATCCCCGTTCTCGACCTTAGCTGGCTAGAGACGTTGCTTTCGCACTGCTTGTATACAGACCCGGAGATCTTCGCCGGCAGCGAAACTCTCTTCAAATCGCTTCGTCACGAATTGCTTGAGATCGGTGCGATCGAACACCGGAAAGTGAAGCTTCGGAACCCATCGGACCACACCAAACTACTTACTACGTCAGTGACCAAGCTGAAGTCGATCGAGGATATTGTCAGGCTGGAATCTGGCGCGCAAGGCAATGATCTGCGCTGCGTCATTCTAACGGACTTCATCCGCAAAGCTGAGATGCCCAAGAATGTCACCGAATCCTGCGCGTTCGAGGACATCGGCATCGTCCCGATCTTCGAATCACTGAGGCGTGCCGATCTTGCGAATATCCGGTTAGGCGTATTGAGTGGTTCCGTCGTTTTGATTCCTGCCGCTGCTGACACACTGCTCCGGGAAGCTGCAACCACGTTTGGTGTTCGTTCCGGCGATTTGTCCATCACGCCCCTCGCGCATGACGCGGGTTACTCAAGGGTGGAGCTTCGTGGCGAGTATTACCAAGGGATGGTTCGGTTGATTACGGCCGTATTCGACAGGGGCGGGATTTCAGTCCTCGTGGGCACGAAGTCGCTGCTGGGCGAAGGGTGGGACGCCCCCTGTATCAATACACTCGTACTTGCGAGTTTTGTCGGGTCGTATGTCCTCTCAAACCAGATGCGCGGGCGATCGATTCGAGTCGATCCCAATCATCATGGAGAGACGGCTAATGTCTGGCACCTTATCTGTATTGAGCCAGGCGATTTTGGACCAGGTGAAGACTACCAGCTGCTTGTCAGAAGATGTAGCGCGTTCGTCGGGGTGAGCGCAACTGCGTCCACAATTGAGAACGGAACAGAACGTTTGGGGTTCGGCCATCCGCCATTCAGTCGCGACCAGATCGCTCAAATCAACTCGCACACGTGTAATCGCGCGCTTGACGCGCGGGCCTCCGTCAACGCTGGCAGGAGGCACTCGCATCCGGAACCAACAAGGAGATGGTCGAGGGATTGAAGACGACCGAAGAGGCACTTCCCGGCGGATTCGTCTTGACGAACACGATTGCGTCTCTCTTGGTTCAGGCTGGATTCATTTTTCTGATCCTTTTTTTTGAGTTGCTGCGCCGACCGATTCGCGTTCGCGCGATACCGGACTTTTTTACATATGTTGAAATCGTTGCCGCCATTGCTGCCACTGTGAGCCTCCCGTGGGCGCTTCTGGGTCTGTGGCGCTTCATCCGGCATGGGACACCTGAAAGAAGCATCAGGCAGATCGGCATAGCAGTACTAGAATCTCTTCAGTATGAGGGTTCTATCGATGGGTTGTGGGTTGGCAGCAACTACGATTATCGGCCTCGCACCCAGGAATGCTTTACTGTGAGCAGCTTCCCGAGCTCGCGCTTTCTTGCCTGCGAAG
>Ga0137388_10000210_pt1 | contig 31162 bp, 30 predicted proteins | sample 15con2h14AmetaG_FD_104644 | JGI IMG/M metagenome (GOLD analysis project Ga0137388, IMG submission 104644) | Vadose zone soil microbial communities from Angelo Coast Range Reserve, California, USA - 15con2h1.4A metaG | ecosystem: Environmental > Terrestrial > Soil > Vadose zone > Saprolite...
ACGGCCTTCGTGCAGGAAGACGATACGATCGGCCAGCTTCTTGGCCAGGCGCATGTCGTGCGTGACGACGACTGAGGTCAGGTGAAGTTGCAGTTTGAGCCGGGCGATGAGATCGCCGAGCAGATTGCCCATCAGCGGATCCACCATGGTAGTGGGCTCGTCGTAAAGCACACACTCAGGTTGTGCGGACAGCGCTCGCGCAATGGCCACAGACCGTTTCATGCCGGTTGAAAGGTCGGAAGGCAACAGGTCGCGCATCTCCTTGACTCCGACCATTTCGAGGAGGCCATCGACGACCTGGTAAATCTGCTCTTCTGAAAGCTCCCTTTTCTCGCGCAAGGGGAAGGCAACGTTTTCACCGACGGTTAATGAATCGAAGAGGGCGCCATTCTGGAACACCATGGTGACTTTCTTGCGGATTTCTTCGAGCTGGACCTCGTTGTAGTCGGTAATGTCCTGACAGGCGACAATGACCCGGCCAGAATCCGGCTTAAGGAACCCCATGATGTTGTGGAGCGCCACCGATTTTCCGACGCCGCTGCGGCCAAGAATGCAGACCATTTCGCCAGGCAACACCTCGAAGTTGACGTCCTTGAGAACGACCCGATCGCCGAATGCCTTGGAGACGTCCTTAAACTCGATGTAGGGAGAGAGTGCGTCCGCAGCCATGGGCTATCAGCATGGCATGAGATGCCAGCGCAACTCAAGCGAAACCTAGGGACAGCCGCCGCCCTCGGCTCTCCGGCGGGGCGAAGCCCCATAAGCGCTTCGATAGCCGCGGCGGCATCGAAAGACGCAACGTCAGTGCGGGAACGTCACCTCGGATTCCAGGCCCGCGTAGTTGTAATTCTCACCGTAGACATCACGGAGAATCTTGAAGGCAAGGTTGCCCGTGCAATGGGCGGGAGCCACTCGCCGCACTCCGAGATCATCTTTCATTAGGTGGGCAAGGTTCGAGATGTAGGTGGCGTCATAGGGAAACAAGTGGAATCCGCCTTCGACTAGTTCGATGTTGGTTCCGAGATACTGCTTGGTTGCGCGGATAATCGCCTCGACTGTGCTGTGCGAGCATCCCGTGATCAGGACGATTCCCTTTTCCGTCTTCAGCGCCAGCGATAGCTCGGGAAAACCTGCGAGGTCAGGATGTCCGGGTTCGTTCGGTGGATAGGCGTTGAAGTCTCCCATCATGACCGAGCGAGTGACAATCAGATAAATACCGGGAGCAATCTCCCGGCTGGCCGGCACAAACTCCTGGTTGGCGCCGTGAAAGCGGTCGCCGGGCTTGTAGTCGTTCATTGAATTGATGCGGCCGCCGAAGTACAGTTGCTCCGGCGGCATTCCGGCCAGAGATTCCTTTGCATCATGGGAGAATGTGTAGCGCATTGGAGCGCCCAACGCGGGATCGGCGGGCAGATAAGCTTTGACCATGGGCTTGACCTTTAACATGTAGTCGAAGCCCGAAATATGGTCATAGTGACGGTGCGACAGCACGGCGATATCCACCTGGTTGAGGTCCACGCCCAAGGCTTTGACGTTGTGCTCGAACTTATCGGCGTTATTGCCGGTGTCAAAGAGAATAGTCTTGCTGTTGTACCGGACAAGCGCCGAGAAACCCCAGTCCAGAATCGTGCCTCGCTTCTGGTAGCCGAAGGCGTCGTAGAGATTCAGGATAGAGTTCTGATCGGAGGTGGGGAGTTGGCCGGCTGGATTCTGCGCCAACGACAAGAGCGGGCAAACCAGCAACAGGGCGACGGCGCGCGAGATGCCTCTCATAGTGGACCTCCGCAAAATCGCTGCCAATTTTATCACCGGATTGGACGAGAGCGGCCCGAAACATCGGCGAGGCCCTCGGTCGCCAAGCGGTCCTGCGGCGTGTTCACGTTGAAAAAACTCCGCTCGGAGAAACCAGCAGCCGCTAGTTCGCCCTCTTCAATCACCCTTACGGACACGCTGGAAAACGCCGCATCGATCTTATACTTCCCAGCCCGCAGAGCTTGCTCGGCGACGCTGGAGAAGTCGCGTCGATAGACCGCACAGAGCGGCTGAAGTCCGTTGCCGCTGCGAGGCACGGTAACGATGGCGTCGCTCTCTTCAGCCGCCGCAAAAAGAAACGCAAGAAGTTCCCTGGAGACGAAGGGCATGTCCACTGCAAGCATCAGGTTCAAGTCAGCAGATGAATGCACAAGCGCGGCGTGAATGCCGGCGAGGGGACCGCATCCGGGGAAAATGTCCGCCACGACTGATCCATCTGTCGAAGGTCCGTATTTCGTAAACTTGGCAGGGTCGCCGACAATCGCCACGCGGTCGCAGACCGTGCCCATCACGGCCAGCGCACGATCCAGCAGTGTTTGGCCGTCAAACTCCAGAAAAGCTTTGTCATTACCCGGGCCGCCGCCCATGCGGGAACTCTTGCCTCCAGCGAGGACGAAGCCCTTACGCGTTGGTGCGGTTCGTGACATATGGGAAAGCATAAGGCCAAAACGGCGATACACGAAAGTAACCTATCCAGAATGACGAAGCCGTCGCAAGATGAATCTATCTGTTGGTAGGGGGCACTACTCGTCATCATGCCGCAAAAACTCATGGATGTTTTTATGCTGGGACGCTGTTCGCACGAGTTTTCCTGGCCGCGCCGCGCGGCCAATGGAGAGTACTACCAAGTCTGCCTGGTGTGCGCCTCCGCTTACCAGTACGACTGGAAGACCATGCGTCGCGGAAATCGGGTCGACGAGCCGATGGCGGATACAACTACCGTCCGCCGCCGCTCCAGTAAAAAGCAACCGAGTTGGATGCCCCGGGCACGGCGGCTGCGATCGAAGCTTCCCGTCCGATACCGCGGGAAGAATCTCAGCACCTGGTACGAAGGCCTGATCCAGAACATCAGCCAGTCGGGCGTGCTGTTTCACGGCCCCCAGCAACTGCCGGCCAATGCGCTGGTGGAACTGATATTCGAGATGCCCGAAGAGATCTCCGGACAAAAGAACAGTAGTGTCCTTTGCCAGGGCCGCTTGATTCGTACCAAAGACGCGGTTGACAAAACCGAAGACTCAAACGAATTGGCAGCGTCCATCCTCGACTATAAATTTCTCCACAAAGACCGAGACTGACTTGCGACCGGGCTTGAAACGTGAGCCGACTGCGCTGCACGCATCTGCGCCGTACACATTTTCGTCCCGATTTTCCCTGTAAACCAGAGCCCGCCTGCATCTAAACTAGATAATCATATTTCTCGTTGAATCGGGAGCGCTCATGAGCTTCAAGGCAGGTAAACGTTCTTCAGTGATTTTGTTGCTTGGCATCCTGGCCATCGGCTTGGCCTGCACCAAAGCGCCGGATGACAGCCAGTTGACCAGCCAGATTCAATCCAAGCTTGATCAGGACTCCGGCTTGCACGACAAGCAGATTACGGTGCAGACCTCGGGTGGGGTGGCAACGCTCTCGGGGAAGGTCGAGAATGAAACGCAGCGCGAGGCAGCGGCCCGCTATGCGTCCGCGACGCCGGGGATCAAGGAAGTAGTGAACAATCTGGAGACCGGGTCGGCGGCGGCAACGAGCGCCGAGGACCAGATGGCCCAGGCGCCGCCAGCATCGGCGAGGTCTTCGGCTAATCCTCACTCGGCCAAACCGCATCCGAGCACGCCACATCATCGGCATCGGGCGGAACCAGATTCCACGGAGATGGCGTCAGCCGCACCGCCGCCCGCGGAATCATCCAACACAGCGGCGAACGAGAATTCCGCTCCCGCCCCGGCAGCACCGGCCGCATCCGCGCCTCCGGTAACGCCGCCACCGCCTCCGAGAAGAGTCACGGTGCCGTTGGGAACATCCATGGCGATTCGGCTACTTGATCCAATTGATTCCGAAAAAGCGCAGCCCGGGCAAACATTCCGCGCGACACTTGACTCGCCTCTTCCTACGGATGGAGACGTAGCTGTCCCCTCCGGCTACGACGTGAAGGGTCACATCGTGGACGTAAAGAGCGCGGGAAAATTCGCGGGACAATCACTACTGGTTCTGCAGCTGGATTCGATTTCGGTCGGTGGCAAATTGTATGGCCTCGAGGCCGACCCATATCGCCGCGAAGGTAAAAATCGCACGACGAATACGGTGAAGAAGGTCGGAGCGGGTGCAGTGATTGGGGCCATCATCGGTGGCATCGCAGGCGGCGGAAAGGGCGCGGGCATCGGCGCGGCAGCAGGCGGCGGAGTAGGCGGTGGCGTACAGGCCGCCGGAAAGGGCCAGCAGATCATATTGCCCTCCGAGACAGTGCTAAGCTTCACCTTGCGATCGCCATTGACGGTGACGTTGAGTGACAAGGGCCCCGACTCAGGCCGCCGAAAGTTGGATACTCCGCAGTAACGCGGGTCGAGCGCGGTGGCCGGGCAGATGGGTGCGGGGGGAACTCTGGTTTTCGTCTTTTTACCCCGCCCGCGCGAAATCTGCCGGTGACGTGAAGACGAGTTTCCTCTTTCCTCACAATGACTTGCGAGCCGCAGCGGTGCCCCAAAAGTACAATGACCTTCGTACTTAGAAGGCCCCGCCGCAGCGGCTTATAATCATCCAAATCCAAGCAGACTGGGTACTTAGCCGACGTGGAACCTTTTCTTGAAGCTGCGATCTTCGCTCTGGGGCTGTGCTTTGGCAGCTTCCTGAACGTGTGTATTTACAGGTTGCCGCGCGGCCAGTCAGTGGTAACGCCGCGCTCTGCGTGCCCGCACTGCGGAGATCCGATCCCGCTCTACCACAACCTGCCCGTGCTGAGCTGGCTCATTCTTCGGGGAAAATGCCGTTCGTGCAAGCAGCCCATATCACCGCGTTACCTTGTAATCGAACTCCTCACGGGCTTGCTCTTTCTCGGCTGCTACACCCATTTTGGCTTGACTCTGGCGGCACTGAAGTGCGTTGTGCTCGGCTACCTGCTATTGGGATTGGTCTTTACAGACGCGGAAACCAAGCTTCTTCCGGACGCGATGACCCTGCCCGGACTGGCCCTCGGAATCGGCTTCAGCCTCTTGGTTCCGGTCAATGACCTGGCTTCGCGAATCATTCCGGGTCTGGTATCACCCGCTATGAGAAGCGAGATTTCGTGGCGAATTTGGTCCCTCTCAGACTCGCTCCTCGGAGCGGCGGTCGGCGCCTCGTTTCTATACGGCGCAGCCGCCATTTACCTGCGAGCTCGTGGTGTCGAAGGGATGGGATTCGGTGACGTCAAGCTGATGGCGCTAATCGGCGCTTTCCTCGGAACCAAGCTCACGGTTTTGACCATTTTTGCGGCATCGCTGGCGGGCTCGCTTTTTGGACTGAGCACGGTTCTCGCCGTTTGGATCAAGCGCTTTCGCCGGATTGAGGCGCGCCGTGCTTCGTCCAGTACTTCTGTAAACGAGGCCCGCCGACGCGCATGGCAATCGGCACGCCTGGCACTCCGCTACTACGAGATGCCGTTCGGCGTCTTCCTCGGCGGCATGGCGCTCTTGTCGTTCCTGTTTGGAAACCGCCTCCTGCACTGGTATTGGAGGGCGCTGTGACCCTGCTGTTGAATCCGATGGCGTTGCGCATGGCCCTGCTTCTGGTTCTTGCCATCACCGCTTTCGGGTTGGGCTTATTCACGATTCGGCTCCTGCGGAAGAATCTCCTCTCGGAATCCGAAGCGCTGAATTCGGCTCCCTTGGCAGCGGAGGGATTGCCCGTACACGCCTATCATGCCGTCATTCAGCAACTGAAGCAGCAAAAACATGAGCTCGCCACCCAGCAGCTGTCGGACCGCAGAAAAGCCAAGGCCTCCGACACGCTGAGTTCCACGATACTTTCGAACCTTTCCTGCGGGGTACTGTTTCTCAATACCAACGGTCTGGTGCGACAAGCGAACGCGGCTGCGCGGAAGCTCCTGGGATTCGCCTCGCCGGTGGGACTGCATGCCGCCGATCTTTTCCGCTCCACGAGGCTGCGCCCGGAAAACAATAGTTCAAGCTCGGATTCGACTTCGAGTTCGAGCGTTGAGCAAGCTCTTGCTCCCGCCTTGGCCGGCAAGGCAGACGTTCGAGGGCTGGTGGTGAATTTCTTCACACCGGATGGAGAAAGCCACATCCTCGAAGTGACGGCCTCGCCAGTTCTGGCCGAAGACGCAAGCCTTATGGGCACGACTCTTGTGCTCACTGACAAGACCGACATCGAGCGCATCCGGCACGATCAAAAGATGCACCAGGAAATCTCCTCCGAACTCGCGCTGGGATTGCGCGATTCTCTGACTACGATCGTGGGATGTGCGCAGCAACTGGCGCGCAGCCGCGACCCGGAGCTGGCACGCCAGTTGGCGGACGGTATCGCCCACGAAGCGGCGAATTTGGATCGGACCATTGGCAGTTTCCTGGGAGGCGTCCAGGCTGCAACCACAAGTTCTTGATATTAGTAATTGCAGGCTGCGATCAGAATCGCGGGCTTGTGAAAGGATGATCACATGAAGCACACAAAACTCATGGCAATCGGCACTCTGCTCCTGTTGGGGGTCAGCGGCGCAGCCGCTCAGTCTCTCGGGGATTACGCGCGGGCGGCTCGCAAGAAAAAAGGCGAGCCGACTTCGACCACCCGCCACTACGATAACGACAATCTTCCTATCAACGAAACCCTGAGCGTAGTCGGACCGCCGCCGCCCGCCACTGCCACCGCTGGGCAAGGGGCCGCGAACCCCAGCTCCACGCCAGCCGCAAAAGCGGCCGCCGTCGATCCCGCCGCGGCCGCTGCCGAGCGCCAGAAGACGGCGGACGACTGGAGGAAAAAGCTCGACCAGCAGAAGCAGAAGATCGACTCCCTGAACCACGAACTCGACCTCGATCAGCGCGAACATCGCCTGCGCGCCGCCGCCTTTTATGGAGATGCGGGCACCCGCCTGCGCGACTCCGCCCAGTATGATAAGGACGACGCGCAGTACAAGACCGATTTCGATGGCAAGCAGAAGGCGCTTGATGCCGCCCGGCAGCAATTCGACGAGATGCAGGAACAGGCGCGCAAAGCTGGGATTGTGGAGAAGGACAAGGACGACGCCAGCGACAAGAAGTAAATCCTTACTGTTGGAGTGTAGCGACGGACGCCCCGCGAGCTTGCCCTGAGCGGAGTCGAAGGGTCCCGCCGGGCGAGGGCGCCCGGCTCTCCACCACATTACTCAGCGCGCGGTCCCAATCCGCTCCCGAATCTGCCGCGCGTGATGCCGTCCGTGGACCCAGTGGAACTTTCGCCACTCATCGGCCGTCAAAGGACCGAGGAACGGGTGGTCCATAATTTTCGTCCCAGCTCCGAACCTGCGCTCGCAATCGTCCAGGCCCGAGCCCATCCTCTGAAGCTCGGGCGCGATGGCTTGCTGAAAGTCCTCCGGCGGCATTCCTCGCGGTGTCGCACGTTCTGGAGCTTTGCGGCCTACCGGCATATATCCGAGATTCACGACGAGCAGCGCGGCCACGCGATGCTTCAACCTGGCGCGCGTAACCAAAGGAGTACCCTGTTCCAGACATTTTGCCAAGCCGCGGTTCATGCTCTTGTAGGTCAGAAAAAGATGCTCCAGAATCTGGGCTGCATTCCATTTTCCAACCGGAGCCTGCGCCAAGTCGCTTGGGCTGGCGTCTCCTATTGCATCTTCGAGTTCCTGCCGCAAACGTTCGAGATAGGAATCCATGGCGTCGTTTCAGTACAATGATTCGCGAATATGATTCGCGAACAGAAAGCCCGATCAGGAAATCCTCAATGAAAAAACTATTCGTCGGAATTCTAGCAGCCGGACTGATACTGACACTGACATTGATGGCCGGGTGCTCTTCGGAGCCATCCAAGCCAGCCGCGTCGGAGACGCCCCAACCGAAGGCTTCGGAGGCGATCACCGGAAGCAGCGCCTTCTTCAAGTGCTACATCTCCGCTCGCATCTGGGCGCCGGATGCTCAACCGTATCGCGCAGAATCACACCCGGAAGCCGACTCCAAGGGCAGGGACGGCAAGGCGGCAGAGTGGCGCGCCGGATTCGCCTCGCCGTCGAAGCACTCGACCAAATTCTTTACCTGGGCAAACAGCGATATTTCTCACAGTGTCGACGACACCTACAGCCCAACGAATTCCAGCACTCAGATTTTCAATGTCCAGTTTCTCAAAGCAGATACCGACAAGGCCTTCGCCATCGCCCAGCAGCACGGCGGAGACAAGGTGCTGGAGAAAGAACCCAACACACCCGTTTTTTATGTGCTGGACTGGAACCGCCAGGCGAACGAACTGCTGTGGCACGTAATCTACGGAACCGATCGCGAGACCGCCAAACTGCGGGTGGCCGTGAACGCATCTACCGGGGAATTTTCTAGGGTGGAGAAGTAGCACTAGTGGAGAGCCGGGCGTCCCCGCCCGGCGGGACGCGCGAGACGCCCGTCACTCCATCACATCACCGAAAGCTCACTGAGCTTTCGCAAGCCGATCCAGCGAAGCGTGCGCATCCTTGGCAAACGGACCCTCGGGAAGAATCTTCAGATACTGCTCGTAGTATTTCCTGGCTTCGCCTTTATCTCCCAGTTTTTCCTGGCACACGGCGAGCCGGAAGCTGGCAAGGGCGTCGCCATCTTTGTAGTAAAGAGCTTCCTTGTAGCGTTCGAGCGCGGCTTTGTAGTTCTTGCGCTTGAAGTAAAAGTCGCCCACCTCAATGTTTTTCAGCGCCTTCATCGGGTTCCACGGATGGAACTCCTGGACGCCGGAAACATCAATATTCTCGGGGATGTCGAGATCTTCGACGGCCGCCTTGCTGGCGGGATGGTTCTTGGCGTCATTTTTGGGCGGGCTGATATCGATTCTCGTGTCGCGGCTGGAGCTTTCCTCAGCCTCGCGATTGCGGGCGGCGGCCTTGTCCGAGGAATCTTGTGCCAGTGAAACGGCCGTCAGCAGCGCCAATAAAACAATCAGAAATCGAATACGCACGACTCTATTGTATCGCGATGCTAGTGGAGAGACGGGCGCCCTCGCCCGTCCACACAAGCGCCAGAAAAAAAGTCAGGCCGCCCACATAATGGGGCGACCTGGTTTGGCAAAGTCCTCCGGGGAGGAGGGGAAACTTGTGTTTACAGAGACGGCGGATTCGCGCTCGCCGTCGGAGTCTGGTCGCTGGGCGCCTTTGCTGGGGTCGTTCCTTCCCCAGTATTGGTCATCAGCCGAATATCCACGCGACGGTTCTTGGCGCGACCGTCGCGGGTTTTATTAGTCTCGACCGGCTTATCCTTACCCAGCCCAATCAGATAAATCTTGTAGGCCGGAACGCTCTTCTCCGCAGCCAGATACTGAATCACAGCATTCGCACGGCGCTGGCTCAGATCGTAGTTGTACTCCGAGGTGCCCACCGAGTCGGTCGCGCCCTCTACCGTAATGATGTATCCCTTGGTAGTGGAAACGCTGGCGGCCAGCTGATCGATCGCCTCTCTGGCGTCTTTCGTCAGATTGTCCTTGTTGAATCCGAAATGCACCGCGGTCTCTACCACTGGGCGATAGTTATCGAGGTTGATGACCGTGTTGGTCAGAGCGTCCACCCGCTGCGTAGCGCCATTCGCCGCCATCTGCGCCTTATCGGCTTCGCTTCCTGCAGCCATAGCCTTCTGGTCTACCTCCGCGGTACGGGCCTGCACGCCTTGGATTCCAGCCTGGGCACGCTGATCGACGTCCTTGATATCTTTCGAATTCTTCGCGGTCATGTCGTCGAGTTCATTGGTCTTGTTGATGAGTGGCGTCGTCTGTTGACGGACGTAATTCTTGGTTGAACATCCGATAGATGCGACCATTGTCGCCGCCAGCATTAGGGTCAACGAGGTGCGATTCATAGGGTTGAGGGCTCCTTCGCCCAAATATTGCTCTTCCTGAAATCTATTTTCCAGATCCTGCTAAAAGTCTGTGAACTGGACCCGCTCTTGTTAAAGCACGGCGGATGCCATTTCAAATTCGCAGCAGAAATTGATAAATCATTTTATATCAATGCCTTGGAAGATCGCTGTGGGAAACGCATCAATCCCGGACCTACGCAATCGCGATACAAACCGTAGAAATTTTATACTGTCTGCTTTCATCGACATGCGGCGACTGATTGCACTAGCCACTTGCGAAACCCTGGGCAACAACTCGCCAGAGGGACGCGACAGCCTCAATTGGTGATCTTGTCCCAAGCCTTCTCAAACTGCGAAAACAGCGGGATCTCGCTCTTTTGCAGCCCACCGCGCCCCATCACCCGCCAAAGATAAGTCTGCGAAGGCCCGCTCTGCGCATCACCACCGTGCGCATCATAGACAGCCAGCACATCTTCCGACGGTCGAGACTCCACCATCAGGATGATATCGGCATCCTGAGCACGGTACACCAACGTGAGTTTTCCCCACTTCTGGATTGCATCCTCGACGCGAGCAATGGCGGCGCGATCATCGGGCAATAGGTTGGGATCGAATTGATCGCCATCGTAGGCCGCTACGTATACGAAGCGGGCGTTGGCCAGAGTGCGCGGCATCTGCGGAGGGTTCCCCGAGGCGGCGGCAGCGCTCAACGTTGTCACTGCCAGACTTACTAGCACTATTGCAAGAATGTTCTTCTTCATATGATTATCTCTACTATTACGGATGCTGCCTGGGGCAGAGAAGATGCAAGGCGCGGACGACTGGCTCACATGACCGGCGGAACACTGATCCCCATCGCAGCGAGAACCCGAATAAGCTCGCGGCGAACCACGGCCACGGTTGCCAGCAGGAACTTTTTCCGCCCCTCATCCGCTTCATTCAAGATCGGATAACGGTGATAGAAGGTATTGAAAAGCTGCGCCAGTTGGAAGGCATGCTTGGCGAGATAAGCAGGTTCAGTGGTCGCGATGCACTGGCTGACGATATAAGAGGTTTTAGCCGCCGCCAGCCAAAGCTCCCAGATGTTGTTCGAGGATTCGCCGTCAAGGAAGCGAGCAAAATCCTCCATAGAGACGCGGCTTGCCGCGTCTCCGCCAGCAACAGCATTGCTCGTCGACGTAGAAACGCGGCCAGAAGCGTCTCGACCGAAGCTATCCGGATCGAATCCACCCTTGCGGAAAATATTGGAAGCGCGCACGACCGCATACTGCGCGTAAGGGCCTGTATCACCCTCAAAGCTTAGAGCGTCCTTGAAATCGAAAGCGATCACCGATTGTTTCGTGAACTTCAGCATGAAGTATCGCAGCGCCCCGATGGCGAGCTGGGTAGCAATGCCGGCGCGCTCCGCTTCACTTAGTTCAGGATGACGCGCATCCACTTCCTTGCCAGCCGACGCGATCAGAGCATCCAGGAGATCGTCCGCTTTCACGCCAAAGCCCTTGCGGCCCGAAACCTCGATCCACGATCTAGCCTTATCTTCTTCGCTAAGTGTGTATCCAAGTTCAGCAGCGCAGCGCGGAGTGAGTGCAACCATCTCGTAGGAAAAGTGCGTGTAGCGATCGGCCGCTTCGCCGTGGCCAAGTCCACGCAAAGCTTCAATCACCGTGTTCTGCGCCTCGGACTGTCGAGCATCGATGACGTTGTAAATCTCAGCCACATCGCCAAAGTGGGGATGATCTTTCTCGCCGCCGGTAGTCGAAATCCAGCAGTCGTGGCCATTGGGATACCGATAGAATTTCCGATAGCCGAAATCCTGCCCCAGCAGCCCAAACTTCCACATGTGATAAGCGATGTCTTTGCCGACGTACCCGACCGTGCCGTTGGAGCGAACGATGACCTTCTGGTCCTCTTCTGTGATCTTTTCCTCTGTGGTCTTTTCCCCTGTGTCCCCCGTGCCCCCTGTGGTTAAGGGTTTAGCCGCGGCTGTCCCCGCCCGCCGCATAACCCAGCACCCTTTATTCTTGCCTTCGTTCTCGTAAGTAAGCACCCCAGCTTCCTTAAGCTTAGTAAACGCAGCCTCCCAGAAATGCAGATGCAGTATCTCGCTCTCCCGAGGCAGGAAGTCGTACTCAATATCGAGCCGGTCCATCGTTTCGAGATGGCGCCGAAGCACAGCAACGGAAATCAAGTCCGCAATCGCCGCCGTCTCATTGTTCCCTTCTTCAATCGAGTGCAGCGCAGCAGCGCGCGCCTGCAGGTTCGCCTTGTCCGCTTCGTACCACTGCGAAACGCGGGCATAGAGATCCCAGCACACATAATCGAACCGAGGCGCGGCGGCAAGCGCCTCGACTTCAGTGCGGGACTTTTTCTCGATATTCAGAAACCCAACCACCACGTCGGCAACCTGCACTCCGGTGTTGTCGATGTAGTTCTGGACGTCCACTTCCCTACCCGCAAAGCGCAGCAAACGAACAAATGTATCGCCGAGAATGGCATTGCGCAGATGCCCGATATGCGCCGCCTTGTTGGGATTGATGCTCGAATGCTCGACCAACACTTTGCCGGTGGGAACATCCGCGGCCGGGGACTGATCTGCGAGAGAACGATCCGCGGCGAGCGCTGCAGCCAACTCGGCGCGCCTTACACGGACGTTAATGTACCCCGCGCCCGCCACCTCGAATTTCTCAAAACCGGGAATCGCACCGACTCCGGCGACGATCTCTTCGGCAATTTTGCGCGGCGCCTTGCGAAGTTTCCGGGCAAGTTCGAAAGCGATCGGCAGCGCATACTCGCCAAATTCGATTTTCGGCGGCTGCTCCACGACGATGTCGGGTATTTCCAAGCCGTAGGTACGACGCAGAAACTCGCGCAGATGGGCGACTAGCCGGCGTTCCAGATCTCGATACAAGGATGCCCTCTAACTTATTGAAGGAACAGTGATTCTAACAAACTCGCCCCGGACGGCGGGTTTGACGCAGGGGAGAGCGTTCCCTATGATGAAGGTTTCACGCGGCATCGGCGAAAATCCTAACCACAGAGGACACAGAGGTGCACAGACGCAATCTTTCTGGGTTTCCCCTGTGAACCTCTGTGTCCCCTGTGGTTCAAGTTTTTGAATTATGCGCATAGCCTACCTCGACTGTTTTTCCGGTATCAGCGGCGACATGTTTCTAGGCGCGCTGATAGATGCCGGAGTGTCTCCAAAGCTTCTGGAAGACACGGTCAAGGCGCTCGATATCGGTGCGCGGTTGGAGATTTCGCGGGTAGCACGGGCCGGAATTTCGGCAACCAAAGTAGACGTGTACGGCAATGGCGAAAAAGATCTGCCGCGCGAAGTTTTCTGGGAGCAGCACGGACGCGATCACCCACATGAACACTCGCACAGCCACGAACGTTCTAATGAACATCGCCACGAACACGGTCGCACCCTGACGGAGATTCGAAAGATCATCGAAGAGGCAGCGATCGGAGACGAGGCGAAGGCGACAGCGGTTTGCATCTTCGAAACCCTGGGCCAAGCCGAAGCCGAGATTCACAGCACCTCCATCGATCAAGTCCATTTTCACGAAGTAGGCGCCGTCGATGCCATGGTCGATATCGTGTGCGCCGCGGTGGGAGCGGAATCTCTGGCGGTCGAAGAATGGGTGTGCTCACCGCTAAACGTCGGAGGTGGAACCGTCAAGTGCGCGCACGGAACGCTTCCTGTACCGGCGCCAGCAACGCTGAAGTTGCTTCAGAATGCGCCAGTGTATTCGTCGGGACCACAGGTCGAACTGGTGACGCCCACAGGCGCGGCGATCGCAAAGACGCTGAGCGTCCGGTTCGCACCGTTCCCGGCGATGAAGATCGAAAAGGCGGGATACGGTGCGGGAACTCGAGATTTCCCCGAGCACCCGAACCTGCTGCGCATAACGATTGGAGAAGCTGAGCCGACAGATCGAGCGAATGCATCGTATGAAAGGATCACCGTGCTCGAAGCGAACCTCGATGACCTGAGCCCGCAGGTGCTGGCCTACGCCATGGAGAGGTTACTGGCCGAAGGAGCGCTGGATGTGTTCAGCGTCCCGGTGCAAATGAAGAAAAGCCGTCCCGGCGCATTGCTAACCGTGCTTGCGAAAATGGAAGACGCGAATCGCTTGACCAAGACAATCTTTTCCGAGACCACAACCCTGGGCGTGCGCCGCCACGAGGAACAACGACAGACGCTCTCGCGACGATGGGAAACGGTGGATACGACCTGGGGTCCGGTGCGCATCAAGATCGCGAACATGAATGGCAGCCTCTCCAACTACGCGCCGGAATATGAAGACTGCCGCACCCTGGCGGAAACGCAACATGTGCCGCTCCGGACGGTGATGCAGGAAGCGATCCAGCAGTATCTTCGCCGCGAGCAAAAGGCTTGAACCCCAGGGGACACAGAGAATCACAGAGAAGAAAGGTTTACCCTGTGATCCTCTGTGTCCCCTGTGGTAAAGATTTAAGCCGGCGAAACAAGACGGAATTCGTATTCTAATTCTAATGACCAAAAAGTTCTACATCACGACCCCGATCTACTATGTCAATGCACGTCCGCACATTGGCCACGCCTACACCACGCTCGCCTGCGACACGATCGCCCGTCGCCACCGCATGCTTGGAGATGACACCTGGTTCCTGACCGGCACCGACGAGCACGGTCAAAAAATCGAGCGTGCAGCCCAAGCTGCAGGCAAAACGCCGCAGCAGTTTACCGATGAAATCTCGGCGGAATTCCGCACGCTCTGGGATCGCATGGGCTTGACCTACGATGATTACATCCGGACCACGTCGGACAGGCACAAGCAGGGCGTGCAGGCTCTATGGAAGCGCATAAAAGATAACGGCCACATCTACAAGAGCCACTATACCGGCCAATACTGTGTATTTGACGAACTCTACGTAGATTCCGTCGGTCCGGGTGCGCCCTGCCCTGAGTGCGGCCGCCCCACTGAAACGGTGAAGGAAGAGAATTACTTTTTCAAGCTCTCGGCGTTCCAGGACCAGTTAATCCGCCTTTACACCGAGCAGCCCGACTTCATCCGCCCCGAGACGCGGCGCAATGAAGTGCTCTCCTTCGTGCGCGGGGGCCTGCGCGATCTTTCCATCAGCCGCTCGACGTTCTCCTGGGGTATCCCCGTGCCGGACGATCCCAAGCATGTGATCTACGTCTGGCTCGACGCGCTGGCAAACTACATTACCGCGCTCGGCTATGGCTCAAAGGACACCAGCAAATTCGACAAGTACTGGCCGGCTGAAGTGCACATGATCGGCAAAGAAATCGTGCGCTTCCATTGCGTCTACTGGCCGGCGTTTCTGCTCGCTGCCGGATTACCGTTGCCGAAGGGCATCGTTGCGCACGGCTGGCTGCTGTTTGAAGAAAGCAAAATGTCGAAGTCGCGCGGAAATATCGTGCGCGCCGAAACCATTGTGGATGTGCTCGGCGCCGACGCCCTCCGATACTTCCTGCTGCGGGAAGTCGTCTTTGGGCAGGATGGATCGTTCAGTTTCGATGCGCTGGTGCAGCGCTACAACTCCGACCTAGCGAATGGACTCGGCAATCTCGCCAGCCGCACCCTGACCATGATTACCCGCTATTTCAAGGGTGAAGTACCGTACCCCTCGCACGCAGCGCACACCCCGGCCGATGCCGCCATTGCGGACGCCGCAAAAAAGGTGATCGCCGACTACGGCACACTGTTTGACCAGTTCCAGTTCTCGCGCGCTCTCGAAACAGCCTGGGGACTGGTAGCCGCCGTAGATAAATATATCGTTGAAAACGAACCCTGGGCTCTGGACGAAAAGAAGGACGAAGAGAGCCGCTCGCGCCTGGCAACTGTGCTCTACACCAGCGCCGAAGCTCTGCGGATTGTAACCGCCCTCGCGCATCCGGTAATGCCCGACGCCACCGCGAAGATCTGGGCGCAGATGGGACTCGGGGATATTAAGAAATTCGACCTAACGCAATTGCAGTGGGGACAGCTGCGTCTCGGCACAAAGTTGGGTGAGGTGCAGCCGGTGTTTCCACGGGCAGACAAGTCGGCAGTAGAAAGGATGCAGCAAATGGAAGAACAAAGTGGAGCGACGGGCGTCTCGCCCGTCCAGCCGGGCGAAGCTCGGCAGCCCGCCACAATGTCGGCCAGCCAGACCGCGCCCGCCAAGCCAGCCGCGACAATTCCCGATGGCAAGATCAGCATCGACGACTTCGCGAGAGTAGAACTGCGCGTGGCGCAAGTAAAGACCGCTGAACGCGTAAAGGGCGCCGACAAATTGCTGCGCCTGGAAGTCGATCTCGGAACCGAAGTCCGACAACTGGTCGCTGGAATCGCCGAAGCGTATGAGCCGGAAACATTAATAGGACGCAAAGTCGTGATCGTAGCGAACCTCGCGCCCCGAAAACTGCGCGGACTGGAATCAAACGGCATGATCGTCGCGGCGTCGCCCGAAGGCGGCAAGCCGGTGCTAGCGAGTTTTCTGGAAGATGTGCCCATCGGCACGCGGCTGAGATAGCACTGCCGAGCTGCACTCGACTTGGACGGGCGAGGCGCCCGTCCCACGCGATCTCGTCGAACGACCAACGACCGTGTTCATCGACTCCCACGCCCACCTCGAAGGCAAGCGCTACGACGCCGATCGCAGCGAAGTCCTGGCGCGTGCGAAACAGAACGGCATCGAAGCCTATCTCGCCATCGGAAACGGTGAGGGACCCGACACGGCCGACTGCGGTATAAAGCTGGCAGAAAAATACGACGGAAGGCCCGAATATCCCCGAATCTGGGCTAGCGTCGGAATTCATCCCCACGAAGCAAGTCTTGCAAGCGAAGCCGCTGACTCCCAATTGCTGCAATGGGCCCGACATCCCAAGGTGATCGCCTGGGGAGAAATCGGCCTCGACTACTTTTACGACCACTCGCCGCGAGAAATTCAGAAGACAGTCTTCGTGCAGCAAATGGAATTGGCAAAGACGGCAAAGTTGCCCATCATCATTCATTGCCGTCCATCCGACAACAGCGAAAATGCATGGGACGACTGCCTGTCGTTGATTGCGAACCACTGGAGTTCCACAGGATTGGCCGGCATTCTGCACTGCTTCACCGGAACTATCGAGCATGCACGACGCGCGTTGGACACTGGTTTCATGATTTCCTTTGCAGGCAACATCACGTTCCCTAAAGCGCAGCTGATCCGGGACGCGGCTCAAATGGTTCCGCTCGACCGCATGCTGATCGAAACCGACTCACCGTACTTGGCACCGATTCCGCATCGCGGCCAGCGCAACGAGCCGGCGTTCGTGACAGAGGTAGCCCGCCAGATCGGCGAACTGCGCAGCTTGACCGCAGAAGAGATCGGCTCGCAAACCACGCAGAATTTCTACAAATTCTTTGGACTCGCAGTGGACAATGCCGACCGCAGACTGTGACTCGCAGTTTCACGCAATTTTGTCGTCTTGAGCGAAGCGAAAGACCTGCTCTCACGGCCTCGCCTCACCTTCAGCGCCCAGTCTTCGCAGATAATCTCTCTTCTGTTACTCTCAGGGGTACATATTTGGGGTGAGCGATCCGTGAAAAGAGATTTCAGGCATTAGGTTTCCGGAAGCTGGACCTCTGTTTTGCCTGACACCTGAGACCTGACACCTGGATTTATTCCATGCCCGATAACAGTTTCGATATCGTGAGCAAAATCGACCTCGCGGAAGTTGCCAACGCCATCCAGCAGGCGATGAAGGAAGTCAGCACTCGCTTCGATCTGAAAGACTCGAAATCCCAGATCGCGATGGAAGGCACGGACGCGATCATGCTTCACTCTGCCGATGAATTCAAGATGAAGGCGGTGAACGACGTCTTCCAGCAGAAACTGGTCAAGCGCAGCGTCCCCCTGAAAGGCTTGACCTACGGCGCGTTGGAACCCGCCGCCGGAAGCACCGTAAAACAGAAGATCACGCTGCAGCAGGGGATCCCGATCGAAAAGGCGCGCGAGATCGTGAAGCTGGTCAAGAATTCGAAGAAGAAAGCGCAAGCCTCCATCCAAGGCGATGTAGTGCGGATCAGCAGCAAGGATCGCGATACGCTGCAGGAAATCATCGCGATGGTCAAGCAGCAGGACTTTAGCATCGATCTGCAGTTCACGAATTACCGCAGCAACTGATTAACGGAGAAACTGAAGGCATTGAGCGCGACGACCTCCATCAACGGGAAAGAAATCTTTGATCTTCTGCGTGACGACATCGTCGCGATCGAAGAGCAATTTGGACGCGACACCGTCTCGAATGTCGCGGCGATCACGGAGATCGGCGAGTACCTGCGCGCCGGCGGTGGAAAGCGGATCCGTCCTGCGCTATTGCTGCTCTCCGCCAAGCTTTTCGGTTACAAGGGCAACGGCGCGATAAAACTCGCCTCGGTCGTCGAGATCATCCACACCGCGACGCTCGTTCACGACGACATCATTGACGAAGCCCAACTCCGCCGCGGTCGTCCCGCAGCCAACACGCAGTGGGGCAACTCAATGTGCGTGCTCGCCGGCGATTGGCTTTACATGCAGGCGTTCAAGATCGCGGTGCAGGAGCGCAACTTCCGCATCCTGGACGTCCTGATCGAACTGACACAACAGATGGTCGAGGGCGAACTGCTCCAGATGGAGAAGCTCGGCAAGTTGATCTCGCTCGAGGAGCATCTCGATCTGATCTATCGCAAGACGGCGTGCCTGTTCTCGGTGTGCATGCGAGTCGGCGGCATCCTGGGCGGCGCCACCGCGCAGGAAGAGGAACGCCTCGGCCAATACGGACGCCAGCTTGGTCTAGCCTTCCAAATCGTGGACGATGTTCTCGACCTCACCGCTTCAGAGAGTGTCCTCGGCAAGCCCGTTGCCAGCGATCTTCGTGAAGGCAAAGCCACGATGGCCGTCATTCATGCGCTTGAGCACTGCACCGCCGCCGAGCGCCATCAAATCGAAACCGTCCTGCACGACCGCGCATTCAACGGTGTCACTCACGCAGATATCCTGACCATCCTGAACCGCTATGGTTCGCTAGACTACGCCTCCAAAGAAGCCGCCCAATATGCCGAGTCGGCGCGTAACGCCATCTGTACATTTCCCGATTCGGAGATCAAAAGATCGCTGTTGTGGGCGCCAGAGTTCGTTGTCGCGAGAGAGAAATAGCGCCCGGCACTGCTCGCGTAGGGACGGCCGCCCCGGCCGTCCAAGCCGAGCGAAGCTTGGCACCTGCTTGCGGCACGGCAAGTTCGGGATTCGCCCTACCGCTTCACCGCAATCCCCAGCATCTCAAATCGCCCATTCAACAAAAGCGGTCCCGATCCCAGAAACGCCCGTGCCGGGAACTCCCGCGAGAACAGCTTCACATAAACGCCGTTGAACTGTTGCCACAAAGAAACATCCGGCGAATAGATCTGCACCCACACCAGGTCGACCATGGTCATGCTGGCTTCGCGGAGAACAGCCTGGAAGCCGTCGAACAAGAACTCGATCTCAGCATCAATACTTTCTGGCGCCTCGCCAGTCGCCGGGTCGAGGCCAATCCGTCCGGAGATATAAAGAGTTTCGCCCACCAGCACGCCGTCACTGAAAGGCAATCCCGCAGGGCGATTCGGAAGATTGATATAGCGGCGGCTCTCGGCTGACAAGGTCTCCTCCTGAACTCATAGCTCCTGAAGTCGTACCACTCTAACAGGAGTTCTTGCACCGAGGTCGATCGGAATAGCATCGAAAAGGAGCGTTATACTGGATAGTTCCGCATCCACCATGAAGGACTTGCTCTCGCTAATCTCGCACCATGGCTATTTGATCTTGGCGCTAGTGTGCCTCGCCGAGGCGGTCGGTCTCCCAGTGCCCGCCGCGCTCGCCATCCTGACCGCCGGCGCGGTCACCGCCTTCGGCGATCTACATTTGTACTTCGTGATCGGCATAGGCGTGGTGGCGATGATGGCCGGCGATGTCATTCTCTATTTCATGGGCAGAGTTAGCGGATGGGCGCTGCTCGGCTTTCTGTGCCGCCTTTCGGCCAATCCGGAAACTTGCATTCTCCGCTCGGCAGAATATTTTTATCGCCGCGGAAAGCAGACGCTGCTCTTTGCCAAGTTCATCCCCGGCATCAACACCATGTCTCCGCCGCTCGCCGGAAGCATGAAAATGCGCCTGGGAGATTTTCTGCAGTTCGACGCCCTCGGCGCGATTTTCTACGTGGGTGCGTACGCCATCGCGGGATATCTCTTCAGTGACGCGCTCCGCGCCATCACCCGCGGACTCCGCTCCGCCGGCTTTGCCGCCGAAGTCATCTTCGCCATCGGACTCGCCGCCTACGCCTTCTATCGAATCTGGCTTTACCGCAAATATCGTCTGCTTGACGTGATTCCCCGCATCCAGGCGGAGGAACTAGCCCAACGACTGGCGTCCGGCGCGGCTCAGAAAATGCTCATCGCCGATGTCCGCAGCCACGGCTACTACGATGCCGACTCCGAACGCATTGCCGGATCGATCCGCATCGAGCCCAACAACCTCGTTGAAGAAATCAAGAACCTCCCCAAGGACCAAGAGATTTATCTCTACTGTACTTGAGCGCGCGAAGCCACAAGCGCCCGGGTGGCGCAACAATTACAGCAGCTCGGATTCAAAGTCTACGTAATCGCCGGCGGGCTGCGTGCCTGGCGCAAGGCCGGACACCCGGTGGAACGAGTTCCGCACGACGACCTGGTCAAGCTGCCGAGCTTCAGTTAGCGCCACACGCTGTTAACCCATTTCCTCTCCTTGGCAGAGTCGCAGCACTTTGTTATCGTCCCCTCATGGCGCGGACCACAGCTTTTTGCGGAGTAATTCTTGCGGCCGGCGAATCCTCACGCATGGGACGCGACAAAGCGCTGCTGCCCTGGCCTCCGCAGCCAGCAGCCTCGGCCGCAGGTTCGGCAACAACAACAACGACCGACACGTTTCTCTCCGCTGCCATTCGGCTCTTCTTTTCCCACGTCGATGTAGTGTTTGTCGTAGTCGGAAAAAATGAAGCCGCGTTGTCCCCCGTGGTGTATGCCAATGGCGCGTCGCTGGTGGTGAACCCCGATCCTGCCCGCGGGCAATTCAGTTCCTTACGAGTCGGCCTGCGAGAGGTTCTAAACCGTGGCCGCGATGCCGCAATGGTCACGCTCGTTGATCGCCCGCCAGTTCGCGGGGAAACCCTTGCAACGCTTGAAGCCGCGTATGAGCAAGCCGCTATCCACAGAAAATGGGCCGCGATCCCCGAATACCAGGGACAGCACGGACATCCAATTCTGGCGGGCCGCGAGATGCTTGAAGCGTTTCTGCGGGCTCCCGAAACATCGAACGCGCGCGATGTCGAGCACGCCCACCAGACTGAGATCGAGTACGTTCCGGTGGACGACCCGCTGGTAGCGGTCAACGTCGACACGCCCGAACAGTACGCGTCTTTGACTGTGCCACCACAGCTTCTGTCATCAAGTTAATTCCCGCCAAGGCCCGATATCTCATGATCCCTCTCACGCCGATTCAAACGGAATTCATCGAAAGTGTCCTCACACTAAAACCGCGCGTAGCCACGTTTGACTGCGACGGCACCCTCTGGTCCGGAGACGCCGGAGAAGGCTTCTTCTCCTGGGAACTGGAACAAGGCCTCGTGCCCGACCAGATCGTGCAATGGGCGCGCCTTCGGTACGCCGACTACAAAGCGGGCCAAGTCGCCGAAGAGGTCATGTGCGGAGAAATGGTCACCATGCACCGCGGACTGCAAGAAGAAGTAGTGCAGCAAGCCTGTGACGCCTACTTTGCGCGGGCCATCGCCCCCAACATTTTCCCCGAGATGCGCGAATTAGTGCAGCGCCTGCGCGCCTCGGGATGCGACGTCTGGGCCGTCTCTTCCTCGAACCAATGGATCATCCGCTCCGGCATGCGCAGCTTCGGCATCCCGCAAAATCGCATCCTGGCCGCCGAAGTGGCAGTCGAAAATGGCATCATCACCGACCGCCTCATTCGAGTTCCCAGCGGTCCAGGCAAGTCCGAAGCGATTCGCTCCGTGCTCAAGTCGTCTCCCGACCACATGCCCGATTGCGCCTTCGGCAACGCGATCTGGGATCGCGAGATGCTAGCCATGTCGAAGCACCCATTCGCCATCAACCCCAATCCAGATCTGAAAAAGATCGCGCTCGCCAACGGCTGGACGGTATATCAGCCACAATTCTTTCTCCCGTAGAGACGGGGCTTGCCCCGTCTCCGAATCAGGGTTTCAGTCGACGAATTCGTTCTGGCTCACAGCTTCAGCAAAATGCTGGCGAGCGTGTCGATGGCCAGGTGGCCCGCGTGAGTGGAGGCTTGCGGCAAGCCACCGATTTTGCAAACTAGCTCTTCCCTGCTTATGCGTCGGGCTTCGTCTACGTTTTTGCCTTTGACCAACTCCGTGATGGCCGAGCCGCAGGCCATCGCCGGAACGCAGCCCTTGGCACGAAAGCGAATGTCGGCGATGCGCTTGCCCTCCAATTTAAGTGTGAGTTCAAGAATGTCTCCGCAGGCGGGGTTTTCCAACTGTGCGGTGGCGTCGGGAGCCTCGACTGCGCCGGCGTTTCGTGGGTTTTGAAAATGGTCCAGGAGTTCGGCGGAATACACAAGGCGATTGTAATGCGCCGGACGCAATGTCAGCATGTTGTGAAACTGGAGTTCCCAGCGCCTGAAGGCGGATTCAACTGGACGGACTTGTGGCACACCTGAAGGTGTGCGCTGATACGAATCCAGTTGCTCATGCGAATCTGCCTTGGACGACGTCGGTTATTTTCCGTCGCCTACAATAGGGACATGCCCGATTCGCTTTATCCGCGGCGTATTGCGTGCCTGCAACCCAGCGCAACGGTGATCCTTGCCAGCGTCGGTGAACTGGACCGCGTCGTGGCTTGCACGAAGTACTGTGCCGACGTGGTTCCGGAAGTGAGAGATGACAATCGACTGATCATTGCCGACTCGTGGAACTCAAAGGCCAGCGAGATTCTCGCCGCTAGGCCTGACCTCGTGATCGCTGCCGTTCCTTACCAGGAAGCCGCCGTCGTCGAAATCCTCAAGGCAGGAATTCGCTTTCTTGGTCTGGCCCCGCGCACGCTCGACGACATCTACACCGACATTGCGTTGATCTCCGCTGCCGTTGGCGCTGGTGACCGGGGTGCAAGAGTGGTTTCCGATATGCAAGAGACTATCGAAGACGTTCGACGCCAGACCGCAACCCTTCCGAGAAAGCGCGTGTTTTCGGAGGAGTGGGGTAAGCCCATCATCGTATCGCAGCCATGGGTGGCTGAACTGGTGCTCGCGGCTGGTGGCGAATTCCTGGGCAAGGCGGGAGCGCAGTGCTCCGCCGAAGAAATCGCTCGACTAGATCCCGAAGTGATTATCGCCGCCTGGTGCGGGGCTGGAGATCGAGTGCCACTGGCAAAGATCGCTAATTCTGATGAAAGAGGCTGGTCGGGTACCACTGCAGTGCGGAATTCGCAGGTGTATTGCATCTCCGACGAACTCTTGAACACTCCCGCGCCCACGCTGGTTTCGGGATTGCGCGCGCTAGCGGGCGCGATTCATCCCGCAGCATTCGGCCCCCAGCCGGGGCTTCGTTCTATTGTGCAAGTGGAGGGACGGGCGCCTCGCCCGTCCAAGCCAGGCCGGAGCGCCAGGCTCTCCACTGCGAAGATGAAGCGCGGCGGCATAGTTTAGGATTAGCAATCAGTCCCACATTTTCAAACATCATGAAACGTGTCGTCGCCGCGCTGATCCTGAAAGATGACCTCATCCTCGCCTGCCAGAGGACGCGGCACCAGCCGATGCCGCTCAAATGGGAATTTCCCGGAGGCAAGATCGAAGAAGGCGAACAGCCGCGCGATGCGATGCGCCGAGAACTCGAGGAAGAACTGGGGATCATAGCGGAGGTCGGCACGGAAGTCGCCCGCATCGTCCACGAGTATCCCGGCGGCGGGTCGGTGGAACTGCGATTCTTCGAAGTGCGCAGCTACCAGGGCGAAATTGAGAACCGAATTTTTCGTGAAATCCGGTGGGTGACGCGGCAGGAATTGCTGGGGCTCGATTTCCTCGAGGCCGACTTGGGACTGGTGAAGGATTTGGCGGCTGGGAAAAGTATTTGAGACGCTCTATCCGGCCCCGCCGCGTACTTGGCCGTAGACATACAGCACCGTCAATCCAATCATAATAACGGTGGTCGCCCAGGCGATGATGTTGAAGGTGCGTTTATTCACATATTCGCCCATCAGTTCTTTCTTGTTGATGAGCAACAACATGAAAATCAACACGAAGGGTAATACTGCGCCGTTGACCACCTGCGAAAATACAGCGATCTTGATGAGCGGCAGACCGGGTATCAAAACAACAGCTGCCCCGGCGATAATAAGCGCGGTATAGAGCCAATAAAAGGCGGGAGCTTCGGAAAATTTGTGTTCTACGCCTGACTCGAGTCCCAATCCTTCACAAACCGTATAGGCCGTCGAAAGTGGCAGAATCGACGCGGCAAAGAGCGATGCATTGAACAGCCCCAGTGCGAACAGGATGTACGCCCAGTCGCCCGCTAAGGGTCGCAGGGCCTGAGCGGCGTCGGCAGCGTCGCGAATGTCACGATTGCCATGCAGGTAGAGTGTGGCGGCGCAGGCCACAATGATGAACCAGGCAACCACGTCAGTGAAGATGCAGCCGACGATCACGTCGAGCCTCGAGGTCGTGTACTGGCGCCGTGTGACTCCTTTTTCCACGATCGACGACTGGAGATAGAACTGCATCCAGGGCGCGATCGTAGTTCCAACAATGCCAATCACCATGTAGAGGTACGGGCCCTCCCTGAAAGCCGCCATCTGCGGAGGCTTGACCGTAGCCTTCAGCGCCTCGATCCACGCAGGCTTCGCCAGCGCTCCGGCAAATATGTAAGTAATGTAGAAAAACGAAGCCGCCAGGAAAACCTTCTCAACGCTTTTGTACTGCCCTTTGACAGCGATCAACCACACGATTACGGCGCAGATCGGCACCGCGATGTACCTTGAGACTCCGAACAGCCCCATGCTTCCCACAATGCCGATAAATTCGCCCACGACGTTTCCGAAATTTGTAATCAGAATCCCGAGCATCATCAGGAACGTAATCCGCAGGCCGAATTCTTCCCGGATCAGATCGCTCAGGCCCTTGCCTGTAACCGCTCCCATGCGGGCGCACATCTCCTGGACTACGATCAGGGCGATCGTAGTCGGGATCATCGTCCACAAGAGCAAGTAGCCGAACTGCGCGCCGCCCTGCGAATACGTCAAGATGCCGTTGGCATCGTTGTCGACATTCGCGGTGATGAAGCCCGGTCCTACGACGGCGAAAAACAGTAGGAGCCGGAACTTCCAACTTCTCAGAAATTTCATGCGCACAGGCCACAGGGACGGTCAAATTGGCAAAACAGAACGATCAGCATAAATGCTGAAAGTGCGATCTGGATAGGCGAATCTGCAAAACCAGGAAATTTTTGTGCAAGGTTGCGGACGCGGCAGATTTTCCGTAGAGACGCGGTTCGCCGCGTCTCCTGCCGCAGAGTGAGACGGGGCAACCCCCGTCTACAGCAGGAAGGACAACTGCTACAGCTTTGAGCGCAGCATCGCGATCACGTCATCCGGTGTGATCACTCCGGTTAGGCGATTGTGTTCGTCGATCACCGGCAATGTCAGCAGGTTGTACTTGTCAAAGAGTTCAGCGAATTCCTTCTCTTTCGCGTTTTCGCGGCAGGAAATCAGGGGCTCCTGAGCCAAGGCCAGGAGCGGAGTCGAGGGGGGCGCAAGAACGATCTTCACCAGTGGCACCGCGCCAGCCAGGGTTCCGTGAGAATCGGTCAGATAAATGGTGCTCATGTTTTCCATGCGGCCTTCAAACTTGCGCATGGCCTCGATCGCGTCGTGGGCCGTGGCCGTCACCGGCAATGCAATGAACTCGGTGGTCATGCGGCCAGCGGCCGTATTTTCTTTGAACTCGAGCAGGTCGGTGACTTCCTGGCGCTCCTGGGGCTGCATCTGTACCAGGATTTCCTCCGTCCGCTCATCGGAGAGGTCGCCCAAAAGGTCGGCAGCGGCGTCGGGTTCCATCTCCTCGACAATGTCGGCGGCCCGGTCGGAATCGAGTGACTCCACCACTGATTTCTGCACTTTGGGTTCGAGTTCTTCCAACGCGCCGGCGGCGACGTCCTCGTCCAGCGTCTCGAACACTGCTTCGCGCTCATCGGGAGCAAGACTCTCCACAATGTCGGCGATGTCGGCCGGATGGAGTTTGGCCAGCCGCTCATGCGAAATCTTCAGCTTGACGCGCCGGGCGGGATCGGTCTCGATGATATCCACGAAGTCCCAGGGAATATCGCGGGGAGGGATCCGCAGGAGCAACGCGCGAAGGACAACGGCTGGGATCACGCCCTTGAGGAGGCGGCGAACCGCGCCTCGCGCGCCGACATCCACTCCCTCAACTTTCAAAACAGCGTGCTTCTGCGCGATGTCGCGATAAAAATCCACGTCGTTCACGCGCACAACTTTGCGGCCGTGCACGTCAATCACTTGCCGATCCAGCAGATCCCGACTGAGCAACAAGAGTCCTTCGGAGCCATCCGCCGAGGCCCATTCGGCGGCCGTAGTGGAGGCCCGAATTCCGCCATTGATCGCGGAAACAGCGGTCAAGGGCAACACGCGGTTTCCGGCAGATGTTTTGACGATCAGAGAGGCAACGCGGGAGCGGTCCTCCTGCGGGGCGATGGCTACCTCGCGCACCCGGCCGCTGGCGGCGCCGGAGGCGTCATATACGGTCGCGCCCAACAGTTCACACAAGGACACGGTGGCCATGTTGAAGAGAATACTCAAGAGCGTGGGCGGATGCCAGATGAATGAGATTGCACCGTCAAAAAAGGCGATAACCACAGGGGGCACAGGGGTTCTCAGGGAACTGCGAGGGACACCTCTGTGCTTCCCAGTGTCCCCCTGGTTGCCCTTGACGCGCCTGCACGGGTTGACACCGCCCCGATCGCCTGACTACACTCTGCCTTCCTCACTTCAAACCTGAAAATTATGGCAAAGCGTCCTCGCATCGCGGTAGTGGGTAGCGCCAATGTTGATTTGACTACGTTCTCAGACCAGTTTCCCAAGCCCGGGGAAACCATCTTTGGACAGAGGTTTGATCTGGGGTTCGGCGGGAAAGGCGCGAACCAGGCGGTTGCCGCCCGGCTCTGCGGAGCCGAGGTCTTCATGGTGGCGCGAGTCGGAGACGATCTGTTTGGTCCGTCAACCATCAAGAACTTTGAAAGACTGGATATCGACGCCACGCATGTGCGCCAGGTCAGTGGTGTGTCCAGCGGAGTGGCGCCGATCTTCGTCGATCCTTCCGGGCAGAATCGGATCATCGTCGTCAAAGGCGCGAATGACGAATTGAAACCTCGCGACTTGGATGCCGCTGCGGATACGTTGAAGAACGCCGACTGCATCGTTCTCCAGTTCGAGATCCCGCTTGAAACCGTGTACTACACCATCAAGTTTGCGCGGAAAAACGGCATCCGCTGCATCTTGAACCCAGCTCCAGCGCAGCCGATCGACATCAAGGAGGTTGCCGATCTCGATTACTTTGTTCCCAACGAGAGCGAGGCAGAGACGATTTCCGGCATGCCGGTGCGCAATCTCGACGACGCCAAGCGCTGTGCGGCTAAGCTTCTTGCCAGCGGTATTCGGCGAGTGATTATCACTCTGGGTGCGAATGGTTCGCTGCTTGCCGGAAGTGAAGGCATGGAACACGTGCCCGCGTTTAGCGTGAAGAGCGTGGATAGCACGGGAGCCGGCGACGCTTTTATTGGCAGCTTTGCCACCTTCCTTGGCGAGGGTCTGCCCGAGCGGGAAGCGGTTAAGCGCGCCAACCTTTTCGCTGGCCTTTCGACTACCGGAGTGGGGACGCAGAAATCTTTTTATGATCGCGGGCGGTTTGATGCGGAGTGGGCTGCCAGAGGAAAAACCTAGCAGGCTGTGGTGCTGTATTACAAACACCCTTTATACTTTGTCATCCTGAGCGAAGCGAAGGACCTGCTGTCTCGTGCGCTGCCAACAAAGCAGGTCCTTCGCTTCGCTCAGGATGACAAAGTATGGTGGTTCCTGGAGCGTCACCTCTCCATCAGCAGAACTTTCTCCGCGTTGTCGGTTTCAGTCAACTTGACCTCGATCACTTCACTGTCGGTCGTCTGCACGGTTCGACCTACGAACGTGGCCTCTACTGGCAACTCGCGATGGCCGCGATCGATCAGCACCAGCAATTGCACCAGGCTCGGCCGGCCATGCGAAAAAAGAGCGTCGAGGGCAGCACGCGTGGTGCGGCCGGTGTAAAGCACATCGTCGACCAGTACGATCTTCTTACCCTCGATGGAAAAGCCAATTTCCGTTTCCTGCACCACGGGCTTCGGCCCCAAGGTAGAGAGGTCATCACGATAGAACGTGATATCGAGCGTGCCCACGGGAACTTTCTTCTTTTCGACCTGCTGAATCATTTTGCCCAGCCGCTCGGCGATGGGAACTCCTCGACGGCGGATTCCGACCAATCCCAAGCCGTCGACACCACCGTTTTTCTCCAGGATTTCGTGGGCCAGGCGCACCAGCGTGCGTTCAATCTCAGAACCCGACATCAACTGGGCTTTCTGCCTGAGCGTTGTTTTGGGGACCGTGTTCCTTTTTGTAGTCATTCCGCGAATACCTCGTCAAAATTAGTTTGCTTTCCAGAAATATCTTGCTGCTCAGCGCTGGCAGCCATCGACTTACTTGGCATCTTTCTCAGCCTCTTTTCCCGCAGATGGCCGCTGGCTCTTGTCGGACTCCATCTTGTCGGGCTCTGGGGCAGCTTCGATGCGAATCTTAGTATTGTCGGGCAGGCCGTAGGCGCCGGACGTGATCACCCGATCGCCTTCAGCAAGGCCTTCGAGCATCTGCACCTGATCGCCCTGCCGGATTCCCGTCTTCACCGTCTTCTGGTGAGCCTTATTGTCGGAGCCTGCGACCATCACATAGTTGCTTCCGTCCGGAGATGTCAGGACCGCTGCCGCCGGAATGACAAGCGAGTTGGGCACAGAACGCGCCAGCATGGAAATCTTCACGCTCGTTCCAGGTCGCAAGCGCCCCTTCGGATTATCTGCCTTAACCCAGACTTCGACGGTCGTGCTGTTGGGATCAAGAGCCGGGCTGACGATGGTCACTTTCCCTTCGATCGGATCTTCTTCACCAGGTACAGTAATCGTGGCCCTATCGCCGAGCTTCAGCAGTGCCGCCTGATCCTGCGGAATATGAGCACGGGCAATCACCGAGCTTGTGTCCATAACGGTGAGCAGCGGCGTTCCCGCGGCAGCCATTTCTCCCGGATACAAGGAACGGTCGGTGACTACGCCGTTGATCGGACTGCGGATTTCCGAGTAACTCAATTGCGCCGCGGCTCCAAGATATTTGCCTTTTGCCGATTGCAACTGGCCGGCAGCGGATTTGAGTTCCTGCTGCTTGCTCACGGCCATCAGCGCATCGAGATGGCGCTGCGCAAGTTCGTACTGATTGTTTGCCTGAGTCAGAGCGACAGCGGCCTGATCGAGGTCCTTGCGAGGAAGCGCACCTTGCTGGTAGAGATCCTGACGGCTGTCGTACAGCTTTTGTTCGGCTTCCAGCGCCACCTTGGCCGCCTGTGTATCACCTTGCGCCTTCTGGATCTCTTCCGGCAAGGTGGAAGCGGTCGCGATCATATACGCGGCTTGCGCCTGATCGTAAGATCCCTGGTTGTCTTGAGCAGCGGCGGCCAAGTCGCGATTCTCCAATGTGGCGAGCAACTGCCCTGCATGAACTTTGCTGCCGCGATTAACATAGAACGCTTTGATCGGCGCGCTGATCTTCGGAACAATCGCCGACTGCGCGAGCGGGAACAGGACGGCTTCGGACGTTACTGTCTGCTCGATGGTCGCCTTCTTGACCGGAACCACCTGAACGCCGACCGTCGGCTCCGCCGGCTTCTCGGAGGAGCAGCCCAGCCCAGACGCAATAACACTAGTGATTGCGGCTAGCGAAATGATAAAGATGAGGCGAAGCCGCCCGGGTTGCAGGCAGACGCCGGCGCGAGATTGACTTCGAGCCCGGCGCGGGTTCGGCGAGATGCTGGAGGCGTGACGCAAGAGTTCGTTCCCGGCCTGGATCATTATCTTTCTAGAATCTCCCCGTCAGCGTTTGCAGGTTTGCGAGGGCGACCTGGAAACGAACCTGTCCATCATCATACGCATTGCGCGCCGCCGTCAGAGTATTTTGAGCATCCACAACCTCAAGAACCGTGGCTTCTCCTGCCTGATAGCGCAAAGTGGTCAGACGCAAACTGTCAGAGGCCAGTTCCGCGGTTTGACTTAGCAATTCTAGCTGCGCGCGCAACGTCCCGGTTTCCTCATAGAACGACCGCAGATCGGCCAGCAGCCGGCGCTGTGCGAAGCTCAATTCGACATTAGCCTGCTGCCGCTTTAAATCCGCCTGTTTTATTTTGCTGGCTCCAGCTCCCCAACTCCATATCGGCAATTGCAGGGTCGCAGTCGCCCCGTATCCGAGGTTGCGGAATCCATTTCGATCGCGAACCGCGAACTGATTGGCGTCAATGCCATAAAAATAATCGAGGGTTATGGATGGCAGCATGGCTGTCCAGGCGACGCTCACTTCCTGGTTGCTTTGCCGCAAGGTGGCCAGCGCGACACGAATTGCCGGGTTGTTCTTGGTTGCGGCGGTCTGCACTTCGACAAAACTGGGTAACGGTTCGGGCAGACGCAAGTCGTCCACAACCGAGAAATTTTCGTCGAAATTTGGAAAGAGCAGCACGGCAAGATCAAGGCGGGTCTTGTTCATCGCCAGAAGAGCATCCTGCAGATCGCGCTGCTGCTGATTATTCTGAATCTGGGCTTTGATCACGTCGGACCGCGCGACCTCGCCGCCGTTCTGCAGCTTTTGGCTGATACCAAGAAAGTGGTCCGCCTCCGAAGCCGCCTTCTGCGCGGTCGCATACTTGCGCTGTGCCACGACGTAGCCGTAATAAGCCTGCACGACGGTGACGACCAGACCGCGTGTTGCAATTTCCGATTTGGCGCGCGCCAGCGCCTCGGCCGCTGCGGCCTTTCGATATTCGGCGAACATTCCCGGTGAAAGCGCCTGATGAACATTGCCCTGCGCGATGTATTCGTGGACGCCGTTGTTGGCCAGGAAGCGTCCGGTGGGGGTACCGTTCCCCTGCGTGTAGATGTACTGCATGTTGTAGTTGACGTTTGGCAGCAGTTGCGCGCG
>Ga0137388_10000213_pt1 | contig 31084 bp, 25 predicted proteins | sample 15con2h14AmetaG_FD_104644 | JGI IMG/M metagenome (GOLD analysis project Ga0137388, IMG submission 104644) | Vadose zone soil microbial communities from Angelo Coast Range Reserve, California, USA - 15con2h1.4A metaG | ecosystem: Environmental > Terrestrial > Soil > Vadose zone > Saprolite...
CGCGCGCGCTTCCCACGCAGTCGCGATCGTTCTCATGTCGGCCATGGTCCTCTTCTGCTTCGACCGCTGCATGGCGGTCAGAAGGTTCGGAATGGCGATAGCCGCCAGGATGCCGATGATCGCCACGACGATCAGCAGCTCGATGAGCGTAAAACCACTTTGTTTCCTTTTCATCAAGGTCCCTCCTTATGCGTCCCTTTGCGCAACCGTTATACCATCAGGCCGCCACAACGTAACTGGCAATTTTCCTTCAAGTTAGATCAACTCTGCCTCGGCGAATCATCCTCAAAATGACGTTTTTCGGAGCGTACAACTGACAAATTACGTCATTGGACCTTGATAGAACGCATAGGCTCGGACAAGGCGTTTCATGAGTGCGATGCCCTGCATGTACCAATCAATTCGAATGCGTTCGTTTGTCGAGTGAATGCCCTGCGTTTGATAGAAGTCGACCGGAAATGGCCACAAGCCGTAGCAAAGCACGCCGCGTGCGCGAAGAAAGCGCGAGTCGTTGCTCGACGCCGCGAGAATTTCAGTGCCGACCGGAACCGAACCATATTCGTTGTGGACCTCGCTCTCGATGAAATTGAAAAGCAGAGTGTGTCTCGAAGTTAGCGGAGCCGGTCCGTTCTTCGACAAGACGCTGTCGATCGTCGCACCGAGGGGAGCGACCGTAGACTGCAACCACGCGATGCGGCGATCGGGATCTTCATCGGGCAGGTTGTAGAGGTTGACCTCCATCGTGGCGTCACTTTTGACTTTGCCGAGGAACACGACGTTTTGCGTGAGCTCTTTGTAACCCGGCGGAAGAAGCCAGAACTTTCCTGCGGCGACGGTGCGATCGATGTTGTCGAGCAGTTCGCGATTCTCGATGCGCTGCGGCGCGATGTCGTGCAGGTACTCGCGCACCTCCGGGAGAATGCGATCGGGATCGCGTGGAGTGAGGTACGGCTCGAGCGAGAGGCGAACGCGCTGCATCTGCTCGCGGCTCGACGCGCGCAGTTGCACCTTGACGCTCATTTTCGTTCCGATCTCGACGCCGAAGTACGACAGCTTCTCCTGACGCGTTTCGGTGATGCCGCCCTCGTTGAGCGCATATCGGACGCCGTCGAAGATGTCCGGCCGATGTTGCAGCAGCCACTGCGTCCCGAAGACTCCCCCTTCTTCTTCGTCGGCGACGCCCAGGAAGACGATGTCGCGTTCCGGTTGACCGCGTCGGGCGGCCTCGAACAGACCTGCGAGCTGGCATAGCGCGATCGACTTCATGTCGAGCGAGCCGCGACCCCAAAGCTGGTTGAGCGCGATGGCGGCGGCGAAGGGCGGACGAAACCATCCGGCCGACGTCGCCGGAACAACGTCGATGTGATTGAGCAGCAGCAGGCCTTCGCCGCGGCGCTTTCCCCTCAGCCGCGCATAGACATTCGCGCGCCCGGGGGCGGATTCGATGATCTCCGGCTTCAGGCCGTGCTTCTCGAGGAGCTCGGCCAGAAAGCGCGCGCCGGCCATCTCGCGGCCGGGCGGATTCGAGGTGTCGATGCGGACATATGCCTGCAGGAGTCTGATCTCCGGCGTCACGCGCGAGTTTTGCGGAACGTAAAGCTGCGAGCGGATGTCAGTGTCGGCGCGGCGGTTGTAAATCACCAGCGCGCCGATCACCACCATGCCCAGCGCCGCAATGACCGCTGTCGGAATCCAGCGTCTCATGGTCGATAAAAAATGAGAACGCCGATCAGCACCGCCAGCGTCGTCAGCGAAATCCACAATCCGAAGATGACCAGGTCATTCCGGTAGAGCATCGCGACGCGATGGCGTCCGGCCGGAACCACGACGCCCTGGAAGCCGATGTTCGTGATGATCGGCGGCGTGGTGCGACCGTCGATTGTGATCCGCCAATACTTGTGCGGCGTCACGCTCATGACCAGAAATCCCTTTCCGAAACTCTCGACGTCGATCGCTGCGCCATTGGCCGTCTCCTGGACGCCGTGCACGATGCCGTCGGCCGGCACGAAGTTGGGATAATTCACGAATGCCACGCGGCGGCTGAGGCTCTCCTTGCTGAGGACGTTCACGAAGTCCTGCCGGTTTCGAATGGTGACCAGCACATCGGCGAAGTAATAGCGCGGCCAATGCGTCGTCTCCAGAAACTGCACCGGCAGCGACACTTTGAAGTTGCCTTTGACGCGCTTCCGCTCCACGTCGAAATCGCGATAGGTGGCGCGGTACCAGGCGTTCGACATGGCCATGAACGGCTCCCACCAGTCCTGGCGGCCGGACCGCTTCACATCCCAGACCGAGTCGGTCAGCGCGATGGTCGGCAACAGCGCCGTCTTGTCGTAATCGCGTTCGATCACTGTTCGCAGCTTCGATCCCGCCGGCGTCATCGGGAACAGGCCATTGCGCACGACCCAATACACTGCCTCGCCAGTCGAGAAGAATTTGCGCGCGATTTCTTCGCTGCCGTACCAGTCGACCTCGTGAAAAACGCGAAAGTCGGCGCGATTTTTTGGAAAGGTCGCGGCGATCGGTGGCGGATCGAAGAATCTTCGCGGCATGCGCGGGTTCAATTCCGCCGTGACGTAGATCAGATCGGCCGCCATGAGCACGCCCGCCACGACCATCCATGCCCGCTGCCAGCGCCAGCGGATGGTGATCAGAATCGCGCAGGCGGCAGCGCCGCGAATGGCAGCCATGGTCCAGTCATGGCGCGACAGTGCCACCATTCTGGCCGACCCGCCGCTGGGCGTCATTCCCCAGATGTGCATGAAGACGCGCGCGTACATCGGCGTCAGGCCGACGACCGCAAACACGGTCGCGATGACGGTGGTCGCGATCACGAATCCGAGCGCGGCATCGCGCACGATGTCGTCGCCGGCCAGAAGGCGATCGAACATCTGCGCCGCGAAAATGATGGCCGCAAAGATGCCCATCATCGCGAATTTCTCCGGGTAGCGGATCGTCGTCGCGATGCCGGCGTTGTAGAGAAGACGCAGGATCGGCGTGTGTCCGCCCAGCGCCATGACCGCCGACAGGATGCCGATGATGAGGACGAATCGCCCCCCGCGCGGGCGAGCGAACGCGCCCGCGACGCACAAGGCAGTGGTCAGTAACCCGACGTAGATACTGAAGAGAAATGGCGATCCCATCCCGGGATAAAGGCCGCCTCCCCAGTACCACATCACGCGATTGACGGCGATATGGCCGAGGATGTTGGGATAGATCAGCTCCGCGAACTTTGGCCACGGCATGCTCCAGGCACTGACCAGATCGAATTCGAACGGACGCGATCTGGCGGAGTCGTGCACATGGTCGATGGCCGGAATGATCTGCGCCGCGCCGACGGCCATCGAAACGATGGTGATCGCGGCCATCCACGCCACGTTTTTGAGCATTCCCACCATCGGTCGGGCTGAAGCCCAACCCACATACAGCCCGTACATCCCGATCAGGAATCCGCTCTGCAGGATGGTGGTCGGTTCGGCGACGAGAAATTGAAGGCCGAAGAAGAGACACGCCGCCGCGAAGTCGCGAATGTTAGGCCCGAGCAGAAATCGGCGGACGAACAGACAGGTGAGCGGCAGCCAGGCCGCGCAGAACAGAATGGGCAGCAGATTCACCTCCGACAGGTACATGCCGCCCATGCCGAAGGCCATCGCGCCGAACCAGGCCGCGAAGGGTCGGAGCTCCATCGATCGGAGCAGTGCGTACATGCCTGCGATTCCGAGGTAGAGATGCAGCAGAATCTGGAGTCGAAATCCGAGGTCGTAGCTGGGGAGAAGAATGAGCCAGGTGAAGGGGTAGAAGACTTCGTGCTCGGGATTCGCGGCCAAGGGCTGGCCTGCCGAAAAGTAGCGGTTCCAGTACGGAAACTCGCCGCCGTAGACGATCTCGCGAAGAATCTGCTTGGCCGGGTAGTAGTAGCGCGTCAGATCGCGCATGTAAAAGTTGTTGACGCCGATCAACACGTCACCGAAGGCAATGGTGACGATCAGAAGGAGTGAGGCGACGGCCAGCGCGTCGGTGCGGCGCGCATCGTTCACGCGCGGCGGATTGTAACCGGAATCGTGCGTGTTATTCTCAGGCGCTGCCCGTATGCCGCTCCACGAGAAGAAAGTTGTCGCGGTTCTGCCGGCCTACAACGCGGAGAAGACCCTCCAGGCGACCTACGACGACATCCCCAAAGAGTGGGTCGACGAGATCCTTCTGGTCGACGACAGCTCGCACGATCGCACCGTGGAGCTGGCGCGCGCACTTCCGATCAGAGTGATCGTGCATCCGAAGAATCGCGGCTATGGCGGGAATCAGAAGACCTGCTATCGGACCGCGATGGATGTGATGGGCGGCGAGATCATGGTGATGGTCCATCCCGATCACCAGTACGATCCGACCATCATTCCCGATCTCGTGAAGCCGCTGCTGCGCGGCGACTGCGACGCCGTCTTCGGCTCGCGGATGTTAGGCGGACGTCCGATCGAGGGCGGCATGCCCAAGTGGAAGTACTTCGCCAATCTCTTCCTCACCATGGTCGAGAACGCCACCTTCTACATTTTCCTGTCCGAATATCATTCAGGTTTTCGGGCCTATTCGCGCCGCTACCTCGAGAGCGTCAACTTCGAGGCCAATTCCGAGGATTTTGTGTTCGATACCGAGATCATTGCGCAGGGCGTGGCCAAAGGGATGCGCATCCGCGAAGTCCCCATCAGCACGCGCTATTTCGACGAAGCATCGCAGATCGGATTCTGGCGATCGGTGCGCTACGGCCTGGAGATCCTCAAGACCATGGTGACCTACAAGCTGCACAAGAAGCACATCTGGTCGCACCGCATCTTCCGGGAACCGGCGCGCCTCACTGCGCTGCCGAAGGAATCGATTTCTCGAGCGCTGTGATCTCGCCGCGAGTCCGATCGGCTTCGGCAGCCGCGCCGGTGGCACGCAAATAGTTTTCCTCATCGCGCAAGAGCGCGATCCGGTCGTGCACCGCGCCGCTGTACGGCTCGAGCTGGCGATTCTTCGCGATCACCGCAGTCCATGCCTCCATGTGCGAAGCGTCGTTCAAGCCGCACACCGCGAAGAAACCCGCCATGACCAGGCAGAGAGTCGCGGCCACGATGCCGGGCTTGGCCTGCATCAGAAGCGCGAGCACAACATAGATGATGACCGTCGCGGCAAAGACGATCAGGACGTCGATTTTGAATGACTCCGGTACCGCCACCAGGAGTCCGATCGGCTTCGGTGCGCGCTGCATCGCGCCAATCAGCGCGTCGGGCGGATAGTAGCGATTGAGATCGATCGCCGCTGCCGTGAAGAAAAGTGCCATGGTCCACGCCGACGTGAGGGCGGCAATCGCGATCGCGAGCAACTTGGGGAGATGTGTAAACAGCGCCGCCGCGCCTAACAGAAAAAAGATCGTGCAGTTGTCGAAGCGACGCTGGCCGAACGACGAGCCGGCCCAGAAGAAACGGTCGATGGTGGCGTTGGCCGCCCATTGCGCCAGCAGCATCAGCAGCGCCGCCATTCCGAGTCCGCGATGCGCGCGAATCAAAAACGGGAAGCCGATGATGCCCACCATCAGAAGCGGAGTCCAGGTGCCGAGTCCGTGATACCAGGAGAAGAGCGGCTGCCAGGCCCAGAAGCGCTCGAAAGAGTGCCACGGACGTTGGGCATTCGCGGGCGAGATGCTGAAGAGGTTCAACGGATTTCCGTAGAGGAATACCGTCACCACGATTTGCGGCAACGCGCCCGCCACGATTCCGCCGGCCACCGACAGCCATTTCCGCATCGCCGGCAAACCTGCGATTACAAACGGAACGATGATGAAGGTCGCGTTCTGCGGCCGAACGGCAAACGCCAGCCCGGCCGCCACTCCCGCAGCCAGGAAATCCTTCCGCATCGAAGCGAGGACGACCAGCGCGCACACGGCGGCGCTGACGGCGTGCGCCATCAGCGCCTCGCGCGTCGAGTACCACAGCAGCGAGGAGCCGAACCAGATCGCGATCGTTGCCACGGTCGCCGCCCAGATCGGAGCGAAGGCGCGCCCGACCGCGTAGCCCGCCAGCAGCGCGATCAATCCGCACATCGCGCTGGCGGAGACCGCACCGGCATTGTAGGGAAGGGAAACGCCGTCGCGCGCGAATCGCTGCAGGGACGGGACAAAGCCGCGCACGACATCGGCGGCCAGGAAGCCGGGAAACCAGACCACCGCGCTGCCGGCGGTCCAGTGATCGGCGAGATGCCCGTTGGGCGTCAGTCCTTCCGACGCGATGATGCCGTTCTCCAGCATCCCGAAGTGCTGCCACTCGTTGAACAGCAATAAATCAGTATCAAAATATGTTGATGGTAAATATGCGTAATATGCGACACCATCGGGTTTGGTGATCCCCGGACGCAGCCAGATGAGCGCCGACAGCAGCCAGACCGCCGCGATCAGAACGATCGCGCCGCGATCCCTCATTTGAGGGCCGCCCGCAACCTCTCGCTCGGCTCCACTCCCGCCTCGGCACACGCCTTCGCGATGGTCTCGTACGCCTCGCGCCGTTTGCCTTGGCGCAGCATCTCGACCACCCCGCGCGCGATGATGGCGTCGAAGAAGCCCTTGCGATCGGTGTCGGTCGGCAGCACGCGCTTCGCCGACGGCCGCAGAGTGCCCAGGATGTCGTTGATCTCGGCGTATTCAGGGCCGACGAACTTCTGCAGTTCTTCCTTGAGCGTCCGCGCCAGCGCCGGAGATTTCCCCCCCGTGGAGACCGCCAGCTGAATGGACCCCTGTTCGACGATGGCGGGGACGATGAACTCGCACAGATGCGTCACATCGACCACGTTGACGGGGATCTTGCGCTTGCGGCAGTCGGTGGCAATGCGCGTGTTGACGGCTTCATCATCGGTCGATGCGATGACGATGGACGCTCCGTCGAGATCGCTCGAGTCGTATTGCTTCCGCCGGATTTTGAGTTTGCCGGCCGCCGCCCACGATTCAATTGCGTTGGTGAAATCGGGCGCCACCACCGTTACGCGCGCGCCGTACTTCATCATCGTCTCGGCCTTGCGCTGGCACACCGGGCCGCCGCCGATGATCACGACGTCGCGGTCCTCGATGTCGAGAAAAATTGGATAGTACGGAAACTTCTTCTCGCGCACCCGGAAAGTTTAGCGCGGTGTGGTCTTGGCCGGCTGCTGCTTCGTCGCTGCGGCGCGCAGCGCCCGCGCCTTGGCCCGCTGGACGATCCGCTGCTTTCGCTGACGTGAAGTGCGTGCCTTGTCGCCGTTTCGTCGAGACATGTCAATAGATGGGAAATCGATCGCACAGTTCCTTGACGTCCTTCTTGACCTGCGCGATCACTCCCGAGTCTCCTTTCGCATCGAGGACGCGCGCGATCAGCTGCGCGATCGTCTTCATGTCCGGCTCGCGAAGGCCGCGCGTCGTCACGGCCGGCGTTCCGATGCGGAGGCCCGACGCGACCATCGGCTTCTGCGTGTCGAACGGAATGGTGTTCTTGTTGACGGTGATGTTCGCGGCTTCGAGCATGTTCTGCCCGTCCTTGCCGGTGATGCCTTTCGAGAAGACGTCGGTCATGAACAGATGGTTGTCCGTTCCGCCCGACACGATCCGGAAGCCGGTCTCGCCGACCGCCTGTGCCAGCGCTTTGGCGTTGCGAACGATCTGTGTTTGATATTCCTTGAACTCGGGCGACAGCGCTTCCTGAAACGAGACCGCTTTCGCCGCCACGATGTGCACCAGCGGTCCCCCCTGTACGCCCGGAAAGAGCGCGCGATCGAGGTCCTTGGCGTATTTCTCTTTGCACAAGACCAATCCCGCGCGCGGACCGCGAAGGGTCTTGTGGGTGGTGGTGGTCACAAAGTCGGCGTATGGAATGGGCGAGGGATGATTGCCGGTGACAACCAGGCCGGCGATGTGCGCGATGTCGGCCATCATCAGCGCGCCGGAGCGGTCGCAGATCTCGCGAATCCGTTTGAAGTCGATGACGCGCGAATACGCCGACGCGCCGCAGATGATCAGCCGCGGCTTGTGCTCCTGCGCCAGACGGTCCATCTCGTCGTAGTCGATGCGCTCATCTTCCTTGCGAACGTGATAGGCCACGACCTTGAAATCGCGGCCGCTGTACGACAGCGGATGTCCGTGCGTGAGATGCCCGCCGTGCGACAGGTCCATTCCCATGATCGTGTCGCCGGGTTTGAGGACCGCGAAGTAAACCGTCATGTTGGCCTGCGAGCCGGAGTGCGGCTGCACGTTGGCGTGCTCGGCGCCGAAGAGCTTTTTGGCGCGCTCGATGGCGATGTTCTCCACGATATCGGTCGGACCGCACCCGCCGTAATAGCGTTTGCCGGAATAACCCTCGGCGTACTTGTTGGTGAATACCGAGCCCATGGCGGTCAGCACCGCGCGCGAGACGTGATTTTCGGAGGCGATCAGCTCGAGAGTGTCGTTCTGCCGCTCGGTCTCGAGCTTGATGGCATCGGCGATTTCGGGATCGACTTCGGCGAGCGATCGCTGCAAAAAATCGTGGCCGGTGGCCGCATGTTCCTGAAGGACAGCCATTGCGGTTCTCCTAAGTCTTGCGATCTTACTCGATAATCAACGATGCGATGACCGCTCGGCGCGTCGTACTTTCTGTTCTGGTCGCGGTTGCCGCCGCGGGCATCGCGGTCTTCGGCTTCTTCTATTTCCGCGACAACTTCGGGACGCACTATCCGATCAAGGTCATCTCGGCGCGCATCTTCCGCGCCGGACAGATTCCATGGTGGAACTTCTACGACGGCGGCGGACAACCGCTGGCGGGCAACCCGAACACATTGACGTTTTATCCAGACAATATTTTGTATCTTTTCCTCCCGTCCCACGTGGCGTTCAATCTCCATTTCCTGCTGCATCTGGCTCTGGCATGGTTCGCGATGCGCGCGCTGGCGTTGCAGGTCGGCGCGTCGCGCGCCGCGGCGCATTTCGCAGCGACCATGTACGCCTCCAGCGGCCTCGCCATCTCCGCGACTGTCTTTTACAACCTCATTTGCGCGGTGGCGCTGATTCCATTCGCGCTTTGGGCAGTCGAGAGATGCAGAAATCCTTTGGTCCTCGGTCTGGCACTCGGGCTGATCGGCCTGGTCGGCGAGCCGGTGGTCGTGCTCTCGACGGCCATCTCGGCCGCGATTGTCGTTCGATTGAACCCGCGTCGACTGGCCATCGTTGCCGCTGCGCTCGTGATCGCAGTGGTGATGGTTTCGCCGCAGGTCATCGCGTACGCCGAGATTGCCAAAGAGGTCGAGCGCGCCCGCGGCTTCTCGGCGGTGACGACATTGAACGCCTCCCTGCTCCCGCGCCGCCTGGCCGAAATCGCAATCGGCCCCATCCTCGGATTTCTCACCGATCCGGGCCATCCTGAATTTCGCGGGCGGCTCTTCTCGACCGTGTTTCTCGGCATCATCGTCGTTCCAGCCTTGATCGTCGCGCGATCGCGTTACACCGCGGTGGCGGCGACCATGATTTTTTTCGCGCTGGGACGGTACAACCCCATCATCAAGGCCACCGTCGAGTCGACATCGTCGGTGCGCATCGCGCGTTATCCCGAAAAATTCGCAATCGCGCTGACGGTCGCGCTGTGCGTCATGGTGGCGATGTTCGTCAGCCGCCTCGATCGGAGATGGCGGTGGGCGTGGGGAGTGATCACGTTTTTGCCGCTGGCGGCGTGTCTCGTGCGCGGCGCTCCGATTGACTGGTTCGATCCCTATCGCGTCGCGGCCATGCCTTCGCTGCGCATTTGCGGAAGTGAGCACATCGAATACGGCCTCAGGCCGGCGCGCGAGGAATATCACCGCGCGGCGCGCGCGATGGAGCCGATTTTCGGCGCAGTGGCGGGACTGCGATACGCCCTCAATCGCTCACCGGAAGGGATGCATTCTTTGATGAGCCGCATCGTGGCCGAGCGCGCGTCGGTGACCCCGCCGCCCGTCCGGCTGCACTACCTCCGCATGGCCGGCTGCGCGGTGGAAGCCGCGCTGCCTCCCGCCTGGATCGTCCCGCGCGTCGTGGGCGTTCGGAGCGTCAACGAAGAAGTGACACTCATCGAAACAGGACGTTTCGATGAGCGCACCGCCGCGCTGGCCCCCTCCAGTTTCGCGGGCTTCGTCTCGCCCCCTTTGGCACGCGTCACCGGTTACGCCGAGACGCTGCAGGACATCACGGTTTCGGTTGCCACACCCGCGCCCGCGCTGGTTCTGATCAATCAAAGTTTTTTTCGCGCCTGGTCTGCCAGGAGCGATGGGCGCGATCTGACCACCGTTCCGCTCAACATCGACCGCCTGGGGGTGGTCGTGCCGGCGGGCACTCACGTCGTCAGCCTGCGGTTCGGCCGCCATCGGAACGCTGTCGTCATGGCGTGGATGGCGTCATCGCTTCTGCTTCTGGCCGGCGCGTTTGCGCTTCTCGTCGAAATACGCGATGGCCGCGCCGGCGAGGTAGAGCGAGCCGCCGATCAGAATACTGCGCTGGCGTGAGCGCATGGCAAGCTCAAAAGCGCGCTCGGGCTTGGGCTCGGCCTTCGTTGCGATTCCGATCGCGCGTGCGCCCTCGGCGAGATCTTCCGCTTTCGCGCTGCGGGGCGGATAGGGCTCAGTCGTGATGACGGAGTCGAAAAGCGGGAAGAGCGCCTGCGCAACGCTGTCGATCGGCTTGTCGCGCATGATGCCGAAGACGAGGAGCCGGGGAGCAGGGATTTTTTTTTGGATAAAAGGAACGATGGCCGCTACCGCGTGGGGGTTGTGAAAACCGTCGACCCAGATCTGTTTGCCGCCGAAGTCGATGCGCTCGAGCCGTCCCCGCCAACGCGTCTTCGCGACGCCGCGCGCGATCGCGTCGTGCCCGATGCCCAGCTCGCGCGCGGCACGGACCGCCAGCGCTACGTTCCGGCGCTGAAAATCGCCTGGGAGCGGTGTGGGGTGCTCGTCCTCGACGACCACAAATCGATTTCCGAATTTTTCCGCGCGCCGTCGAAGAACATCGACCACGGCCGGTTCCACGTTGGTGGTCAAAACGATCGCGCCCCGATGAATGATGCCTGCTTTTTCGCTGGCGATCTTTCGCAGCGTGCCGCCCAGGAATTCGGTGTGATCGAAGCCGATGGGGGTGATGAGCGCCGCGATCGGGCGCACCACGTTGGTCGCGTCTAGCCGCCCGCCCATCCCGACCTCCAGCACCGCGATGTCGCACTCCGATTCGCGAAAGGCGATGAACGCGATGAGCGTCAACGCTTCGAAGTATGTCGGCAGGATTCCGATCTTCTCGGAACCGCGACGCAGGCGATCGATCGCCCGGTCTAACAACGCCTCGTCGATGACATGCCCGTTGATCATCCATCGCTCGCGCAAGTCGACGAGGTGAGGCGAGGTGTAGAGTCCGGTGCGGCGGCCGGCCGCGGTCAGAATCGAGGCCAGAGTCGCGGAAGTAGATCCTTTGCCGTTCGTGCCGGCTACGATGATAGAGGGGTAGGCGCGCTGGGGATGTCGGAGGGCGCGCAACACCGCTCGCATGCGGCCGAGTCCGGGACGGATTCCGGAGCCCTGCAGCGACTCGAGCCAGACCAGATTGGCGATCACTTCGCGGCGAAAATTCTGAGGAAGCGCGCCAGCGTCGGCTTCATCGACGCCCGCGGAGTGATCAGATCGACCATGCCGTGTTCGACCAGAAACTCCGCGCGCTGGAATCCGTCCGGCAGCGTCTGCCGGATGGTCTGCTCGATCACGCGCGGCCCCGCGAAGCCGATGAGCGCTTTCGGCTCCGCGATGTTCAGATCGCCGAGCATGGCATAGGAAGCGGTGACGCCGCCGGTGGTTGGATCGGTCAGAACGGAGATGAACGGAAGGCCGGCCGTGCCCAGCCGCGCCAGCGCGGCCGAGATCTTGGCCATCTGCATCAGCGACAGAATCCCTTCCTGCATCCGGGCGCCGCCGGAGCAGGAGACGATGATCAGCGGCTCTTTCTTTTCCACAGCGCGTTCGATGGCCTGCGTGATTTTTTCGCCGACCACCGAACCCATCGATCCGCCCATGAAGTTGTACTCCATGGCGCAGATCACCACATTCATCCCATCCAGCTTCCCCTCGGCGCACAGCACGGCGTCGCCTCTGCCCACCCGCTGCTCATAGACCTTCAGGCGATCGCGATAGCGTTTCGTGTCGCGGAATTCGAGCGGATCGCCGGACCGGATCTTGTCGGCGAACTCCTTGTACGACTTATCGTCGAAGAGAATGTCGAATCGCTCGCGCGCAGTGAGGCGGAAGTGGTACCCGCACTTTGGGCAGACGTTGAGGTTCTGCTCGACTTCCTTGCGGTAGACGATCTCCTTGCAGTCGTCGCACTTGATCCAGAGACCTTCCGGGATCGTGACCTGCTTCTCGACAGGCTCCTTCGGCTTCTTTTCCTTGCGGAACCAGGCCATCGGACGGCGACTCTACTCAGTCGCGGCTGCGGAGGCAACCACGAGACACGCCAGCGGAGTGAGGAGCACGCGCTGCGCCGAGGCTTCGATCCACCAGGAGGGACTGACGGCGTGCAGGTAGTAGAAGAGTGCCGACAGCAACGTTCCGGCCGCGACGATGAGGGGCAGCCATGCGCGGCGAAAATTTCGCCGCAACGCCAGCGGAACCAGCGTTGCCAGCCACGGAACGTACGCGATTTTGTAGCTCGCCTGCCGCAGCGTCTCGCCCACGACGGAAGCGAAGAGATCGAGATGGATCGAGCCTCGCGCCAGACCGTAGGAATCGATGAGTTGATTGCGCCAGGCAAAGACAATCCACGAGCCGAGAAAAATCGCGGCGGGCAGAGGAATGAGAATCGCTCGTAGTGTGGGAGCGGCCGCCCTCGGCCGCTCAGCGGCGGGCGAGGGCGCCCGCCGCCACACCGTGACCAGATACGCAAACGCGCACATCGCCACGAACACCGCCCCTTCGACTTTCGTGAGTGCCACCGCGGCGAGCGCGATCACGGCAAGGATCTCGAAATCAAAAGTCAGCGCGGCGAGAGCGATGACCTCGAACAGCAGCAGCACCGGATCGGCCGCACCCCCCACCATCCCGATCGCAAAGCCGTAGCCGAGAATCGCGGTTAGGAGGGCGGCGTACCAGCCATTGCGCGCGAGTCCTCGAAACGCAAACGCTGTTGCCAGCAGCAGAATCGGCATGAGGAACAGCGCGCCCCACCACGAGAACCGGTGCGCCACCAGCGATGCCCAAGCGTACAGAAGCGGGACCAGCGGCGGATAGTCGGAATGCATCAGGAAGTAATCGCGAAATCCGAGAAATCCGGCATCGATCGATCCGGCCTGATGAAAGCGCTGACCTTTCGGTCCCCAGAAGTAGATGAGGTCACCGCACGTTTCCCGAGCGGTCGCGACGCCGTAGATCGTGAGGGCGGCAAAGATGAGGATGAGCATCGTCGTCATGCTGAGCGAAGCGAAGGATTCCTGATCACGAGATCCTTCGCCGCCTCTGCGGCTCAGGATGACGCAAGCGATCAGCGGCACGCCCACCGTGAACCGCGTCCATGGCATGTGCACAAAGTTGTAGAGGTAAAGAATCGCGGTGACGATCGCGATCCCGCCCGCGAGAGCAATCGACAGTCGGGCCGGAAGATCGAGGCGGCCGATCGCCGGCATGCGCCATAAGATCGCTCCCGGAAAAATCAGAAAGAGGATGCCGGCGATCCACAGGAAGTCCGTCACGGTATGGCCTTGTACAACCGTCCCTCAGGAAACTCGGCCATGACGCGATAGGAAGTGTTCGTGAAGGGTTGCCTGACCGCGATGACGTACTCCGGAAGCTGGCCGTTTGGCGACACCACGGTTTGCTGGGGGAGCTGACCGACCGCCGCGAAAAAGTCGGGCATCGTGTCGCGGTTGCCGGGCTGGAAGCACGTCACCCGCGCGCCGCGCGGCAGAAGCGGGCGCACTTTCGGCAGCAGCACCAGAGCGTCGCGCGTCTCGTGCCTCTGGGGCCCGACGTGATCGACGATCGTCAGCGGCCGCTCGAAATACGGTCCGCCGCGCGTGAAGAGGCGGGTGATGTAAGCGGTGAGCAGGATGAGCGTCGCGATTGCGACGATCGCCTTTTCGCTTCGACGCAATTAGATCTCTCGAAAGATGTACGGCCGCAGCGCGTCGACGCGCTCTTCGAGTTTGCTGGCGTCGAGATAGCGCAGCGTTGCAGCCACCGATGACAGCAGCGAATTCCCGTCCTGGGGCGTGTAGCAGAAGCCGACCACCTTGCGCGGATGCGGCACGCTGACCGTCGACAGCGGAATGACGGTCTGCGAAAAGATCCGGCCGAAGTAACCGTGATCGCGGCCGAAGGAAAAAATCTGATTGACCGAGCGTCGATGCGTCACCGCCACGCGCGTGTTTTTTCGAAAGGCCGCCTTGACCTCCTCGGCCGTCGTGTCGAAGCCCAGCTCCAGGTCAAACCACAGCGTGTGCATGTACTGCGTGTTGATTTTGATCGCCGAAGAAAAAAGATTCAGTTTCTCGCCGAGAGTCTGAAAGAGGTGATAGGCGTCGCGAGCGTGATGCGTTCCGAATTCCGGATCGTCGTGCTTCCCCGCCTCCGGCGAGGCGATGAAATCCTTGGTGTCGGAGACGTCGTTCGCGCGCCGCATGCACACGAAACGCCCCGCGATCAGATTCGCCTTGCCGTTCTGCCATCCCAGGGTCTTGAGCAGGACCGAGATGTTGTGGGTGTTGCAGGACACGACCTGAAGGAACCGCTGATCGACACCGCAGACCTCATCGTTGATCCCGCGGGCGTACGGCCGGCCGAATCCGAACTCTGATCCCTGCGCCAGAAATCCTTTCGGGCCTTTGATCCTTTCGTAATACTTCGATTTGTGCTCGTTGCCCGCGGGCGTGCAGTCGACGACCACCGTCGCTTGCTCGATCGCTTCTTCCGCGGTGTAGGAAACGCGATGGCCTAACTCAGCGAAGTCCGCCCGGGCGTCCTCGTCGGTCGCGAGGCGCGCGCCGTGGTCGATCAGCTGATTGACCTTGGCCCGGTCGTTGGCGCTGGGTGTCCGCTTGTGAAATGTGACTTCGTCGATGCCCCAGCGCTCTTTGAATTGGTTGAACAGGCCGATCAGCGGCTCGCCGATCGTACCGGTGCCGACGACGTGCACGATGTTCTTTTTTGTCGTCATCCTCTCTCAGGTCCGGCGGCGGATTGTAGCAAGCGATGCACTGATTTGCCCCCGATTGTAAGCTTGATCGGTGCGAGGTCTCCTCCTGCCGTTCGCTTTTGCCCTTGCGGCCCAGGTGACGAAAGAGCTGCCACCGCCACCGCCTTCGATTCAGGCGACGACAATGGAAGACGACGCCTTGCGAGCGGCCGTGGCCGGCTGGAATGCGACGCGTAGCGTGAAGACGTCGCCGTTGGTCATCACGCGAGAATCGTTTGCTCTTTCTCCTGAAGTTGCCCCCTATCTCCGACTTGAATTGTTGCGGCGGGGGGTGCCGGCGGCATTGACCGAACAGCTTTTGACATCGCTGTCCGAGCGAAACGTTCGGAGCTGGTCGCTCGAATCAGCCGCCCTCGACGGAATCACGCGCCTGCGCTTCGTCGACATTCTGTTTCGCGCTCTCGACCCCAAAAGCCGTTTCGATCCGGCGCTGCAGAACCTGGACAAGGTTCGAGCGGTGACGGTTCCAGGCACCGCCCGAGAGTCGGCCATCATCTTCGCCGCGGTTGGACCGGAGATGCTCAACGTGACGTACAGCCACACGGAGCTCACATTCGTTGAGGGCGGTAGGGTGGTTTGGGAGCAGAAGTTCGGGAAGCACGACATCGCGCGCGCAACAAATGCAGCGGCCGCTCCGCATCTGGCTGAATTCAGCACTGACGATCTCGGTGTGATTCAGGCTCTCCTCGACCGCCGTTTTCCCAATCGCGGCAGACCGCCGCAGTTCATCAATGAGACTCGGATGTTCGATTTCGGACAGCGCAGCCAGCCTGTCGAGATTACGCGAGCGCTGGCGTGGCGAAACTCCGTGCCGTTGTTCATCCCGGCGATCGCACTCGCGCGACCGGTCAAGCTGGTTCCAAGGGAGCGCCTATTTGTGAGGCTTGCAAACGAACTCGAAGGAGCGCCGGGGACTTTGAACATCTCGTTGCCCGCATACTCCTCGGATCGTCAGCGGGCTTGGACTCCGTACATGCTCGTAATCCCTGCCGGGAGCGACATCGAGGTCGGCTCGGCGATCGCCACACTGCAGCGGAACGGGAACGGATGGAGGATTATCTCGGACGATTATCGGAGAGAACTTACGACGAAAATCGACCCGAACGTACCAGCGCGGGTCGGTGGCGATATCAAGGCACCCGTCGCGATGAAGCGCGTTAACCCGCAATTCCCGCCCGGAACTCCGGCCGGCACGATTGTGCTCGAGATCGTCGTCGATCGCGAAGGCCGAGTACAACAGGCTCGTGTGATGAAGCCGCTCAGCACGACGGCGGATCAAGCCGCGATCGCGGCGGTGCGGCAATGGCAATTCCAATCGGCGACGCTCGGCGGCAAGCCGATCACCGTCCTTTACGACCTCGTACTTTCCATGCCGTAAAATCGCGCGCCCTAATGGCCACCAAACCCAATGCCGACGAGAAAGTGATTGCCACCAATCGGAAGGCGTTTCACGACTACTTCGTCCTGCAAAAACTCGAAGCAGGCCTCGCGCTCACCGGCACCGAGGTCAAATCGCTGCGCGAGGGTAGAGTGAATCTCAAGGACAGCTACATCGACATCGATCGCGGCGAGGCCTTCCTCGTCGGCGCGCACATCTCGCCGTACAGCCACGGCAATCGCGAGAACCACGATCCGGAGCGAAAGCGGAAACTGCTCCTGCATCGTCGCGAGATCGATCGCCTCTTCGGTCAAGTGGTCGAAAAGGGACTGACCATCGTTCCGCTGCGGCTGTACTTCAAAAGCGGGAGGGTGAAGGCCGAGATCGCGGTGGTCCGCGGTAAGAAGTTGTTCGACAAGCGCGAATCGGAAAAGCGACGCGAATTGGATCGCGAAGCTGAAGCGGCCATGAAGAGGTAAGTTGCTCGGTTGCTCGGTTACGTGGTTGCTGGGTTTACTACTGAGCAACCCACTAACCCAGCAACCTGTGGTTATACAGCCACAGTCGTGACCTAATTCCACCACAAAATCCGTTAACACACCGGGTGATACTCGGAACGTAAGTATTTTTATATCAATACTTTATGCTAAACAGCCGTGCTCAGCCGTAGGTGGCACCCACTGTGCTCAAGGCGGGTGTGGATATGAACGCGCAACGCAAGACGCTCCGGTCCAACGTCAGCATCAGCGGCATCGGACTCCACTCCGGCATTTACACCACCGTCGAACTGCGGCCGGCTCCGGCGCGAAGCGGAATCACGTTCGTGCGCGCCGACCTCAATGGCCTGCGCATCCCGGCACTGCAGGCGTCGACGACGGCTCTCGATTATGCGACCACGGTTGGCAAGGATGACGTTTCGGTCGGGACGGTCGAGCATCTCCTCTCGGCGATCATGGCGTGCGGAGTGACCGACGTCGACATCCACATCGACGGCCCCGAGGTTCCGATCGTCGACGGAAGCGCGCTGCCGTTCATGCATCTCATCGATGCCGCCGGCGTCCGCGACCTGGGCACCGAACTTCCGCTGCTGCGTTTGCGCGAGCCCATCGAAGTCGTTGACAACGGCAAGAGCATCCGCATGACACCGTCGAATCGCCTGGTGTTGAAATACAAGATCGATTTCAACCATCCTGCCATCGGCAGGCAGACCTACCAGTTCGACTATCACCACGACAATTTCCTCCGCAAGATCGCGCCTGCGCGAACGTTCGGATTCGTCCGCGACGTCGAGAAGCTTCGCGCCGCGGGCCTGGCGCGAGGCGGGACCGTCGAGAACTGCATCGTGCTCGACGACAACGCCGTGATCAACGGGCCGCTCCGCTTCCGCGACGAATTCGTCCGTCATAAGATCCTCGATCTGCTGGGCGACCTCGCGCTGATCGGCCGTCCGATCGCTGGCGAGATCACCGCGCATCGGGCCGGGCACGCCCTCCATTCGCGCTTCGTGGCGAAGGTGATCGAGTCTGCCGCGCGCAGTGAGGAAGGCTTCGACGAAGCTGCGCCGTCGGAGCCGCTCTTCGCATAAACCACGCAAAGTGTGGTAAAAAAGCCACACTGTGCGCCCCTCGGCTCTCTTCATCCTCATCTATTTACTCGCGTCGGGCACTTTCGCTGCCGACCCGCACATCGACAACCTCACGGCAGTCGGTGCAAGCGGGAAGGTCAGCGCGCACTTCAATCTGCTGAACGCTTTTGATCGGGCGGAGATCGTCCAGGGTCTGCAGAGCGGCGTGCCGACGAACTTCACGTACATCATCGAAATCTATCGCTCGCGGCCGAACTGGTTCGACGAAGGGATCGGTCGGTCGCGCATCGAGATCATCGCGACCTTCAACTCCGTCACGCGCGAATATCTGATGAACTACCGGCGCGATCGCAAGCTGGTGCGGTCGGAAACATTCACCGATGTGCAGGCGCTGGAAAAGCGGATGACGACGATCGATGAGCCGGATCTGTTCGATGTCGGCAATCGGCGTCCCTACAAACTCCGCCTGCGTGCGAAAGCGGATCTGCTGCGCGGATGGGCGCTGTACTTCATCCCGTGGACCTTCTCCACGCGATGGCGCGACGTGCGCGTCACCGAGGCCAAGCCGTGAAGCCGCGCCAATTCGTCGACCGCTACCGCAAGGATCCGCGCTTCATCGTGACGGTTCCGCTGCTCGTTCTGACCGCGACGAGTCTCATCTACTACGCGATTCAGAAAGCGAAGGAGCTGTCGCCGGAGGCGCTCACCAGCCAGGTCCTTCTGTTCGTCCTCGCGAACATCAATGTGCTTTTGATCCTGGGAATCGGGTTCGTGCTGCTGCGCGGCGTCGCCAAGCTGGTGCTGGAGCGGCAGCGCGGGATCATCGGTTCGCGGTTCCGGACCAAGCTGGTCGTCACGTACATGCTGATGTCGCTGGTGCCAGTGGGCGTGCTTTTCTTCGTCGCGACCGACCTGCTCCGCGTTTCGATCGACCGCTGGTTCAACATGCCCGTTCGCAAGATTCTGCAGAACGGCGCGGCCATTGCCGAGATGGCGCAGGATCAGGCGGCTGCCAATGCCCTGGCGGCCGCGCGTGAAATCGCCGCCACTCCAGGTGCCACCGACCCCTCGCGCGTCGACGCGGTCCTCAACCGCGTGCAGCAGTTCCACACCATCGACATGGCCGGCGTCTACCGCGACGGCACGATGCTGAAGGAGGTCGCCAATCCCCGCGCGCCGATTCAGGAGATTTCCGAACCGCCCAGCAAGTTCTTCCAGGACGTGGTCGAGCATGGCAGCGCGGTGCGCCGCGACATCGGCGCGAGCGGGAAATGGATTCGCGCCGCGGCGCACATCGGAAACACCCCCTACGCCGCTGTGGCGGGGGTCTTCATCCCCTCCACGATGAATCGGCTCATCGACGAGAGCATCATCCTGCACAACAACTTCAAGGCCCTGGATGCGCAGCGGCCGACATTGAAAGCCTCGCAGACCTCCCTCTTCCTGGCGGTCACGCTCGCGATTCTTTTTTTTGCGCTATGGCTCTCGATCTACGCATCGCGGCGCATCACCGTCCCGATCAAGGCGCTGGCGGAAGCGACCGGCAGGCTGGCTGAGGGAGGATATGGCTCGCGCGTCGATGTCGTCGCGACCGACGAAGTCGGACGCTTGATCGAGTCGTTCAATCAGATGTCGCTGCAGCTCGACCAGCAGCGCCAGGCGCTCACCCAGACCAATCGATATCTATCCACGGTGCTGGAGAGTGTTTCGGCGGGCATCATCGCGTTCAGCGAGGACTTTCAGCTGCTCAGCATCAATCGCGCGGCGCTCCAGATGCTGCAGATCGGCGAGCCCGACGCCCGAACCCCGCTCCACGAATTCCTCACCGGCGATCTTTCTGTTCTCCACCAGGCCATTCAGGAGCTCACCGAGCGGGCATCGCGGACGCGTGAAGTGACCTTGATCCGCGCGGGCGAGCTCCGATATCTCGAGCTGTCGCTGGCGCGGCTCAGCGGGGGCGGGGAGGAGGGGTGGGTGCTGGCGATGGAGGATTCGACGCAGCTGGTGCAGGCCCAGAAGCTGGCGGCGTGGAACGAAGCGGCCCGGCGCATCGCGCACGAGATCAAGAATCCGCTGACGCCCATTCAACTCTCGGCCGAGCGCATCGCCAAGAAGTTCCAGAATCAGGAAGACGATGCCCAGCAGGCCATCGACGAGGGCACCAAGACGATCGTCTCGGAAGTGCGGCAGCTCAAGCGGATGGTCGACGAGTTCTCGCGATTCGCGCGCATGCCGGCCGTCCATCTGCGCCACGCCCAGCTCGCGGAGATCCTGCAGCAGGCCGCCAGCCTCTACGGCGACGTCAAGCCGGGCGTGACGGTCTCGGTTTCCGTCGATCCCGAAATCGAGCTGCTGATGGACCCGGAACAGATCCGCCGCGCCGTCGGCAACCTGCTCAACAACGCCGTGGACGCCACCGAGCGGGGGGAGATTCGCGTGACCGCGCGGCGCGAGCCGCATCGTGTGGTCATCGAGGTCGCCGACCCCGGCCGCGGCGTCCCCGACACCGACAAGGAAAAGCTTTTCCTGCCCTACTTCTCGACCAAAGGGCGCGGAACGGGACTCGGACTCGCGATCGTCCATCGCATCGTGAACGATCACGATGGCCGCATCTCCGTCCACGACAACTATCCGAAAGGGACCAGATTTGAGATCGAACTTCCGGCGTAATCGCTGATGGCCAAGATCCTCATCGTCGACGACGAACAATCAATTCGCAACACGCTCGCGAAGATCCTCGAGGATGAGGGTCACCGCACGGTGCGATGCGATTCGGGAGAGGAAGCGCTGGCGCAGTTCGCGCGCGATGAGTTCGATCTCATCGTGCTCGATCTGTGGTTGCCGGGCGTCGACGGCATGACGGTGCTGGAGCGATTGCGCTCGGCCGGCGCGCCGCCGGTGATCGTGATCTCCGGCCACGGCAACATCGACACCGCCGTGCGCGCCACGCGCCTCGGCGCCTACGATTTTCTGGAGAAGCCGCTCTCGCTCCAGCGGGTGGTGCTCACCATCAATCACGCCCTGTCCGACCGCAAGCTGCGCGATCAGGTCAAGGACCTGCGCCAGCAGGTGTCGGAGGAGCTGCTGATCGGGGAGAGCGAGCCGATGAAAGCGCTCGAGCAGCACATCCGCAGCGCTGCTCCCTCCAACAGCCGTGTGCTGATCACCGGCGAGAACGGCAGCGGAAAGGAAATCATCGCGCGCACGCTGCATCGCCTGTCGCATCGCGCCGATCAGGCCTTTGTCGACGTCAACTGCGCCGCCATCCCGGAGGAGCTCATCGAATCGGAGCTTTTCGGGCATCGCAAAGGGGCGTTCACGGGCGCGATCGACGAGCGCAAAGGAAAATTCGAGCTGGCCGACGGCGGCACGCTCTTCCTCGATGAAGTCGCCGACATGAGCCTGCGCACGCAGGCGAAGGTGTTGCGCGTTCTGCAGGAGCAAACCTTTCAAAAGGTCGGTGGCCAGCAGCCCATCACCGTCGATGTCCGTGTGATCGCCGCGACCAACAAAGACCTGGAAGCGGAAATCGCGCGCGGCACGTTTCGCGATGACCTCTACTATCGGCTCAACGTCATTCCGATCGCCGTCCCGCCGCTGCGCGCGCGCGGAAACGACGTGGTGCTGCTGGCCGAACACTTTCTGCGGCGTTTTGCCGCCGAGACTGGAACGCCGCGCAAGCGGCTGTCCAGTGGCGCAGCGACCAAACTCAAGGGCTACCACTGGCCGGGAAATGTGCGTGAGCTGCGCAACGTGATCGAGCGGCTGGCCATCCTCTTGCGCGGCGATACCATCGAGGCCGAGGACATCCAGCTTGGAGCGCGTGGGGCGGCGCCTGCAGAAATCGCCGACGGTCTGACCCTGAAGGAAGCGCGCGACGCGTTCGAAAAGCGGTACATCCTCTCCACGCTGCGCGAGTTTGCCGGCAACGTCAGCCGCACCGCCGACGCCCTGGGCGTCGAGCGCTCGAACCTGTATCGCAAGCTCCACGCGTACGGAATTACGGTGGAGCGGCCGTGAAAAAAGAGGGCAGAGGGATGAGGGATGAGGGATGAAAGCCGGGAGCACATCCCTCATCCCTCCGCCCTCATCCCTTTCGGAATAGCGGCCGTAGGGGAGTCGTTACTTGACACACGCGAGCAGCGAACTTACCCTATGCGCTCGCTCACACGCGGGCATAACTCAGTTGGTAGAGTGCGACCTTGCCAAGGTCGATGTCGCCGGTTCGAGTCCGGTTGCCCGCTCCAAAGACACCACTCCAGGCCGCCATCCGGCGGCTTTTTTCATTTCAAGTAGCGGTCGAACCAGTCGATCATCCGCTTGATGGCGTCGATCTGGTTCTCGCGCTTCGCGAAGCCGTGGCCTTCCGCCGCGTAGTAATGGACGTCGACCGTTTTTCCGGCGTTCTTGTAGATCGAGACAACCTGCTCAGCCTCTTCCTTCGGAACGCGGATGTCGTTCTCGCCCTGCAGCACGAGCAGAGGCGCTTTGGCGTTCGACAAGTACCTGATCGGCGACGCCGCTTCGTAAATCGCGCGATCTTTGACCGGATCGCCCAGCAGCGACTTTTCATATTCCTGCAGCCGCGGGTCTTCATGCTGCAGCATGGTGTACCAGTCGACGATGCCGTACTGCTCGACGGCCGCCGACCAGATGTCCGCTGTCTTGCCGATGGCCATCAGCGTCATGAATCCGCCGTACGAGCCGCCGGTGATGCCGATTTTCTTCGGGTCGACGTAGCCCGTGGCGACCAGAAACTTTGCGGCGTAAACCTCATCCTGCAGATCGCCGCCGCCGAGGTCCTGGAAATTCATTTTCTGAAAGGCGAGGCCGTAGCCGGTCGATCCGCGCACGTTCGGCGCGATCACGCTGTAGCCGCGCGAGACCAGCGCGATGACGTTGCGATTGAAGGTGTCGAAGGTCTGACCCGTCGGTCCGCCGTGCGGCAGCACGATGCCGGGATTCTTTCCGTTGCGCTCGAGATTGAAGGGAAGCCAGAGGATGGCGCTGATCACGGTCCCGTCGAAGCTCTTGTAGTGCACGATCTGCGACGGCGGCAGCGGCGTGGCGGCCAGACTCGCGACAGTCGAATGGGTGAGCTGCGTGGCGCGGTCGGCGGCCACGTCGTAAATCCAGATGTCGTTTGTCTGCGTTCCGCTCTGATGCCGCAGCAGCAGCCGATCGCCGCGAGGGCTGAATGCGCTCGGCCGTCCAACCACGGTCGTGACGCCCGGCGGCATGGCCAGCTTCCTCGGCACTCCGCCGGCGATGCTCGCGATGTAGGTGTCATCGCGCCCGTCTTCGTTCACGGAGTAGGTGAGCCACTTTCCGTCGGGCGAAAAATCGCCGGCATCGGCTTCCCATTTGAGATCCGTGACCCAACGCAGCTTTCTCGACGCGATATCGAGCAGCGCCACGTTGTCGTAGCCACCCTTCTCGTTGGAAGTGACCAGCAGAATCCGGTCGTCCGGCGAAAGCGAGCTGGCGGTGATGCGGACCTTGCTGTTCGGCGTCAGGTTCGTCATCTGACCGGTCGCGACATCGATGGTGTAGATCTCGCCGATGGTACTGCCGGCATTCAGTCGGCCCGCCACGATCCACCTGCCATCGTGACTCCAGGCGACCGGAAACCAGGACCGATCGGCGGCTTTCTCATTGGTCAGATTGCGAACAGCTCGGGTTGCGATGTCGATGACTGCGATATCGGTCGCGGGAGCTTTGACAGCCTTCAAGCTGATGACGACGGTTTTCGAGTCGGGCGAAAACAGCGGCTCGGCTTCGGATAGGTCGGAGGTGCTGGTGAGATTCATCGCCAGGCCGCCGTTGGCAGCGATCAGGTAAATGTCCCAGGCCTCGTTGCCGCCGCGATCCTGCTGCCAGGCGATCCACTTTCCGTCGGACGACCACACTTCGGAAAACTGGCGATCGTCGGATACGGCCAGCTGCAGCGGCCAGCCGCCACTCGATGCGACTTTCCACAGATTCATCCGCCCGGTCAGATTCGTGGTGAAGACGATTTCGCGTCCGTCGGGCGACCATGCCGGATTGGTGATGTTGCGGCTGAAGAAAAGATCGTCGACCGGAACGGGCCTGGCCTCAGCGTTTCGCGCGGAGGTGATGCTGGCGGGATCGGTGATCGTTCGCTCTTCCGGCGAGCGGGCAAACACAAACACCAGCGAGGATGCAGCAACGAGAATCGTGATGGTTCGCATGAGGGCGAATCATATCGTCCATCTCCACGGGTACCGCGCGTCGCTGACCGGCCGGAAGGCGTCGGGAAAGTGACGCAGCACGAAGCGCAGGCCCGTCCAGTAAAGCGACACGACGTCGTATCGCACCTCGCCGTCATGTCGATGCCTGGCAAGGTATTCATCCGCGAGACGCACGAGCTGGAGTTGTTTGTCGCGATCGACCGCTTGGTATCCCTCCCCGGCGGTCAGGCTCTGTCGCGTTTTGACTTCGACGAATACCAGCAACTTGCCGCGTCGCACGATGAGGTCGATCTCGCCGCTTCGCATGCGCTGATTGCGGCCGACGATCGAGAATCCGCGCAGCCGGTAAAACCAGGCCGCGCGACGCTCGCCGCGCGCGCCGAGCTTGGCGATCGGGACGGTCTGTCGAAACTTCATCGGCGATGAAAGTGGCGTTCGATGTCGGGATGCTTGATGTCGACGATGATCGGCCGGCCGTGCGGGCATGCGAAGGGATTGCTCGATTCGAGAAGATCGGCCGTCAGCTGCGCCATCTCATCTCCGCCGAGTGGACGGTGGACTTTGATGGCCGCCTGACAGGCCAGCGAGGCGCAGACTTTTTCGCGCACCCGCGTCACGTGCGGCGATCGCTCTTCCAGCGAGGCGTCGATCAATTTGCGCAGAAACGATTGGAGGTCGTTGCGCACCAGCTCCGGCGGAACGGAAGAAATTGCGAACACGTTTCCGGAGAAACGCTCGATCTCGAATCCGACCGCGCGCAGCTCTTCGCTGTGCGACTCGAGCACGGCACTTTCGGCGGCGCCGCTCTCGAAGAGCACCGGCGACAGAAGCTGTTGCGACATCGGCTGGTGTCGCTCGATCCGCTCGATGTAGCGATCGTAGAGAACGCGCTCGTGTGCCGCGTGCTGATCGATCAGCCGAAGGCCGTTGGGCGTATCGATGAGGACATAGCTCATTCGATATTGTCCAATGACGCGTCCCGCCAGATCGCCCAGCGCCGGCGCCTCTTCGATCACGGTTGCAGGCGCGCTCCTGACCGGCGGCTGCACGATGGGCTGGCCTTGAAAGAGCGGCGTGAATTGCGGTGCGGGGCGATCGTAGATCTGCGACGGGAAAAGTGCTGAGTCCTGAGTGCTGAGTCCTGAGTCCGCGACGATGGGTTGCAGCAACTCCTTGCCCTCTTCCGCTCCGCCTAACGCGCGCCGGATGCCGTGCTCGACGACCACATGGATCGATCCGGAGTCGCGGAAGCGCACCTCGGTCTTGGCGGGATGGACGTTGACGTCGACCGCAGTCGGCTCGACTTCGAGAAAAAGCACGATGGCCGGATGCCCGTCGAAATCGAAGGCCTCGGCCGCGCGGTTGGCGGCGTGGGTGAGCACGCGATCGCGGACCAGGCGTCCGTTGACGAAGAAGAATTGATTCCGGCGGCTGCCGAAGCGAAGTCCCCGCGTCACGTAGCCGAGCGCGTGCGCCCCTTCCAGGGCCGCATCGATTTCCGACAGGTAGGCCTCGGAATCGGTGCCCAGGACTTGAATGATGCGGGTCAAGGTATCGGGGGCGGGCGGCAGATCGAGAACCAGCCGACCATTGTGCACCAGCCGGAATGCCAGCGATGGCAGCGGCAGTGCGTAGGACGAGACGACGGTGACAATCGATCGGAACTCCGACTCCGCGCTTCGCAAAAATTTTCTCCGCGCCGGAACATTCTCGAACAGCTCGCGGACCACCACCGTCGTGCCGCGGTCGTGCGCGGCCGGCCGGACGCTGCCCTGGCCGGTGAGCGGATCGCGTTCGATCTCCACGGCGCACTGCGTGGCGCCGTCGAAGGTCGTGAGAGAGAAGCGCGACACGCTCGCGATCGAGGGTAGCGCTTCGCCCCGAAAGCCGAGCGTGCGCACGCGCGTCAGATCGTCGAAGGCGCGGATCTTCGAAGTGGCATGGCGCTCGAGCGCCAGCAGCGCATCGTCGCGCGACATCCCCGAGCCGTCGTCACGGACTTCGATCCGCTTTTTGCCGCCGTTTTCGAGAAGGACCTCGATCGAACGTGCGCCCGCGTCGATGGCATTCTCGATCAGCTCCTTGACCACCGATGCCGGACGCTCGACCACTTCTCCGGCTGCAATCTGATTCACGAGCTCGGAAGAGAGAATCTGGATGCGGGGCACTTGTGAATTATAAGTTGTCAGGTTGTCTGGTGATCGGGTTGTCGACAACCCCACGACCTGACCACCCGACAACCCTCAGACTTCAAGCACAACTTTTCCGAAGCTCTCGCGGTTCTCCAGCGCGCGATGTGCCTCTGCGATCTCTCCAAGCGGTAGAACCCGGTCGACGACCGGACGCAATCTGCCCGCCTCGACATGCTTCATGATCTCGTGAAGCTCGGCGAGGCTACCCATGGTGGAGCCGAGAATCGACAGCAACTTGAAAAAAATCAGGCGAATGTTGATGGTCGCGTCACCGCCGCTGGTGGCGCCGCAGGTGACCAGCCGCCCGCCCTTGGCAAGGCACCGGAGTGATTGCGCAAAGGTTTCGCCGCCGATGTGCTCGAAGACGACATCGACGCCTCGCTTGTTCGTGAGCGCCCGAACGGCGGCCACGAAATCGGTCTCGCGATAGAGAATGGTTTCGTCGGCGCCGAGCTGTTTCGCGCGATTCGCTTTTTCAGCGCTGCCGACGGTCGTGTACACCGTCGCCCCAAACAGCTTGGCGATTTGAATTCCGGCGCTTCCGACTCCCGATCCGCCCGCCTGCACCAGCACGGTCTCGCCGGCGCGGAGTTGCGCACGCGCGACCAGCATGTGCCAGGCCGTCACCATGTCGAGTGGCAGCGCCGCCGCTTCCGCAAACGACAGCGACGGCGGTTTATGAATCAGATTGCGAATCGGAACTGCGATCTTTTCGGCGCATCCGCCGTTGCGGTTTTCGCCGAAGATGCCGGCGCTCGAACAGAGCGGATCGTTTCCGCTGAGGCAAGCGATGCAGACTCCGCAAGAGTACCCCGGCGCGACGATCACGGCGTCGCCGCGCTTCCAGCCGGTTCCTTCCCGCACTTCCTCGACCACGCCTGCCACCTCGGCTCCGGGAATGATCGGAAGATGAAACTTATGGCCCGGCACTCCGCGCCGGACCCATAGATCGAGATGATTGAGCGCGACGGCACGGACTCGGACGAGCGCCTCGTCCGGTTGGGGGACGGGATCGGGAACCTCGGCCCGCTCCAGCCTCTCGACGCCGCCGTGCTCTCGAATTACGATTGCTTTCATGGCACGCGATTCTACAAATCAACAGGGCATGGCGGTTGCTCCCGGCATCAGCATGGCGCGACGTATCACTGCCGTTGTCGGAATGATGGCCCTGATCGGCCTGCTGATCGTGCTCGTCTGGCGGGTCTATCTTCACCACGAGCATGGAGCGTCCACCGAGGAGCCGACTGTTGTTAGCAGCGTCTACCGTGCCGCCTGAACTTTTGAAAAAACACCACAAATGGCATGGCACCTGCTCTATCCGGGAGCATGACAACCAGGACGGCCCTTCTTGGCGCTGCAACTGTTGCGACGCTCTGTCTCTTTTCACTACCCGCAATTGCCGATTCGACCGCCGTAGTCGACCTGACGCCGCAACTGAAGAGCGAAGTCGAGGTGGATGGACTGTCGGCGGTTGAGGTTGGCGGAATCGTCATTCTGCGTGGACGAACATCGGACGCCGCCGTCGCTCAGCGCGCCGGTGTGCTCGTCCAGAGCCTCGGCTACACGCGCATCGCGAATCTGATTCGAATCGTGCCGCCGCCGGACGACGCCGCCATCGCGCGCCAGGCCGAGCGCAGGCTGGCCATGCATCGCTCGTTGGACGGCTGCCGTCTGCGCGTCGATTCAAACCACGGCGTCCTCACCGTGGCCGGGAAAGTGAATCAGGAGTTGCAGAAGGACATCGCGATCGATCTCTTGCGGCAGATCGAAGGCGTCAGGAGTGTCCGAGCCGATCTGTCAACGGATCGTCCGAATTGATAAGCGGACCTTACTGCCCTTCAGGCCTTCATCGGCCTTGACCGTCCGCGCGTAGATCACGCTGAAGAGAACGTCGAAATCGCGAACGGTCATGCTGGCTTCAGTGCCGAGGCCGGCGTCGACGGCATTGCCGTGGCTGCCGGCGATCGAGACGTGGCCCGCGCCGAGGTATGCGATTCCGTACATCGTGTTCCAGTGCATGACGAAGGTGCGGTAGTCGCGATTGCGAAAAATCGGAACGAAATACTCATTGGTCAGGTGGACCTCGTTCGTGCCTGCGGACGCATTCCGCGACGTGATTGCTTTCAGCGCATCGCGCCCGGCCATATCGATCATCTCGTACGCCGGAATGCTGTAGCGCTCGATCGGCAAGACAGGTGCCGCTCCGGCCGGCGTCGGCCCCGTGCCGCATACTCGCGGAAATACATTGGTGGTGCACCAGGTGCGCACCGTCGACTTGGTGAGGAAAGTGCCGAGGTGCGCGCGCGTGACGACGAACGATGTGGGCGTGAGGTCCCAGCGCCGAAGCGCTTCGGCCTCCAGCTTGGTGTACTTGTAGTCGCCGGTCGAAAGACGCGCCGCCTGCGTGATGGCAGCGGAGACGCTGAGTTTCTGCGGACCAAGCTCGCGAAACGCCGTGAGTACCGGAATGATGCGGCCTCGCGACTCGCCCACGATCGAGTTGAGACGCTCATCGAACTGCGTGCCGTACTGGTACCCGATCTTGGTATAGACGTTGTTCTTTCGATTGTCGACAGTCGTCACGTCGCCGAAGGTCAGGCGATCGTCCTGAACCAGCCAGAAATAGCGATGGTTGTAGTCGCGCGGAAATTCGGTGAGAAGAAGTCCGCCCCGGACGCGCTGAAATTCCTGCGTCGATGTCGATCCGATGTTCGGGAAGCCGATGGTGTCGAAGACCGCGATTTTGTAGGTGTAGTCACGCGCGTAGTACTTGTAACGGAGGAACGTGCTGATATCGCCGTTGACGAATTTGTAGTCGATCTGGCTCTCGAACAGAACGTTCTTGATCAACTTTCGAATGCGAACGCTGGCCTGCCCTTCCGGAAGATAGAGGTTGAGGTAGGGGAGCGCTTCGCGCCGCTCGTACGCGCCGGCCGCTGTTCGCGACAGAACCGGAGGCTCGGGCTGGGCCGTCGGCGGAGGTGGCGGCTGTTCCGGCGCGGGCTGCGGGATGGGCGCAGGTGCGGGGGGCGGCGTGGTGGGTTGAGGCTCGGGTTTCGGAGCTGGCTGCGGGGCGGGCGGGGGTTGTGGAACTGGAGTTGGAGGCTGCTGTGCGAGAAGAGTTGATGCGGCAAGAATTACCACGAGCGGGGAAAATCGACGCAACATACGCATGTCAGTCTGATACTCCTCGACTCAACCTATGGTAAGCTCAGAGGGTTGAAGCGTTTACCATAAATCGCGCGCCTCGTTTGGCACACCATTTGTAAGCGCGCGGGCATTATACGATGCGGACGGAAACCGTGCAGAGAGATTTAGGAGGTGTGAATTGTTGCGTCTGGGTCATCGGCTAATGTTCCTTCTTTGCATCCTGCTCGTTCCCCCGCTGTTCGCTCAGTACGGGACGGGCACAACAATGACGCGCGAGGACCAGATCGGAATTGCTGCTCCGACCTGGACAGGGGAAACCGGTCTGTTTAGTACGGTGACCGCTAACACGCTGCATCGCGGCGACTTCTCCTTCGGTATCTACGCGCAGAATTTTCGCGTGATCGCGGGTCCGGCGCGAGGTCTCACGCCGCCCTCGGCGCGTCCCTACAAAGATTACGGATACGACCGCGACGTCTTCAGCGCGTCGGCCGCGTTTGGCCTCACCGATCGCTGGGAGGTCAGCGGTGAGATGCCGTTCGAGAGGCTCCGCGGACAGGGTGGCGATCGCGCCGGCTTCATCAACGGCTGGTTCTATCAGGGACGCTTCTCCGACAGCGGCATCGGCGATCTCCATCTCGCCACCAAGTTCGGTCTTGGCGCGGCGGGCTCCGGCGGATCGGGCGCGGCACTTTCCGTTTTCTCCGATCTACCGACTGGGAAAAAGAACAGCGGCATCAGCAGCGGCAATGGAAAATATGGCGTCGGATTCCACTGGACCGGCGGAATCGCAAACCTTGCCGCGTCGTACGCCATCGTAGGAAAAAGAAACGCCAGCCGCTCGAACTTCCCGCCCGGTGCTGTGTCGGATATCAATCTGCCCAACGAGATTCGTCTCGACGGTGGACTCAACATTCCGCAGGGCTGGTGGAGAACGACGAACTGGATCACAGAAGTCAACTCGGTGTTCTACACCGGCGGGGACTTCAAGCCGAAAGCACCGATCTTCCTGGTCACCGGACTGCGTCACTGGTTCGGCGGCAGCGGCTGGGCATTGAACGGCGGCGTTCGTTGGAACGTCGGAAAGTTCAGCTACGACAACGATCAATGCCGCTTCACGGAACTCTCGGACTGCGGCTTGAGCGGTCTGGTTGGGCTCTCGTTCGCACCGGTGCACATGGCGCGGCTCGCCCCACCCCCCCCCCCCCCCCCCCCCCCCTCCCCCCCCCCCCCCCCCCCTCACACCCCCTCATCCCCCCTCAGCCCCCCCCAGCCCCCCCCAGCCCCCCCCATCCCCCTCATACCCCCTCATACCCCCTCATACCCCCTCATACCCCCTCAGACCCC
>Ga0137388_10000217_pt1 | contig 30732 bp, 31 predicted proteins | sample 15con2h14AmetaG_FD_104644 | JGI IMG/M metagenome (GOLD analysis project Ga0137388, IMG submission 104644) | Vadose zone soil microbial communities from Angelo Coast Range Reserve, California, USA - 15con2h1.4A metaG | ecosystem: Environmental > Terrestrial > Soil > Vadose zone > Saprolite...
GCGGCGTCGGCGCGATCACCGAATCCGACGTGCTGCTCGCGCGCGCCTCCGGCGCCATCATTGTCGGGTTCCATGTGCGCCCCGATTCCAATGCGCGGGCCGCGGCGGATCGCGAGCGCGTGGAGATCCGCACCTACCGGATCATTTATGAGGCGGTGGAGGAGGTGAAGCTGGCCATGGAAGGCCTGCTCGCCCCTGAAAAGAAGGAAGTCGTGCTCGGCGAGGCGGAAGTGCGCCAGATTTTCAAGATTGCGAAGATCGGCACGATCGCCGGCTGCTTCGTGCGGAGCGGCGTGATTCCGCGGACGGGACGGGTGCGGATCATCCGCAACGGTGTCGAGGTCTACGACGGGACGTTGGCGTCGTTGAAACGGTTCAAGGATGACGTCCGCGAGGTCCGCGAGGGCTTCGAGTGCGGCATCGGCATCGAGAATTTCAACGACGTCAAGGTGAGCGACTTGATCGAGTCATACCGCATCGAGGAGGTCGCGCGCTCCCTCAGCGCCGCTGAGTCGTGATCGTGGGTGTGATGGTGTGGGAGCTGCATCTTCCGGCGTGCCAGTCGCTGAAGGACAAACGCACGATCGTGAAGAGCCTGAAGGATCGGATGCACAACCGTTTCAACGTGTCCGTTGCCGAGACGGGGCATCACGATCTGTGGCAGCGTGCCGAGCTGACGGCTGCCGTGGTGAGCACCGACCGGCGTCACGCCGAGAGCGTGCTGCGCGAAGCGGACCAGCTGGTGGCCGGCGCGGACGGCGCGCGCATCGTGGACACGAGCACGAGTTATCTCTGAGATGAAGCGTCGCAGTCATCGTCCCGAACGCGTGAGCGAAATGATCCGCTACGCCGTGGGCGTGTTCCTTACGGGCGACGTGCGCGATCCCAGAATCGGGTTCGTCACGGTCACCGGCGTCGAGGTCTCGCCCGATCTGTCGCACGCCAACGTGCGCGTGAGCGTCATGGGCTCCGATGAGGAGAAGGCGACGTCGCTCGAGGGATTGGCGAGCGCCGCGCGCTTTCTGCGGGCGCAGCTCTCGAAGGAACTGAACCTGCGGACGAGTCCCGAGCTGCATTTCCATCTCGACCGCGGGCTCGAGCACGCGCAGCACATCGACCGCGTGTTGAAGAAACTGAAGGAGACGGACGACTGACCAACGGGGGGCTGGTCCTGGTCGCCAAGCCGGCCGGCCCCACGTCGCATGATGTCGTGGACATCGTCCGCCGCGCGCTCGGCGAACAGCGCGTGGGACATCTGGGTACACTGGACCCGTTCGCCAAAGGGCTGCTGGTGCTGGTCGTCGGGCGGGCGACGCGGCTGGCGCCGTTCGCCGCGGAGTGGCCGAAGACGTACGAAGGCGTGATCCGGCTCGGCGTCTCGACCGACACCGACGATCTGACCGGCGCCGTCGTGGCCACCGCGCCCTGGACGGACATCACACCCGCGCAGCTCGCGGACGTGATCGGGAGTTTCCGCGGCGCGTATGAGCAGCGGCCGCCGGCGTACTCGGCGGTGAAGATCGAGGGTGAGCGGGCGTACCGGCGCGCGCGGCGCGGTGAAGCGGTAGAGCTCACGCCGCGGCCGGTCGACATTCGAGAGTTAGAGATTCTCGAAGCCGCGGTGCCTGATCTGCAGTTTCGGGCGACCGTGAGCGCGGGCACCTACGTGCGGTCGCTGGCGCGCGACATCGGGGCGAAGCTGGGCTGCGGCGCCCATCTCACCGCGCTGCGGCGCACCGCGGTCGGGCCGCTGCTCCTCGCGGACGCGGTGGCACCGGAGACGGTCACCACAGCGGCGTTGCAGGATGCGGCGATCCTGGTCGCACATCTGCGGCGCCGTCAGGTAGATAAGAAGGAACGGGACGCGGTGGTGCACGGACGCCCGATTCAGCGCGCCCCGATAGGCGATAGCCGAGACCCGATAGCGCTGTTTGAAGGCCCCGAGCTCCTAGCCGTGGCGGAGCAGGTCGGCGACCTTCTGAAGCCCCGCGTGGTGGTGGCGGAAGGTTGATGTCGCGACCGGCGGTCGTCACAATGGGTACCTTCGATGGCGTGCATCGCGGCCATCAGGCGGTGCTCGCGGAGGTGACGCGGCGGGCGCGAGCCGGAAAACTCGCGAGCGTACTGGTCACGTTCGAGCCGCATCCGCTTGCGGTGGTGAATCCGGCGGCGGCACCGAAGCTGCTGACGCTGCCTGCCGAAAAAGCAGCGCTGGTGCAGGCGCAGGGCATCGAGCGGTTCGTGCTGATGCCGTTCACGCCGGCCGTGGCGCAGCTCGATGCCGAAGCGTTTGTTGGACGGCTGTGCGACGAGTACGGCATGCAGGAGCTCGTGATGGGGTACGATCACGGGTTCGGCCGCGGGCGAGCCGGCGACGTCGAGCTGGTAGAGCGGTTGGCGCGGCAGCGCGATTTTCGGATGGCGGTCGTAGACGCAGTCCGCGACAACGGGCAGCCGATTTCGTCGACGTTGATTCGTTCGGGCGTCGCTCACGGGGATTTGGATTCCGCGGCGCGCTGGTTGGGGCGGCCGTATGCGATACGTGGGAAAGTTGTTCGCGGTGCGGGACGGGGGCGGACGATCGGGATTCCGACGATCAATCTCGAACCGCCCGACGCGAGGAAGCTGCTCCCACCCGATGGAGTGTATGCGGTGTCGGTGACGGTCGGGAAACGGGAAACGGGAAACGCGAAACGGTACGGCGGCATGATGAATCAGGGCCCCCGGCCGACATTTGGTGATCAGGCGCGCACGCTCGAAGTCCATCTGTTCGATTTCGACGGCGAGCTGTACGGAGAAACGGTAGACGTGGAATGGGTCCATCGCCTGCGCGACGTGCAGGCGTTCCCGTCCCGCGATGCCCTGGTGGCGCAGCTCGAGCGCGACCGCCAGGCGGCGCGGGCGACCCTCAACCGGTAGAGCGAGGCGATGGGAAAGATTCGTCAGCGGCTATATGTGATCGGGATCCTGATCGTGGTGAGCATCATTTCCCTGTTGCCGCGCAACGTCAAAATGCGCGTCCGCGATCCCGACACCGGGGTGATGAAAGACACGACCGTGCGGCGGGTGCCGATCAACCTGGGGCTCGACCTCCAGGGCGGCATTCACCTCGCACTCGAAGTGGACCAGTCCAAGGGACCGGTGCCCGACTGCGCCGACGCCATCCAGCGCGCCGAGCGCGTCGTGCGCACGCGCATCGACGAGTTTGGCACGACGGAGCCGGTCGTACAGATCCAGGGCCGCTGCCGCCTGATCGTGGAGCTCGCGGGCGAGAAGGACCCCGCCCGGGCGAAGGGTGTGATTCAGCGAACGGCGTTCCTCGAATTCCGCATCACCGACATGAAGGGTCTGTTCAAGGATGCGCTGCCGCAGATCGACGCGGCGTTGCGCAAGGCGGGCGTCAAGTCGACCGGCGCCGCGGCGCCTTCGGCCGTCGCGCAGCTGTTCGGCGGGGACACGACCAAGGCGGCGCGCGATTCGGCGGCCGAGGCGAACCTGCCCGGCGTGTTGTCGGCGCTGCTGTTTCAGGGCCAGCTCCCCGGCGAATTCCTCGTCGAAGAACAGAAATGGCCGCTGGTGGACAGTCTCATCAACCGGCCCGACGTGCGCTCGGTGGTCCCGCGTGGCCTCGAGCTGAAGTGGGGCGCGCAGTCCGAGTCGCGCGGCGCGCGCGCCTATCGGGCGGTCTACGCGGTGGAGTCGCGCCCGATCATTACGGGCGAAGAATTGGTCAAAGCGGCCGCGCGCCGCGATCCCGTCACCAATCAGTCGGTCGTCACGTTCCAACTCAGCCATCGCGGCGCCCGAAAGTTCTCGGATGAAACGGCGCGGCACATCGGCGACTACATGGCGATCATCCTCGACGGACGGGTGCAGGGACAACCGCCGGTGATCCGCAGCCAGATCGGCGCCAACGGCCAAATCGAGCTCGGCGCCAAGCCGCTGCAGGAAGCGAGCGACCTGGCGCTGGTGCTGCGCGCCGGCGCGCTGCCCGCGCCGCTGACCATCATCGAGGAGCGCGCCATCGGCGCGTCCCTCGGCGCCGATTCCATCCACGACGGTATTCGCGCCGGCGTGGTCGGCGTGGCGCTCGTGATTCTGATTATGATCGGCTACTACCGGATGGCGGGCGCCCTGGCGGTCGCAGCGCTCACCCTCTACTGCCTGTTCACCCTGGCCGGGCTGGCGCTCTTCGGGTTCACCTTGACGCTGCCGGGTCTCGCCGGCTTCGTGCTGTCGATCGGCATCGCGGTGGACGCGAACGTGCTGATCTTCGAGCGAATACGGGAGGAGCTGGTCCACGGCAAGTCGCTGCGGCTGGCCGTGGATGACGGCTTTCTGCACGCCATGAACGCGATCGTCGACTCGAACGTCAGCACCGCGCTCACGGCGCTGATTCTCTACGCGGTCGGCACCGGCCCGGTGCAGGGCTTCGCCATCACGCTGATCATCGGTATCGCCGCCTCGATGATCTCGGCGATCTTCGTCGTGAAGACGCTGTTCCTCATTTGGCTGAACCGGCGGCCCGACATGGTCACCCTGAGTATCTGATGATCAGACTCTTTGCCAACGCCAGCTACGACTTCATCAAATGGCGCCGCTGGGCGTTTTCGCTCACGGGCGCCATCATGCTCGTCGGGGCCGTCTTCCTCGCCATCCGCGGCCTTAACTACAGCATCGAGTTCACCGGCGGCACGCTGATCCAGGTCGAGTTGCAGAAGCGCGTGGCGACGGAGGACCTCCGGGCGGCGCTCGACCGGGTCGGCCTCAACGGCGCGGAGATTCAGACGTTCGGCTCGGATACGTCGTACGTGATTCGGGCGCGGCTGGCCCACGCCGCCGGCACGGCCGAGGCGCCCACCGCTCGGGCTGCCGCCGATAGCCAGGCGGTCGGCGCCGCGGTAGGGCGCGCGCTCGATCAGAGCGTGGGGGCGCGACAGTACACAGTCGTTCGTACCGAGTCGGTGGGACCGAAGGTGGGACGGGAGCTCCAGGGCAAGGCGCTGATGGCCATCCTGCTGAGCTTCGTCGTCACCCTGATCTATCTGGCCGTTCGGTTCGAGTGGCGCTTTGGCCTCGCTGCGGTCGTCGCGACCGCGCACGACATCGTTGCGACCATCGCATTCATCAGCGTGATGCATCTGGAGGTCAGCCTCATCGTGGTGGGCGCAGTGCTCACCGTCGTCGGCTACTCGCTGAACGACACGATCATCATCTTCGACCGCGTACGCGAAAACCTGCGGAAGTACCGGCGCCAGAATCTGTACGAGATCCTCAACCTCTCGATCAACGAAACCTTGCCGCGCTCGGTGCTGACGCACGGCACCACGATCGCGACGACGCTCTCGTTGCTCCTCCTCGGCGGTGAGGTGATCCGGCCGTTCGCCTGGGTCATGTCGTTCGGAATCTTCACGGGGACGTTCTCGTCGATCTATATCGCCGCGCCCGTGCTGCTCTGGATCGAGAAGCGCTGGCCCGGTGAGGATGCGCGCGGTGCGCGGGCGTTCGGCTCGCGCCCGGCCGCGACCCCGCCGGTGTCCGCACCGCCGGCGGGGCCGTCGTCTCCGTCTGCCCGCACGCCGCAGCCCGCACGCTAGTCGACACGCACTGCCACCTCGGCGATGCCGCGTTCGACACCGATCGCGACGCCGTGCTCGCCAACGCGAAGGCGGCGGGAGTCACCCACGTGGTGGTGATCGGTGAGTCATTGGCCGGCAGCGAGCGCGCAGCCGCACTTGCCCGAGACGGCGCCGGACGTTCGGCGACCGCAGGCGTGCATCCGCACGAAGCGAGCACGTGGTCTGATGATGCGCGCCAGCGCGTTCGCGCACTGCTCGCCGCGCCGGAACTCGTGGCCGTGGGTGAGACGGGGCTCGATTACCACTACATGCACTCGCCGCGCGACACGCAACGCCGCGCGTTCGAGGCGCACCTCCAGCTCGGGCAGGAGCTCGGCAAGCCGGTGATCGTGCACGCCCGCGAGGCCGACGACGACATGGTCGCCATTCTTCGCTCGCTCGGACCCGGCCAGCCAGTCGTGGTGCTCCACAGTTTTTCCTCCGGAGACGCCGTCTGGGAAGCCGGCATGGCTATCAATGCATATTTCTCGTTCAGTGGCATGATCACTTTCAAGAACTGGACACGCGCCGACCGACTGACCGACTGTCCGACAGACCGACTGTTAGTCGAGACGGACGCACCCTATCTCGCTCCGGTGCCCCATCGCGGCAAACGCAACGAACCGGGTTTCGTACGTGACGTGGCCGTGCGCGCGGCGGCGCTGCGGGGCGAGACCTTCGACGAGCTGACGCGGCGCACCACGGCGAACGCCCGTCGCTGTTTCGGTTCCCGGATCGATTCCTCGCTATGACTGCCACCGCCGCCACCAAAGTCCCTTCCGACATCGCCATCGCCCAGGCCGCGAAACTCCGGCCGATTCGTGACGTCGCGGCCGAGCTCGGCTTGTCCGACAATGAGCTCGAGCTGTACGGGAAGTACAAGGCGAAGATCTCGCTGCACGCGCTGCGGCAGCGCACACCCAAGGGGCGGCTCGTCCTCGTCACCGGGATCAATCCCACGCCGGCCGGCGAAGGCAAATCCACCGTCACCGTCGGCGTCACCCAGGCGCTGCGGCGCCTCGGCAAGAACGCCATTCTGGCCATGCGCGAGCCGTCGCTCGGTCCCGTGTTCGGGGTGAAGGGCGGCGCGGCCGGCGGCGGGTATGCGCAGGTCGTGCCGATGGAAGACATCAACCTGCATTTCACGGGCGATTTCCACGCCATTGCGAGCGCGCACAACCTGCTCTCGGCGATGCTCGACGCGCATCTGCATCACGGCAACGCCCTCGGCATGGACACGCGCCGAGTGATCTGGCCGCGCACGATCGACATGAACGACCGCGCCCTGCGCAGCATCATCGTCGGGCTGGGCGGCGTGACCGGCGGTCCGATGCGCGAAGAGCGCTTCGTCATCATCCCCGGCTCGGAAATCATGGCGATTCTCGCCCTGGCGACGGGGATCGAGGACCTCGAAGCGCGGCTGTCACGCGTCATCGTGGGATTGCGAGGCGACAAGACGGCCGTGCGAGCCAGCGATCTCAAAGCGCAGGGCGCGATGACGCTGCTGCTCAAGGACGCGATCAACCCAAACCTCGTGCAGACGCTCGAGGGTGGGCCCGCGCTCGTACACTGCGGCCCGTTCGGCAACATCGCGCACGGCTGCAATTCGGTCGTGGCGACGCAGCTCGGGCTCGCGCTCTCGGATATCGTGTTGACGGAAGCAGGCTTCGGCGCCGACCTCGGCGCCGAAAAGTTTTTCGACATCAAGTGCCGGTTCGCGGCGCTCAAGCCGGAAGCGGCGATCATCGTCGCTACGGTTCGGGCGCTGAAGATGCATGGGGGGGTCAAGAAGGATCGGTTAGCCACGGCGGACCGCGCCGCGGTGCAGCGCGGCTGCGAGAACCTGCGCCGTCACATCCGCAACGTGAAGAAGTTCGGCGTCCCCGTCATGGTCGCGCTCAATCGCTTCATCACCGATGCCGATGAAGAAGTCGAAGCCGTCCGCGCGGTTGGCACGGCCGAGGGCGTCGACGTCGTGCGCTGCGACGTCTGGGAGAAGGGCGGGGAGGGCGGGATCGCGGTGGCGGAGTCGTTGCTCGGTTTGCTCAAGACGAGCAAGGCGTCATTCAAACCGCTGTACGATGAGCGCCGCCCGATCCGCGAGAAGATCGAGACGATTGCGCGGGAGATCTACGGCGCGTCGGGCGTCGGGTTCGCCCCGGCCGCCGACCGTGCGCTCGAGCTGTTGCCGAAGCTCGGGTTGGGCGAGACGCCCGTGTGCATGGCCAAGACGCAGTACTCATTCTCCGATGACGCCACGCAGCTGGGTGCCCCGACGGGATTCACGCTGCACGTGCGCGACATCCTCCCCTCCGCCGGTGCCGGGTTCGTCGTGGCGCTGGCGGGGGACATCATGACGATGCCGGGCCTTGGCAAAAGCCCGGCGGCCGAGCGGATTCGGCTTCTTCCTGACGGCACGATCGAGGGACTGTTCTGATGCGTATCATCGCCAGCGACGCCGCCCCCAAGGCCATTGGCCCCTACAGTCAGGCGATTGCGACCGACCGCCTCGTGTTCACGGCGGGACAGGTCGCGCTCGATCCCAAAAGCGGGGAGCTCATCGGCCGGACGACGGCGGAGCAGACGGAGCAGGTGTTCGCGAATCTCAAGGCAGTGCTGTCCGCGGCTGGAACGTCGCTCGCGCATGTCGTGAAGACGACCGTGTACCTGGCGGACATGGCCGATTTCGCGCAGATGAATGAGGTGTACGCGAAGCATTTCGGCGCGCACAAGCCCGCGCGCTCGACGGTTCAGGCGGCGGGACTACCCAAGGGCGCGCGCGTCGAGATCGACGTGATCGCGCTCACACAGTAGCGCGCGGCACTCGGGGGAGCGGATTGGGTCTGGTGGCCTGACCAGTCTTCAAAACTGTTTGGGGCTCTAACGGGCCTCGGTAGGTTCGATTCCTACACGCTCCCGCCACCGCGCCTGAGTTGACTTTTTCCCTCGCCATGCACAATGGTAGAATATGACCGGCACGCAGTGGGCTCGTATCCGTCCTGCGGAAGCCAGCCGCCTGCGGCGCGGCGCGTGGTATCGCGTCGTGAAGCTCACGCCGCAGGAGGCCGTGCTCGACGTCAACGGAACCTTGACCGCCTTCCCACGGCCGTCGCTCGAAATCCTCCCCACACGGCCCACGCGGTGGACCGTTGTGCCACGCCCTCCCCGCTCCGCCCGCTTGCCGGTTACCTGGGGCGCGCGCTATGGCGTCTGTCCCAACTGCCGCGAGCGCGCCCGCCTCGAGGAGCGCGCGACCGCCATGCGCTGTCCCAAGTGCAATGGGCATTTCGACATCGGCTGGGACAATTCCTGATGTCATTGCGCTTGCGCTGATCACTATATTGTCCCCGCGCCCATTCTCGTCTCCCTTCACCAGGAGCCGTGATGGCGATCTTATTTGCCCGCCTGCAGGCTGACGTCCCCCTCAAGATGCGCCGCGGTGCATGGTACCGCGTGATCCAACTCACGGATCTCCAGGCAGTTATCGAAGTCAATCACCGCAAGGTCGGTGTGCTCCGCGCCTGGCTCGAGATTCAGCCGCGGCCGCCGCAACGCTGGAGCGTCGTGCACGGATCCGCAGAGAATCGAAAAGCGCCGCCGCATCTTCGGGGAACCTACGGCGTGTGTCCGAACTGTCGCGCGCGGGCGCCGCTGCCGAAGAAAACGACCGTTCGCACACTGGAGTGCGCTCGCTGCCGGCAGGAATTTGAGATCAATTGGGAGGAAGGGAACGGCGTCAAACATGCCGGGTGACAGCGGTCACTTCCCAGTCGGTCGGTGCAGGTTACTCTTCTCGTCCCTCGACGCCCGAGCGTGAATGATGGTGTGGGCTCGTCTTCAAGCCGATGTGAACTGCAGCTTGCGCCGCGGCGCCTGGTACCGGCTCATCAAAGCGCAGGGCCTCGCCGCCGTAGTCGATGTGAAAGGGACACCCGTCGCGGTCGTCCGTGCGTTCTTGCAGATGTCGAATTCACCGCCTCGTAAATGGACCGTCGTGCCGCGCCCCCGGAACGTCCCGCGTTCGATGGACATCGGGGAGCACTATGCGGTGTGCCCCTCCTGCCGCGATCGCGTCCCGCTGCGCGGCCGGCCCAGCCGCATGATGTGCGGCCGGTGCAGCGTCGAATTCGCGGTCGACTGGGAAGAGCGCTATCTAATCCAGTAACTCCGCCGTCCAGCTCGGCAGGTCCTTGCGCGGCAGACGAGATTGTATCTTGTCTGCCGCGTGCTTCATGCCTACGTCATCCTCAATCCCGCTGCGGGACGCGGCACCGCACGGCGCGCCGAGGCCGTGGTCGCGCGCGCGTTCCGGGCGCAGGGATGGGCGGTGGATGTCGTCCGCACCGAAGGGCCCGGTCACGGTCAGGAGTTGGCGTCGGCGGCCGTGCGCCAGGGCGCGAAGCACGTGGTCGCGGTGGGCGGGGATGGCACCGTCCATGAAGTGGCGAACGGGCTGCTGCGCGCCGACACCGATGCCGCCCTCGGCGTCGTACCGATCGGTTCTGGCAACGACTTCGCGAAACTCGTCGGGCAGTACGGCCACGATCCGGCCCGCGCGGTGGCGCGGCTGGTCACCGCCCGGTCTCAGCGGTTCGACGCGGGGCGGGTCCTCGACGAGTGGTTCGTGAACAGCGTCGGATTCGGGTTCGGCCCCGCGGTGGTGAAGACACGAAACACAATGCACCACCTGCGCGGCTTCCTCTCGTATCTCGTGCCGATCGTGAAGACATTTTTCAACTTCGTGCCGCCGGTCTTCGAGGTTGCCGCGCCCGGATTTCGGGAGCGGGGGTACATGATGATGGTCGAGGTCTGCAACGGCACGACGGCGGGGGGCAGCTATCGGTTCGCCCCCGACGCCGATCCGGCGGACGGCAAACTGGATGTCTGTTTGATCCGGCGCGTGTCGCTGCCGCGGTTTCTCCTCGCAATTCCGCGCGTGATGCGCGGCACCCATGTCACGATGCGCGAGGTGGCCCTCATCAAGACCGCGAAGCTCGTGATTTGCTCGCCGGAGGAGCCGCTGATGCTGCATACCGACGGAGAGCTGCGCGAGCCGGGAGTTCACGAATGCACGGTGGAGCTGGAGCGGGGCAGATTGAACGTATTGGTCGCGGGCTGATGCGAGCTCGATGGGCGCTGTTGGCCGTCGCGGCCGTCTTGGCTGTCCGACCGTCGGGGTTGGCTGCCCAGGACACCGTCCACATCGTCGTCGTCCCCGACACCCTGCACCAAGGCGTGCGGCCCATGGGTGCCTTTCTGCGCTCCTTCCTTCTTCCTGGCTGGGGCCAGGCGGCGACCGACCGGCCGATGACCGGGGCGGTGTTCGTGGCGTGGGAAGGCGTGACCGCGATGATGACTCTCAAGGCGCAGCAGGAAGCGAACTACTTCAAGGCGATTCATTCCGCGAACCTCCGCCTCAAGCGGCAGGAAGTGCAGGACTGGCTCGTGCTGTGGGTTTTCAATCATCTCTTTTCGGGCGCCGAGGCGTACGTCTCCGCGCACCTGCACGACTTTCCACCCGATCTCAAGATCCGCACGTTTCCGGGCGGCATCGGCGTCAGCATTCCGATCCATGAATAAGGCGCCGCTCGGTGTGTTCGATTCGGGAATCGGGGGACTGACCGTCGCGCGCGCCTTGTTCGAGCGCCTGCCGCAGGAGTCGGTCATCTATTTCGGCGACACCGCCCGCGTGCCCTACGGACCGAAATCTCCCGATACGGTGCGGCGCTACAGCGGCGAGATCCTCGCCTACCTGTTGCAGCGCGGCGTCAAAGCGGTGGTCGTCGCATGCAACACGAGCACTGCGCACGCGCTCGGCTTTCTGCAGCAGCGCTCGCCGGTGCCGGTGGTCGGCGTGATCGAGCCGGGGGCGCGCGCGGCCGTGGCGGCGACCCGAACCGGGACGATCGGTGTCATCGGTACGGCGGGCACGATTGCGAGCGGCGCCTACGAGCGCGCGATCAAGGCGCTGCGCGCCGACGCGCGCGTCCACAGTCAGCCCTGTCCGCTCTTCGTGCCGCTGGTCGAGGAGGGGTGGTTCGAGCACCCCGCCGCCGAGCTCATCGCGCGCGAGTACCTGGAGCCGCTGAAGCGTGCGAAGGTCGACGTGCTCGTACTCGGCTGCACACACTATCCCTTGCTCAAGCCGCTCATCGCGCGCGTCATGGGCCCGGAGGTGAAGCTGGTCGACTCGGCGGAAGAGACGGCAACCGTGGTGGCGCGCGAGCTGGAGCGGCTGGGTTTATTATCGAACGGCGGGAATCACGAGCATCGCTTCGTCGTGTCGGACGACGAGCCGCACTTTCGGAAGGTGGGTGCGTTGTTCTTAGGTGAGGCGCTCAAGCAGGTGGAAGTCGCTCCACTGTGAACTGCTGCAGCTCCACGGCATCGGGCGTGATCACGGCATAGCGCCCGCCATCCAGAAATGCTCCCGGATTCAAATAGGCACGGCCGTCCGGCAGTCGATCCACAACCGGGCGATGCGTGTGGGCCATGATCACGAGCTCCACGTCGGGACGGCGGCCCAGGAAGTCGGCGGCCCAACGCCGCTGCGCCGCCGCGGCACGATCGAGCACCGCTCTATCCTTTGTATTGTCGGCGAGATGTCGCGAAAACAGGTCGGCGATCCAGAATCCGATCGTGGGATGGAGCACCCGAAACACGGCGACGGTCACGGGGTGACGGAGGACGCGATGCATCAGCGCCCCACTCCAGTGCTGCTCGGTAAGGCCGTCGCCGTGCGTGACGAAGGCGCGCCGCCCACCCAACTCGAGCTCCGCCTCGCCGCCAAAGAATTCGATGCCCAGATCCTGCGTGAAGAACGACCCGCCCCAGCGATCATGGTTGCCCCCCACGAACGTGATGGGGACGCCGCGAGCGCGGACCTCCTGCAGCTTGGCGACGGTGGCAAAATGTTTCCGGGGGATGACGCTCGGATACTCGAACCAGAAATCGAAGAGATCGCCGGTGAGAATGAGGTGATCCCCGGGGCGGGGGATCTCCTCCAGAAACGCGTGGAACGCTTTGGCGACGGCGGGCGGCACCTGACCCAGGTGCGCGTCCGCGACGACGATCACGCGAGAGGGTTTATTCTGAGTGGGAGGCGGGGGGGGCGGGGGGCGCGACACGGCCCAAGCTTAGGAAGCTGGAACCACGCACGCAAGCACATTACTGTTCTGCCATGACGCAAACGCAAAAGGTCTTGATCGCCCTCGGCATCGTCGCGGTCACCGGCATCGCGGCGAACCGCTTCGCCCCGGCGTGGGCGGGTGGTCCGGGCGACGCATGCCGGCGTTTCGTCGCCGAGGCGCGCCGCACGTGCTACTCGCAGCTCTTCTCGGAGCGTCTCAAGAATCACGGTGTCGCCGATGCGGTGGCGACGCTGGACGCGGTCGCCGCCGCCGACCCCGACGCGGCGGAGCACGCGCATGAATACTCTCACGGTATCGGGATCGAGGCGTTCGGCATTTCTTCCGATATTCCCGCTACTTTCACCGCCTGTGGCGACGGCTTCTCCTCGGGTTGTCGCCACGGCGTGATCCAGGCGTATTTCGAAGCGCGCGAGCACGTGACGCAACCCGAGGTTGAAGCGCTGTGCCAGCCGTTCAAGCGCCCGACCGCGAGTCGCTGGGTACTGTTCCAGTGCGTGCACGGCATGGGGCACGGGCTCACCATGCTCTACGCGCACGACCTGCCGCGTGCCCTCACAGACTGCGATTTGCTCTCCGATGGATGGGATCGCGAGTCGTGCTACGGCGGCGCATTCATGGAGAGCGTGATCAACGCAACCGCCCCGCATCATCCCGCGACGATGCTCGCCGCGCACAGCCAGCATCACATGGCGGCGACGACGTTCAAGGCGCTCGATCCCGCTGATCCCCTCTATCCCTGTTCAACCATGGCGGACCGCTACCTGCACGCGTGCTATCAGATGCAGACCTCCGTCATGCTGAATCTCAATCACGGTGACATCGGCGACGCCGCGAAGTCGTGCGAGCGTGCGCCCGCCCAGGTGCGACCGGTCTGCTTCCAGAGCCTTGGCCGCGACATCACGTCGTATACGGCTCGCGACCCGCAGAAGACGGCGGACCTGTGCAACAAGGCGAACGAGCCCTACCGTCCCTCATGCTACTTCGGTGCGGCCAAGGCCCTCGTGGACTGGACGGCGACTACCGAAGCGGCGTTCTCGTTCTGCCACATCGTCGGGCACGAGGCGGGCGGGCCGACCTGCTACCAGGCGCTGGGCGAGGAAATCGCGACACTCCTTGCGAGCGGACCCGAGCGGGAGGAGCAGTGCCTGCGCGCGCAGGAGCCGCAGGCGGTCACCGCATGCCGGTTGGGCGCGGGAGTCCCCGCGTCGCGTTGACTTTTACAGCGGCGGTTCGCATTCTCCCGCCAGCATGAAGGCTCTCTCGGAACGGCTGCGGGGTGCACCAGCTCGTCCGGTACTCCAGGACGATCGTAATCCGGGCATGCCGCTCGATCTCGATGTTATCCGCGCGCTGCGCGTCAATCGCAGCGCCGTCGAACGCCGCGCCGCTACCATCCCCGCGCGCCGCACCGTCAAGAAGGAATGGCAGGCCGCCTGGCTCCTGCGGGCGATCACCTGCATGGATCTCACGACCCTCCAGGGCGACGACACCCCCGGAAACGTGCTGCGGCTCTGCGCCAAGGCGCGTCGCCCGCTGCGCCAGGACCTCATCGACGCGCTCGGCGTCGGCCATCTCGATATCAAGGTCGGAGCCGTCTGCGTCTACCACGCGCTCGTCCCGACCGCGGTGGCGGCGCTCGAGGGCTCGGGGATTCCCGTGGCCGCCGTCTCGACCGGCTTTCCCGCCGGGCTGAGTCCCTTCGCACAGCGACTGGAGGAGATTCAGGCGTCCGTCGCCGCCGGCGCGCAGGAGATCGACATCGTCATCACGCGCGCGCACGCGCTGACCGGCGACTGGCCGGCGCTCTACGCCGAAGTCCGCGCGTTCCGCGACGCGTGTGGGCGCGCCCACATGAAGGCGATCCTCGGCACCGGCGATCTCGCGACCCTCACCAATGTCGCGCGCGCCAGTATGGTGGCGATGATGGCGGGCGCCGACTTCATCAAGACATCCACGGGGAAGGAGCCGGTCAACGCGGTCCTGCCGGTGGGCGTCGTCATGACGCGCATGATTCGCGAATACGAGATGCGCACGGGAGCGGCGATCGGGTTCAAGCCGGCGGGCGGCATCCGCGCCGCGAAGCAGGCGCTCGACTGGCTCATCCTGATGAAGGAAGAGCTCGGCGATCGCTGGTTGAAACCGGCCCTCTTCAGGTTGGGGGCAAGCTCCTTGCTGACCGATATCGAGCGCCAGCTCGAGCACTTCGTGACCGGCCGGTACGCGGCCGCCCACCGGCATCCGATGGTCTGATGACAACCGTCGCCAAGCTGTTCGAGACGATGGAATACGGGCCGGCGCCGGAAAGCGACGCGCCCGCGCTCGAGTGGCTGAAGCAGCACGACAACGCACGCTTCGGGCACTTCATGAACGGCCGCTGGGTCGCTCCCGCCGAAGGGCAGTATTTCGAGACTATCAATCCCGCGACCAAAGCGGTCCTGGCGCGCGTCGCCCAGGGGAGCAAGACGGATGTGGATGTGGCCGTTGCGGCCGCCAACGCCGCGGCGCCGATTTGGGCCGGCTTGACCCCGCACGCGCGTGCCCGCTTCCTGTACGCGCTGGCGCGCGAGGTGCAGCGGCACTCCCGGCTCCTCGCGGTGCTCGAGAGCATGGACAACGGGAAACCGATTCGCGAGACGCGCGATCTCGACATCCCGCTCGTCGCCCGGCACTTCTATCATCACGCCGGCTGGGCCCAGCTGCGCGACAGCGAATTCCCCGGCTCTGTGCCGGTGGGTGTCGTCGGGCAGATCATCCCGTGGAATTTCCCGCTCCTGATGGTCGCCTGGAAAGTCGCGCCCGCGCTCGCGGCGGGAAACACCGTGATCCTGAAGCCCGCCGAGTTTACCCCGCTCACCGCACTGTGCTTTGCGGAGATCGCGCGGGCAGCGGGACTGCCGGCCGGCGTGTTCAATGTGGTCACGGGCGATGGGGCGACGGGGAAGGCCCTCGTCGAACACCCGGACGTTCAGAAGATCGCCTTCACCGGCTCGACCGAAGTCGGGCGCATCATCCGCAAGGCGACAGCCGGCAGCGGCAAGAAGCTGACGCTCGAGCTGGGCGGCAAGAGCCCGTTTATCGTGTTCGAGGACGCCGATCTCGACAGCGTCGTCGAAGGCGTGGTGGATGCGATCTGGTTCAATCAGGGCCAGGTGTGCTGCGCCGGCTCGCGGCTCCTCGTGCAGGAAGGCGTTGCGGACCGGTTGACGCAGAAGCTGCGGGCGCGGATGGAGAAGCTGCGCGTCGGGTCGCCGCTCGACAAAGCCGTGGACATGGGGGCGATCGTCGCACCGGTGCAGCTCGAGCGCATCCGCGGGCTCGTGGAGCAGGGCGTCGAGGAAGGCGCCAAGATGTGGCAGCCGTCCTGGGCGTGCCCGACCGAAGGCTACTTCTATCCGCCGACGCTGTTCACCGACGTCTCTCCCGCCGCCACAATTGCGCAGGTCGAAATCTTCGGCCCGGTGCTCGTGAGCATGACGTTCCGCACGCCGAAGGAAGCGGTGGAGCTAGCCAACAACACGCCGTACGGTCTCGCGGCGAGTGTGTGGACCGAGAATATCAACCTCGCGCTCGACGTCGCCCCGAAGCTCAAGGCCGGCGTCGTCTGGATTAACTCGACGAATCTGTTCGACGCCGCGGCAGGGTTCGGCGGATACCGCGAGTCGGGGTTCGGACGAGAGGGTGGGCGCGAGGGGATGTATGAGTATCTGCAATTGCCGATTGCTGATTTCGGATTGCGGAATGATGAACTTCAAGCGCCGACGCGTGCCATTGCCAATCCGCAATCCGCAATCGCCAATCCGCAATCGTCGTTAGTTCCCCCCATCGACCGCACCTACAAGCTCTTTATCGGCGGAAAGCAGGTAAGGCCGGACCAAGGCTACTCCCGCAAGATCGTCGGCCCGGACGGCCGAGTGCTCGGCGAAGTCGCCGAGGGCAATCGCAAGGACGTGCGCAATGCCGTTGAGGCGGCGCACGCCGCCGAAGGGTGGGGACGCGCCAGCGGCCACTTGCGCGCCCAGATCCTCTATTTCATCGCCGAAAACCTCGCGACGCGCGCCGACGAATTCGCCGCCAAGGTGGGACGCCAGGAAGTCGACGCGAGCATCGCACGGCTGTTCACCTACGCCGCCTGGGCCGACAAGTGGGACGGCGCCGTGCACCACACGCCGATCCGCGGCGTCACGCTCGCAATGAACGAGCCGGTCGGCGTCATCGGCATCGCGGCGCCGGACGACGTTCCGCTCCTCGGGTTCGTGTCGCTGGTGGCGCCGGCGGTCGCGCTCGGCAACACCGTCATCGTCATCCCTTCCGAGCCGCAGCCCATCGCCGCGACTGAGTTCTATACAGTGCTCGAGACCTCCGACGTCCCGGACGGCGTCATCAACGTGATCACCGGCGCGAAGGATCCGCTCGCAAAGGTGCTCGCCGAGCACGACGACGTGGACGGGATGTGGTACTTCGGCAATGCCGCGGGCGTGAAGGCGGTCGAGCTCGCGTCGGCCGCGAACATGAAGCGCACGTGGACGTCGGCGCGCACGCGCGACTGGCTCGATACGCGTCAGGGTGAGGGACGCGAGTTCCTCCGCCGCGCGACGGAAGTAAAGAACGTCTGGATTCCTTACGGCGAGTAGTTCCCCGATCCCCAAGCCCCAGCCCCCACCCCCCGTAATCAATGCGGTGCTTCACCGCGTGAACTACTCCGAAACCGATCAGATGGGCTTCGTCTACCACGCGAACTATCTCATCTGGATGGATATGGCGCGCACGGAACACCTCCGTGAGCGGGGCATGTCCTACAAGGACCTGGAAGCGCAGGGGACGTACCTCACCGTCACGGATGTTCACGTCCGCTACCGCCAGCCGGCGCGCTATGATGATCTGATTCGCATCCGCTGCTGGGTGCGGGACCTGGCCTCGCGGCGCGTGATTTTCGGATACGCGGTGGAGCGGGCGGAGACCGACGAGCTGCTCGCCACCGCCGAAACGTCGCTGATCGCGCTGAACAAACAACAAACGCTCTCGCGCCTTCCGGAGCACGTGTGTGAGCTCCTCGAACCCACGGCAGACCCGGTCCGTCTCTAGCCTTCTCCTGGTTGCCGCGCTGCTCGCGGCGCGACCCGCGCCGGCCCAACAACCGGGCGCGGCCGCGGACGAAACGACCGTGGGTGTGCTTGCCGGGTTGCTCGCAGCGGCCGATGCTCGCCGCTTCGATCTCCCAGCGCTCCGCGAGGCGTTGAGCCACGCGAATCCTGCCGTGCGACGCCAAGGCGCGCTGGCCGCCGGACGGATCGGCGACGCCGCTGGTGTCGATCTCCTGCTTCCGGTGCTCAACGACTCGGTGCCCGCTGTCCAGGCGGCCGCGGCGTTCGCACTTGGATTGCTCAAGGACGCGCGCGCGATCCCCTTGCTGCTGGACAAGGTTCGCGCCGTGTCGTCGTCGGAGCAGGGCGTGTCGCAGCTCGAGGCCGTGACGGCGATCGCCAAGATCGGCGGAGACGATGGCGCGCGGGCCCTCAGTGATATCCTCGCGGCGGGGTCGCCGGGAGCCGCCACCCTGGTCGTGAATGCCGCGCTGCTCGAATCGTGGCGGCTCGGCGCGCGCGCCTCCGTCGCCGATCTCGTCCGCTTTACCGATGCTGCTGACGCGGCGACACGCTGGCGTGCGCTCTACTCGCTCGCGCGTTTGCGCGCGGCCCCGGGCGCCCCCCCACTGATTCGCGCGCTCAGCGATCCGGACGCGCAGACGCGCACCGTGGCCGCACGAGGACTCAGCAAGGCATTGCTCGACAGCGCACGTCTCGATCCGCGTGAGGCGACAGCCGCCCTTCGCCGGCTACTGGCCGATGGCGACGCGCATGTCCGCATCAATGCGCTGCGCGCGCTCGCGTCGTTCCGTGATTCCACACTTGCCGGCGCCGTCGTGCCCCTCGTCGCCGATCGCGACATCGGCGTCGCTGTGCAAGCCGAGACGACGTTGGGAGTGCTGCGGGGCGCTGCGGCGCTCGCGGCGCTGCGTCCCCGGCTCACCAACAGTGTCTTTGCGCTCAAACGCCAAGCGATCATCGCGGTAGCGCAGGCGGACAGCGGTGCCGGCGTGGCTGCGGCTGTCGCGGTCAGTAACGACGCCGATTGGCGCTGGCGCAGCGTCGCGGCGGAAACGTTCGGGGCCGCGCGCGCGCGCGATCGGCTGGAAGGACAACTCGCCGACCCGGACGGCCGGGTCGTCGCGCAGGCGCTGCAGGCGTTGCCGCGCATCGTACCGGCGAACGATTCGCCGCTGCTCGCGCGCGCGCGCGTCCTGCTGACGCATGCCGATCCTGCGGTGCGCAGCGTCGCGGCCGACCTCCTCGCCCGGCGTCCCACCGCCGACGACATCGATCTCCTGGTCGCCGCCTACGCCCGGGCCGAACGCGATCCGTTCAACGACGCCCGTCTGTCCGCCGTCTCCGCGCTCGGCGCGATCGCGGAGCTGTCACCGGACGCCCGCCGCCTCGTCACGACGAAGTTCGTGGCGGTGACGCCTCGACCCGACGACTATCTCGTGCGCCGGATGGCCACTGATACTCTCCCGGACACGCGGGACGCCTGGGGTCCCGTCTTGCCCATCGCGACCGGCCGCACGCTCGCCGATTATCGCGATGTCGCGCGCCGCTGGCTGGCGCCCGCCCTGGCGGGTACGAATCCGCATGTGTTCCTGGAGACGGATCGCGGGACGCTCGACATCGAGCTATTGCCCACCGAGGCGCCGCTGACCGTCGCCGCGTTCATCGACCTCGTCAACCGGCGTTATTTCGACGGCACGCGCTGGCATCGCGTGGTGCCGAACTTCGTGGTGCAGGACGGGGATCCGCGGGGTGACGGTTGGGGCGGGCCCGGTTTCGCGATCCGCGACGAGATCAATCCCGTCCGCTACGAAACGGGCACCGTGGGGATGGCGCTCTCGGGCCCCAACACGGGAGGCACGCAGTACTTCATCACGCACTCCGCGCAGCCCCACCTGGACGGCATTTACACAATATTTGGTCGCGTAACCGGCGCTGGTGGCGCGGCCGTGCTCAACGGGATCGGGATGGGCGATCGCATCCGGAGTATCCATAGATGAAGAGCTGGGCCTGTGCGCTCGCGCTGGCGATGGCGCTCGCGCCCTCACTCGCAGCCCAGTACGGCTACTTCGGGCAAAACAAGATCCAGTACCGCCGGTTTGACTGGCGCGTGTTGCGCGGCGAGCACGTCGACCTCTACTACTATCCCGAAGAAGAAGAGCTGGGCCGCGTGGCGCTGGCGTACGCCGAAGAGAGCTACGACGCGCTCGAGCGGCGCTTCACCCACGCCGTCACCCGGCGCGTTCCGCTGATCGTCTACGCGTCGCACAGCGATTTCGAGCAGACCAACATCCTGCCGTTCATCCCGCCCGAAGGGCTGCTGGGGGTCACCGAGTTTCTGAAGCGTCGCGTCGCGCTGCCGTTCCGCGGCAGCTACGCCGAATTCCGGCATACGATCCGTCACGAGCTGGTGCACGTCTTCCAGCTGAGTCTCGCGTCGCAAACGTTCGGACGGTACCCGCGCTTCCGGCAGGCCGGGATGCCGTTGTGGTGGACCGAAGGGCTGGCTGAGTTCTTCTCGGCGGGCGAGGACAGCCGCGACGAGATGGTGCTGCGCGACATGACGATCGCGGGGCGGTTGCCGCCGTTGCCCGATTTGGCGTACGCCTACGGCGGGCTCGTGTACCCGGTCGGCGGCAGCATCCATCGGTTCCTGGCGGAGCGTTACGGCGAGTGGCGCATTCTCGAGTTGTACAACGACATCTGGAAGTATTCGAGCTTCGAAGGGGCGCTCGCCGGCGTCTACGGCCGCACGATCGACCAGCTGTCCGACGAATGGCAATACTGGATGCGCCAGCACTACTATCCCGCCGTCGCCAGCCAGCCGCCGCTCGCGATCACCGCGCGCAAGCTCACCGAGCTGGCGATCAAGCCGACGGCGTATCAGCTCCCCGGCGATTCCGCGCCGTCATTCCTGTTCTTCTCACCCGCGAGCGGCTACACGACGATCTACGCGCAGAGTCTCAACGGGCGGGGGCGGCGGGCGGTGGTGCAGGGGGAGCGCAGCGAGCAGTTCGAATCCTTCCACTTCTTCGAGTCGCGGATCGACGTGAATGCGCACGGCGTCGCGACGTTCAGCAGCAAGTACGCCGAGCGCGACGCGCTGTTCTTCTGGGATTTAAAGAAAGGCAAGGTCGTCGGCCGCTATCAGTTTGCGGAGCTCGTCTCGATTCTCTCGCCGGCCTGGGCGCCCGACGCCAAGAGCGTGGTGTTCAGCGGCCTGTCCGAGTCCGGGTATTCGGATCTCTACCGACTGTGGCTCGCCGACCCGGGCGATTCGCTGGCGGGACGGCTCGAGCGGCTCACCTCGGATCGCTACGAGGACCTCGACCCCACCATCACCCCGGACGGGCGGACGGTCGTCTTTTCTTCCGACCGGACGCCGTTCGGCAGGAGCGGCGCGCACAATCTGTTCGCGCTCGATCTCCCGACCGGCGCGATCCGTTATCTGACCTACGGTGACTGGCGCGACGAGGCGCCGCGCTGGGGGGGGGGCGAAGGCCGCATCTACTTCACCTCCGACCGCGACGGCACATTCCAGGTGTACTCGATCGATGCAACGGGTACGGGGCGGCGCGAGACGAGGACGTTGAATGGGGCGTTCGATCCGCAGTGGGTGCCGGGCGCGCACGGCGGCCTGTTATTCGGCGGGTTTGCCGATCTCAGCTTCAATATCTATCTCGCGCCGCCGCTGAACGAAACGACGAGCACCTTCACCTTGGCCACGGCCGATAGCCTGCCGGCGGCGGCGTGGACGTGGGGTGAGTTGTCGCATCCGCAGTACGCGCGCGCCGATGGCACTCCCTATGAGCGAAAATTCAGTCTCGACTTCGCCGCCGGAGATGCCGCCGTCGCGCCGGGTCTCGGCTCGGCGCAAGGGGCGGTCTTCGTGTTCAGCGATCTGCTGTCCGATCATCAGGTCTTCCTGTCGCTGACCTCGTTTCAGAGCGCCGGCTTCGGAAGCCTGGTCGACAACATCAGTGGGTCCGCGTTCTACCTGAATCAGTCGCGCCGCGTCAACTGGGGCGTGGGCGCGTTCCGCCAGCGCGGGTTGTTCTACGAAGGCGACTTCAATTCGCTGTTTGAAGAGCGGTCGTACGGCATGTTCGCACAGGTGCGGTATCCGATCAACCGCTTCCGGCGGGTCGTGGGCGAGTACCGCCTCGAGCGCTCGGATCGGTTGGACATCCGCACGGACGATGTCGACGAGCCGCGCCGTGTCGGCTGGCTCGCGTCGAACTACCTGACGTACGTCAAAGACAACACGCTCTGGCTTCCGACCGGCCCGATCGACGGCGAGCGCTACAACTTCACCACGGGGCTCGTGAACGATTTGAGTCACGGCCGCTTCGACTCGTGGCTGGTATCGGCCGACTGGCGCAAGTACCTGCGCACCTCGCAGCACAGCGCCGTCGCGCTGCGGATTCAGGGATACGTTTCGGGCGGCGAGCGGCCGCGGCGCATCGGCATTGCCGGCTCGTGGGGATTGCGCGGCTATCCGCAGTACGGCTACGTCGCCGGCACGCGCGCGTGGCTCGTCAACGCCGAATACCGGTTCCCCATCCTCGACTTCCTCACGATCGGGTTCCCGTTCGGCGCGGCACGCTTTCCGGGTGTGCAGGGCGCACTGTTCGTCGATTACGGACGCGCGTGGTCGAAAACGACGACGAACCGCGGTGTGCTCGGATCGAGCGGCCTCGGATTGCGAATGCCGATCGGCCCGCCGCTCGTCCTGCGCCTCGACATCGGGTATCGACTTGGAACTCCGAACGTCGCCGCGTACAGATTACCGGCGAGCACCCAGAATCGTCGCTTCGTGGACTTCTTCTTCGGCTTCAACTATTGACCGGGCGCCGTTCCTTTTCCTACATTGGCGCCTGTGCACTGCTGGCGGCTTGTCCCGGGTATCGCCTACCCGCGCCGCTCGTGCCGATGGCTCTGGCGCCGGCGAGTCGGGACAGCGCGGCGCACTGGGCCCACACAACCCTGCCGCGCGCGCCAGCGCTGATTCGGTTTCGATGGCATTATCAAGACGAGCGGGTCAAGTACGCGGGGCGCGGCACGGTCCGGATCGCACCGCCCGACACCCTGCGATTCGATTACGTGGGACCGCTGGGCCTCGGCAGTGGCGCGGCGGTCATCATCGCCGACTCGGTGTTGTGGGCGGATCCGGAGAAGGATTTTCGTTCGCTCGTGCCGGCGGTTCCGATGTTGTGGGCGGCATTCGGAATGGTGCGGCGGCCTGCGGACGATGCGGCCGTGTTGGGGATGCAGCTCGTGGATTCGTTGCGACCCACGCGGCGGCTCGTGTGGCGGTTCGCGCAGCCGGAGGATACGCTCGACTACCTCATGACCCCGCCCGACAGCGCGCGTCGCGGAGGAATGCTGGAGGCCGAGTGGCGGCAGCGGGGTAAAATGGTCGCGCGCAGCTGGTCGCGAGTCGACACGCTGGCGCATCCCGCGACCGCCCGCATCGACTTCCCACAGGTGGCGGGGGGGGCCCGATTTGAGCTTACGGTGGTGGCGTACGATACGGCACAGGTCTTTGCGCCGGCTATCTGGCGCAGTCGTCGCTAGTGCGGCGTGCGTGTGCCTCGGGGGGTGCCCGTACGGATTTCAGGGCGGCACCCTCCCCAACGTCAAGACCGTCGCCATCATGCCGTTCGACAACGACACCCCCGAACCGCGCCTGACCGCCGAAGTGAGTGACGCCGTCCGCCAGGCGCTCGAAGGCCGCCTCGGACTGCGCGTGGCGACCGAAGCGACGGCCGACGCGATCGTCCGCGGCCGCGTGGTACGCTACGATCCCGACGTGCCGCAAAGCGTCCTGGCCGGTGTCGGGCAGGCCACGGTGACGAAACGCAAAGTGCAGATCATCGTGGACGTCGAGATCGTCAACCAGCGCGAAGGCACGAGCGTGTGGAAGCGGCAGGGACTGTCCGTGGATGGCGACTACGATCCGCCCAACGAGCAGGACGGACGCAAAGCGGCGCTTGCGAAGCTGGTGCAGCAGATCGTCGACGGGGCGCAGTCGCAATGGTGAGGCTCTTCGTTTCGCGGCGCGGCGCCAGCTCCAGCGGCTGCCTGTTGTCGCTGCTGCTCTTCGTCGCGGCGCTGTACTACGGCGTGAACATCGGCGAGGTCTACTTCCGCTACTATCGGCTGCTCGACGAAATGCAGACCGAAACACGCATCGCGTCCGGACTCGACGATGGGACGATCCGGCGCCGCATTCAGGCGGCCATCGAGGAGATCGGCCTGCCCGAAGCGGCAGGATCCAATCTGGTCATTCGGCGCGCAGCCGCTCCGCGTGAGATCGTCATCGAGACGCGCTACAGCGAATCGGTCTCGCTGCCCTTCTTCAATCACAGCTTCTCTTTGCATCCCAGAGCCGTGCAGCCGCTCTGAACACGGCCGCGAAGGTCCGTACGCCCGAGGCCGCCACGAGCTGGCGCGCCACTCAGGGTCGGGTCGTTTTCACCAACGGCGTTTTCGATCTGCTTCACACCGGGCACGTCGCCCTCCTCGAAGCGGCGCGCGCCGAAGGCGACGCCCTCATCGTCGGCGTCAACCGCGACGCATCGGCGCGGCGCCTGGGCAAAGGGGCCGACCGGCCTGTGGTGGCCGAGGTTGAACGCGCGCGCCTGGTTGCCGCGCTGGAGGCGGTCGATTGCGTCGTGTTGTTCGACGAGGATACGCCGCTCGCGTTGATCCAGCGGCTGCGCCCGGATGTGCTTGTGAAGGGCGCCGACTATGCGCGCGAGGCGATCGTCGGGGCGAACGAAGTGGAAGGGTGGGGTGGTCGCGTGGTGCGTGTGCCGCTGGTGCAAGACAAATCGACGACGAGGCTGCTCGAGCGGCTGCGGCGGGGCTGATGAAGCTGCTCGTCGGCACGCGCAGCCTCGGCAAGACGCGTGAGATTCGCGAGCTGTTCGCAGGTCTGCCGTTCGAGATCTCGTTTCCTGCCGACCGGCTGCTCCAACCGCTGCCCGAAGAGGCCGATCTCGAGCGCAGCCTGAGCTACGTCGAGAACGCGGTGGCCAAGGCCCGCTATTACGCCACGCGCGGCGGGTTGCCCTCCGTGTCGGACGACTCCGGGATAGAAGTGGATGCCTTGGGGGGTGCGCCAGGACCACGCTCCGCGCGCTGGTCGGCCACTGGCTCGGATGCCGAGAACAACACACTGCTGCTCGAGCAGCTCGCGGGCGTGCCCGAGGAGCGGCGTAGCGCGCACTACCGTTGTGTCGTCGCCTTCGTGGCGACGCCGAGCAGCGTCCCGGAGATCGTCGAAGCGACCTGCGACGGGTTCATCCTGACCGAGCCGCGCGGCGCGGGAGGCTTTGGGTACGATCCGCTGTTCTATTCGGACGAGCTGCAGATGACCTTCGGTGAGGCTCCCCCCGCCGCCAAGCACCGCGTATCCCACCGCGGCCGTGCTTTGCGTGCTCTGATCGAGGTTTTGCTTCGACGCTCTACTTAGTAGCTTTTCCTCGGCGTCTAGGCATCTCGACGTCTCGGCGTCTAGTAGTCAGCGGGGTGTGGCGCAGTCCGGTAGCGCGCCTGGTTTGGGACCAGGAGGTCGCGGGTTCGAATCCCGCCGCCCCGATTCACCCGTCGACTTGCGCCCGCAGGTACTTCTCGTAGCAATCCTCACAGACGCCGTGGCTGAACCGCGCGGCGGATCGCTGTTCGACGTAGCGCTCCAGCGGGGTCCAGGCGCCGTCCGTGTCGCGAATGCGCTTGCAGTAGCTGCACATCGCAAGCAACCCTTCCAGCGTCATCAGCTCTTCCCGCAGACCGAGGATGCGCTCGGCGACGTTGAGTCGCGCGACCAGCTCTTCCGGGATGATCGGCTTCGTGATGAAATCGTCCACGCCCGCCTGCATCGCTTCGAGAAAATTGCCGAGTCCGGTCCGGATCGTCTGCATCATGAAGTAGGTGTACGGGCCGGGGGGACGGGAGCGGATCTTGCGGCACAGCTCGATGCCGTCCATCGCCGGCATCAGCCAATCGGAGACGATGACGCGATGGTGGGCGACCAGCCACAACCCCCACGCGTCGACGCCGTTGTCCACCGCAGTGACCTCGTGGCCTTGCGCGGTGAGGATTGCGGTCAGCGTTTGTCCGGCGACGGCGTCATCCTCGGCGAGCAGAATTCGCATTATTCCTCCGTCAGCGCGACGCGCTGCTGCTGGCGCAGATAATCGATCACGAGGTGGGTGAGGGGACTGACACGCTCGAAGACGTCCTGCGCTTCCTGGATCTCGCCCGCGCGGGCGCTCGTTTCGATGCGCCCCAGCAGTTCGGCCAGCTCGCGCGCCCCGATCGTGGCCGACGCGCCCCGGAACACGTGCGCAGCCTTCGCCATCTCGGGACCCGACCCGGTCGCGGTCGCCGCGGCGAGGGCAGCCAGGCGATCCGGCGCCTGCCGCACGAACGTGTCGACAATGGAGTACAACGCCTGCTCGGCGCCCGCCTCGCGTAATGTGGCGCGGAATCCTTCGAGATCGACAGGCGGCGCGGCCGGTTCGGCGGGAGCCTCCGCCGCGGGTCGCGCAGCGGCGCTGCCTCGTTCGGCGCTGCCTTCCACCAATGCGAAGAGCTCGTGGCCCTTGAACGGCTTCGCCAGATAGTCCGACATGCCGCGGGACAGGCAGCGTTCGCGCTCTCCCGACAGCGCATGTGCGGTGAGGCCGATGATCGGCAAATCCTTGCCCTTGGGCATCGCCCGAATCGCCTGCGTGGCCTCGAAGCCGTCCATCTCCGGCATCTGAATGTCCATCAGCACGACGTCGTAGTCGCGTTGCCGCACCGCGTCGACTGCCTCACGGCCGTTGCTCGAGACGTGCACCTCGTGGCCGCGCTTGACGAGCATGGCGACGGCGACCTGTTGGTTGACGGGATTGTCTTCGGCGAGCAGCACGCGCAGCGACCGCCGCGATTCCGCGATCGTGTGGCGGGTGACGACGTCCGGGGTCCCCGCTTCCTCCGGCGGGCCGGCGAGCACGGTCCCGAGCGCTTCCAACAGATCGGCGCGCGAAATCGGCTTCGTCAGGTAGCCACGGATGCCCAGCTCACGGCACCGCTCGCCATCGCCGCGTTGCCCGGCGGAGGTCAGCATCAGCAGGTTGGTGCGCCGTAGCGTTTTTTCTCCTCGCACGGCGGTCGCGAGCTGAAAACCATCCATGTCGGGCATCTGCACGTCGAGAATCGCGAGGTCGTACGGCGTTCGTTTTGCCGCCCCAGCCCGCAGGGCGGCGAGCCCCTCGGCGGCGGTCGAGACCTCGTCCACTTTGATGCCCTCGGCGGCGAGCATCTCGCGGAGAATGCGCCGATTCGTCTGATTGTCGTCCACGATCAGCATGCGGCGGCCGCCGAGCGCCGCGAGGGCGGTCGAACGAGTGGGAGACGCCGTCTCGATCGGCAGGGCGAGCGTGAACGAGAATTCGCTCCCGCGGCCCACGTCGCTGCGCACCGCCAACTCGCCTCCCATCAACCGGACCAGCCGCTGTGAGATCGCGAGGCCCAAACCGGTGCCGCCGTAGCGGCGCGTCATCGTCGAATCGGCCTGGGTGAATTCCTTGAAAATGCTGCCGACATGCTCGGCGGCGATCCCGATGCCGGTGTCGCGGACGGTGAAGCGCAGCTGGGCGTTGCCATTCGACGCTGCGCCGGTCGTGACCGAAACCACCACTTCGCCTTGCTCCGTGAACTTGATCGCGTTCCCGATCAGGTTCATCAGGACCTGCCGCAGGCGTGTGGGATCCCCGCGCACCGCGCGCGGGACCTCGGGCGCCACGTCGGCGAGCAGCTCGAGGTGCTTTTCGCGCGCCCGCACCGCGAGCAGGCTGGCGGTGGCGTGGACCACCTTCGACACGTCGAACGGAATCGATTCGAGCTCGAGGTGCTCCGCCTCGATCTTGGAGTAGTCGAGGATATCGTTCAGGATCATGAGCAGCGCCTCGGACGACGAGCGCACGAGCTCCAGTGCGCGGCGCTGCTCGGTCGTCAGCTCGGTATCGAGGATGAGCTCCACGAAGCCGAGCACCGCGTTCATCGGCGTGCGGATCTCGTGGCTCATGTTCGCGAGGAATGCCGAGCGGGCGCGCGCGACGCGCTCGGCGAGGTCGCGGGCCTCGCGCATCACCGATTCGGCCTGCTTGGCGGCCTCCTCGCTCACCGCCAGGCGCGCCGTGACCTGGAGGTGATCGACCAGCGTGAGGTGCGCGCGTCGCGCCACGACTGCCATTCCCAGCGTGAAGACGGCCACGACGATCGCAGCCGCTTGGTGATGGGGCTGATCGCTCGTGGCGAGCGACACGAAGACGGGGAGTGCGATGCCGGCGAGGAAGCCGCGGATGCTCAAGGGATCGGCCGCGAGCGTCGTCAGCGCACTGGCGATGAGGCCGGCCAGGATTACGAGGATGAGTGCGGTGGTCTCGAACGGCACGACCGGCAGTACCACCGCGCCGCCCACCCCCCAGGTGATGGCGAGCAGAGTTACGGTGACGCGCACGCCGGTGCGGACGGCCCGCTCGGTCAGCGGTCGGCTCGAGGCGACGTATATCCACGCACCCCGCAGCAGCGTGGTGAACACGACTGCGCCGGCCCAGCCGAGCAGCAGATCGTGGGGCGCATCGGGCCAGGCAAGCGCAACGACGACGGCGATGAGGATGGGATGCACCCAGACACCGAGCGTGCTCTCGCGCACGAGGCGCTCTTGGAGCAGGCGGGCGAGGTCGGCGCGGATGTGCTCGTCCGTCGCTACGCCATTCTCGGGTCGCGCCTCGTTCGGCACAGTGATCATGGGTGCTACATGCTACGATATGACCGCAAAACGTACTAGGGCGTTTTTGCGGCATTGGCGGGCGTGCCTGGGGCGCCGAGATTTCATTAGTTTGTGGGTTGCCCCCGCGCCCGTAGCTCAGGTGGATAGAGCAGCAGCCTTCTAAGCTGTTGGTCGGAGGTTCGAATCCTCCCGGGCGCATTGCGATGAATCTCCTCCTCGCCGAAGACGACGCCGTCGCGCGCATGACGCTGAGCGCGGTGCTCAAGGGGCTCGGCTACGAGGTCACCGAAGCCGAGCACGGCGGCGAGGCGTGGGCCAACCTGCAGCTCGGTTACTTCCCCATCGTGATTTCCGATTGGCAGATGCCCGAAGTCGATGGCCCAGAGCTCTGCCGGCGGATGCGCGCGCGCGCCACGGACCGCTATTCCTATTTCCTCTTGGTCACCGCGACCGGCGGCAAAAAGCGTTACCTCGAGGGCATGGAAGCGGGCGCCGATGACTTCATCACGAAGCCGATCGACATGGACGAGCTGCGGGCGCGGCTCAAAGCCGCGGAGCGGATCCTCGGACTGCGCCAGCATGTGCAGCAGCTCGAGGGCTTGTTGCCGATATGCGCGTACTGCAAACGCATCCGCGATGCGTCGGAGAAGTGGGAATCGATCGAGCGCTATGTCGAGGAGCGATCAGAGGCGCAATTCAGTCACGGCTATTGTCCAGACTGCTATGAAAAGTACGTGCGGCCTCAGATTGAGAAATCTTAGTCTCGTTATCGTTGTGGTGTTGACCGTCCGACCGTCCGATCGTCCGACCGTCGCACAGTCGCGCCCCATCTCCGACAACAGCTTCCTTATTGAAGAGGCGTACAACCAGGAGCCGGGCGTCGTGCAGCACATCAGCGCCTGGCAACGCGCGCTGCACACGGCCGCGTGGACGTTCACATTCACGCAGGAATGGCCCGTCGGCACGCAGACGCATCAGTTGAGCTACACGATCCCGGTGCAACGCACCGAAAGCCCGTCGACGACCGGGTTGGGCGATGCGGCGTTGAATTATCGGTATCAGCTGTGGCGCGCTGATGCGCGCGTGGCGATCGCGCCGCGCCTGTCGATGCTGGTGCCGACGGGGAACTCCGCGCGCGGGCTCGGCACCGGGCATATCGGTGCGCAGCTGAATGTGCCGGTGAGCGTCATACTTGTGCCCTCGCTCGTGAGTCACTGGAACGCGGGTGTGACTGCGGTGCTGCACACGAGGACGTACAACCTCGGCGCGAGCGTGATTTGGCTCGCGCGTCCGACGTTCAACGTGATGGTGGAAGCGATCTGGGTGGACCAGGGCGGGGTGCACGACTTCGTCGTGAATCCCGGCATTCGCTGGGCGCACAATTTCGCGAGCGGGCTGCAGATCGTGCCTGGCCTCGCTTTTCCCGATGGAAAATCGGCCTTTTTATACCTGAGTTTTGAACATCGGTTTAAGCCTGCCGACAGGCCGTAAATTCAAGTACAGGACCCCCTTGACTCACCCCTACACCGCGGCTAGAATCCGCGTCTCTCCGCGGACTTTTTTGCGCGGACGCTCTTTGAGAATTGATGATCGAGTGTGTGGAGTGCGGCCCCATTTGAGCGGACGCGTTTGTCAGAACCGCGCCGCGAGGGGTTTCATTCTGATTGTGATTCGGACGACAAGAAGTACCAGTCGTTCGTAAGAGCTGTTCGAATTTTCCAATCATTGGAGAGTTTGATCCTGGCTCAGGACGAACGCTGGCGGCGTGCCTAACACATGTAAGTCGAACGGGACTGGGGGCAACTCCAGTTCAGTGGCAGACGGGTGCGTAACACGTGAGCAACTTGTCCGACGGCGGGGGATAGCCGGCCCAACGGCCGGGTAATACCGCGTACGCTCGTTTGGGGACATCCCCAGATGAGGAAAGCCGTAAGGCACCGACGGAGAGGCTCGCGGCCTATCAGCTAGTTGGCGGGGTAACGGCCCACCAAGGCGACGACGGGTAGCTGGTCTGAGAGGATGGCCAGCCACATTGGGACTGAGACACGGCCCAGACTCCTACGGGAGGCAGC
>Ga0137388_10000220_pt1 | contig 30672 bp, 31 predicted proteins | sample 15con2h14AmetaG_FD_104644 | JGI IMG/M metagenome (GOLD analysis project Ga0137388, IMG submission 104644) | Vadose zone soil microbial communities from Angelo Coast Range Reserve, California, USA - 15con2h1.4A metaG | ecosystem: Environmental > Terrestrial > Soil > Vadose zone > Saprolite...
AGCGTTTGCGATCTAAAACCCATCGTTCGGTGGTGCACAGTCGATGAATGGTTCCGTTTAGCGGAGAGTTTTCGAAATTTGCCCTGGTCCAAGATGAAGGAAAAGCACTCATTAGATGCGTATCAGGTGACTGTCAGCAGCGCGAGAAATAGGGCTTTTCATCGCTTACTCCCGGTCGATAACACTCTACGCGTTGAACTCGAAGGGACTAAGCTCGGACGAATAACCTTGCGCTTGTTTCCAGAATATGCGGCCCGAAATAGCGAAGAAACGTTGGATTACGAAGACAGGGGCGTTGGTGGAGCTCCTTACGGACTTCACCCGCGTGAGTGAAAGAAGCGTGTCCCCTCAATTTTGGCGACGAAATATCGCAGTAATGGAAGCAACCATTGAACTTCTATCGCGAACAAGCTCAGCCCTCAAACTGTTGGCAAATGTCTAGGCTTCGTCGCTTGACGAAGTTTAGTAGCTTTAGCGGGTGTGCGTGCAAACGCCGCGACAGTCATCGACGCGTGAATAAGGCTTAAAGTCCTGATTAACGGGCTAACCAGAAATTATTCTGGGCCAGAAGTCCGGTTCGAGGACATCGCCACTGATCTCCTGGAACCCCGTTTCTGGACAACTTCTTGTTTGCTGACGATTCGGGACAGAGCCATTGTCCCTTCGAAAAAGATGGGCACGACGCGAAGACATAAGCTCTCCCGGAGCACAGCATTTGTTACTCGCTTAGATTGCAATTGCGTTTGTCATTTGAACTAATGTCCGCATCCTCATGGACTAGCTGCTGGGGTAATTGCCTCTCGCATACCGATTCCGATACACTCGAATCTCCCCCATGTCATTCGCGGGCATCAGGCAGATCCTCGAAAACAACGCCTATAACACGCTTATAGGCCGAGTCGAAGACGAATGGCTCGAAGCCAAAGGACTAAATCCGTATGACCTGGATTCCCCAGCCGGCCGTTACGAACTTGCAAAGGATGTCAGCGCTTTCGCCAACAACTCAGGCGGCTTTATTATCATTGGCCTCGCGACTGAAGCAAACCAAGCTCAGCAAACCGAAACCATAACGGCCATTACACCTTTTCCTCAAGAAGCCTTTCAGCCTCATCGCTATATCTCAATCGTCGAAGAATACATCCACCCCAATATCGAAAATTTTCGCACCGCCTGGGTACCGACCGATCAGGAGCAAAGCCAGGGCATAGCAATCATCGAGGTTCCTCCGCAAAACCAAGAACGCCAATACTTTTTGATTACAAAAGTCGTTGAGTCGGGAGCGAATATCGAACAGATCGTCTTTGGCGTAGCGGTCCGAAACGACAGTTCGAATGAACCCTTTACGAAAGCTCAGCTCTATCGCTATACCCAGCAGGGCAAGAGCCCCACGACACAATTACTCGCCCGCATGAACGAGAAACTGGATGCTCTCATCGTGCAATCTCAGCACCTGCCCCAGGAAGCCGACTCCGAAGCCCAGTACGCCGCCCGAGCAGCCGAGATTCTCGGCGAGCAAGAACCATGACAACGACTCCTCCGCGTCCAGTATTCGTCTACTCCATGTCCGCTCGTGGCACGGCCTTCAAGAATTTCTTTGAACCGGGCGAACTGAAGAAAATTATCGAAAACCCGGGGCAATTGCGGCCAAGCGGGTGGGATCTCATCACGAGAGACCGAGCGAGAATCGTTAAAGGTCAATACTTCGAAGTCTCGAGCGCCGAACGAAAGCGAATTAGGGTTTATCAGGATGGTTCGGTCATCGTTAGAGTGTACGGCGACGAGGACTTTCTTTCTTGGGGACAGAACAAAAACAATTTCCAGCAGTCTCCTCGTGTCAATACGATCGCTCTCATCGAATTTACTCTCAACTTTTGCCGCTTCTGCGCTCAACTCATTCCGTTTCTCGAACCCAAGCCACCACAGGTAAATCTCAAAGTCGACATACGCCATGCCATTATCGGTGAGCAAAAGCTTTTTCTCATTCCCTACGAAGTCTCAAGTTGGGCGTTCACTATGACTAATGGCCGCCAATACGCCCCGGAAGAGCTCATGGTAAGAACTATCACGACCGACGCGAATGCGTTGCATCTAACGCCTGGCTACCCCGCATACAAACTTGTGCGCCAAATCTTCTATTGGTTTGGAGTTCAGAACGAACAAATCCCCTACACGTCGCAGGCTTCAACCGGCGAAAGATATGTCGACGAAGACCTTATCATTCACTCTCGCCCCTCATAGTTGCCGGCCTATTCGTTCCCCAGAAACTCGATTTCTATCTCTTCGCGATGTGTGAGATCTATATTGGAAGGCCGAAACTTTGAACGATAGCGAACCTTCCGCTCTAGTCGCTGATCGTGGGCAGCCCGAAGCCTTGTTATAGTTCACGACTGTGTAGGTAGCGTTTGCGCTGCGCCCGAGTTACGGCCTAGCCGGGGCTATTCCGGGCCAGAAGTCCGCTTCTGGGACATCGCCAGGCATCTCCTCGAACCCCGTTTGTGGCCCGTGACGGGCATTTGTCCAGTAGCCAGGAGTTATCTCGCCGCTGCCAGCGCCGACTACCGGTGACCAGCGGATTTATAGGCGGAATAGAGGCAATACGATCCCAGAACCGGGGGAGCCGTGCGTTGATTGTTGACGGGTACTTCCGGATGGCGATGTGCTCGCGACCTTCCTGTGAGCTGGAAAATCACTCACTGGACCATCTGCGTTAAGAAGTTCTCCCACGCCTCACAATTTTCAATACGGTCAATGAAAAAGATGCGTTTGCGGCCAGCCTCTCCGAGACCGAAGATGTTGCCACTTGACGTCGGGTGCTGGAGCTATCTCCCACGACGTAGCCAGCGGAGGTGGTTTTTGGACTACGTTCAGCCAACGGACCTTCTGAACGATGCAACAAAGGCGGCATCCAGGAAAGCTTCTCTCCCCGTTCGCGATCTTTTGATCCGAAGTTTTCTTGTTGGAGGACTGCTCGCCTATGCCACGTCGCTCGTATTCACTGTGCTCTCACAAAATGTCGTTCCCATTGTGGGAGCAATTCTTTTTCCGGTGGGATTTGTAATCCTGGTGTTGCTTGGGCTTGAACTGGCTACAGGGAATTTTGCGCTACTGCCCATGGGATGGGCGGCCGGCGAAGTCTCTTTCCTCAGAATGCTCCGTAATCTTGGCTGGGTCTATCTGGGGAACTTGGCCGGAAGTTTGTTTTACGGCTTGTTGTTCTACCTGGCGGTGACGAACTGCGGCACGAGTGGCAGTGGCACCGTCGGCGAATTGATGAAATCGGCGGCGCAGAAAAAGACCATCGCGTACATGGCGGTGGGGCTGCGCGGATGGGAAACCGCCTTCATCAAAGGAGTTTTATGCAACTGGATGGTGACGCTGGGAGCGGTGCTGGCCATGGCTTCGCGTTCCACAATCGGCAAAGTCGTAGCGATGTGGCTGCCGATCATGACGTTTTTTGCGCACGGCTATGAGCATTCGATCGTGAACATGTTTTTGATCCCCACGGGCATGTTGTTTGGTGCCCCTGTCTCGCTGAGCCAGTGGTGGATCTGGAACCAGATTCCGGTCACGTTGGGCAACTTGGTCTCCGGCGCTTTGCTGACCGGACTCGCGTTGTACGTCACAAACACGCCCAATAAAGCCGCGGCCGCGGTAATTCTTGTGCGCGCAAGTGAAACTGCCGGCGCAGTGGCGACACAACCGGCCGAGGCCAACTAGAGATCCCGGAACTTTCCGTGAAACGGGAACGGATGATGAAGCTCGTCGTCGAAACCACAACTCCGCTGACCATACAATCGCTGCGAAGGTTTCGCCTCAGCAGCGCTTGCTGGCTGCCTACGCAGGGGCCATCATGACGCGAGATCCTCAGATCCCTTCGGCGGCGGCTGCACGTATAGAAGCCAGCCAGAGCAGCCTCGCCAACGCTGTCGAAGGTTATAAGGCCTCCATGGACGGCGACGGCCTGCGCATCCTCGACCACCTGCCGCAGATTATCCAGCGAGGTGCGGAATCCCTTACGCCGTCGGAAAAGGAATTGTTGAAGTGGGTCGGTGTTTTTTACCGCCGGCCGACGCCGGGCAAGTTCATGATGCGCATCCGCATGCCCAACGGGTTCGTGAGGAGCGATCAACTGCGCACCATCGCGGAGCTCTCCCGGCGCCTTGGCAATGGCGTCCTGGACATTACTACGCGCCAGCAAATCGAGCTGCGTGGATTCATTCTCGACAGCATACCCGCGATCTGGGAGAAGTTACAGGGCGTGGACCTTCGCACTCTGCAGACCGGCATTGACAACGTCCGAAACATCAATGGGTGCGCGCTGGCCGGTTTGACGCCGCATGAGTTGTTTGATGCCTCTCCTGTCGTGCACGACTTGGATCGCATCATCGTCGGGAGCAAGGGCAATCCGGAGTTCACGAACTTGCCGCGCAAATTCAACATCGCTGTCACCGGCTGTCTGGACAACTGCACGCACAATGAGTCGCAGGATATAGCCCTCGTTCCCGCAAAAAAGGGCGGGCGAGTCGGGTTTAACGTGCTTGTAGGTGGAAAGATGGGTTCCGGAGGTTTCACCATCGCTTCGCACCTGAATGTCTTTGTCGAAATCTACCAGGCGGCTGCGGTTGTAGTGAAGCTGATCAAAATTTTCCGCGATCACGGCCCGCGCGAAGCCCGGTCCAAATGCCGGTTCGCCTTCTTAATCGAAAGATGGGGAATTTCGAGATTGCGGGCGGAACTTACCTCGCGCATGGGGTATGAACTCGCATTTCAGGGTAGGGATATGCGGAGTTTCCATCACGCCGACCACATCGGGCTAACGTCGCAAAAACAGGCCGGGCTTGTGGCCGTGGGCCTCTGCGTTCCAACCGGCAGAGTCAATCCTGAGCAGCTTGACGAGCTCGCGCGTCTCGCCGACGTGTATGGCAACGGCGAGATTCGGCTGACTACGGGACAGAATGCAATCATTCCCGATGTTCCTGCCAATCGCGTGACGAAGCTTTTCAATGAACCTCTGCTCAAGCAGTTTTCGCCTCGTCCCTCTCCTTTTGTGCGCGGTCTGGTTGCCTGCGTCGGCACCGATTATTGCAATCTGGCCCTCATCGAAACGAAAAGCCGCGCTGTCGCGCTTTCCCAGGCGCTCCACGAAAAGATGGGTGCAGGCGCGAACCCCCTGACGATTCATTGGTCCGGGTGCCCGGCGGGTTGCGGCAACCATGAAGCTGCTGACGTCGGCCTTCGTGGGTTCAAGACAAAAATCGACGGAAAGGTCGTCGATGCGGTGGCGGTCTACGTGGGCGGCCGCACTGGCTCTCAGGCGGTTGCCGGCAAGGAGATATTGGCAACGGTGCCGTGCGATGAATCGTTTCCGGATGTGATCGCAAATGTCATCCAGTCGTCTCACGCTGAAAACGAATACAAACAGCAAGCGTCCGCTAGTGATCCTTTTTTCACAGCCGCTGCAACAGTGGGACTCGCCTCATGGCGGTCCTCTAGTTCCTTCGCGCCTTCGGCCGGCGCGGATTGAAAACAACTTGTCGCTACTCCCTCGCCAAAATCCGCTAGAGCAAGAACCCGTGGCCGAAAACTGTGTTAATCGCGACCGGGCCATCCGTTGGGTGAAACGAACGCGCAGCGCTCCCATTTCCGCCGGGTCAGAGGTATCGTAGGGAGCGGAGCTTCTGGGAATGCCTGTCGCGAATTTTCAAGGATTAACCGTCCTGACGCTGGAGACCCGACGCGGCCAGGAAATAAGCCGCCTGATTGAAACGTACGGCGGCAAGCCCCTTCATGCACCGGCGATGCGCGAGGTTCCGCTCTCCTCAAATCTAGAAGCCTTGAAATTCGCTGACGCATTGTTGGAAGGAAAACTCGACGCGGTGGTCTTTCTAACCGGTGTCGGAGCGCGCGCGCTTTCGAATGTGCTGGAAGGCGTGCATCCCACGGAGAAGTTTTTCGAAGCATTGAGAAAGGTTTCTGTTATCGCGCGCGGACCGAAGCCGGTAGCGGTCCTGCGCGAATGGAATGTGCCGGTCGCGCTGGCAGCCCCAGAACCAAACACGTGGCGCGAAGTGCTTCAGGCGATTGACGACAGCGAACTGGATTTGCGGGACAAACACGTCGCTGTACAAGAATACGGCGTTTCCAACCCGGAGCTTCTCGAAGGCTTGCGCGGGCGAGGGGCCCACGTTACGCCGGTGCCAGTCTACCAATGGGATTTGCCGGAGGATACGGCCCCGCTGCGGACGGCGGTGAGCTCAATAATCGCGCGCCAGATCGACGTGGCCCTCTTTACCACCGGAGTCCAGGTCAGTCACCTCTTCCAAATTGCCGAACAAGACGGAAAAAAAGACGCGCTTAAGGCCGGCTTAGAGAATGTTGTGAAGGCTTCGATTGGGCCGACGACATCTGAAGTTCTGCGAAGTTACGGTCTATCCGTTGATCTGGAGGCTTCCCACCCCAAGATGGGCTTTTTGGTGAAAGAGGCGGCGGAACAGTCGGAGGCTCTCCTTCAGCGGAATCGGTTGCATTCCGGATAAATCGCTCAACATGCGCAACTACACCCCGGCAGGTCGAAGTAGATGGCAAGGCGAAGTACCAGGTGTTGTCGAAGGTGCTGTCGAACGGATTCTTGGCGGCGGAACACTAATGCCAAAGGAGGCCGATCATATGCAACGAAACCACGTCTTACGGAGCAGCTCAGGCGGGAGCTAGCGGAAGAGGCTCTCCAACTGGACGCGCTCATTCGTTTTCACGTCGCGATATTTCAGAATAATGGGAGTGTACAGAGATAGGCCCCAACGCTGCCCTGCCGGGTGCGAAATCGCGCGGGAGCCGGGAACGACCACGGCTTCTTCCGGAATCATGAGGGGGCTGCAGTCCGTCGCCGCATAAATTTGTTCGCGCACCAGATCATACACGGCGGTTGAGCCATTCAATATTACCCCGGTGCCGAGCACGGCGCGGCGCTTCACGACAACGCCCTCGTACACGCCGCAATTCCCCCCGACCATCACTTCATCCTCGATAATCACCGGCATAGCGCCGGTCGGCTCGAGGACTCCGCCAATTTGCGCGCCGGCGGAGATGTGACAATTCCGCCCGATCTGCGCGCAACTTCCGATCAACGCGTGTGAGTCAACCATCGTGCCATCATCGACGTACGCACCGGCATTGATGAACATCGGCGGCATGCACGTGACACCACGTCCGACGTACGCAGCGTCGCGAATGCTGGAGCCGCCGGGAACAATTCGCACCTGACTGGCGAGGCTTAGGGCTTTGGGCGGATAGGCGTCCTTGTCGAAAAAGGGTTGGCGAAGACGGTCGATGGACATATCGACCACTTTGCCCAGGCGAAATCCGACTAGGATACCTTTCTTCACCCAAGCGTTCACGCGCCAGCCGGTTTTCGATGCAGCATCAGGTTCGGCGGCGCGCACCTCGCCACGATTCAGCTCGGCCTTGAAGGTCTCGAAGGTGCGCCGATGTTCTTCCGTGTACTGCGGCGGAGGGTAGTCAAATAGTTGCTCAATCTCCGACGGCAGCATAGGTTTTCTCGATCAGCCCGAGAGCTTCAAGAACGGAATGAATGCGCTCCAGGGAGCCGACGCTCGGCGCCACCAGAGGAAGCCGCCAGAGCGCTTGCAGCAGCCCCATTTTCGCCATCGCCGCCTTCACGGGAATTGGGTTGGATTCTACGAAGTTCACCTCCATTAACGGAAGGTAACGCGTGTGGACTTGGCGCGCCGCTGAAAAATCATTTTGCAGCGCGAAATTGCAGAGATTGGCCATTTCGGCGGGGATTTCGTTGGAGGCGACGGAAATTACGCCACGGCCACCGAGCGCGAAAAGCGGCAACGTGATGGCGTCGTCGCCGGAGAGAACTACGAAATGTTTCGGCACCTGCGCGGCGATCGAGGCCATTTGCGAAATGTTCCCTGACGCCTCCTTGACGCCCACAATCGTTTCGATGGCCGACAGGCGCTTTACGGTGGCGGGCTCAATGTTAACTCCGGTGCGACCGGGGACGTTGTACAGCAAGATTGGTAGCGAAACGGCGCCGGCAATGAAGCGAAAATGTTGGTACAGGCCTTCCTGCGTGGGCTTATTATAATAGGGCGCGACGGAAAGAATGCCGCTGGCGCCCATCGCTTCATACTCGCTCGCGGCGCGTGCGACTTCCGCGGTGTCGTAGCCGCCGGCTCCGGCGACCACGGGCACTTTGCCGTGTGCTTCCTCTAACGTGATTTCCACGACGCGCCTGCGCTCGTCTTGCGTGAGCGTCGGGCTTTCGCCGGTGGTTCCGCAGGGCACGAGAAAATGGACTCCGGCGTCGACTTGACGCCGCACTAGCCGACGCAAAGCGGTTTCGTCGAGCGAGAAATCGCTCTGAAATGGAGTGACCAGTGCCGTACCGCAACCTGTGAACATGATGTGTCTCCTTATCGATCCTCTGCTTTAAACCCGTACCTTCGAAACCTCGACGAACTCAGCCCAGTTCATTTACGATCTCGCGAAATTCAAACACCCCGATTTTCCCGACAATCCAGCGGGCCGCGCGCAGTGCGCCGCGTGCAAATCCTTCACGGCTTCTGGCCGTGTGGCGGATGGTGATGGTGTCGGCGCTGGAATCGAAGCCAATCTCGTGGGTTCCGGGATGGGCGCCAGCGCGATTCGCGCTTAGGTTGATAGTGCGTTTGAAACCGGCCTGCTTGATTTCTTCCACGACCGCCAACAGCGTGCCGGAGGGCGCGTCTCGCTTGGCGGCGTGATGGATTTCCCAGCCCCACGCTTCGTACTCGTGTTCGGCCGCAAAAGCGCTGGCCGCCTGCGCGATGATCTGGCGGAAGCGGTAGACGCCGACTGAGAAATTTGGGCTCCACACTAAAGCGCCGCCGCCCGATTGGACGGCCTCGCACACGCAGGGCAGCTGCTGAAACCATCCAGTCGTGCCCGTCACGACGGGAACGCCCAGCGCGGCAAGCTGCCGAATATTCTCTACGACCGCCGAAGGCGTGGAGAATTCCACCGCCGCATGGACTCCGCGAAGATTTTCTCTGGTGAGGCCCGCACCCCTCGCATTCGTCTCGCTGTTTAGCGCCAGGCGGATGTTGAAGCCGTATTCGGGCGCGAGCTGTTCGATCAGGCGACCCATCTTTCCGTGTCCGATGATGGCGAGTCCGCGCGTCATTGGGATTTCCTCGAAGCTTCGGCATGCGATGCGAGTAGCTGTTTGACCATGCCTGCATAGATCTTCACGGCATCGCGCAGCTCTCGCTTTGCAATGCGCTCCTCGGCCGTGTGCGCCACGTGAATGCTGCCCGGCCCAATCAAAAACGGCGTGCCCCATGTTTCTGCGAGTGTCGGGACATCGGTCGTGAACGCCACAACCGTTGTCGGCAATCCATCGAACGCTGAAAAGTGAAACACTGGCGTATACAAGAATTCGCGGCCCTCCACTCGCCCGGCTATGGTTTGGTGAACGGCCTCTCGCACGGGAGCGGCGTCCCCCACTAACCGAAACATGAGCTCAGCTCGGGCCTCGTCGGCAACGACGTTGGGCGCGCGGCCGCCAGAAATTGTGCCGATGTTCAATGTGGTTTTTCCAAGTAACGAATCTTCCGGCAAGGGGAGACGGCGGACGTCGTTAAGGACATCCAGGAGCGCATGGATTGCCGAGCTTCCTAGTTCCGAGTATCCGGAATGGGCGAGACGGCCTTTCGCTGTCAGCTCAAAGCGAAGCGCTCCCTTTGATGCGACGCACAATTTGTTTTCTGTGGGCTCACCGTTGATCAGGTAGCTGCAGCCGCGCGGCGTCTTGGCGGCAGCGCGGGCGCCTGCGCTGTTTCGTTCTTCGCCGACGACGAAGAGGAGGGCGAGATCTGAAATGCCTTCCGCGAGGAGTTGTTCGACAGCCGTGATCATGGCGGCGATGATGCCTTTGGCGTCGCAGGAACCGCGCCCCCAGAGAAATTCCTCATCTTCCCTCGACGGGAAAAAGGGCGGCACCGTGTCCATGTGCGTCGACAGCGTGACGACCGGCGTGCCCCAGCTCGCAAAAACGTTGAAGCGTTGCGCTTCGACCTCCATGCGTTCGACACGGCCGCCGTACTTCGCAGCGAGCGGAGAAAGATGGCGAAACAGGAATTCGCCTGCTCTGGCTTCGTTGTTGGTCACGGACTCGATGTCAACGAGCGCGCGCGTCAGCTCAAACAGACCCATGATTGCTTTCTGGAACGGAACGAAAGAGAAGGGAAGAACCGAAAGAAGCTCGGGGCTGTCACTCCTCGATAGCGCTCCATCCGCGTGACCTCGTTACTGCTTACGGATGACAGTGGACAGGTCTTAGGCCTGGCCCCCAGCCGCGCACGGCATTCAGCTGCCGCGGCGACTTCGGCGGATCAACAGCAATTGCCCCTTTCGCGCGGGCGCCCGAAGCTGATCGGAAAGCACGCCCCGCTACTAATGGGATCCGCACCTCTACCAAGTACCTAGCGAAAGTAACGGAGCAATCTGCGAAAGTCAATCTTTGCAAGCATCTAAAAAACGCGCTCGGCGTATCTGTTTTTTGGGGGTTCGCGTGGATTGACAGCAGGGGCTGGCTTGTTTAGACTCGGGCTAAGCAAATGAGCGTTTCGAATCATCTCCGGGCGCATGGGCACCATCATCATCACGGCCACGTGCCGCGCCCGTCGAGTTGTACGTAGCGATTCGTTAGAAAACGTACTCAGCGGCCCGCTGGCGCAACACGCCCCAGCGGGTTTTTTGTTTTTGGAATCGACTCTGGGAGGAAGCAGTGGACATCGCATTCGAAAAAGGTGGCGGGCTGGTCCCCGCGATTGTTCAGGACTACCGAACGGGCGAAGTCCTAATGCTCGGCTTTATGAACGCGGAGGCGCTATCGGAGACGCAGCGAACCCGTGAGGCGGTCTTCTTCAGCCGCACGAGAGGGCGTTTATGGAAGAAGGGCGAATCGAGCGGACACCTGCTGCGCGTCCACGAAATACGGATTGATTGCGACGCGGATGCGTTGCTTTTGCGCGTCGAGCCAGCAGGACCTGGTGTTTGCCACGAAGGCTATCGCAGCTGTTTTTTCCGGAAGCTTGACGCGACCGTCAGCGTGCGCACCGTGGACGAGCGGACTTTCGATCCCGGGAAAGTGTACGCTCCGGAGGCAAAGCGATGAACCGCCTGAGGCTGGGAATTCCCAAAGGCAGCTTGCAGGAAGCCACCCTTGATCTTTTCGCCCGCGCCGGCTGGAAGATCACCGTAAGCTCGCGAAGCTACGTGCCCACTGTCGATGATGACGAGATCGAGTGCTTGCTAGTGCGCGCGCAGGAAGTGCCGCGGTACGTGGAAACGGGCGCGCTGGACGCCGGAATCACCGGCCATGATTGGGTTGTCGAAACGCGCGCAGCTGTCGCGGAACTCGCTGAGTTGGTGTACGCGAAGCAGCGGCTTTCGCGCGTGCGTTGGGTGCTGGCAGTGCAGGAAGACTCGGCGATTCGCGAGCCGCGCGATCTACAAGGCAAAGTGATCGCCACGGAAGTCGTGCGCATCACCGAGGAATATCTACGGCGGCACGGCGTAACCGGCCGTGTGGATTTCTCTTGGGGCGCTACCGAGGTGAAAGTTCCACAGCTGGCCGACGCCATCGTCGAGGTCACCGAAACAGGATCTTCGCTGCGGGCTAACCGGCTGCGCATTGTGGACACGGTGCTGGAATCGGCGACGGTTTTCATTATGAACCGCGCGGCGTCCGCGGATGTGTGGAAGAAAGAAAAGGCAGAAAGCGTAATCCTAATGCTTCAAGGCGCCATCACCGCGGCCAGCAAAGTCGGCCTGATCCTCAATGTGCGCCGCGAGGATCTGGATCGAGTAGTCGACATCCTGCCGGCGCTAAAGAAGCCGACGATTTCGATGCTCAGCGATCCCGAGTGGGTAGCGGTGAACACCATCGTCGAAGAATCCGTCGTCCGGCAAATTCTGCCAAAGCTGAAAGCCGCGAATGCGCAGGGGATTGTGGAGTATCCGCTGAACAAGATCGTGCTGTGATGCGAATCGTGAGACTAACCGACGCGGTGGAAAAAAAGCTGCTCGCAGCACGCGACCGTCGCGATGTGGAGACCGAGAAGGTCGCAGCTAAGGTTATCGCGGATGTCCGGCGGCGCGGCGATTCGGCGCTGTTTTCCTGGGCGAAGAAACTCGATGGGGTAGATTTGGCGCGCCACGGCTTATGGGTCTCGCGGGGGGAGCTCGAGACGGCGCAAAAAAGTGCGGATGCAGATTTCCTGAGAGCCGTAAGACATGCGATGGGCAACGTCCGAAAGGTGGCTGAGAAACAGTTGCCGCAAAACTGGCAGCTTCAAGTAGAGCCAGGTGTAAGTATCAGGCAAATGGTCAGACCTATTGAAACGATCGGCTGCTATATTCCGGGCGGCAACTCTACTCTGCTTTCGACGTTGGTAATGACCGCGGTGCCGGCGCAAGTTGCGGGCACAAAGAGGATTGTGGTCGTGTGTCCGAGACCCAATAACAAGCTGCTTGCCGTGGTCGCCATCCTCGGTCTGAACGAAATCGCGCGCATCGGGGGAGCGCAGGCGGTCGCGGCCCTGGCCCACGGAACCAGGAGTATCCCGCGCGTCGATAAGATTTTTGGACCCGGTAACCGCTTTGTGACTGCGGCAAAGCAACTCGTAAGCCGTGATTGTGCCATCGACCTCCCGGCCGGACCGACAGAAGCGATTGTGTTTGCGTCGCGCGGTAATCCGCGATGGATCGCAGCGGATTTGCTGGCCCAAGCGGAACACGCGCCGGACTCGAGAAGCATCTTTGTGACTACGTCCTCGCGCTTCGCACGCGAAGTGCGGCGCGAAGTCGGCGAACAGTTGAGTAGGCTGCCGGAAGGAAACTCTGCCCGTGTTTCCCTGAAAACGTGCGGGGTGATTTTGCTCGCCGCGTCCGAGGATTCGGCCTTCGAGTTCGTGAACCGTTTTGCACCGGAGCATCTGAGCCTTCCGCAAGCTGGGGCTGCGGCTATCGGAAAGATTTCGGCGGCCGGAACTGTTTTTGTTGGTCCTTGGGCTGCGCAGCCGCTCGGCGATTACGCGAGCGGCAGTAACCACGTTTTACCTACCGGCGGCTGGGCGCGCAGCTGCGGAGGCTTGTCGGCCGCGGATTTTGTGAAATGCATCAGCGTGCAGACGATTGGCCGCAAAGGTTTCAGGCGCCTGAGCAGTGACGTGTGCGTTCTCGCACGGGCAGAGAATCTGCAGGCGCACGAGAACGCGGTGGCGGTGCGGCAATGAAATTTAGTATTCCCGTGCGGCGCGCCATCCTGAATCGCCGGACCTATGAGGCTCCGGCGGAAGGAAGAGAAGACAACCTGCGGCTGGACTTCAATGAAAACACGGCGGGCTGCTCGCCCGCTGTGAAACGCGCGCTGGCGAAGCTGAGCACCAAACAACTAGCTATGTATCCGGAATATGAGGAACGGGCGCGAACGGTCGCCAAATATTTCGGCGTGCAAGCGGAAGAATTGCTGCTCACCAACGGCGGTGATGATGCGCTGCGCGTCTTCTTCGACACGTTCGTCGACGCTGGAAGCGCCGTTCTCATTTGCGAGCCGACGTTTCCGATGTACCGCTACTACGCTGAAATCAGCGGGGCGCGCATCGATGCCTTGCGTTACGGCGCGAACATGGAATTTCCTGTAGCGAGCGCAGTCGCTGCCCTGCGAAGGAAGCCGTGTGTGCTCTTCATCGCGAATCCGAATAACCCGACCGGCACTCTGCTTGGGTATGCGGAACTTGAGAGGATTGTCCGGACCGCAACGGCTACCGTAGTCGTGATCGACGAGGCCTACGCGGAATTCTCTGGCCTAACGGTTCTCCGGTGGATCCAGAAATATCCCCATTTATTTGTCACGCGGACGTTCTCCAAAGCCGCAGGGCTGGCCGGGCTGCGGCTTGGAGCGGTTCTGGGGTCCAAGGATTCCTTGGCCATGTTGCGGCGCGCGATGCCTCCATATCCCGTGAATATCGCTGCGCTGGTTGCCGCGGAAGCGGCCATCCGCGACGTGCAGACCGTGGAAAATTACGTGCGGAACGTCACGCGCGCACGCGAATGGGTGCAGGACACGTTGCGGCGGATGGGCGTGACCTGCTACCGGAGCGCCGGCAATTTTGTGCTGGTGGACTTTGGGCCGGTGGGGCCGGCGCTTTTCAAACACCTCGCGGCGAAAGGCATCCTGGTGCGGGAACGAAACGAATTCGGTCCCGGGTTTGCACGGATCACCATCGGAACGGTGCACGAGATGAAAAAATTCGTGCGCGAAACGGAAGCATATTGGCGCAGAAGCGATCCAGCTTAGATGGGCTCTCGCAATGCCAAGGACAGCAAAGATTCATCGGAAGACGAAGGAGACCGATATCAGCATTCGGTTGAATCTCGACGGGCGTGGCAACGCCTGCATCGCCACGGGAATCCGTTTTTTTGACCACATGTTGGAACTCGTGGCCCGGCACGGCGCGTTCGATTTGGAGTTGAAGGTGCGCGGAGATTTGGACGTCGATCAGCATCACACTGTGGAAGACGTGGGAATCGCCTTAGGCGAAGCGGTGACGAAGGCGCTGGGCACGAAGCGTGGGACCTTGCGCGCAGGATATTTCCTAATGCCCATGGACGAGACGCTCGCCGCCAGCGCGGTCGATTTGGGAGGGCGACCCTTTTGCCTTGTGAACGCCAAAATTGCGAGTGCGCGTATCGGCGATTTTCAGACCGAGCTGACCGAGGATTTCTTTCAAGGGTTTGCGCAGGCCGCCCGTGCCAATGTGCATCTCCGCGTTCTCTACGGACGATCTTCGCATCACCAAGTCGAGGCCATGTTCAAGGCGTTTGCGCGCGCTTTGCGTTTCGCCGTGGCGCGCGACAAAAGATTGTGGCGCGTGCTGCCCAGCACCAAGGGTTTGCTATGAGGATTACTCTGTTGGACTATGGCGCAGGTAATATCGCCTCCGTCGAGTGGGCTCTGCAGCGACTCGGAGCGGAATCGCAACGCGTCGCTACACCCGAATGCGTCGCAACCGCAGAGGCTCTGCTGCTCCCGGGCGTCGGACATTTCGAAACCCTTATACGAGTGCTCAACGAACAAAAATTGCGCACGCCGTTATGCGATGCCATCCGTCGCGGCATTCCGTTTCTCGGCATTTGCCTGGGACTCCAAGCACTCTATAACGCTAGCGACGAGGCGCCGGAACTGACCGGCTTGCAGGTGTTGCCGGGGCGCGTGCGCTTGCTGCCGCCCATCGCCAAGCTGCCGCACATGGGCTGGAATCGCCTCGTCTTGAAAAACCAATCACGGTTGCTCGAGGGCATCGACGCTGATGCGTATTTCTATTTCGCGCACAGTTATGCCGCAATCGAACAAGGCGAAGAAACCGTGGCTGCGTGCAGTTATGGAACAGAGTTTGTCGCTGTGCTCGAAAAAGACAATATGTGCGCGGTTCAGTTTCATCCGGAGAAGAGCGGTGAAGCTGGCGCACGAGTCTTGCGGAATTTTCTGAGGGTATGCGGATGAGTCTGGCACGACGCATCATTCCTTGCCTAGATGTCGATGGCGACCGCGTGGTGAAGGGTGTGAACTTTATCGGACTTCGCGATGCAGGCGATCCCTCAACTCTGGCGGTGCGATATAACCGCGAAGGCGCAGACGAGCTCGTCGTGCTGGATATTGCAGCTTCGCGCGACCATCGGCCGACGTTTCTAGAAACGATTAGGCGCGTTGCGGGAGAGCTCGCGATTCCCTTGACTGCGGGAGGCGGCATCCGGAGCGCGGAGGACGCGAGGGCCGTGCTGCGAGCCGGTGCAGACAAGATTACGCTGAACACCGCGGCAGTGGCGCGGCCCGAGTTGATCTCGGAAACATCGCTCGAGTTTGGTGCTCAGGCAGTTGTGCTGGCGATCGACGCCAAGAAACACGGGGACCAATGGGTGGTGATGGTTCGCGGGGGGCGTGACTCCGCAAATCTGGACGCGATCGCGTGGGCGATACAAGGCGTTGCCCTTGGCGCCGGAGAGATTCTGGTGACGTCCATGGATCGAGATGGAACAAAGAGCGGTTTCGATACGGCGCTCACGGCCGGGATATCCTCGACGGTCTCCGTACCGGTTATCGCGTCCGGCGGCGCGAGGCTCCCCGAGCACTTCGCGGAGATTCTTACCGGCGGGCGTGCGGATGCAGCGTTGGCCGCCTCCATTTTCCACGATCGTATTCAGCCGATTCGCGAGCTCAAAGAATTTCTGTCCGCGCGCGGGATTCCAGTTAGGTTGCCGTGCTAATTCCGTGTATTGACTTGCAGGATGGCCAAGCGGTGCAGCTCGTGCACGGGAGAAGGCGCGACATTGCGATCGAGGACGTGATGTCCCTGCTGCTGAAATTCAAGAAGTACAAGTGGCTGCACGTTATCGATTTGGATGCTGCCATCGGGAAAGGCAACAACAGCGAACTGGCGCGCAAACTGTGCGGCGAAGCGACTAAGCGATTTGGGATGAAAGTGCGTGTGGGTGGAGGAATTCGCACCGTTCGGCGCGCGGAGGAAATCGCGAAATGGGGTGCGCACCAAGTCATTGTCGGAAGTGCGGCGTTCAAGGACGGCAAGATAAACGCGCCATTTCTCCGGCGGCTCCGCACGCGAGTAGGCCGCCCGGCGATTGTTGTGGCGCTCGACACGGCCAAGGGCCACGTTGTGATTAAGGGATGGGGAGAAAAACTGCGGATTCGAGCGGAACAGGTGATGAAGCAGCTTGAGCCGTTGTGCGCCGCATTTCTCTGCACAGATGTGGATCGTGAAGGAACGATGAGTGGAGCCAATCGCGAGTGGTTTGAGCGGTTGCGCAGTGCCACTTCGCATCCGATCATTGCTGCGGGAGGCATTAAGGCACTGCGGGAAATAGATGCTCTTGAACGAATGGGGATCGACGCGGCAGTAGGCATGGCACTCTACAAGCACCGGCTGCACTAAAGGGCTGAAGCCTTGTGTAGATTATCATTTCCGATAAACGGTCTGAGCAGTAGAGTTCCCCCGAAGTCAGCAGATTCTGAAACACGACGGGCTACCCGTAGACATGAATTCTGCAATGCGGGCCAGAAGTCTCGTTGTGGGAAGTGTGGGATGCGTCGGGCTCCCGGTGTTTTGTTTGGTGTCTTTGGTGTCTGCTTGGGGCCGAAATTGGCACTATTTATGCGGAAGCATTGAAAGAGTTGAAACAGGCGAGATCGTAGAAATCGCCAATATTGATGCGGTTTTCATGCAAGTTGCTGAAAAGATGGTAGGATGCTCAAAGCGGCTGGGTGAGTATCCCACCCTGTCACGGCAGTCCTGTTGCTCGGCGTTGTCATTAAATATCTATCGCTCGACCAAGGCGTACAGTTCTCCAACCAGAAGCCCCATTCGACTTGCCTGAAGTCATTTCTTCCCTACCCTGAAGATGACGAACCCACGGAGCACCAACACATGACGATTCATCTCACGCCGGAACAAGAGCGCCGGCTTCGAGCTGTCCTCGACCGCGGTGCCTACAAATCCGTTGAGGAGGTTGTCGAGGCTGCTTTAACGGCCGTTGAACAGCGCACCGTGCCAGGTTTCGCGGGAACACCGGAAGAACTCGATACCCTGCTCGCTGAAGGGCTTGCCTCAAAACAACTCACGGAAGATGAGTTTTGGAGTTCCGTAAGCAAGCGAACAGATGCGCTCCTGGCTGAGCATAAAGACCGGCCCCCGTTCGTGAAGGTTCTGTATCTACAGACCGCCAGCGACGACATCGTTCGTCAGTTCCGCTATTTATTCATTTGCGATGGCAACCTCATTCGGTGAACTGCCGCCCTCGCGATTCGGAACCTCAGCGCGTGCGCTTTCCAGTATTCGTGACTGACGACCGCTGTTTGGTACCTTAAAACAGACCAATAGAAGGTTTGTCCGAGTATCAAAGTTCCCCAAAGGAAAAATTCAATCATCCTGCTGCCTATTTCGTATTTCCGAGACCAAAAGGTCACCGCCGTTTGCAGGGCTTAGATTTGGGCCACGCCGCCGTCGACGTACAGTTCCGTACCCGAGACGTAGCTGGCCTCATCGGACGCGAGGAATGAAACCGCTTTTGCGATCTCGTCTGGGTCGCCCAATCTGCCAAGCGGAACACTGTTCTCCATCTCTTTCTTCATCTTTGTGAGTGCTTCGCCCTGCTGGAGGCTCTCCATGATCGGCGTATCGATATGGCCAGGGCTGAGGACATTTACGCGGATACGACGGTCCCGCAGATCACTTGTCCAGGTCCGAGCAAACGAACGAACGGCGGCCTTCGTAGCGCTGTACACACTCATGGCGGGAAAACCTTTGATATCGGCAATCGATCCAGTCAGGATGATCGACCCGCCATCCCTCATCAAAGGGAGGCCTTTTTGCACCGAGAAGAAGAGTCCTTTCACGTTTGCGTCGAAGTGAACATCAAAAAATCCCTCATCCACAGTGCCGAACGAGGCTAGTTTCGCCAAACCGGCATTAGCAAAGATAATGTCAATCGGGCGATGGTGCTTCTTCACTGCGTCGTATAAGCGGTCGAGGTCCGATAAGCTGGCGACATCACCTTGCGCGGCCGTCACGTTCTTGCCAATTTCAGTGACGGCGGCATCCAGTGCGTCTTTACGACGGCCGGTGATGAACACGTGATCCATCCCCTCCTCAACGAACCGCTTCGCGGTAGCGAGGCCCATGCCTGTCGATCCTCCCGTGACCACCGCGATTTTTCCTGCACATTTCTTTGTCATAACCCACTCCTTGTTCAGATCAAGCGTTTCTTTTCTTTCTGCCTGGAAGTCGGAATAGATGTTTGAGCAAATGCGACTTCCGCCACAGTGGAACTTGCTTCTTACGATTTAGGATCGAAGTGCACCTGTACCTGTAACTCACCCGAAACCGGTTGGCCGTTCAGAGAAGTCGGCTCATACTTCCACTGCAGCACGGCCCTCAACGCCGCAGCGATGAGCAGGGGATGGCCACTCACGGCACGTGCTTGGACCACATTCCCTCCTTGGTCGATAATCGCGTCGATCACCACTATGCCCGAGATGCGTGTTTGGAGCACCAGCGGCGGATACTCCGGACCGACGGATTTCGTCTGACGCGGGGGCTTGATCAAAGAACTCGCGCGCACGATTCGCTTTGTTGGCTGCGGCTGCGAAGGAGCCGGCGGAGCTGCTGTCCCCGTGCTGCCGAACGCTCCGCCGGCAAACCCTCCGATTTCTCCCCCAATTACTCCTCCGGGAATGCCACCGGCAACGCCGCCCAAATCCGGTGGGGCTGCAGCGCCCGCGCTTTCCTCTGTGACCTTCTTTGGAATGGAGTTCGGAATACGTTTCTGTACTGTGTAAGTGAAGCGCGCTCGCGGATGTGCGATGCGCGGGGAGGCCGTCGTGCCCGCCGTCGGAAGGGCTGGCGGTGGCGGCGGGGCCACCAACGGCACCTCATCGAATTTGGGCAGGTGAATTGTTCCGGTCGTGTAGAGCGGTACGGTGATTAGCAGCGCAAGAATTACAAGGTGTAGTCCCATGGCACCAGCCCACTCGAGCGGACTCCTTCGAGCTTGTTTTGTTGTAGGCATCTCGAGAAGCGCGCTGAGAAACACATCTTTCCCGACATTCGCAGGAGACGGGTCGAAGCTCTCTCCGCCACGACAACTCGTTTGACAGCACTCCTCAGCGCTTTACGATCATCTGTCTTATTGGCAGAGTTTCTTCCCAACCGCGCCGAAGAAGCTCAGGGGAGGAATTATCTTCCTTCGCATATCCAATACAGAGATACGCAATCAATTTCCAGTCGTGAGGAACGTTCAGGCCGCGATTGACTTCCACCGGATCAAGAATCGAGACCCAGCCACAGCCTAATCCATAGGTACGCGCGGCCAGCCACAAGGAGTGAACGGCCAAAACGGCTGAATATTCCAGGGTTTCTGGCATGGTGATTCTGCCGAGTCCGCTCCCATGATGGGTATTCTGGCTCAAGAATATTGCCAACTGGACCGGAGCTTCGCGAAGACCTGCCAATTTTAAGCTGGCATAGAGTTGTGCTTTTTCGCCCGAGTATGACTTCAGAGCTTCTCGGTTGCAGTTTTCGAAGTTTGCACGAATGGATTCCCGGCATTCTGCTGACTCAACGAGGACAAACCGCCAAGGCTGGCTGTACCCGACAGATGGAGCCAGCGAGGCTAAGCAGATGAGATGCTCGAGCAATCGAGCATCGATGGGATCTGAGCGAAAGCTGCGAACATCGCGTCTCCACTTAAGGAGCTCTACAAACTGCTGCCGGAAACTCTCGCCGAATTCCGGTTCGTGGAACGTCCTCTTTGAGGATACTTTGTAATTCATAAAACGTCGCTGTCCTTAACCTACCAACTGCCCGATGCGTAGTTGAAGTCGCTGATCGTCCCGAAAGTTTACGGCGTCCTGCTTCGCTATCGAGAGTTAGGAGACGGCCAGATATCTCAAATCGGATAGGCGCCGCACATTCGGCAATACTTCATATCGTCGCGCATCACTGGTGCCTGACAGTCCTTACAGGTCTTGACATCGCGGGCGAGCTCCTTCGGCGGAGAGAACAAGCTGCGATACGTCAGGTAGTAGTAACATTGTTCTTTGTCGCGCAGCTTTACAAAATCGTGTGTAGCGGCGCGTTCGCGTTCCCGTTCAAACTCCGTGTCGCTTACTGACTGTTCCGCGAGCTGCTTCAACGATGTGCTGCCGGACCCATATTCAATGGGCGTCTTCAGGCGCCAGGCGATTTCTTTCGGCAGCACACTGGAAAATGCCTCTCTCAGGATTTTCTTTCCCAAACGTTGACCCTGGTAATCGCCAACAATATCGTCGTAGCCGAGCGACAGAGCGAAGTCTCGAATCGGAGGCGACAAGTAGGGAGAGTCGACGCCCACGCCTAGGCTTTGGCCAATCACTTGGCTCGTGAAATGCATGATGTCATTCAAATAGCGGATGTAAGACGGTAGCTGCTCCGCGGACATATTGAACATGAAGCTGTAGCCGGCAAAGAGCTCGTCGGCTGCGTCTCCTGTTAGAACGGCGGACAATCCGTGCTTCGATGCAGCCTCCATGGCGACATAGGTCACGCTGCTATTGCGTAGCTCCATGGGGTCGAAAGTGCCCAAGAGACGAATCAGCTCCGGCATTCGATCCATCAACTCCTTCAAGCTTGGTCGCAATATTTCAAGGTCGAGCCCCAGCCGTTCCACCATAAGTCGGGCAAATGGTTCGTCGAGTCCGGTGCCCTCCTCGACGGAAACCATTACCGCTTGCAAGCCACGTCCGTGAGAGCTCGCAATCGCCGCCAATACGCTCGTGTCCAGGCCACCAGAAAAAAGGATCCCATCGGCAGAGCTAGCCAGAACTTGATCGACAACCAATTTGCGTAGGTGTTCGACTCGGCCCTGTCGGTCAGCTGGCGTGAGCAGTTGAGGGCTCAAGCTGTTTGTCATGGTGTCTCCTGCGAAGGAATTCGTATCCCCAAAATAGGATTGCTCCGCCAACCAGCGTGCTTAACGATGAAGTACGGTAATAGGGCAAGGCCGCGACATAACAGGCAACCAGTCCCTCGCGTGTGTGCGGGTAGATTCCCCATGCGAGCCAAACACCGAAGTTGCTGATCACGAAATAGGCGGTCGACGCGGCAACCGCGCAACCTGCAAACCTGAACGCGGAGAAGTTCTGGCGAAGTAGTCCTCCGATCCAGGCCATGGCGGCAAAGGCGAGCAGAGTGATCGCGTGCCCCCACCTCACTTCCATGTGGAACACCTGGGTAGTCAGGACCCAATCGCCGACAGCCAGGACCACGACGGGAAACCAGATTGCATCTCGTTTTCTTAGGTGAGCACCGCTGAACAGCAGCGCGCCAAAGACCGGCGAAAACCCGGGCAGGTGCGAGTTCATTAAGAATCCAGCAGCCACTACGAGCACAAAAACTAAATAGATCATTTTCGTCTCCTTGATTGTTTTGGGTTCTTGCGATTACGCCACTGGCGCCAAAGCCGATGGTCCTGGTCGAGACTCGGGGCACTGGGATTGATGACAACGGTGACACTCAACCATGGAAACTCGCGCCCCACCAGGCGAGAGAGATTGCTGCGGGTAATCTTCTGCTCGGGAAGACTCAGCGCAGAGCCGACCAACACATCGGTATTTCGAGGCGCTCCTTGCTGAATCAACCACTTCGCCATCGGACCTGGTCTCAAGTCCGGACTCGCAAGGGTGATGAGGTGCCGGCCTCTACGGAAGCATTCCAGCATGTACTCTTTCTTTTCTTCGGGGTCGCCCAGATCGTGAAAGCTGATGATCGCGCTTTCGTCGAGATTGATACATGCGTAGGCCGCTGCAAGCTGCACGGAACTGATGCCGGGATGGATGTGAACCTCAAAGCCGACGAGGGCACGCATTAACCCTTTGAGTCCGGATGACAAACAGGGATCGCCGACACGAGGAACAGCCAACAGCTTGCGAGTCCGCTTCGCTTCCCGGACGGCGGCGCGCGTGGCTTGCACGTAATTGCGAACGTCTTGCAGAAAGACTTTCTTGCCGGCAACGCAATCGCGCACCGGCAGCAGGTCCATGTCCCAGCCCAGGATGATTTCTGCTCGCGAGATGATTTCGCGTGCCTCGGGCGTGACCAGAGTGGACGCGCCCGGTCCGACTCCCACTAGAACTGCTTTCAGTTTGCTCCGTGCCGACATCTATGCCACCTTCCGCCAGAGATCAAGCTCCGCTCGGAACGAGCAGTGACCCGGATGAAGGAGTGCCGCCATCAGCTCGACTCCGTCGACCAAACGTGGTCCGGGACGATGAAATAGGCTGCTCTCGAGAGCGAACACGCGACCTTCGCGGACGGCAGGAAAGTCCCTCCAGGGTGAAAGATCGCAAATGCCCGTCCACTCATTCGCACTTCGGCCCTGAGAAAAACTGCAGGGCATTAAGAAGATGACTTCCGGAGATTCTCCTCGCAGTTGATCGACGGCGACGCGGGAAGATGCTTCTCTTTCACTTCCGAGACGCGCATCACCGCCGGCGAGCGTTACCATTTGCGTGATCCAGGTACCTGCGGACATGAGAGGATCAAACCAACTCAAACAAAAGACGCGCGGGTGATATTCCGAAACCGTCTGTTTCGCTATGCGTTCCAGACGCGCCGCAAGCTCAGCGGCCAACTGTTCAGCTTGAGACCTGCACTCCGTGGCCAACCCGACATCGAGAATGTCTTTGTACAGTCCTGAAAACCCGGTCGCCGCGAGCGAAAGCCACTTTGTATCCAGCTTCATGCTCTCCAGGGCGCAGACCGTGCGATCGCGATCTACAGCACAGACGCTGCACTGTCCTTGGGTGATGACCAAATCGGGCTGCAAGCTTTCGAATATTTCGGTTTGAATCACATACAGACTGCGCCCTGACGCCGCACTGGCGCGAACTTTCTGATCGATCTCGTAGCTGGTCAAGTCCGAGCCGAGCATCGTGCCGGTGAGCCGTGGCCGATTCAAGATTTCGGTGGGATAGTCGCAGTCGTGCGAGATTCCGACTATGTCCTTCGCCAGACCCAGGGCGCACAAAATCTCGGTCGCACTCGGCACCATTGAAACGATTCTCATGATCGATCCTCAATTTCCTTGCACCCTGCGTCTGAGACGCGAGAGGCACTCTGATTCAGCCCGGTGACACTCCAATGATTTCCCACTTTTTCCAACGTGGTTAACGCGCCGTGATTCTGGCCAATACGCGAAATGCGTTCGTCTGGTATTCCGAGGACCCAGGCGACGGCTGTCCGTATAAAGCCAGCATGCGTGACTACCAGCGTGCAACCGGACTCAAGAGACTTCGCCAACCGCTCGAGCTGCTCGACTGCTCTTGCTTGCAACTCCAGGAACGACTCGCCTCCAGGCGGTCGATGGTGAGGGAAGAGTTTGGCCCAAGCCCTTGCGTCTTCCGGGTATTGAAGCTCGACTTCTTTCCACGTCAATCCCTCCCAAGAGCCGAAATTCATCTCTCGAAAGGCGGGTGAAGTCTTGTAGTCCAGACCGAAATGCTTCGCGATCGGCTCCGCAGTTTCTGTCGCTCGCCGGAGGTCGCTAGACCAAATTGCGCGTGGCGCTATGTGTGACAGGCTCTGGAGGATGGTTGGAAGCTGTTCTTGGCCCTGTACGCTCAAGCTAGGGTCCGAGTGACCGCAGAAACATCCAGGAAGATCTGTCTGTGCGTGACGCAAAAGAGCAATCCGGATCGTCGCGACACTTCTAAGGACGTCACACGATTGCCGGTTTGTCACCGCGGGCAGAGTCATCGAAGCAGAGCTCCGTAGAAATAAATAGCGATCTCGGTTATCTGGTTCGCGGCGCCAAAGCAGTCGCCGGTCACGCCTTGAATGTGACGCTTGAAGTAGAGACCACTCGCCGCTGTCACCGCTAACGTGATCAGCCACGGCAAAAGACTGCCAAGACCCAGCACGACGGCCACACTGAGTACGGCAAAACCTGTCCCCCACAGCAGCGATGAGAGCGGCATCCGGCCTGCGACGGCCCCTCCCAATCCCTGGTCTTCGCGGGCATAAGGCAGCCAGAAACCGAGGGGCAGAGCCGTCCATCGACATAGCACGCTTGACGCGACCAAGAACCCCGGAAGTCTGGCCGGTGAGGTGTTACTAATAAGGATGAAACGCGACAGAAGCGAAAGCGTGACAGCCGCGGCTCCGAAGCTGCCAATCCTGCTGTCTCGCATAATCAGCAGGATCTTTTCTTTCGTCCACCCGCCGCCAAAACCATCAGCCGCGTCGGCCAACCCATCTTCGTGAAGTGCTCCGGTGATCAACACGAGATAGATGATGAGCGCCAAGGTGAGCACTTGAGGCTGTACGCGTGCGGCGAGAGCGCGCTGAATGCCAACCGCAATTAACCCAATTCCAAGCCCCACAACGGGAAAGAACTTGGCAGCACGAGCCAGGGCGTGACGCTCACGCGGCAATCCGGATATCGGAATTCGGGTCATGAATTGGAACGCCAACAGAAGCTCGTTTACCGTTTTCCTCACAGAGCCCCACTCACTCCAGCCGACGAGAACGTTGCCATTTCGTTGAACATGCGAATCGCCGCTTCGATCACCATCATGGCCAGCACAGCGCCGGTGCCTTCGCCCAAGCGCATTCCGAGACTCAAAATCGGGTCCAGCCCGACGTACTCGAGCAAGACCTGGTGACCGGGTTCTTCGGAAATGTGCCCAGCAAATAAAATGTCCTTCACTTTCGGTTCAACGGCGTAAGCCAGGGCAGCAGCAGCGGTGGAGATGAAACCATCGATGACAACGGGAATGCGCTGCTCAGACGCTTCGAGCACCATGCCGGTCATCGCCGCGACCTCCAGGCCGCCCACTTTTTGCAGGACATGGAGTGGACTGGAATTCTTGTCGAGGCCGTTTACGCTTATAGCCCTCTCGATGACGTGGCGTTTATGAATCAGTGCTTGAGGCGAAACTCCTGTTCCCCATCCCGTCACCTCTGCCATTGGCTTTCTCGACAACGCCGCGGTAATGGCTGCGGCCGCGGTCGTGTTCCCGATACCCATTTCTCCGACGGCGATGAGGTCGCGGTTCTGCAGCCGGGCTTCTTGAGCCAGCGTTCGTCCCACCTCTACTGCTGCACTCGCTTCCGACTCGGTCATCGCTGGCCCTAACGCCATATTGCAAGTACCGTGCCTTATCTTCTTGTCGACAAGGCTGGGATGAGAGTCGAAATCCGCGTCGACGCCGACATCAACCACAATGACTTCAGCTCCGGCACATCGCGCAAAAACGTTGATGGCTGCCCCATTCGCAAGAAAGTTTCGAACCATCTGCTGGGTCACAGCCTTGGGGTAAGCGCTTACACCCTGTTCGGTGACGCCGTGATCGGCGGCAAAGACGTAGACCGCTTTATTTGAGCAACCTGGAGATTCCTGTTCCCGAATCGAGACAATCTTGGCGGCAATTTCCTCGAGCCGCCCAAGACTGCCTGGAGGCTTGGTTAGGCTATCCAGTTTCGCTTTCGCGAAGGCTTGCCAGTCGCGCGATACGTGAACAGCGCATTTTGCGGAAGGCACGGTCTCCAGAGGCTGCTCGGAGAGATCCGTCAGTGGATTTTCCACGACTCGCCTCCCAGGGTAAATTTCATTCCGGTTCGGAACGTAAACGGCAAAGAGGGAAAGCCAAAAGCTGCGTCGTAATGCTGGTTCAATATGTTTTCTAGGCTCGTGTACAGCTCCACTGCCGAATTGATCCGCAGGCTGCCGTTGAGATCGACTTTCTGGTAGGCAGCATCCACATTTCTGTTAGGAAGCAGCAGAGTATTGCCAAAGAATGCGTCAGTGAGATGTGTGCTGTCATCGCGCCGCCCAACCAGGCTTGCGCTGAACGAGAGCGTGAACTTTGGCCGGATATAGCCGATCAGGAAATCTCCTGAATGTGGCGCTCGACGAAAAGGACGGCTTCCAACGAGAGGTGTGGAGGTCCCAATGGGGATCGTTGGAAAGTTGGGATTGAAGGCAGGCGAAAGCGCGCTGCTTGCGAACGAACGTTGAACCACCGCGTCCAGGTATGTGTAGCTTCCTCTGGCGGTGATGCCATGACCCAGATTGAATTCCAGTTCGGCTTCTGCGCCCATGGCAAGATAGGCGCCTGAATTGACACTTGCTCCGAATGGAGTCGCGGCGGCGACGGCCAGCGGAACCCCGAGCTGCGGGAGGACGCTGGCGTCTACGAACTCGATCTGGTCCCCAAATTCGTTGTGAAAGAGAGTCAGCCCGAGCTTGGCGCGTCCGTTCCAGGCGATTTCATCGGCGCCGAAGTCAAAGCTTCGCGAGCGCTCCGCGCCGATCGGTTTTACGTGGAACTGGGACGCGAGTTGAGGGCCGTTGGGAAGTTGGGAGAGCAAACCAAAGAGCGACGTGCTCTCATCGAAGATGGCTGGTTCTTTAATCCCTCTTCCGTAGTTGAATCTCAGCTTGGTGCCGTTCAAGAACCCAGTCGACTGCAGGCGGGCAAGGTAGTAGGCGAGCGAAACCCGCGGAGTAGCCTCGACTCCAAAAATGGCGTTATCTTCAACTCCAACTCCGGCAGTGGCATACAGCCGGTCCCAAAGATTGCCTTCGACCTGAGCGATGTAGCTGAAATTGTTTCGGTCCGTCGGAGTCTTGGTTCCCGCGAAACGGGTGAAGCCACTTTCCTTCTCATAACGGAACGCGAAAAGCCCAGAAAGATGTCGGTTGAACTTGTAGTCGGACTGGCTGTAGATGAAGTCCCGCTTGGATTGGCTATCGAACAGGGACGAGTACACGCCGGCGAAATCCAGGATGGCGCGTCCACTCGTCACGAAACCATTGGCGCCCCGCAGAGTGACTTGGTCTCCCAGGAAATTCGCACCTGAGCCGAATGGATCGAACGGCTCTCCTGTCGGGCTCGGATTGTCGAACTGAAAGCGGAGCCGAGTAGCACCGTAACGCACCAGGTTGTGCCAGCGCTCGGTTGTCTGGTTCTGCGCCGTTACGCCGTAATACGTGTCCTGCTCCTTCTGGAAGGAGTCGTCCGCTATGCCGTAGAGATCGAGAGCGTTCGGCAGTCCCAGCGCTGTCACCGTGCGCCGCAAGGTAAACCGAACCTGAGTAGAGCTGTTCGGCGACCAGCCGAAGTTGCCGGCATAGGTGCCATTGTGGAAAGCGCTGTTTGGTTCGCCGTTTTCGGTATCGAAGCGGGAAAAGTCAGAAAAATAGTCGAACGGGCCGTGCGCTTCGGCGATCGAGACCTCCTGGCGCTTGGTCCCGAAATTTCCGCCATCGATCGAGTAGCTGAGTTCCGGCAACCGAGTGTTGCCCTGCCGCGTGCTCAGGCTTACGACGCTCGCCAATGCGTCAGCTCCGTACAGAACACTGTTTGGTCCGCGAAGCACTTCAACCTGATCAATTCCGGTGGAAGAGAGATTCCCGAATTCGACCCGTCCCCCGATGTCGTTTACGGGAATCCCGTCCAGCAATACTTTGTTGGCGTCGGCGTTTCCTCCGCGTACAAACAGATCCGTGGTTCCGCCCCGCGGGCCGGTTTGGAGCAATTGAACTCCGGGTACCAGACGAAGCGGCTCAAGTACGCCTAGTTTCCCGTTAATAGCCACGTTGGAAATGACCGCAACCGACGCGCCAACTTGTGAGTCAAGTGCTGGAGTTCCGGTCGCCGATACGACAACCTGTTGAGTGAGGGTTCCTATCTTTAGCGACAGAACAATGTGCGGAGCTCTCTCGCCGCCGACATATACGTCGGGACTCTCTTGCTGCGTGAAACCACGCGCCGTCGCGCGCACTCGGTACCGCCCGGGACTCAGCGATGAGAAGACAAATTCACCCAGATCGTCTGTCGTCGCGTGAGCAAGAGGAGAATTATTGCGAAGCACTGTTACTTCAGCATGTGGGATAACCGCACCCAGCGGATCGGAGACCGTGCCGCGCAACTCGGCGGCACGAGCTGCAAACGAGAAAAATGAGGACAGAAGAAGTGAGACCAGAACCGCCGGAACCGCGCTGGGCCACCTGGAACTGCCAATCTGCATAGTCATCTCCCCCTCGGAAGAATGGACCTAGGTACATCGGCAAGACCGGTCTCCTGACTCGCGACCCACATCTCTTGTGAAAGCCTTCCCGCCTAGGCAGTGGCCGTCACATCTTCAAGGTCGCTTACAGTTGCGGGGCAGTAGCGGATTCTCACCGCTTTCCCGAGCATCCTGCCGATTAAATTGTTGTCAGCCGTTGACTGTTCCGAGCAGCTCTACAATCGGGCTGCTCCCAACACCTCATGATCGATCTCAAAGTCCGATTGCGCAGCTACAGGCAACGTTCCCTTAACAGAAACCGGTATGCCCGCAACCATCAGAATTACGTTGTCCGCGAGCGCCGCCACACGCTGATTTAATTCGCCCAAAAGATCACAATAGATTCTTCCGGTCGCAGTCGGTGCGTGCACCCCGCTCCCCACTTCATTCGAAACGAGGATGATCGAAGCCCTCGTCTCTTTCAGCGCGGAACAGAGTCGCTCCGTATGATCTTTGATCATCGATTCTTTTCCCTGAGCTTTGCTCATGACATTGGCCAAGTAAACGGTCAAGCAATCGATTACCGCTAACTGCGTCGGATCCTGAAGACTCGAAATCGCCACGTCCAGGTCGACCGGCACTTCGAGCGTCTGCCAAGCAGCAGGGCGGCTTTTGCGATGGCGCTCGATCCGCAACTCCATCTCCGGATCGCTTGCTTTCGCGGTAGCAATAAAAATCACGCTCCCAGATCTGGAAGCGATTCTCTGCGCGAAGCGACTCTTCCCACTGCGTACGCCGCCAAGCACGAAGGTCACCGTATTCGGGTGGGCTTCTTGCACGCTGTTGCCTGCAATCTAGCGGGAACTAATTGGGGCGATTCAAGGACCGAATGGCCCGAGAAGACGCTCCTCGACTCTCCCATCGAAGTCGATTAAAGCACTTGACGTGCTCCTGGTCGGTCTCCTGACTTACGCTTCATCGGATTTGAGCTGCCTTCCCAGGAAAACGATCCCGGTGGCACATCGTTGCTCTCATCCTGGCGTTTACAGTTGCGGGGCAGTGGCGGATTTTCACCGCGCTTCCCATTTACCAAGAGTGAGAAGTTTTATACGCCGTGGAGTTTTTGATGTCAATAGCATTTCGTGGAGACCGTCCACGTGATCATCTAAGGTGGTCCGCAACTGGGTGAACGTGATCCAGCTTAGGGTATCTGGAACTTCTGAGTGGGGCCCCAGGCTAACGGCCGCAAATTCCTTTATTGTTGACACTGTGTGAGCGCGAATGCCTGGATACTCACCCCGGCCTATTGGCTATCCGACCGCGTTTTCAGTAACTTGCATGAAATCCGCATGAACATTGGCGATTTCTACGATCTCGCATTCCGCAACTCTTTCAACTGTTCCGCATAAATAGCACCAATTTCGCGCCGAAACAGACACCAAAGACACCAAACCAAACGCCGGGTACAGTGGCCCAAACTGAGGGTCGTTTTTTAGGCTGCCACATTAGCGCAATTGACGGGAAGCCGCCTTCCTATCCGAGCTGCCGATTCGCCCATAGCCCCGCTCTCCGTTTGCTTGGGGTACCATCTTCACGAATCCAGAGCAGCGACAGACAACGGCGGCATGCTCGACGACCTACCTGTTGCTTTCCCAAAGGAAGTGTGCCATCCTTCCTGTTGGAAACCAAAATGGCAGTGCTATGAAAGAAAAAACGGATGTCCTGCAGGGCACGTTGGCGTTGATGGTCCTCAAGACTCTCGATGTCCTGGGGCCGCTGCACGGCTACGGAATCGCGAGGCGCATCGAGCAGATCAGCGGAGATCTGCTCGCCGTGAATCAAGGGACTCTGTATCCCGTGCTGTTGAAGCTGGAGCAAGAAGGCGCCATTGCATCCGACTGGGGCGCCTCCGAGAACAATCGCAGGGCGCGCTTCTATCAGCTGACACGCGATGGACATAAGCAGTTACAGGTCGAAACCCAGGGTTGGGAACAAACGTCGGCGATCATTGGCCGGTTCTTCGAAGTGAAAGCGGAGG
>Ga0137388_10000233_pt1 | contig 30118 bp, 33 predicted proteins | sample 15con2h14AmetaG_FD_104644 | JGI IMG/M metagenome (GOLD analysis project Ga0137388, IMG submission 104644) | Vadose zone soil microbial communities from Angelo Coast Range Reserve, California, USA - 15con2h1.4A metaG | ecosystem: Environmental > Terrestrial > Soil > Vadose zone > Saprolite...
GTGACATCGACTTCTGGGGAGCGATAACGTTGGCCGCCGGCGTTGTGCCCCTGCTCATCGCACTCACAATCACCCGCGACCACGCGTGGACCTCGCCCGAGGTTGAGGGCCTGCTCGCATTGGCGGTCGTCATGCTCGCCGCCTTCGTGTTCGTCGAGTCCCGCGTCGCGCACCCGATCGTGCCTCTGGAGCTGTTCAAGAACACGACCTTCAGCGTCTCGATGATCGTGGGTTTCCTCACGGCGTTCGGCATGTTCGGCTCGATCCTGTTCACACCGCTCGTCTTCCAGGGTGTGCTCGGCATCAGCGCGACCAACTCAGGCGCGCTCATCACGCCGATGATGTTCGGCCTGCTCGCCGCGAGCACGCTGACCGGATTTCTGATGCGCCGGATCAAGTACTACCGCTTCCTCGGCACCATCGGGGTCGCGGTGATGATCGGCGGCATGTACCTGCTCGCGCAGATCACTCCTTCGATGCCGGAATGGCGCGTCGTGGCGGCTTTGATCGTTGTCGGTCTGGGCATCGGCACCACTTTTCCCCTGTACTTGACCGCCGTCCAGGTCGCCCTTCCCCGCGAGTACCTGGGCGTGGCCTCGAGCCAGATCCAGTTCTGGCGCAACCTGGGCGGTACCGTCGGCAGCGCGATCCTCGGCGCTGTGCTCGCCAACCGGCTGCCAGGCTATCTCGGCACCAGGATCGCCGACCTTCACCTCCCGGCCCAGGCGGTCCAACACCTCCCGACAGGGGGCGCCAACGCAATCCTGCAACCCGGGGCGCTGGCGCAACTGCCGGCGGCGGTGGCGAACGCGATCCGGCTTGCGTTGTCAGACACCCTGCACGACATCTACCTCTTTGCGGGGCTGATCCTGATCGCCGCACTGGTGGCGACCGTCTTCCTGAAGGAGGTTCCGCTCACGTCCGCTCCCAGCCGTACGGGCTTCGGCGAGCCGGTGCCCGAAGATGACGCAGCCGAGGCGCGCGAACGGGTTCCCGCCTAGCCGGAAAAGCGCGATCTCCAATTTGGCGGCAGGCGCGTTAAAATCGCCCCCGCAACGCTAGAGGGGGTAGACCGGTCACCTTCGTCCGGGCCTCTGAGCGACTTTATGGGGAGGCCAGACGGTGAGTTTCTCGGACAGGACGTTGCAGTGCCGTGACTGTGGGCGCGATTTCATCTTCACGGCCGGGGAGCAGGAGTTCTATCAGTCGCGGGGGCTTCAGAACGAGCCCCGCCGGTGTCCCGAATGCCGGGCGGCTCGCCGCTCGTCGGAAGGCAACGGCCGAACGCGGGTGATGCACGATGTGATCTGCTCGAACTGCGGCAAGCAGACCCAGGTGCCGTTCGTGCCCACAGGGGCCCGGCCGGTCTACTGCCTGGACTGCTTCCAGACGGTCGGACGCCGCTAAGCGCGTCTCAACTAAGGTCGACTTCTGCGGCCGGGGTTTATCCCGGCCGCAACTTTTTGATGGACGATTGACGCACGTTGATTGAGCCGACGCTGGCCGACGTTCTCGCTGCGGCGACGCGCATTCGGCCGCACCTCGCCCCCACCCCATTTCGTCGCTCACCCGCTCTCAGCGACATGCTTGGCGCGGCGATCTTCCTCAAGCACGAGTTCCATCTCCCGACAGGCGCCTTCAAGGTGCGAGGCGGCGTCAACCTGATATCCCAGCTAAGCCCGCAGGACCGCCAAGCGGGCGTCATCGCCGCGTCGACGGGTAACCATGGCCAGTCGGTCGCGTACGCGGCAAAGCTGTTCGCAGTCGACGCCATCATCTGCGCGCCCGAGAACGCGAACTCCGCGAAAGTCGCCGCCATGAAAGAGCTTGGCGCCGAAGTGAAGCTGGTCGGGGCCGACTTCGATGAAGCGCGCGTGGCCTGCGAGGAGCTTGCCGCTGCCAACGGCTACCGATACATCCATTCGGGAAACGAGCCGTTGCTGATCGCCGGCGTCGCCACGCACACGCTCGAGATCCTCAGCGAGCAACCGGACATCGACGTGATCATCGTTCCGGTTGGAGGGGGCAGCGGCGCGGCCGGCGCCTGCATCGTAGCCAAGACCGTCAACCCGAAGATCGCCGTCATCGGCGTGCAGTCGGAGAGGGCGCCCTCGGCTTATCTCTCGTGGCGGGAGGGAAAGCCTGTCGACGCGGCCACGAGCACGTGGGCCGAGGGCCTGGCGACCAGGACCCCCTTTGAGCTGCCGCAGCGCATCCTCCGGCGGCTCCTCGACGACTTCATCCTGGTTTCTGACGAGGCGATCTCAGAGTCAGTCCGGCTGTTGCTGGACCGAAGCCGAATCCTGGTCGAAGGAGCCGGGGCGTCCTCTCTCGCGGCAGCGATCGCGTTGAAGAATCGATTGGCCGGCCAACGAGTTGCCCTCATCTTGACCGGGGCCAACATCTCGATCCCTCAGCTCAAGGCTGTATTGGACCGGGCTTGAATCGCGGGGGGACAGGTGTCCCCCCGCGGACCCACCTTTGGGATCCCTCTTGGCGCCGAGGAGCTTCTATCCGAGGGCGATCGGGCGCACCGGCGACCCGGTCGCGCCCCGCATCTTGAGCGGTAGGCACACGAACGCGAACTCGTGCACCCGTGCTGCCGCCAGGTCCTCCAGGTTGAGGTTCTCGATGATCGGGATCCCGGCCCGAACCAGCAAGAGCACGTGGCCGGGGAGCGTGACTCCCAGCTCCGAATCCGGCGGACCGATCACGTCCCACGCGATGTTGTCAGCCCCGACCGCGCGCACTCCGCGTTCCGAAAACCACCTCGATCCGGATGCGCTGACCCCCGCGGCGTGCATGTACTGCGGAGCGTCGCCCCACAAGGCGCCGTAGCCGGTGCGAACCAGGACGACGTCGCCCGCGCGCACCTCCACCCCTTCGATACCGGCTGCGTGTTCGAGCTCCTGTCGTGTGATCGCGTGATCGGGCGGCAAGAGCTGGTCCCGGGCCACATCGAGCAGGACGCCACGGCCCACAATCGGTGCGAGGGTTTCGACTCCAAGTTCACGGAAGCCGACCGACGTCTGGACACCCGAGTCGATGTGCAAGCCGCCGTGCAGGATCATGTTCTCGGCCTGGTGGGAGAGTGCGTCGATATGCGTGCCGGAGTGCTCGGGCATCACCACAAGGCCAGATGCACTCGTCCTTGCTTCGGGCGCGCCGCGAGCATGATGGCGATGGAGGAAGTAGTTGAAGCCCGGCGCGTGCGCGGGGTGGTTGGGCGCGCCGGCGAACCGCGGCTGTTCGAGATCGAAGACTCGGGCAGACCCGAGCGCCTCGAGGAGACTCGGATTCACTCCCGGTAGCGGTAGACGATGCGGCCGCGCGTGAGGTCGTAGGGCGACAGCTCGACGCGGATCCTGTCTCCTGGTGTGATGCGGATGAAGTAGCGGCGCATCCGTCCCGCCGCGTAAGCGATCAGCTTGTGACCGTTCTCGAGCTCGACCTCGAACATCGCGTTCGGCAGCGCCTGCGACACGACGGCGTCCATCACGACCGCCTGCTCTTTCTGGTCGCCGTCGTCGCGATCAGGCTTGCGCACCTTTTCGGGACGTCGCGGCCCCCGCCGTTGCGCTTTGGACTTTCCCAAGACGCGAGACAGTCTACTTGGACGAGACTGCCGCGGCCAGTCGTGCCTCGATCGCCTTGGCCAGATCCGCCGGCACGCGATCCACCATTGCGAGGCGGCGCAATGTCTCGACCCAGCGGTCGCCCTTCTCGCGGACAACCTCAGACATGAGCTTGCAGCCGCCATCCATGTCGCCATTGATGGCTATCTCGAGTCCGGTCCAAAAGCGGATCTCGACCATCTCCGGAGCCATCCGCATCGCTTCCTCTGCCTTGGCGCTTGAGGCGGCCTTGTCGCCCGAATCCGAAAGGCGGTCCGCCTCAGACAGGGCCATGTATGCGCGCTTGATGCGAAGCAAGCGGCGCAGCTCGGGCAGTGGCTCGGCAGCTTCCTCGACGCGCAGGTCGATGAGGCGGTCGACCCAGGAACGCCCGGTTCCTGTGCCCGCGACCACCACCATCGCCGCCGATTGCTTGCCCCGGATGTCGCCGCCTTCGGCTTCGGCCGCCTCCAGCGCGGCCATCATCCGCTCGGCGAGCGGGGCGTCGGTGGATGTGTACGCGTGGGCCATCGCCGCCCAGACCGTGTCCCTCTCCATCAGGTTCGCCTGGCAGCTGAAGCCATCGCCGAGCTGATGCCCCGCGGCTGGGATGCACTTGCTGCCGGTGTGCGCCGCCACGGCGCCCGTCGCATCGACGATCGCGCATTGGCGCACGTCCGCCTGCGGATCGCCGGCAGTCAAGGCTTTGAGCGCCTGCTCCGCGGTGTAGCCCGCTTGCAGCAGATCCAGCCCGAGCGGTCCGTAGCTGAGGTTCACCTGCGATTGCGTCGCCACGGCTCCCACCCCGGCCAGCGCCCAGGGGACCGCAGGGCTCACCTGGAAGTAGTGGGACTGAACAGCGACGCCGAATTCACCTGTCTTTTTGTCGCGGGCCACGATCGAGTAAGTCACAGCGCTACATCGTAAACGCCGGTGACGCCCGCTCCTGAGTGCTGCCGGCACTCGACCTACGTGTGCTCCTCAGGCACACTCGCACGGGCCGGAAAGGTTTGGATTGTCGAGAAGAGGCGCTAGTCGGTGTACTCCGGCTCGCGGGGCTTCGTCGCGCGCCAACGCTCGATCCATGTGCCTTGCAGCTCGGGCTGGGTGGGTTCTTTAGCAAGTGCGCGCACCGCCTGCTCCACCCGCGCTGTGAACTCGCGCGAGCCCTCCTTCGCGTGCGGTGCCATCGGCTTTCCGATTCGCACGCGTACGGGACCGGGCAGCGGAAGCTTCTGGCCCCTGGGCATGATCTGATACGCCCCGCGTAGGTGCATTGGAACGACCGGGGTTCCCGTCTCGTTGGCAAGATGGCCGACGCCCGGCTTGAACTCCTGGATCCGTCCGTCCGGCGACCGGCTGCCTTCCGGAAACAGGACCAGGTTCCAGCCCGACTTCAGCAGCCGGCTCGATGCGTTGAGCTGCGCCTGCGCGCCGCCGGTCCGTGAGAACGGAAACGTGTTCAGGAAGAGGCTGACGAGGTTGCCGAGCAGGGGACGCTTGAACCAGTAATCAGCGGCCGCCGCCACGACCGTGCGGTCGCGTGCCCGATCGGAAAGCGCGTGCAGGATCAGCGAGGTGTCCGCGTGGCTCGAATGATTGGCGGCGAAGATCACCGGGCGTTCGAGCTCGCGCACCCATTCGCGCCCCTCTACGTGCGGATGGGCCATCACCTCGGTGAACGGCAGAAGGATTCCGTGCTGGATCAGCCAGCGGAGGGTCCGCACGGGTTCCTGGCGCGCCCACCCGAGGTCGCTTGCCGGCGCCGGCACCACTGCGCCTTGCTCCGGCCAGGTGCGCGGGCGGGGAGTGTCCCAATGCCAACCTCGCCGCACCGCCGTGACGTCGTTCTTGATGCGGCCGACGGTGCGGACCAACCCGCTGACCCCACCGTCTCCGGAATACCAGGTCATCAGCTCATCCTCAGGTTTACGCTCCTGGCGGCGCGCTCCGCGGCCGTAGGCGGCAGGTCGTATGCGATAAAAAACGAATCGACCACCTTGTTCTGCCAGAAGGCGAAGTAGTACGTCGTGACGCCCACGGAGCCGCTGCCAATCACAGATTGCGGCCCGAGGCCGGTGCCGGAACCGGTCATTACGCTGCCACCGACCAGTTTTATGAACGTGATGTCCTTGGGGCCAAATCCAAGAAGTGTTGAATCGGCACGGTAGGTCCGGGCCGCAATCGCCTGGTTCTTGAACTTGACGACCAATCCGGCCATCAGACCGCCCGCCGGCGCGCCCGCTCCCATCGCGGAGAGCGCGTCGCAGTCAGCCGGCGTCCGGCCATAAGCGGCGAAGTACGCCTCGGTTGCGCCCTGGGCCTTCCACCGCTCCCATTCGGTCGCATTTTCGTAATAGGCGACCTGGTCATTCGATTTCTCGCGTCGAATCACCGTCTGCACATCGCCGCTGCCGTCACACCTCTGCAGTCCGGACACATCACCCGGCTGGAGCGCGATGCTCTGAGCACTGACGGCTTTCGGATGTTCCTGCGGGGCGCATCCAACGAGGGTCAGCACGATCACCAAACCCGTGAGGATGCGTGACATTTGCTTACTGAACCGCGTGCTCCCCGCTCATTCGACGTCGGCGAGGAGGATGGGAGGCATGCGCATGTGGGTCACGCTCGGGTGCCTGCCGACTGTCTGCTCCGCCATCTCGAACGCATCCTCGAGCGTGGTCGCACATTTGAAGCCGAGGCGATGGACGACGTCGCGGTCACCGCCGACGACGATGATGTCGCCCGCATGCTCCATCGCGTGCGCGGCCCAGTACCAGGCGTAAAACGGATGCGCGCCGTGGTACGCGTGTGACTTCCGGTACAGCTGCCGGAACCACGGGTCCTCCGCGAACCGCAGCTCGTACTTGGCCTCGATCTCCAGCGGCGCGGTCGTATCCGCCAGCACCTCGTCGTAGAAGTCGATATAGCTCGGGTGCTGGACTGCGTCGAACTCGTACCGGCACGGGTGCGTGAGGATGAGCACTCCGCCCTTCCGCAGCACCGGCTTGTTGCGATAGAAGTTGAACAGGTAGCCGACGCCCATGCAGACGACGAGCACCGGGTTCATTGGCGAGTTCACGTTGTACGGGCCCAGGTACGGCACGCCGATGGTGACGATGTCGGTCTGTCCTTCCACACGCACGCTGAGCTGGTTGCGCACGGCTTCGAGAGTCTTGTCGTGGACAGCATCGACCTGGCCCGCGTTCACGCTCGTCAGGCCGTAGGGCGCCCGCATCGCGTGGAAGAAGTTGCGCTTGACCGCCGGCGGAGCGAAATCGGTGAGCTGCTTTGTGGCCAAAAACATCGCCTGGTCCTGCGCCGTCCAGTCCGTCTCGCGCTTCTGCATGAAGTTGGCGATGGCGGGGAAGGCGTGGTTGTTGACCGTGGTCTCGATGTGAAACACGCGTACCGTGTCCTCGATCAGCTGGCCTTGCCGAATGCACGAGTGGTGTAGGGCGGAATCAGGCGGGTTCATGTACGAGCGCGAACCCAAAAGCGTCTTCACGTTGTGATGGGCGCGGATGCCCCGATAGCTGGCGAGCCCCGTGGACATCGATTTGTGTCCGCCATCCATCGGGACGAGTGTCAGATTCACATAGACGACGAGGTCTGATTCCGCCGCCCGCTTGTGGAGCGTCACCTCTTCGCCCTGCGCCGTCTTGCCGATGTAGACGTTGGCCTCGGGGTCCTCGCCATCGTGCTGATAAAGGCGGTCGGGCCAGAACGTCGTGAAGATGCGGTCGCCGACTATGTGCCGAATCTCGTCCGCGGTCATGCGTCGATGCAGGCCCAGCGCGGCGATGAGATGGATGTCCTCCACACCGGCCTCGGCGGCCATGTCGATGACTTCCTCCATCACCAGCTGGCGTACATCGGGCGCCGCCATAGGAGGAAGTGGAAGCGACAGGTCGTCGAAGGCGATCGTGAGTTTCATGCCGCGGCGCAGCAGGGACTTCAGCGGATCGTCCTCGAGGGGCTTGCCCAGCGCCCGCTTGATCGCCCGCTCGGGATGCGCGATCGGCTCGAGCGGGTCCGGCGGGTACACGATTCGGGCGCCCAGCGGCAGCTTTTCCAGCCGCACTCCCTCACCGAACTGGAACAGCACCGGCGGAGTATTGCGATCGACCTCGATGACGGCTCCTGGACGAGGCATCAGACCCTCAATCCTCGCAGGTCAAATGCAACCTTCACCGCGCCCAGGCGGCCCGCGCTCATGGCGTACGCAATCGCATCGCGATACTCGCCCAGGCCGAACAGAGGTCCGGCCAGCTTCTCCAGGTGGAGCTCGCGCGCGGCTTCCATCGCGAGCTCGAACGTTCGCTTGCCTTTGCGCTTCGGTTCGGCGCCGTACGCATACGCGCCCATCACCGTCAGCTCTCGCTGCCATATCGCGGCCCAGTCGACCTTCTCCTCGCCGGGCATCCCCACCGCGACCACGGTGCCTCCTTCGCGCGTGAATCGGACGGCGTCGTTGAGGCTCCCTGCGCGACCCACGCACTCGAAGGTGATATCCGCCCCACCCAGCAGAAGCGAGCGGTCAACGCCGTCGAGGCGGCGCGCTCGTGTTGCGAATCGGATGCGCTGAAACACGTCGGTCGGGTTGATCACCTGGTCCGCGCCCAGCTTCTGCGCAAGCTCGCGCTGCGTTGGATGCTTGGCGACCGCGATCAGGCGCTTCGGCGGCGTGAACAACCGGATCGCGGCCACCGTCAGGAGGCCGATGGTGCCGGCACCGAGCACAACGACGATGTCGTCCTTGGACGCGCCACCTCGGAGGGCGGCATGGACGGAGCATGCAAACGGCTCGATCAATACCGCCGCCTCGTCGGACAACGATTCCGGCACGGGATGCAGCTGGCTCGGGTGCGCGACGAGCACCTCGCCCCAGCCTCCCCCGGTATCAGCGCAGTAGCCGGTCTGCAGCCCGACCTCGATCGGACCCTCGGTGACGTTGTAGCAAAGGCCCGGCCGGCCTTCGGCGCAGCGCGGACAAGGCGGCTCGACCCCGCGCACCTTGCATCCGAGTGCGGGTTCGATGACCACTCGCGACCCGTCGTGGAGTGTGCCTACTACCTCGTGACCCGGTACGAAGGGATAGCTTGTCAGCGGATCGAGATACAGGGACGCGTGGCCGCCGATCGCCGAGAGATCGGAGCCGCAGATCCCGGAGAGGGTCGGCATCACGCGCAGCCAATCGCGCGCCGGCAGCTCGGGCTCGGGCACGTCGCCGAGGTGCAGCATGGACAGGGCGCTCGTGGCGACCTCGGGCCTGCCGCCGGCCGCCTTCACAATCGCGTAGGAGGGAATACTTCGCTGATACTGCAGAGCTAGCGTCGCACGGCCTCCTTGTACTCAGGCGAGCGAGGGTCGGGCATCGGCAGGCGCCAGTTGCCCGGCGCCATCCGCCAACGTTCCACCCTCCAGCCGCGCTGCCCGGCGACCTGCGAAAGGCGCGCGTCGGGGTTCACCGCGACCGGCGTTCCGACGAGCTCGAGCATCGGCAGGTCGGAGAGCGAGTCTGCGTAGGCAAAGCTTTCCGCCAGGACAAGCCCGTTTCGCGAGGCGTACTCCTCGAGCAGCACGCCCCGCGCCTCGCCGGCCGGCGGCGGCGATTCGAGGTCTCCCGTCAAGCGCCCATCCCTCACCAGCAACCGGGCGCAGTCGACCTCCACCTCGAGCAGCTCCGCAAGCGGCTCGACAACGACGTCGAGGGCACCTGTCAGCAGCAGCACGCGGTGGCCGGCGCGTTTGTGTTCTCGGATGCGGCGCATACCCTCCGGGTAGATGCGCCGCAGCGTGACGGCGTTGAGCGCCTCACGCCCGAGGCGCTTCATGACCTCGTAGTCCAGACCGTCGTACTCGCGGTAAAAGCTGCGCTGGAACTCGGCACGCGATCGCCGCTCGAGGTAGAGCCACCGCGGCGCCTCCCGCGCCATCTGTGCCATGAACGCAGGCCACTCATCGAGTGGTTGCGCGCGCAGGCGCATCCACAGGAAGTACTCGACGACATTTGTCTCCACCAGCGTTCCATCGACGTCAAACACCGCGAGGACGTCTCCGCGGCCCATGCGCTTCTCGATGGCAGAGCGCACGGAGCTCGTCTCGGGCTTGGGCGCGGTGCTGCCGCTGGGCTGGCGACCCTTTCGGACGACCGTCTCCGCGCGCGACATGCGCACCACGGTTGGGAAGTGGACGTCCTGGAAATAGTGCTGCCAGTCGTAAAGCGCAGCGTCGAAGGGAAAGTTCTTGCGCTCGGCTTCCGGCACTTGCTCCCACACCGACATGAGGTTGCGCGTGTCGAAGATGCAGTCGACCTCCGTGTACACGCCGTACAGCTGGATCAGGTTGAGGCCGCGCTCGAGGCGTTCGCGCTCTTCGTTTAGCTCGTCCGACAGGTCGGCGATACTCGCTCCGAGGGGCAACCGCTCGACCGCCCACTGCGCGGCGCTCACGAATTTCAGGGCCGCCCCACCCTTGGCGGCAAGCTCGCCGCGCGTGGGGTAACTCCACGTCGGCGTTCCGATCGCCTGACCGTAACGGTCGCGAAGCGGATGCTCGGAGAAGTAATGCTCTGCCTCTTCGGTCATGCGCCGGAAGCGCAGAGGGTTGCGACTCCCCGAAGCAGCGTGATACACGCGCGGCTTCGAATCCGGCGGAGGGCTGGCCGCGACCGCAAGCACGGTATTGACTACGAAGTCGGCGGGGATGATGTCGAGGAGCGAATCGGGAAGACCGGAGAAATCGCGCAGTATGCCGCGACCGAACGCGAGGATCAGCGGCTCCGCCATGCGAAACCCTTCGAGCCAGCCGGGGAAAGGCTCAGCGAGCGCGCTCTCGATGATGGACGGCCTCACGATCGAGAGCGGGATTTCGCCATGGAGCTCGACGACCGCGTGCTCCGCCATCGCTTTGGTGAAGGAGTAGATGTCGGCGAAGCCCATCGAGTTCGCGTGCACCCGTCCACGCTCGATGAGGCGATCCTTGACCCATCGCTCGCGCAGTCGCTCGGTGGCACGCGCCACCGCCGGGGTGCCGGCCGGACCCATGCGCGATTGCGCCTCACGCCGAAGGCGCTTCAAGACCTCGGGCCGCCTCGACTCCTCTTCGACCGGGCCGCGAAGAGTCGTGAGCACGGCGGCTTCGTGACGCCAGTTAAGCCCGGGGTCGAGCGGCGGCTCTTCGCGCACGAGGCCGCGCAGCATCCCACCCACGTAGGCCGTGGAAATGTGCACCAGGTGCGGGCGAGCGCCCGAGGTTTGCAGTGCTTCGACCAGGCGCGCGGCGCCCAGCAGGTTGGTCTGCGCTGAAAGGTCCGCGGGATTGTCGAACTCGACGGCGGCGGCGGAGTGGATGACGATGTCGCACGCGCGCAGCTGCTCGCGTCCCGTATCGCTGAGACCAAGCCCGTCGCGGCCAAGGTCAATCTCGACCACCGCGAGCTTTTGGGCCGCGAGCTTCGCGAATGCGGCATCGCCCAGCTGCTCCTTCAAGCGCCTGAACGCCGGGCTCGACAGCACCTCGCGCTCGAGACGTTCCGCCGCCGGACGGCGCGCGCTGGAACGGATCGCGAGGTTGATGCGGCCGACGTCCGGAATCGAGCGAAGGCACTTCTCGACGATCGACTTGCCCAGGAAACCGGTGCTGCCGGTGACCAGGATGGTCTTGCCTTTGAAGGCCTCAGCTATCAAGAGAATTGATTCTAGAGTCGGCGGTGGGCCCCCCTGCTATACAGCCTGTCCATGGTTGACCCTGGGCGTTTTGAGCGAGACGGAACCCGCCCCATCGGTCCATCCAAGGTCAGTGGTGACCGAGGCCCAGAACCAGTACGACAGATCTGCACGGCCGTGAAAAACCGCGGCGCCGGCACCGACGCCGGAGAGCCACGGCTTCATGCGTCCGTCCTGCTGGACGACATCGACCTGGAAGCGATTTCCATCGCCCGGGCTCGACCAGGACACGTCGATGGAGTTGAGATCACTGGCATCCTGCGTTGCCGTGACGCTGACCGCAGGCAGCGGCACATCCGCGTATCGCGGCGAGCCGGTAAGCCAGAGGTCTCCGCGATCCCAGCTCCAAGGGTCGGGATACGAGCCCGACCAGCCATATGGATCAACCGGGGTCTGGCTGCGATGGAGGTCATAGATCCCGAAGTGGAGGTGCGGGCCCGTGGCTGTGCCGGTGCTGCCTGAGATTCCAATGACCTGTCCACGGCGAACGTACTGGCCCTTGACGACATTGACCTGCGAGAGGTGGCCGTAAAACGACTCCAGGCCGTTGCCGTGATTGATCTCGATCGTCAGCCCGCTCAAGCACTCATGACAGTTTGGGTCGAGCCAGCCCGCCGACTTGACGGTGCCGGGCGCCGCCGCGGCCACCGGCTCGTAGGTAAGCGCGTAGTCGTAGCCGTCGTGCCCGTCGTAGTAGAGGTAGTCGTGCCCACCTAGTGTCTGCGCATAGCCTTCGGTGAAAGCGGGATCGGGCCCGCCCGTCTTGGCCGAGGCCGTGGTGCCGTCATAGCGACACACCGCGCCATTTGTCCCGTAGTCCGGGTAGCAGTGGTCGAACAAGGAGGTCACGATGTGCGGCCCCATGAACGGCAGCGTCAGGAAGGCGCCCCGCACCGGTCCAGAGCCGGTGTTGCCTGCGCCATCCTCCACGGACCCGTAGGTCGTCTGGCTCGGATAGAACCACCGGGTGTAGTGCCCTTGCTTTTGGCCGGGCGGCACGGCTTGCGCCGCGAGTGCGGGCACGCTCTGCAACAGCAGGGGCGCCACAGCGGCGACAGAGATCAGGTGGCGGAAGGGCATGAGTTTCAAGACTGGGTCCGCTCGCCGTACAACAGGCCGCGGATTGGTTAAGTTTCGCAAATCGTGGCCGGCGCGCATCCCGACATCACCGTTCTGAGCCAGGGCCGGGCGGCGGTGTACGAGGAACCGATCGGTCCGGAGGGGGTCCGGATCCGAGAAAGGCCTCGCACCGAACCCAGGCCGGGTTCGGTCGCCGTTGCGATCCACGCCGCATCCATAAACCACCTGGACCTGTGGCTGGCGCACGGTGCACAGCGCATCGCGCCGCCGCGCGTGATCGCAGGCGATGGCGCGGGTGTCGTCTACGCATCCGGCGACCCGGCCTGGAAACCGGGCGATGAGGTCGTCCTCTTCCCCACCTTGTGCGATTGGGAATGCGAATGGTGCCGCGCGGGCGAGAACGTGCGGTGCCCTCGTTTCGGCGTGCTCGGGGAGCATTCGGACGGCGCCGCCTGCGAGCTGATCCACATCGATGCGCGCAATGTGTTTCGCAAGCCGGCGGGGCTGAGCTGGGAGGAAGCGGCAGCTTTTCCACTCACGTTCCTCACCGCATGGCGGATGCTGACCACGCGGGCGCAGCTGCGCGCGGACGAGACGGTACTTGTGATCGGTGCAGGCGCGGGCGTGGCGGTGGCCGCGATTCAGATCGCGAAGCACATAGGTGCGCGTGTACTCGCTACCAGCCGCTCCGACGCAAAACGAAAACGCGCTCTCGAGCTGGGCGCCGATGCGGTCTTCGATTCGGCTGGGTTTAGCAAGGAGGTTCGCGCGGCGACCAAAGATGGCGTGGACGTCGTGTTCGAACACGTGGGACCGGCCACGCTCGAGGAGTCCATGCGCTCGCTTGCGATGGGCGGTCGGATCGTCACCTGCGGATCGACCTCCGGCGTCAAAGCGGAGGTCTCGATGCCCCGCCTGTTCTTCCGGCAGGCGGGCCTGCTCGGGTCGACTATGGGGAACGCATCAGAGTTCGAAGCTTTGCTAAAAGCGATGGATCGCGGGCTCCGCCCGCTGGTCGACTCGGTCTATCCTCTCGACGACGTGCAGGCGGCGCTCACGCGGCTCGACACGGCCGAGCAGTTCGGTAAGGTCGTGCTGTCCGTTTCGTCCTGACGGTCAGGCAGCGGCGGTTCCTTCCTTCGTTGCCAGAAGGCCCGGCTCTGCCGGGCCGTCCCCGTCGCACAACAAGACCATCCATGCGTCGCGAGGCGTGACATTCAGAAAATCCCATCGCGCCGGAGGGTGTTAGGGGCGCGAATCCCGGCCGCTTGCGGATTCGAGCCGGCGACCGGCGTGATGGTCCGGTTGAGCGCCCCGCATAAGAGGGAACCGGAGGTTCCCTCTTATATTTTCAGGCCGGCATGACCCACAGCTTGGCCGCGGTGTCGTGGCTCAGCGTGACCTCCCGCTTGCCGGCTCGGATGCGGATCGTCCGCCCGATGTCGTCGACCTCGACCACGTCGATTTGACGGCCGGGCGTCAGGCCGCGGTCGTCCAGATAGGCCAGAAGGAGCGGCGCATCGCGCTCGGCGACCTCAGACACGCGCGAGATGGCGGCGCGGGAGCCGGCGCCGAGGGTCGCCAGGCGCCGTTCCTTCGGTGACGACTTGGAATGACCCGGGATCGGGTTGCCGTGGGGGCATGTGCGGGGACGCCCAATGGCCTCGTATAGGCGCCGCTCCACAACCTCGGAGACCGCGTGCTCCAGCCGCGCGGCCTCGGCGTCGGCCGTCACCCAGTCGAGACCGAGCACATCCGTGAGCCAGCGCTCCATGATTCGGTGGCGCCTGACGATCGACTCGGCGGCTCGGCGCCCCGCGGCGGTCATCTCGATCTCCTTGCGGCCGTTCATGCGCACCATCCCGTCGCGGGCCATCCGCCGCAACGCGGCCGTCACGGTAGGCCTGCTGACTCCGAGCCAGTCTGCTAGGCGCGCGCTGCGAGGCGGCTCCCCCTCCGACCACATGTAGTAGATCGCTTCCAGGTAGCGGGAGATGACCTCTGAAGGCTCACGAGGTCCGGCGTTAGACTTATCTAATTGCGACTTTTGCACGTACTAATCCTATGAGAGAACTTTGAGCCAGGGCACTGCCGTCGCGCTCGGCGCTTTCGCCGGGATCACCATTTTCCTCGGCCTGCCCGTGGCACGGATGCGTGGGCTCTCTAAGGGAGTTCAGGGATTTTTGAACGCGTTCGCCACCGGGATCCTGATCTTCATTCTCTGGGACATCCTGACCCACGCGAGCGGCCCAGTGGAGAAGGCTCTCGTGACCGCCCGCACCGGCTCAAGTACCGCATTCGTGGTGATGGTGCTCATCTTTGCGGTCGGCATCGGCGCGGGCCTTCTGGGCCTCGTGTACTTCAACCGCGCGATCTTCGGCCGCCTCCGGCATGCGGACCACACCCCCAGCCCGCGCAGCCTCTCGCTTGCCATCGCCACCGGACTGGGACTGCATAACTTTTCCGAAGGGCTCGCCATCGGGCAGTCGGCCCGCGCCGGCGCGATCGCGTTCGTCGGCGTGCTGGTGGTCGGCTTCGCGCTCCATAACATCACAGAGGGCTTCGGCATCGCGGCGCCGATGACGATGGAGCCCAAGCCGGCCCCATGGAGCTTCCTCGCTCTGGCGGGCCTCATCGGCGGCGGCCCGACCTTCATCGGTACGTGGATCGGGTATCTGGCGTCGTCCGACTACTTCTATGTCGCATTTCTCGCGGTGGCGGCCGGAGCTCTGCTCTACGTCGTCAACGAGCTCTTCCACGTCGGACGCCGCTTGAGCACGCCCACGTCGTTTGCATGGGGACTGCTATTCGGCTTCCTTACCGCTTACGCAACCGACCTCGTGCTGACGCTGGCTACCTAGCCTCTTAACTGGCGTAGTCGAAGTCGTCGGGCTCGGTGTCGTCCCACTCCGGGAAGCGCCAGCGGAACAGCCGCTCCTGCACTTCGAAAAGGCTGTCGAGCGTGTCCTGGACGTGACCCGAGTCGCGAAGGGGCTCGCGAACGTGGTCGGGCATGAGCTCGACCGCCTCCCGCAGCTCGGCGCGAAGCGGACCGGGAACGTTCTTCACGCCGTCTCGGTTCATCTCCTCGAGCTGCCAGAGGACCCGGTCGGTGGCCTCCAACATGCGCTGGAAGGCGTACCGCCGGCGGTTCTGCCGGCGCAGCGCCGACTCCTGCTGTTCGATTCGGGTGCTTGTGTGATCGATCATTTCCTTACCTTGGCTCAGCTACCTTTCCTAGCTTACCGGCTCGGGACGAGTTCACCAAGGGGTCGATTTGGCTGATTTCCTCTCCGGCCTCGAACACCTGTTCCATCCCATCGACGGCTGGGGGGACTTTCGGCGGGGTGCCCGCAAGGCCGCCGTCGTATTCGTTCTATACCGGGCGAACGGCCGCTGGATGGTCCCTTTTGTGCGCCGGCGGGCCGATCTGCGCGACCACCCGGGCCAGGTCGCGCTGCCTGGCGGTGGTGTCCAGCAGGGCGAGTCGGCGTGGGCAGCCGCCCAGCGGGAGGTGGCTGAGGAGATCGGCGTGCCGGTCGGTCGGATGGTGCCCCTCGGCGCCGGCGACCCGATTTACGCTGCGGTTTCGAACTTCTCGGTCGTGCCCTTCGTGGCGTACCTTCCCGACCCTGTGCCTGCCTTCGTCCACGACGATCGAGAGCTGGAAGGGGTGCTCGAGATTCCGTTGGACCGGCTCCTCGACGACAGCGCGTGGCTCCAATCGGCCGAACCGTGGCGATTCCGGTACCTCGCTCACGAGGAGAGCGTGGTGTGGGGGCTGACCGAGCGAATCTTCGCCGGGCTCGCGCCGAAGCTCAGTGACGCCTTAGCGCGCTCCGAAGATCAAATGCCGGATCCGCCAGCTGCTGCGCCGTGAGCTGCGCGAGCGCCTCCATCGCGTGCTTGGCGCGTGAAACCGTGTGGCGGTCGTTGATGCCGGCCACCGCGATCATCGACCCCCGCCGCAGGTAGAAGACGCTGAACGGCGGCTGTCCGAAAACGCCGCGAGTCAGGGTTTCGTCCCAGTCCAGCCCCGCCCCCGCGTACTGGAGGTTGATGTCGTACTGATCCGACCAAAACCACGGCGCCTCCGCAAAGGGCGCCGTTTGTCCAGCCATCGCGCGCCCTACCGCGAAGCCCTGCCGCTGCGCGGCCTGGAAATGCTCGACCCTTATTCGTTCCTCGAACAGCGGGCTCCAGAACCTGGTAGCGTCACCGGCGGCGTAGACGTCATCGACCGAGGTGCGGCCGAACTCGTCGACCAGGATGCCGCCGTCGACCGCTATGCCGACCGCAGCCGCAAGCTCCGTCCGCGGCATTGCGCCAACGCCGACTACGACCGGCCCGTCGAGTTCGGGTGGTGGTGTTGCACCAGTTCGAAGATCGACGCCGTGCTCGCGGTGGATGCCGGCCAGGTAGCCGCCCAGCTCGGCGCCCAGCACTCGCTGGAGCGGTTGCTCTAGCGCTTCGAACACGGTGACCGAACAGCCTCTCTGACGCGCGGCAGCGGCCACTTCGCAACCGATGAATCCCGCCCCGACCACACTCATCGGTTCGCCCCGCTCGAGGACAGTGTCCAGATGCACAGCGTCGGGAAGCTCCCGCAGGTAGATCGCGTCCTCGAACCCCTCGAGCCTGCGCGCGGACGATCCCGTCGCGATACAGAGCAGGTCCGAGCTGATTCGCCGCCCACTTTCGAGGATGACGTCTCGGTGCTCGAGGTCGAGCTCGGCAACCCGAGCTCCGAGCAATAGCTCGATCCCAAGTTCGCGGTACTGGTCGCGAGGTCGCAAACGCAGGCGCTCGGTCGGCACATTCCCGAGCAAGAAGCCCTTGGAGAGATGCGGTCGCTCATAAGGGAACACTGGCTCCGCGCCAATGAGCAGAACGTCGCCATGAAAGCCTGCGTCCCGCAGGCCTGCTGCGACGGCGTCCCCGGCGGGGCCGCCGCCGACGATTACTGCTTTCGCTTTAAAAGGGGTCCCCACGAACTCACGGCTTCAGCCTCGGAGTTCGTGGGGAATTAGAAAGTTCGCGGACCTGCAGCAGCGACCAGGCCAAATATCCGCCGAGCACAGCGATCGCGAAGGTGTAGGCCGCGATGAGATAGATCATCGGGCGCCGCCGGCCTCGCTCGGCGCGACAATCGGCGCCGGCACTGTTTTCTCCGCGGCCTGGTCCGTGAGGACCTCGATGCGATACCGGATGGCGACCAGCACCGCAGCGAGGAACAGCGTGCACGCCATGGTTACGAGGAATGAGACGAGCATCTCCAATGGAAGCGCGTTGTTGATCACGACTGGGCCGGGATGGTGCGTTTGCCACCAGGTGACGCTGAAGTGCACGACGGGTACGTCGATGAAGCCAAAGATGCCTATCACCGCCGCGAAGCGCGCGGCCTGACGGCCGGGATCAGCGAGACGGCGCACCATCAGGTAGCCGGCGTAAATGATCCAGAGCACGAGCGTGGATGTGAGACGCGCGTCCCAGGTCCAGAACGCACCCCAGATCGGCTTCGCCCAGATCATCCCCATGACCAGCGTGACCGTAGTGAACACGAGGCCGACGAGGGCAGCCGCGCGCGCGAGGCGGTCCGCAGCGAGGTTTTCCTTCCAGAGGTAGACGATGCTCCCGAGCAACACCGCCGCGAAGCACCCGTAGGCCGCGATCGCTGAGCTGACGTGCAAGTAGAAGATTCGCTGGACGGGTCCTTGTAGCGCGTCGGTGGGCGCGTAAAAGAAAATGAAGCCCCCCGCGACGAGCATCACGGCGACGGCCGCGACCGCCGCTTTTTCGTACCGAGTAATGCCGCTAGTCATCGAGCACGAACCGAGCCGCGAGCGAGGTGAGCACCACGAACAGTATGTCCAAGTCGATCAAAAGGCTCGTCGCCTGGCCGGTGCCACCGCCACTGCCGCTCATCGCGGACTGGACAGCCTGACCGCCGACCACGATGAACGGGATCCACAGCGGCAGCGTGAGCAGCGGCAGCAGCAGCTCACGCGCGCGCACTCGCGCAACCATGGCGGCGAACAAGCAACCGAGCACGGCCATGCCGACGGTGGCGAGGAGGACGGCGGAAATCACATCGAAGGAAAGCGGCGCTCCGAAGAAAAGGGCGAGCGCGGGCAGGAGCACGGCCTCGCAGATGACGAGCATGAGGCCCGCCGCAAGGGCCTTGCCGGCGAAGATCGCCGCGGGCGCGGCGGGCGTCAGCAGCATCGCCTCGAGCGATGCTTGCTCCCGCTCAGCCGCAAAGGCGCGGCCGAATGCAACCAATCCCGCGAACACGAGCGCCATCCAGAGGACCCCGGGAGCGATTGCGGGAGCGTTGTGCGAGTCGAACTGGAAGCCGAAGTTGGCGATCACCAAAGCCAGCACGACGAACTGTGCGAGCGCGGGCACCAGCTCGCGCGTGCGCCATTCGGAGGTCAGGTCTTTACGCGCGACTGCCAGGGCGATAGAGATGGTGCGCAATTGCTCAGTGCACGACCCGAAGTCGCGTGGGGACGCCGACGAGCCGCCCGCGGCGCAGAACCAGAGTGCGCTGGCAGAGCCTGTTCGCAAGCGCGTGGTCGTGGGTGGCGATGATCGCGGTTCGGCCTCGCATGACGCGCGCGAGCAGGTCCGCGCCGTCGGAGTCGAGGCTGGCGTCGGGCTCGTCCAGCACCAGCAGGCGAGGATCATGCAGCACCGCCCTGCCGATGGCCAGCCGCTGCTGCTCGCCGCGCGACAGCTTGCCGGCCGGCCGGCGGGCGACCTCGGTGAGACCCACGAGGTCGAGCACCTCGGCCACGCGCGCCCGGTCGACACCTTGCAGAGTGCAGAAGAACTGGAGGTTTTCGGTGGCCGACAGCGCGGGGTACAGCCCAGGACCATGAGCAACGAAACCAATTCGCGCTCGCAGCCGCCTGCGTTCAACCATCGCGTCCAGACCAAAAATCTCGAGGCTTCCCGACGTCGGGCGGGCGGCCGTGGCAAGGATGCGCAGCAGCGTCGTCTTGCCCGCGCCGTTCTCACCCAGCACCGCGAGGTGCTCGCCGCCGTCGATGGCGACGTCGACTGCGTCGAGTGCCACCTCAGATCCGAACCGTTGAGTTAGCGCGGTGCCGATAACCGTGGTCATTGCGCAGCGCCCTCTGGCAGGTCCGCGGGCGTCCTGATCAAAGGCCACAGTACAAATGGACCCGCTGCGAACAAGAGAAGCGTCGCCACGAGCAGGGTCATGAGGCCCCCACGGGACTCGACCGCCGAGCGGCCACCGGTTCGATCACAGCGCGCCGCTCGCCGGCGTTGCCCAGCAGCACTCCGACGATGATGATCGCCCCGCCGGCCCAAATCCAGCTCACGAGCGGGTTGACGAAAACACGGAAGGAGGCCGAGCCCTCGCCGTTAGTTCCCGCCAGCACGACGTAGACGTCCGCGATCGGGCTGGTGCTTATTGCCACATGGGTGAGCGACTGCCCACCGAGCCCGGCGTATGTGTCACGAGCAGGCTCGAGCGTCTGACCTCCGAGGGTCATTGCCGCGACAAGCTCGGAGTGGTCCGCGAGCTCCCTCTGTATGGCGCCGGTGTACGTGAGTGTGTATCCGGCGACTGAAACCTGCTGGCCCGGCTGAAGCGTGACGTCCTTCTCCTGCTGCCAAAAATGTGAGGCCGCGAGCCCAACGACGACAACCGCCAGTCCAAGGTGAGCCAGGTAGGCGCCGTAACGACGCCTGCGCTTGGCCACGAGGGCCACCGCACGCGGCCACCCTCCCCCGGCGCGGCGCCATCTGCGGCCGGCCCGCACGTACTCGTAGATGACCGTGGTGGCGACAGCGATCGCGAGCGAGACCCCCAACAGCGGTGGGAGCGAGCGCATGCCGGCGGCAAGCAGGGCCGCCGCTAAAAGCCCAGCTGCCGCGGCAGGCCATCGAAGCGCACGCCACAATGGCACGCGCGCATGGCGCCACGGCACCAACGGGCCCGCCGCCATCAGCGCCAGCATGGCAGCAAACAGCGGGCCGGCGGCGCGCTCGTAGTAGGCGGCGCCGACGACGCGCTCCTGGCCGGCCATGCCCGAGACCAGCGGCAGGATGGTGCCCCATAGAACTACGGCGACGACGCCGATGAGAAGCAGATTCTGAAGGGCGAATGCGCCCTCTCGCGAAACCGCGGGCGCGGGCGCGCCATGGCTCCGCAGGCTGCTCGTGCGGAAAGCAAGCAAGACGACCGAGAAGATCAAGCACGCACCGAGGAAGCCGAGGAACCACGGTCCGATCGCGCTGACCGCGAACGTGTGCACGGAAGGGACGATTCCGCTGCGCACGATGAAGGTGCCGAACACCACCAGCAGGAAGGCGAGGATCACGAGCCCGAAGTTCCACGCCCGCAGCCGCCCGCGACGTTCTTGCACCTGCGACGAGTGCAGGTATGCCGTGGTCGCGAGCCACGGCATGAACGCGACATTCTCGACGGGGTCCCAGCCCCAATAGCCACCCCAGCCCAGGACGTGGTACGCCCACCACATGCCGAGGACCAGTCCCGTGCTCTGCAACCCCCATGCCACGAGCGCGAAGCGGCGCGTGTGCGCGATCCAGGCGGCGTCAGACCGCCCCGCAAGCAGCGCGGCTGCCGCGAAGCTGAATGGAATCGCGAAGGAGGCAAAGCCCGCGAGAACGACCGGCGGATGGATGAGCATTCCGCCGTCGCGCAACACCGGGTTGAGCCCGAGGCCATCGGGAGGAGTGATCTGCAGCACATCGAACGGGCTCGCCACCAGCACGAGCACGAATAGGAAGAAGCTCAGGATCGCGGCCATGATCCCGGCCGCGTAAGCGGCCAGGCGAAGGCCGAGAGTCGCGCTCGCAAGCAAGGAGGCACTGCCGAGAATGCCGAGGATCAGCACCCAGTAGAGCAGCGATCCCTCCTGCCCTCCGTAAAAGGCGGCCGCGACGAGTGCGATCGGTGTTGAGAGATCGCTGTGCTCGGTGACGTACGCGAGCGAAAAGTCGTGCGTCAACAACGCGGTCTCCAGCAAGACCGATGCGATGAGGACCATCGACGCCGTGGCATAGAACGCGCGTCTGCCGACCTGGATCATCACCGCGTTCTGCGCCAAACCGGCCCAGAACGAGAGCAGCGCTGAGAACACGGCCATGACCAGGCCTGCGAGCAGAGCCCCCGCGCCGAGGTAGGCCAGTGTCACGCCGGCGAGGTCCGCCGCATATTTCGCGGCATCGACGGCCGGAGCCAAGGAGACGACGAGCACGCGAGGGAGCGCCTACCTGCTGGGGTCCCCGCATCGTCGTGCGGGGCTGCTGACCGAGCGCGCGCAGGAGGCGACGCCGGCTTCAGCGCCACTCTCGGGGTCCCCGCCGAGTCGCCAGATTCCGCGGGGTGAGACGGCGCCCGGCCGTCTAGGACGCGAAGATGCAAGGAACTTCGGCGACGGGACACTGTGGTCATTGAACGTAGGGAGTGGTTGAAAAGCGCGACGGGCATTTCGCGAGCACGGTGCGCGCGTGGAAAACTCCGTCCGCGCCCAGCGTGCCCTCGGCGACCACCGTTATGCCCGGCTTGAAGATGTCGGGCAACGTCCCTTTGTAATCGACCAGCACCGAGGCGGTTCGGTCCTTTTCTGTGAACTGAACGTGCAATCCTCCATCGCTGCGTTGGATGTCGTTCTGGACGACACCCGCCACGCGCACGTCCTGGGTCGCAGGCTGTCGCGAGCGCAACTCAGACACAGTGAGGTAATACTCCGCGGCACCACCAGACGCTGAATAGACCAGGTAGCCGACGCAGCTCGCGACGACCACACCCAGGACGGCCCACCGGATCATGCCGCGATCAGCCTCAGGTAGTGATCGATCGTGGAGGCGTCAAGCGGCCCAGCGAACGACGCGGTCACCACGCCGTCAGCATTGATGAAGATCGTCACCGGGGGTCCGACCACGCCGTAGTCCCGATAGCTGCCAGACACAATCAGCCCCACCGGATAGGTGTGCGGGTGCTGCTGCTCGAAGGTCTGGACGCCGGCGGTCGTGTCCTGCATTGCGGCGCCCACAAACGCAACGTTGCGGTGAGTCGCAGATGCCCCGGCGAGGATGGGCAGCTCCTGGGCGCACGGGCCGCACCATGAGGCCCAGAAGTTGACGACGACCGGCTTGCCACGCAGCTGCTGGATCCCCAGCTTCGGCCCGTCGAGCTGCTGGATGGCGAGATCCGGGGCGCTATGACCCAGGAGGTGAGGGCTCGTCATCGCCGCGTGCTGCAGGCCCCATGCCAGCGACACCATGAGGACGGTGCCGAGGACGATCGCGCCGGCCGAGATCAAACCGGACCTGACGTTCAACGCGCTGAGTCTAGTGGACGACGAACGGGCTAGCCGGGCAGCGAATTCGCGGCGGCGATGCGGCCGTAAAGGTGGCCGCTGGGCTTGATCCTGCGCTCCAGCGTCTTGCGGTCGACCTCGATCAGGCCGAAGCGAACCGTGTAGCCGCGGGCCCATTCGAAGTTGTCTGTGTTCGTCCAGTGGAAGTAGCCGCGCACGTCCACTCCATCGCCGATCGCGAGCAGCACGTTGGACAGGGTCTCGGTGATATACCGCCGGCGCCATTCGTCGTCATGGCTGGCGAGCCCGCTCTCAGTGATGTAAACGGGCTTACCAAGATTGCGCAGCTCGTTGAGCACCAGGCGCATCCAGGTGGGGTCTGCACTCATTCCCATCTCGGTCACCGGCTTGCCCGGGACGTTGAAGCGCCGGATGAACTGGTCCCGCGGCCGGCCGGGGTCGAACGCACACATCTGGCCCCAGTAGTGGGCGATGCCGATGTAATCGCTCGTCGCCTCGACGATCCTGCCCAGCCGGCCCGGGGCGACCGGCCAGCGGTCCAGCGCCATCTGCGCCGTACTGGCGGCCCATCGGTCGCGCCGTTTGTCCGAGGCAGGTAGGAAAAGGAGCTTGTGATGTGAGAGGCCAACTGCTGCATCGGGCCATCTGCGCTTGATGGCGCCGTAAGCCAGCTCGTGAGCCTTGTACATGTTGCTCGTGACCCGATACAGGCCAGCGATATCGCCGCGACGGCCGGGCGGAAACTCGCCCCCGATCCAGCCGTTGACGCCATAGATGCTCGGCTCGTTGACGGTGCACCAGAGCCCGACCAGGTCACCGAGCTGATCCACGACGCGATGCACGAAGGGTAGAAAGGCATGTGGTGAGTCTCGCGTCGCCCAGCCTCCTTTCCGCGCAAACCAGATCGGGCTCGAGAAGTGGTGCAGCGTGACCATCGGCTCGATGCCCTGCTCGCGCATCTCGCCGAGGACGTCACGGTAGTGGCGGATCTGGCGGGCATCGAACTCACCCTGCGTAGGCTCGATCCGCGACCACTCGATGGACAGCCTGTGGGCGTTCTGATTCAGCTCGCGCAGCAGCGCGAAGTCCTCTCGGTACCGGTGGTAGTGATCGTTCGCGATCTCGGAGGTATCCCCGTTTGCGATCCGGCCCGGCTGGCGCTCGAATTCCCACCAATCGGAGTCGCGGTTGTCGCCTTCCACCTGGTGGGCGGCGCTGGCGGTCCCCCACAAGAACCCGTCGGGGAAGCGCCCCGCCCGGGCTTCATCTCTCACGCTACATTTGCCTGCTTTTCGACCTTGGGCGGCGGCACGTACTCCCAGCGCACAGGCTTGTCGCCATCCATGTCCACGACCAGCATCCCTGCCTTATCGACGGCTTTGCGATACATCTCGCGCTCGTTGTGCGGGCGGCCATCGAGCACGATCCAAGCTGCCTGCAGTGGATCGGCGTGGCTGACGACAGCCATGCTCTCGCCATGGTGTTCGCGCACAATCCGGCGCAGTACACCAAGGATGCGGCCGCCCATCTGGTCGACAGATTCATCGCCTGGGAGCAGCCCGCGCTTCGCCTTGTGCACGAACCAGAGTGGGCGCCGGAGCGGTATGTGCCAGTACGGCAGTCCCTGCAGATAGCGGCTGAACTCGGCCTCGCGCAGGTCGGGATCGGCTTCGAGGATCGCGGGGGGATCGAGCCTCGAGTTAATGAGCTCCGCCGTCTCCAGAGCGCGAGCCAGCGGGCTGTGCACGATGCGCTTGACGTTCTCGGAGCGCAGCCTGTCCCCGACGGCGATGGCCTGCGCGCGACCGAGCGCGCTGAGCTGGAAACCGTCGAGGTGTCCGTAGAGAAGCCTTCGCGGGTTCTCGACGTCCGCGTGGCGGATCAGGTAGACGCGAGTGGACGCCAAATCGATTCCGATCCTACGGAAGAGCTAGGAGCGGAAGGCGCCGACTGAGGTGCGGTTGGTACCCGCCGACCGCCCTGACTCGAGAGCGTGGTAGGCCTCGCGGAGCAGATTCCCGGTGTATTCGCGGCGGTTCATGAGGCCAGCCTCGTCGTCGCCGGACGGCCGTATCACATCGATCGTGGCCGCCCCACAGCTGACCGTGATCCGCTTCCAGTTGCCGGCGGTCGCGAAATCGTGAGAGGCGATGGCCCGCCGGATCTTGTCGGCCGCGAGGGTCGCCCCCTGCTCGTCGGTCTCGGGCAGCACGATCGCGAAATGCGGGGGTCCCTCGACGTCGAGGAAGGCGACCGTGTCGGTGTCGCGGATGGCCTGCCCCAGGCGTTCTGAGATCTCGCGCAGCAGCCCCTCCAGCTGGATGTGCCCGAGCTCCTTGTGAACGTGCTCTGCGTGGTCGAGCTCGACCACCAGGACCGAGAGTGGCCGGTGGTACCGAACTGCTCGGTTGGCCTCCTGACCCACCAGAGCGTTGATGAACTGGGAATTCCAGATCCCGGTCACCGGGTCGACGACGCCGAACAGGGGGCTGGAGGTCTTGTCGGACTGGCTGTGGCCGCAGTGTGGACAGTACTGGGCCCCGTCCGGCAGCTCCGAGTTGCAGTACCAACAGGAGGCCACGGCGGGCATTCTACAGAGAGGGTCCAGAATTCCAGCTATGACCGACCAGGGCGAACTTTTCACCGTTCCGGCCGTACCTGAGCCGAGCGCCCCGCTGGCGACCCGGCTGCGGCCGAGGAGCTTCGACCAGCTGGTCGGCCAGAAGCGGATCGTGGACGTTCTGCGGGGCCTGACCGGCTCCGGTCACCTACCCAGCATCGTGCTCTGGGGACCCCCCGGGAGCGGCAAGACGACCCTGGCCGGCCTCCTGGCGGCGGAGACCAAGGCGCGGCTGGTTTCCATGTCCGCGGTAACCGCAGGCGTCGCCGATCTCCGAAAGGTCGTAGCCGAAGCCCGGGTCCATCGAAGGGCCGGCCTCAGGCCCGTGCTCTTCATCGACGAGATCCACCGCTTCAACAAGGCCCAGCAGGACGCCGTCCTGCCGCACGTCGAGGAAGGCACCGTGACCCTCATCGGCGCCACCACCGAGAACCCGTCGTTCGAGGTGATCGCACGCCTGCTGTCGCGCAGCCGCGTGTTCCGGCTGGAGGCTCTGGAGCGCGAAGATCTGAAGAAGATCGTCGAGCGAGGCGCCGCCGAGCTGGGCGCCAGGCTCAGCAGCGAGGGTATGGATGCACTGCTGGAAGGTGCGCGCGGCGACGCGCGGGTCGCGCTGAACGGGCTCGAGACCGCGGCAGCGCTGGCGGGCGACACCGAGATCGGCCTCACGCACGTCGAGCGCGCATTGCAAGAAGGTCACCTCTTGTACGACCGCGCGGGCGACCAGCACTACGACATCGTCTCGGCGCTGATCAAGAGCGTGCGTGGCAGCGACCCTGACGCGGCGGTGTACTGGCTGGCGCGCATGCTCGAGGCGGGCGAGGATCCGCTGTTCGTCGCGCGCCGGCTGGTCATCTCGGCGGCCGAGGACATTGGCCTCGCCGATCCGCAAGCCCTTCAGGTTGCGATGGCGGCGCAGCAAGCCGCCCACTTCGTGGGCATGCCCGAGGCTGTGCTGCCGCTGACCGAGGCGGCTCTCTACCTCGCGCTCGCCCCGAAGTCCAACTCCGCGCTCACGTCATACGGCGCCGCGCGCGAGCTCATCGAGCAGACGGGCAACGAACCGGTGCCGCTCCACCTGCGCAACGCCGTCACCGGGTTGATGAGATCGATGGGCTACGGCCGCGACTACAAATACGCGCACGACTACGAAGACGGGGTGGCGAACCAGGTTCACATGCCCGAGAACCTGAAAGGCCGCAACGTGTACAAGCCGGGGCCGCGCGACAGGAAAACCTAGACTTCACAAGCCGTGGCCGATGCGCTCGTCATCTTCAAGCCTGATGCTGCTTATCGGCTCGCCGCGCGCGCCGGGATCTGGGGCTGGCTTTCCTCAGAACGCGAGTGGAAGATCGAGTCCCTCACCTGGTTCCAACCTCCAGCCTCGCTGATCGAGAACCATTACGACTTTTTGAAGGGCCGGCCATTCTTTGGATGGCTCGTCGATTTCATGACGGCACTGCCAATGCTTGTCGGACGCGTTAGCGCTTCGTCCGAGGCGTTGGAGCGCATGCGTCACGACCTGGGCGAAACCCGAATCCAGCAATCAAGGCCCGGTTCGCTGCGCGAGAGATACGGAATCTTCGGCGGAATCAACTGCCTGCACCTGTCGGATGCTCCCGGGACTGGCGCGGCCGAGGTGGCGATGTGGGCGACGATCGTTCAGCTCGACAAGCTCGACGTCGACCTCGAGGTCGATACGGACAAGCCCGATCACACCTTCCACCTTCGCTCTCTCGCCACGCAGGTGGCCGGAGGCATCCATGTGGACCTCGCGTCGCAGATGATGCGCGAGCTGCTCACCGAAGAGTCGGACCTCGAGGGCCCGCAGCTCGAAGCCCTCTGGCGGATTATTTTGGGGGCGTTGGCGTAGCGTCCGAAGAGGGCGGAGGCATGCGTCCGTGGACCAGGACCGGGCGGTTGAAGAGCTCCGAATTCGGGACCACGACCATGTGGCCCTCATCGCTGCGCAGCAGGGTGACGCGAAGCTTGATCTCGGTTACGGTGCCTGAGAGCACGTCCAACGTGATGCGATCGCCCACCCTTATGTGTCGCTCGAGCAGCACGTAGTAGCCGGACACGTAGTCCTTCAGAACGTCCTGCACGCCAAAGCTGGCGATGATGGTGGCCAGCACGATTCCGAAGAGGGCGACATTCGCGCTTTGGATCGCGAAGGAAACCGCGAACACCACGCCCAGTGCGATCAGCACAATCGTGACCACACGACCGGCGATGACCACTTGCTCGGGGCGCAGCTGGCGGCGTAGGAGAGCCCTCGCTGCAGCCGGCGCAACCAGCCGTGCGGCGATTGCAAAGGCGATGAAGACGATTGCGCCGACGCCGATTGCGATGACCTGGTCGACCGGGGCGCCCAGCAACGATGGCGCCGGCGGCGCCAGCGTCACTTCTTCTTCTCGGGTGCTTCCTCGGTGGCGGGAGTCTCACCCTCGGCAGCGGCCTCGCCCTCGGCAGCGGCCTCGCCCTCGGCGGGAACAACGGCCTCGGCGGCCGGGATCTCTTCTTCGACCTTGAGCTCGCGCTTATGGACGATCTTGACGAGCAGCTCCTCTGGGTCCACGAGCACGGTTACGCCCTTGGGCAGGCTGAGGTCGGACACGCGAAGCTCGGCGTCGATCTCCTCCAGCGGCGTGAGGTCGACCACGAAGGCCGCGGGAATATCAGTCGGCAGGCACTCGACGCGTAGCGTGTGGATCGGCTGGAGGATGTCCGCGTCGCCACGCTTGACGGCCGCGGACTCGCCGATCAGGTGTACCGGAACCTCGACAGTGATTTTTTCCTCGAGGCTGACCGCGTAGAAGTCGACATGGATGGGACCGAGGCGCCGCGGGTGAGTCTGGATCTCGCGGATCAGGACCTTCTCCGATCGGTCGGTGTCAACCGTCAGGTCGATCAGCTGAGTGCGCCCGGACTTCACGAAGACCTTCTGGAACTCGAGGCGATCGAGGACGAGAGCGGTCGGCTTGGTGTTGTGGCCGTAGACGACAGCCGCCAGCTTCCCCTGGCGGTGTAGCCGCCGGGATCGCTTGCCGAGCAGGTCGCGGGTGGAGGCGTTCAGCTGCATGGTTGAGCCCCAGGTTGGAGAGGCGTCGCTATGATACCGCGGAGAGCGATTCCCGCGAACGCGGCACCACCCCAGTTGGAGGAACAAGGTATGCAGAGCCCACCGCCTCCCCCACCGCCGCCCGGCGGGATGATCCCGCCACCGCCACCACCACCACCGCCGATGGGTGGTTACGTCCCCGCCCCGGCACAGGGCTACGCGCCCGCGGCCCGATATGGCGGATTCTGGATCCGGGTCGTCGCCTACATCATCGACGCGATCATCCTTGGCATCGTCGGCGGGATCATCAACGCCATCTTCGGCGTCAGTCCACAAAACACGAACAGCGGCGCCTATGGCGCCGCCAGCGCGATCAACCTCTTGATCGGCATCGCCTACTTCGCGGGCCTTTGGACGTACATGGGCGCAACACTTGGTCAGCGCATCTTCAAGCTGCGAGTGGTCGACGCCAACACGGGCCAGCCGATCTCGCTCGGCAAGGCACTGCTGCGATGGCTTGGCCTGCTTATTTCCTTCCTGGTCTGCTTCATCGGCGTGATCTGGGTCGCCTTCGACGCACGCAAGCAGGGATGGATGGACAAGATCGCCGGCACGTTGGTGCTCCAGGGATAGCAAATACAAGAGGGAACCGTCCCGGTTCCCTCTTGTCGGTGCGCTCAACGGCCGCTGTTCGATCGACCCTCACCGGACGCTTCTCGCGGCCGGATTCGCGCACCTGAACACCTTCCGGAGAAGAAGCGTCTGACTTAAGTAGTTACGCCCAGCGACGCGGGGAGGCGGCGAAAACAAAGTCGCGGCCGGGATAACCCGGCCGCCATTGCAACGCTAGCGGCAGCGACTGCTAAGCGGCCCCTTTCGGGAAGCGCTTGCGCAGCCAGTCGACGATGCCCTGGAGAGGTGTGCCCGGCGTGAAGAGCTCGGCCACGCCCTTCTGCTTGAGGGCGACGATGTCGTCGTCGGGGATGATGCCGCCGCCGAAGACGATGATGTCGGTCGCCTTGCGTCGCCTCAGCTCCTGAACCACCGCCGGGAAAAGCGTCATGTGCGCGCCGGAGTGGATGGACAGGCCGATCACCTGCGCGTCTTCCTGCAACGCGGTGTCGACGACCATCTCGGGCGTCTGGCGCAGGCCGGTGTAGATGACCTCATAGCCGGCGTCGCGCAGCGCGCGGGCGACGACCTTTACGCCGCGGTCGTGACCGTCGAGACCAACCTTGGCCAGCACGATCCGCACCGGCCGCACCGCAGTGTCGGCTGGCATCAGATGACGGCTTTTTCGGTGTACAGGCCGAAGACCTCGACCATGGTGTTCATGATCTCGCCCTCGGTCGCGTAGGCCCGGACAGCCTCGAGGATGTATGGCATCAGGTTGTCGCTGCCAGCCGCCGCCTCGCGGAGAAGCGCGAGGGCCGTCGAGCAGCGCGCCTGGTCGCGACTCGCGCGGACCTCTCGCACACGCGCCACCTGCTCGCTCTCGAGCTTCGGGTCGATGCGGAGAATTTCGATGGCTTCTTCCTCATCGACCTTGAACTCGTTCACACCGACGACGACCCTGCGCTTCTGCTCGAGCTCCGTCTGGTAGCGAAACGCGGCGTCGGCGATCTCCTTCTGGAGGAAGCCCGCTTCGATGGCCGGAATGACGCCGCCCA
>Ga0137388_10000236_pt1 | contig 30043 bp, 35 predicted proteins | sample 15con2h14AmetaG_FD_104644 | JGI IMG/M metagenome (GOLD analysis project Ga0137388, IMG submission 104644) | Vadose zone soil microbial communities from Angelo Coast Range Reserve, California, USA - 15con2h1.4A metaG | ecosystem: Environmental > Terrestrial > Soil > Vadose zone > Saprolite...
AGACCGGCACCTGGATCCTTCCCGATGGCGTGTCTCGTCCGCTTCGAGTAGGGGCAGGCGGGGTAGAGTAGAGCGGGGTGGGCCCTTGCGGTTACCCTGGTTTGGTAGGAGAATCGGCAAATCGGCACCATCCCTTATGGTGTTTCTCTCATTTTCATGGTATACTGTTGGCATAATCCTCTCATCCTTCACTCCTGACTTTCAGCTAGCTACAGAAAGGAGGACGCTCACAGACATTACCTCATCGGATTCCCAGACTCAATTCATTCCGTCCATCATTCGTCATCATCCAAGGAGTTCAATCGGCTAATGGAAATGGTAGAACTGGAGCAAGTCCGCCGTCTCGTGATTGCACATCGAGATCGTCTCTAGCGCTTTGGCTATGGCTACTTTGAAACCTTCTGCCAGAGACACAACACTGAGATGATCATGATGAACAGTGAGGCGATGTCACCAGAGCAAGAGCTGGTACAGGACTTGATAGCCATTATTACCGTCTTTGCATAAAGGTTGTATGGAATGAGATCGTACGAGAAAGTGCTGAAAGATGCTGCTCTCCAAAAAGATCAAACTTGAGGTCTCTGAACAAGATGCCGCTAGCCTAGAATTCATGCAGGGCAAGTGTCGTGGATTGTACAACTGGTGGGTGATGCGCTTGCGGAATGGCGTAAAGTGGAACTTTGCTGAAGCCAAGCAAGCTTTGCAGCAGAGTAAGCAGCATGATCCTGAACTCGAGTACGTCTACGGCAAACTCTTGCATGAGGTCTACTACCGCTTGGATGCGGCCATGAAGGCTTTCTTCAGACGTGTAGCATCTGGTGAGACCCCTGGTTTCCCGCGAGTGCGTCCACGTCATATCTTCTTCACGCTCTGCTACCCTGCAATATATCTCAAGATAGTTGGCGACAACCTCATCTTGCCCACAGGTGGCGGCGGTAAACATGGTCCCAAACGATTCCCCAACATTGCTGCCAAACTGACTGAGGTCCCGCCTGCTGGTTTCCGAGAGGTTGCCATTAGCAGGGATGCCAGGGGCAACTACTATGCGTCCTTCAGCTATAAGCAGCAAGAAGCCGAACCGCAACAAGGTGAAGTGGTGGCTTTTGATCTAGGTATCAAGACGTTGGCAGTGGGCGTCAACGAACAAGGTAGGGTCTACACTGTGGGTGGCTTCAAAGGGTCCCGATGGTATAATAGGCAACTCGACAAAATCAGATCAAAGCGGGATAAGTGCAAGAAGAAGTCGAGACGGTATATCCGCTTGAGCAAAGTCTACAAGCGGATCTCGGAAAAGAAGCGCAACAAACAGAAAGATAGTCACCATAAGGCGTCCCATCTCATCGCGCACAAACTGGTTGAGAGAACTGTTGTGATCGGTGATCTTTCCCAACGCCAGATGGTCACGAAAGAGCATGCAGAGCACAATAAGCACAAGAACCGTGCCGTGTTCAATGACTGGGGTCTTTACGGTTTCGTACAGATGTTGGTCTACAAGTGCCTACTGTATGGGAAAGAACTGGTCTTCCTAGATGAACGCGATACGAGTAAGACGTGTCATGTCTGTGGCAACAAGCAGGATATGCCCCTCTACAAGCGAACGTATCGCTGTGACTGTGGACTCATCATGGATCGAGATGAGAATAGTGCTCACAATATCCTGATGAGGTACCTTGCCCGGCTAGGGCCACACACGGGTGATCCCGTGCGGTGTGCGGATGTATTCACCGCAATCAATACGTTTGACCACGTTTAGAAAGGCAGGACAATTCATGGCAACTGTAACAGAGAAACCAGGATACTTCACGGGCTGGACCCTCAAACGCGAGGGCATAATCGCACCCGATGAGCGACTTCCCTGGGGACAAACCATCTTTGTTGGCTTGCAACATGTACTCGCCATGTTTGGAGCCACCGTCTTAGCTCCCATCATCATGGGCTTTAATCCAAACACCGCCATTTTCTTCTCGGGTATTGGCACACTCATCTTCTTCCTCGTTGTAGGAGGCCGCGTGCCCAGCTACCTTGGTTCGAGCTTTTCGTTTATCGCCGTCGTGATTGCAGCAAGTATGTACACGGGCAAAGGCCTCAATCCGCATGTTGATGTGGCCCTGGGAGGCATCATCGCCGCTGGTGTCGTTTATGCCATCATCGGTCTTATCGTCATATTCACCGGCTACAAGTGGATCGAATACTTGATGCCACCCGCAGTCACCGGTGCCGTCGTGGCCGTCATTGGCCTCAATCTCGCTCCGGTTGCGATCGGTGACGTCAGTACCAGCCAGTTTGATACATGGATGGGCATCATCACCGTACTCGCCGTTGTACTGGTGGCCGTCTACGCTCCTGGATCACTGCGGCGTTTACCCATTCTCATTGGTGGCATCATTGGCTACCTCATCTATCTGCTGTTTGCCAACGCTTTTGGTCTCGGCAAACCCATCAACTTCACTGCCTTGGGGCAAGCCCCGTGGATTGGCCCGCCAAGCTTGACCCTACCGAGCTTTCACGCAAATGCGATGTTCCTGATTGCTCCCGTCGCTATCATCCTCGTCGCGGAGAACCTGGGTCATGTCAAAGCAGTGGGAGCGATCACCGGGCGTAACCTGGATCCATACCTGGGACGCGCTTTTCTTGGTGATGGACTGGCGACCATTGTCGCAGGTTTAGGTGGGGGTACCGGCGTGACCACTTATGCTGAGACAATCAGCGCTTATTCATGCCCGTAACTTAGATGAACTCACCCGTGAGCTTGCTCGACTTCTTGACATTCCGCTTCCTATCTCAACACATTCCGAAGGAGGACATCACTATGGCAACGATTGAAAAACAGGGATACTTTCCACGCTGGTCTCTTAAAACAGAGGGTATTATCGCGCCAGACGAGCGGCTTCCCTGGGGACAATCTATCTTAGTGGGCTTGCAACATGTGCTGGCCATGTTTGGGGCCACCGTCTTAGCTCCCATCATCATGGGCTTTAATCCAAACACCGCCATTTTCTTCTCTGGTATCGGTACACTCGTCTTCTTTCTCATTGTAGGCGGTCGTGTGCCTAGCTACCTTGGTTCAAGCTTTTCGTTCATTGCCGTGGTGATCGCGGCAAGTATGTACTCAGGCAAAGGGCTCAATCCCCACATCGATGTAGCTTTAGGCGGGATCATCGCTGCTGGTGTGCTCTATGCTATCATTGGTCTTATTGTCATCTTCACCGGCTACAAGTGGATCGAATACTTGATGCCACCAGCAGTCACTGGCGCTGTTGTGGCAGTCATTGGACTCAATCTCGCCCCGGTTGCCATCGCTGATGTCAGTGGCAGTCAGTTTGATACGTGGATGGGAATACTCACTGTGCTTGCCGTTGCCCTGGTAGCCATCTACGCGCCTGGCCCCTTGCGGCGTCTACCTATTTTAATAGGTGGCATTATCGGCTACCTCATCTACCTGCTTTTTGCCAATGGGTTTGCTTTGGGCAAACCTATCAACTTCACTTTGCTAGGGCAAGCTGCATGGATTGGCCTGCCAAACTTCACGGCTCCCAGCTTCCATCCTGGCGCAATGGCCTTGATTGCCCCGGTTGCTATTATTCTGGTAGCTGAGAATCTGGGTCATGTCAAAGCTGTTGCTGCTATGACAGGTCGTAACCTGGACCCGTACCTGGGGCGCGCATTCTTGGGTGATGGGCTTGCAACCATTATCTCTGCATCAGGCGGGGGGACTGGTCTGACGACGTACGCGGAAAATATTGGGACGATGGCCGTGACCCGCATCTATTCTACGGTGATCTTCATTATCGCGGCAGGTGTCGCTATTCTCTTGGGGTTCTGCCCGAAGTTTGGTGCCTTGATTGCAACCATTCCTCCAGGCGTGCTCGGCGGGCTTGCCATCGTGCTCTTCGGCCTGATCGCTGCCACCGCCGGGCGCATTTGGGTCCAGAATGGCGTCGATTTCTCCAAGAGCCGCAATCTGATAACCATAGCAGTTGCCCTCACCCTTGGTGCTGGCAACCTGGTGCTCAACATTGGCGGCTTCGCTCTTGGTGGCATTGGCACAGCCTCCTTTGCTGCCATTATCATCTATCAGTTGCTCCGTGAGCGCGAACCCCAGCCTGAGGAAATCGTTCCTGCTGATGCTGCGGTTGTAGAGACACCCAGTAGGAAAGTGGAACCAGAAGCCGGTGCATAGGCTCTTAATGTGGCCGAGATTATCCGGCATCTTCGTTGGGGCGGTAGCAAGTACACAACCATTGTGAAACCTGTTCTTGACGCATACGAGCAGATGAACAGCTAACGTTCTACACAGAAACAGGGGAGTAGCAACACTTCTCTGTTTTTTGTTGTGTATAATTGCCCTGTTTCTATGCCACCAGAAGTTACCCGCCGCGAATATTTTACTGCCTACGCTGAAAGACTGAGCAAACGGTTTCAAAGCGGTATCCTTGCTAATCTTCAAGACAGACCGTTATGGGTACTCTGGAAGCCGGAGAAAGATGAACAAGGCAACATACATAAACGGCCTTTTACTCCCAAAGTCTATCCAGCAAGTATTTATAAACCCCGACAATGGGCAAGCCTTAACAACACACTCGAAGCATTAGCAACTGGCACGTTCGTGGGTATTGGTGTCATGCTGCCAGCACCTTTTATTCTCATTGACAAAGACGCGCATGAGGCCGCACCTATGTACGACCCGCAAACGCGAAAAATTGTTAGTCCTCTTGCTCTCAGGTTGTTAGAGCAAGTATCCTCATACGCTGAATTGTCACCGAATAACGGCTTGCACATTATCACAGAAGGAACGTTGCTTCGCGGCAATTTTAAGACCCTAGAGCTTGAGATGTATACCAATTGGTTTAGCACAGTGACAACACGCCACCTCCCAGGAACATCATTAGTCGTAACCGCCCAACAGCAAGCCATTGAAGCGTTAGAGCAGGAGTTTCACGCGCCAGTACCCGAAAGACTTTATCAAAACACGGGGGGGGTTGTGGCTGCAAGACTCACTGAACTACCACCGGAAGCAGCGAGCGATCCAGTGTTACAAGAACTATTGTCAGGAGATATGAGCAGGTACGGTAACGATCACCACATTGCAGATTGGAATTTACTGATGAAACTCTTGCATTGGACAGGGGATGATAGACAGCTTGCGAAAGCAATCTTTTTGAACTCACCGTTAGGTCAGAGAGAGAAAGCGCAGGATGAAACAGGCGCAGGCAGACGAGGCAATACCAACTATGTTGATAGAACCATAGAGCGCATTATACAAAAGCGCAGAAACCCACCGATGAGACGCTAAACTATGCCAGAACGCCAACGCAACAACTTGCCGCGACCTGCTCCACCGACTCAGGTGTTTGTTGAAGAAGCAGTCGTGTTTCACCGCTTTCTGATGAAATTTGTCTGTTACCCGACCAATGTGTGTTTATGGGTAGAAACGTGCTCGTTTGGCTTACATCCTGTGGTACGGGATTTTCTGACCACTGAAGAATTTGCCAAATGGCACTACTATAGACGCAGGACACAACAGGTTCTTGGCGAGCGGTTTGTTGAAGACCCTGAGATCAAGGAAAAAGGCTTTGCAAGACCTCATACCGAAGAGACCATCAGACGAGTCCGGCGGCACTTTGGCATTCCGTGACTTGCTATTGGCTTGCTTCTTTGCTACGATCCAGGAGCAAAAAAACATGAAACGAATTGAGAACGGAAACCCCAACGCGCCAAGACCCGGCATGATACGGGATGCAGGCATACACGCGCGATCCCCGGCGTATGAACGAACCTCCCTGGATGGAAACTATACCGCGTGGTACGCGCCGGTTGCCAATACTGTTGTCGGAAAGGCGTTCAAATCATGGAGTATGGCACCGAACGCACTCGCTGGTAGCGGCATGATCCATAGAGAGGAAGATGCTGCGAGGAGAGCAGTAGATTATTTTATGGATGTGTCAGTACCCCGCCAGCGCGAGGAAGGCGCAGGTCATACGTTACCACCTGATAGGTTAGAGTATGTGAACGGACAACTTACTATCATTGATACAAGCGCACAATACAGCCGCTATTTTTCTGCTCCTGAACCAACACCAGAGGAACCGGGAAGCGTTGGAGGAGTTGTCGCTGTAGCAAATGGTTTAGGGCGTTACCACCTGCGCCGACATAAACGGCTCGAAGATGGAAGCTTGCAGGTGCAGCGACCGGAACCGGAGGTCGAGGCTCTTCTTGAACCACTTTACACAAACGACATTTACGCAAATGACGGGAATTGGGGAGCGGACGATGATAGACGATGGTACCCTGTTGCGGCTGATGTGGCGAACGCCGCGTTTCGGGGCACCTACCCGCCTTATGAACCTCGACGACTGTACCAGGATGATGAGGCTCTGGTACTGCGAAGACGGCGAGCAGGGATAGTAGGAGACCCGATAGCAGGGAGACCAAATGAGGAAGAACGTCTCTACGAACAAAGAATGCAGCATTTAGATGACAAAGCTCGACAAAGAGATGTACCGGAAGCTTATGAGCTATAAGGATCACACCCGATGAGAAGACTGGAACTACAGTTTGCAGCACGCGAAACAGCGCCAGGTACCTATACGTTTCAAAGTGTTGTCCCTATCCGGTCTCGTCATGGGGACATGGTGAAAACACATCATCCGCACGCGCCATTAAAGAGTGAACATGCAGTTGCCCGCCGTGGGTTTGATACTGCGTTCCTGATTGACCACGCACAAGCGCAACGGGCAACAGTTCCAGGAGGCGAGGCAGCACGCCGAAGGAGTGGCATTGTGCAAGTGACGCTTGGTGATATTGCGGCCAGGGCAAAGCGCCGCGAGCGGGAAGACATCGAATATGCTGAGGAAATGATACGAGCTGCGTCTCAAAGTAGTGCTTTTCGTGGCGATGCAGACACACTGTATACCGGGGTCTATCCAAATGTTACGGATCAATACCGAGATTTTGACATGGATCCTGATAGATGGGAGCGTCTGTTTGTGCGGGATGCTCGCTATCGAAAAGAGAAACACGATCAACGGCGCTTGCGGGCTGGAATAGACAACAAACAGAACTGAGAAAACTTTGACAGAGCGAGAAATTGACAGCACCTATCTAAAGAGGCTATCAAATAATAAAGTTGAGTAAAAAGGATGCTCTAGAAGAGTTTTCGTCCCTTTGTTGATTACCCATGATATGATTAGAACCTTCGTTTTATAATCTACAAAGATACTGTTTTCAAGCTAGGAGAAAAACGTGACCCATCCGTATTCGATATACATTTGGCAGCCATCCCGATACGGCGGGAGTTGGGTTGAACCAGTGCAGGTCTATACTCAGGAATACGCGCTGTACCTTGCAAATCTCATCCATCAGGACACCCGATCCGTGATGAAAGTTGTCCGGTACGGCCTAAATATCGCTTGCTATCCTGATGAACACACGGTGAAACTGGTTGAACAGCAAATAGCAAGAGAACGACAACTCCAATAAGATCAATGTGAAATATGCTGTACTCAAAAGAGGTCTCAGTCTCTTGGAACCGTCTCTACGGTTGGCGAGCGGGTACCCGCTATATTGAACCTGGTGCGAGCGCGGTTGACGTTATCCGGTATGAGCGGGAGGAGTTAGGGAATAATCTTGACGTACCGGATTTTCTTCTGGAAGAACTCGCACAAAAGCAGGTGAGAGCAAGAGATGTCGTATGGGTATGCCGGACGCGGGAACATGCCCAACGCTATGGCGGCAGGGGAGTAGGGCAACCGTACAAAGAGGACATTGGCCCAAACGCGCTTATTTTGACAACCGATCATGAGCCAGAGACCGGATATCTTGTTCTTTCCGACGCAACCCTTCTTGATCCATCGGTAGTGCAACGGTTCGCTGGCTATCGCCAGCGTGAAAAGATGCTTGCAGCTATGGTGCCGCAGGTGGAGGACTTTTTGAGGGAAGCGGAGAGCCACAGGATATACCGGCAATGGGTCTATGCGGACACGATGCGGGTGTATCTGCGCAAATCTCAACGGCTGCTCGAAGGTGAAAGGCGTCAATGCCTTGATATCGCTACCATTGAAGTTGCTGAAGGACACGCACGCCTTGGACTTTTTACGGCTTTCACGCTCAAAGCACATGAGCTTCATTCCTGGGACGCGACCTATTTGGAACATGCCAATTCCATCATTCAGCGATGGTGCGTGAAGCGCGGGTGGACAAACGACCCTGGAACATTCCCCCCTTCGTTTTACCTTCTCAAGAACGCCTTGTGCCAGCGAAGAGGGTAAAACCTTACACATTTTTTTGCTATACTACTCTTCCTTATGGAGCAAGTGCGAAGCCGTCCCCTGATACAAGATCGTCTGGTACTTCCCAAACATCCCGACACGCCAGGAAGACGAGCGGGGACGATCCCTGAGATGCTCCAAACAATACGCCTTGCTATGGTGAATTGGCACAGCCCGGATTTAGACCAGGTGAACGTCGGAGGCTATAGCGTGCTCTATAAACTCGCTCCCGGACTTGTGGCAAAAGTCGGACTGATCGAACCGGAGGAAGCGAAAGCGCAGGAGTATTTCGCTACGTTAGGACTCGCGCTGCCGGTGATTGACTACGGCTTTCAGGTAGAAGTAGGTGAGAAGGTCAGCCGCGACATATGCAGCGTTCACGGTATCAGACCAGTGGTAGAAAATTATTGCTCTTGCGGACACTCTCAGGGTGTCATTCTTATGCCGGAAGCACAACCGCCAAGAGGATTTACCGAACCTGAGATCCTCACTTTCATGGATCACGTTTCAGAAATGTACGCCCGATTGTTAGGGCAGACCTGGGATTATAATGCGCGAAATGTTGCCATGTATCAAGGGCACCTGGTAGCGTTGGACTTTGGAAACCCGGAGCGGGAGGACTGGTGAAGGGGTGTTTTCTCTCATCTAATTGACTACCCCATGTAGGTGAACAGGCTCATTTTTCTTCTTGACAATGCCTGATTGCTTGTTCTATGCTGAATGTATGTTTAAGTGGACGTTTATAAAAGGGATCGCGCAAAAGAACCGGAAGCCGCAAAAATCACAGCAACTCTATAACGAAGTCCTCAATGACCTGCTCGCCCATATCCAGCAGCATCTCGCGGCAGGAAGGGAAGTTCGCTTCCCTGGGTTTGGCGTCTTCTACACACGCATCCACAAAGGCGGAAAAGGACGCAACTTCAAAACAGGAAAGGCAATTGAGTATAAAGCAACGCGCATACCTGCGTTTCGCCCTGGCTCACTTCTCAAACAAGCTGTCCGAAAGAAAAAGTAGGTCTTCTTCCTTGACAAATAGTGTTCTGGTAAGCATACTCTTCCATACCCTATGACTGCGTACAACAGACCGAAAATAACCGTGTCGGAGGCAGCAGTGAGAGAGCGGAAGCGGTGGAGAAAAAAACTCGCTGTAATGTGGAACCGAGCAGGGTATGTGATACGCGGTTTTCCAGCACCGGAGGGAGCAACCATCCACAGAAAACCTTGATGTCCTCATGGAGCATTTTTGATATAATTGTCTTATGCGTATTGTGAAAGTTAGCCATGACGGGTGTATTCTACTTACTCCTCAAGACCTAGCGGAACTAGGCATAAAGCCGGGTGATGAGTATGTGCTTGATAAGCAAGGCGAAGTGTTAATTTTCACTCCTCTGAACTTGGTACCCGCTCAGGAGTGAACGCGCGATCCGGGGACAGCAGGTACTTATAATGGGGTTACCGTAGTAATCGAGAAAAAAATAACGCTAAGAGGCTATTAACGTGTACAGTGTAAGCACCTATTCTCCGGTTTTGATAGCCTCTAAACGCCCGAAATTTCTCCATTACTGGAAGGTTTCTTCTTTTTTTTTACGTCTTCACCGCCACACCCATAATTTTATCAATCAGGGCAAATACTGTTAGTGGAAACACCGGTGAAACAATGGTAAGCGTTCGGGTAAACTCTTGCATTTTCTTCTCCTCAAACGCAGATAAGGCTTTCTCAGTCATGCTCCATACTCCCCATTCTTTTCCTTTCTGGTAAAACTTTGACTGATCCACTTTTGGTATAAGAAATTCGGTTGTTCGCTTTTCCACACAGAGCGGGACGAGGAGATCGAGAAGGAGGAGTTTGCTTATCCGCGCAGCACGCTTACTCTGCTGGGATGTGTTAGCCTGTGTAGCTTCTGTTTGCGTTTCTGGTTGACTAAACAGTTCTTCTGCTTTAGTAATAAGGTCAAGCATGATGTCGAGGTTTGCTATGGCGTAAGTGAGTGACTCCCTTGCCTTGTTGAGATTTGCTTGTATAGCAGTTGGCGATATGGTATCAGGATCAATGTGTTGACCATCTGCGGAGATCCCCAGGAGTTGTTGTAATCCGTGAGCCGCATGTGCAGCAGCTACCGGAATTGGTCCGGTTTCCGTATCTTGTGCAATTTGCTTTAGGGGTCCCTCAATCCGTAATGTTCGCCACCGAAGAAATTCTAATAATTTTTCTTTCGTGTCCATTGCTCCTGCCGACTCCAAGGCTTGTTGATGCGCATGCAGCATCTGTTCTGTTAACCCACTTGCGCTTTCAGAAAGCATAGCCTCACCTTCAACAATTCCTAATAGTGCATTTACCAGACGCATGCGATAGTATTCCTTGCTACTCCCTAGACGTTTCGCTTCTTTTTCATGCTCAGCGTCAGTGTTTTCTCCAAAATACGCTCCAAGTGCTTTCATTGCGGCGGCAAGCTGTATTATGGTTGATGGGGTTTCTTTTTTTCGATCTTTTATCTTCATACCGTTGCTTGGATTGTACTACAGAGTATGGAGAAAAACTATATACCGTTGTTTTTTGCTCCAAAACTAAACCGCAGGCATAACAGCTAATTTTACTTTTTTGCGGGGATAGTCAAAAATAGCCATATAACCCCCTTGTAAAACATCTTTATTCTGGTACAATTGCAGGGCTTATGACAAATAATGACGATTTACTACAAAAAATTGGAAACTTGATAGATCAAAAGCTAGAGCCGGTTAAACAAGACCTGCACGCAGTGAAGAAGACACAACAAGAACAAGGTTCAACACTTGGAAAACAAGGTTCAACACTTGCTCGGCTTGAGAAGACACAACAAGAACAAGGTTCAACACTTGGAAAACAAGGTTCAACACTTGCTCGGCTTGAGAAGACACAACAAGAACAAGGTTCAACACTTGGAACAATCAAATCAGTAGTAGAAGCTACAGCCGCAGGGCAAAAAGAGCTCCAAGACACTGTAGCAACCAGAGCGGATGTTCTGGATGTGGGAATAAAGATTGACAAAGTGAAAAAACGAATAGACACTCTCGAAGAAGATGCAGGCATCACCCACAAGAACTAACCTCCTTCACCACTCAGGTTTTAGCCTCAAAACGAGCCATCACGCCGCCTTGTCTCAAATGTGCGACATAAGTACCTCTTCCTTTGACAGACATAAAAGACAAGGTATATTCTTTGCCTGGTTTCAGTATACAAGAAAGACAATGTCGTGAACAACGATGCAAATTCTCAGTAAGAGAGAAAGGGCATGTAGCTATGTCACTCACATCTCACCTGAAAGACCCGCGTAGCTCTATTGCACAATTTATCCAGCAGCGATTTTCCCGATCTATCGCCATAACGAAAGTAGCCAATCCGCAACTACGAAGCTGCAATACAATCAAGCCCGCCACTACTAGTACCTGGCCATATGATAAGATCGGCACGGCTCTTGACTACCGTATTCGGTACAGCTTTGCTATTACACCTGTCAAGCAGCTTGTAGCTTGGCATGGCGCACTTCACTTTATTACAAAGCCCTGGGAAAACGAAAATGATGTTCCTTTTGACTGGAATGATGTCCCAGAAGGAATTGGTGGTATTCCCTTACATACTAACGGAACTGGATCGCCGTTTAATGTTGCTCAGGGGCCATACCCATTGAGGCTCATTTTGTCTTTCTTCGATCGTCTTGATGCAACCCTACAGGCTGTTCAACCAGTGGGACGACTTCTAGAGCCGGAAATAGAAAGGCTACTAGCACGCTTCTGCTATGTGCTTGCTCTTTTTGAGGAGGTGTACCGCTCAGGACTTAGTGAAGACAGTCCTCTCCTTGTACCGACTCCAAAGGCAAGTGTAGACGAATTGCTAGCTATATCCGAAGGTGGTTGGATAGATGATCTTTGTGCATTGTCCACAGTATTCTATGACAACTATCATCATCTTTTAACACAACCTCACGTACTCAACCCCACATTTTCAGGTAGCCGTGACGTTGGTGGCGCAGATGCCGATCTGGTGGTAGATGGATGCCTCATTGATATCAAAACGAGTATAACCCCGCAAATCAAGGCAAAGTATTTATACCAGCTAGCAGGCTATCTACTGCTCGACTATGATGATAAGTTGCAAGTCGACTCTGTTGGTATTTATATGGCACGCCAGGGAATACTATTCACCTGGCCTGTGGTTGAGTTCTTACACCTACTTACTGGAAATGAGACAGTCTCTTTGTCTCAACTTCGTCAGGAATTTTGCGTGATATGTAAGAACACAGGACTACCACCTTCCAGGTTGAAGATATCGTCTTAAGGGTACCGCCCCGAATTGTGTGAAAATATACGCTAAGGAAATATTCACCCTTATAAGCACAAAACCGCCACTTACCTACTTTCTAAGGAGTTGGAGCAGTGAGTAGTGATCCTGAAAAGAAAATCGGGCATGAAATCAAGATCGGTGTTGAATACGCAACGAGTTCTCCGATGTGGAAAAGACTGCTAATATTTTCGCCCTTCATAGGCGGACTGCTTGGTGCAGTGGGTACTGTGCTCTTCCTTGTGCTTGTGGTGAACGTAGCCCCTTTGAACAATAAGGACTTGTTGTCCTTTGTCCTCTCGACTGTTACCATCGTTATTGCAGCGTTCACGGTGCTAGGAGCAGTAATTGTAGTGATGACCTGGAACGATATTGACGAGCGTACTGGCAAGATTGTAGCGAAATACGAGCAGGAGGCTAAGACAAATATCGAGGGATACCAGCAGGAGAAGAAAGCAGAGCTAGACGAAAATGCGCGTGTACGACAAGAGGCAATCAATCAGGCAGGGAGCCAGGCTATTTCACTGGCAGGGGACGTTAAGAAGCAGATCAATCAGCTAGCACTACGCAATACATTAATCCTCGGTGTCATGGTTGCATGTTTGATCTACTTGGCGCTCAATTTGTTCCATAAAACAGATCAGTGGGAAAAGCGCATGAGAGAGCTAGAACGGTTACGAGGAAATAAGGTGGAATGATAGGAATACAAATAGCTAAAACGCCAAACCCCATAGCTGTCTAACCCTGACTTCGACGCCGGACAAACTTCCTTCTGCGACCTCTGCATTTCGCCAGTTTGTACAGTCTTACCCAGGTGATGCCATACCGAATGTTGTGTAACGACGTACAACGAGAAGGCGTTAAAGCCAGTCCAGACCTAGTTTCTCGGCTTTTCCAATATGTACCATTACACAACATTTGGTATGGCATCTACCCAGGTCGAAAATACACAGGTTCTTTACATACTCTGTATAATTAGGTCATTTAGGACATCACTTTATTTATCCGAAAGAACCATACAAACCAAAACCTTAAAGTGGACGAAAGCAAAGGAGCAATGATGTATAGCGCAAAGCCTTACTGCAATGAGCCAGCGAATGAGCATGCAATCATATGGCGATACATGGATTTCACTAAGTTTGTATCTCTATTAGATAGGAAAGCTTTGTACTTTACCAGATCTGACAGATTTTCTGATAAATTCGAAGGAGCAATACCAAAACCTACCATTGAAGCTAGAGAGGCTTTCGTGTTAGGAATAGAAAGCACTCTCGCCAAGGAAACTTTGAAGGTAATGTCTCAAGGGAGCAGAGAAGTTCGTAAATGGATATTTCTAAACTGTTGGCATATGAACAGTAATGAGTCTGCGGCAATGTGGCAGCTTTATGTACAGAAAAATGAGGGTATTGCTATACGGTCAACATTTGCTAGATTAAGAGATAGTTTGTCATCTCCTTATGGTATGCTCATAGGTATGGTGAATTATATTGATTACGACAGGACTATGATACCCGAAGGTAATGCTTTTCATGCTTTATTTTGCAAAAGACGAAGTTTTGAGCATGAGCATGAACTCCGAGCGGCTTTCCTTAAACCGAGCGAAGCAAACGATTTGCAACAAGGTTTGTACATTCCATGCAATTTAGATATTTTGATTGACGAGATTTTTGTATCACCTGCCTCACCGGATTGGTTTAAGGAATTGGTTAGTTCTATTTTAGAAAAGTATAGTATAGATAAAGAAGTAAAACGATCTAAATTAGATGAAGATCCTCTCTATTAACCAATAGTGCTACTAGACCCCATAGTAAACCGGAAAAAAACAACGTTTCATAATTTAAGCCTGACGCCGGACAATGGCGCAAATGCGACCCCACAATTACGCCGACTTTTGACCAAATCCCGACACGACAAAAGAAGTGGGTTCTGGGAAACAACGGGACAATGAACCGATTTAAAGATGTGCTGAGGCTGAAGTCCGTGTTAACAATAACAATTCATCAAGCATAGAAAACACTAAATGCGGTGGAGGCATATACGTTTTCTGCCCATCATCAATAAATGCAGTATATCTAAGTGCATGGTTCTGGTGCTGTGAATGGAGACCATTTATCAAGCTGACAGTATCAGGAGTCACTGAAACTCCCTGAGTTTGCAGTTCTTTCAAAAGCGCATCAAGGTTGTGGCGAAAGTCATACTTTTTCAGATCACCCTCCTTGAACCCTCTTTTCAACAACGCTGACTTGAGTAACAATTCTACGGCGTGCGAGATGAGGAAATAGAAAGGAATAGCGGTAACTTTCGCGGGAGTACCGTCACTCTTTAGCTCAAGTGTTAAGCTTAATGTTTTCGCACTCTCCCAAAAGTTTACAGCCGTTATGCGGTAAATAGAGGATAGGTAAATGTTATCAGTCATGAATAAATCCCTTCATATTTTAACGACATAGTTTTGTGGCTGTTTGACTATAGCTGATAGGATTATACAGCATGTGAACACTGCATTTACTAAGGGTAGCGCCCCGAATTTAACGTAGGTGTACGCTTAGGTTTATGAAACATTCTCCCTAGATGGTTAGCAAACTACGGGATGTGGTGAATTCTCGAAAATCCGGATTTCCTGCGGGAAAAATTGAGGCTAAAAAAAGTGGACTATTTACGCAGTCTTGGAAAGACAAGAAAACTATGGGCTTGTCTTTTCTGATCCAGGCTTTACATACCGATAGAGGGTTGACCGTGAAATGTTCAAGGTCTTGATAATCTCATCTATAGAATTGTTTTTGTTGTTGTAAAGCTCCTGCGCCATTGTAGCCTTTTTGCCGGTCAGTGACTTCGGTCTGCCACCTAATCGTCCTCTGGCTCGTGCAGCTTGCAGTCCCGCGTTTGTTCTTTCTCTGATGATGTCCCGTTCAAATTCAGCGAGTGCTCCAAAGATATGAAAGATCAGTTTCCCGCCACTGGTTGTCGTGTCAATGTTTTCCGTGATGCTCTTAAAACCAATTTTGCTGTTATTGAGGTTTGTTACTGTTTCAATGAGATGTTTGAGAGAACGTCCGAGCCGGTCTAGTCGCCACACAACAAGGGTATCCCCTGCTCGTACATATTCCAATGCTTCATCAAGTCCTTTTCGCTCTGTAGCAGATCCGCTTATGGTATCAGTGAAGATTTTGCTACAGCCTATTTTTTCTAACGCATCATTTTGCAGATTAAGCGTTTGCTCTTGTGTGGAAACTCGTGCGTAGCCAATAAGCATACATATTGTTAACTGCTCTTTTAATCAAGCATTACGAACCACTTGGTAACAAGAAGTGGTTTTTCTCCATTGTCTCAAATAAGGTCTTATTGCTTGGCATAACCAAATAGGGTAAAAAGACCTCTTCCATTTTTGCCTGTTCTAAATTGATGAGGGTGAGTTGTGCCTCAAGCCATGTCTTACAGATACGCCATGCAATACGTTCCGCTTGCTGTTTCCATCCTTCACCGTACCGCTTGTATTCCCATTCCTGTTTCTCTCCCCATAAGGCTTGATACACCCTTTCAGCTTTCGCTGGCAATCGAAAAGGAAGCTCCTTGTTGTTGAGCATAATTTTGAAGAAAATATCTTTGATGTTCCCCTGTTCATCATATTCCAGCGCAATACCCCGCGCTCCATTCGTGCGGAGTAGTTCTTGTATCTCAGTAAGAGTCCTTTCTACAGGAATATCTGTCGTATAGTTTTTAATCAGTTTCTTCATGTTGCCAAATGAACTACATCTTTCGGTAAGAGTTAGAAGATAGCGAGTTGTCCTTGTTTCTTCTGCTGTTGTCGTTGAAAATGGAGTCCGAGCACTGCCTTATACATGACCCTAGCAAGCAGAAACACATTATCTATTTCCTCTTCTTTGGGGACTCGACCCAACTCGTTTTGCAGAGCAACGGCAATTTTTGCTTTGAGGAGTTTTTTCTTTTGTTCCTGTAGTGCCATACATCATTTGTATCAAAACTCAACAATATTGTCAAGTATTAAAACTATGATTAAGGGATGAGTTTAGAGACACTCCTCTACTCTTCTTCCGGTTGTTGAGGAGGAGGAAACAAGAGGTGTGCCAAAAACGGTGGTTTTTGAAACACACTCCCCCCTGAATTCACGTGTTAATCCGAACACTCTTGAGAAAGATAGAATGAGAAAAAAAGTGAGTATACTTACACGGGATTAGTGGGCTAAGACATGTCCGGTAACAGAAGTTGTTGGAGTAGCGGTAGCTGCATCGCCTGGTTGGGTGTCGTAAATAACAGTGTTTGATGAGTCTGTAATCTGGATGCGGATAGTGTTTGCGCTCTCACTTCCTGTCACCAGGAACGTATACGTACCGGAGCCATTGAGCGTTCCGGTTCCGGTAAGTGTTCCTATGCCGTTTGCGATAACAAGAGAGCTGATCGTCGTTGCGTTGAAGGTAAGATTGGCTGCATTAAAGTTCATGGTTAATTGTTTGTCTCCAACAGGCATAGTGCCTTGATATTTGTAGCTGAGACCAAACTTCACCGTACCAGTCAGACTGGTGTTTTGCGGGTACGCACCTGCCGGAGAAGAGAAGTGTTGTCCTGCGGAAAAGAGACCCTGGGATGTTGGGTTATATACCGATACATATTGAAATGTTTGCGTTCCCACTCCTCCATCTTTATCAGTAACGGTAAGGGTTACGGTATAGACTCCTGCTGCTGTAAAGGTATGACTATCACTCACTGATCCTGAACCATTTGACTCGGTTACTGTTCCTGTTGTTGTGTTGCCATCTCCCCAGTTCCAACTTGCTGTATGGGTATCCAAGACTCCTGGATCAGTGTATGATGCTGATGCTGTGGTTGCAGTATTCACCTGCACCGGATTTGTTGAGACGGTGATTGTTCCAACTGTTGGGGCAACATTGTTCACGGTAATCGTTGCGGTTTCTGTTCCGGTTGCTCCTTGGTTGTCAGTTACGTTCACAGTCATCGTGTACGTCCCGTTATCTTGATAGACATGGTTCAAAGAGAAGTTGGTTCCTGAAAGTGTTAACGTTTGTGTTCCTGAGCCATCTCCATAATCAACTGTTGCTGTCCATGAGGTTGAGTCGCTATCAGTAAATGAACCGTTTGCTGTATAGGTATCCCCTTCATTGATAGTTGCATTTGATATTGAGTTTACTGTGGGAGGAGCATTTAGAGGAACACTAACCGTAACTGTTGCTGTTCCTGAAGGTCCACCACCAAACCCACAACCACCAAATTCATCACAAGTATCCGTTATTGTTAATGTAACCGTATACACTCCTATTGTGCTGTAGGTATGGGTATTGGAAACCGATCCTGAGCCGTTTGCTTCTGTGACTGTTCCAGTTGTGATATTCCCGTCTCCCCAATTCCAGCGAGCAGTATGGGTATCCAAGACTCCTGGATCAGTGTATGATGCTGATGCTGTGGTTGCGTTATTTCCCTGCGCAGGTGATCCAGTAACAGTAATTGCTCCAACAGAAGGATGAACATCTCTTACATTTATTGCCGCCGTATCTGTTCCGGTTCCACCCAGGTTATCTGTTACGGAAACAGTTATCGTGGAGATCCCTTCATTTTTATATTGATGGTTTAAGGAAAAATTCATTCCTGAAAGTGTTAGTGGCTGTACTCCTGAACCGTCTCCATAGTCTACCGTTGCAGTCCATGATGTTGCGTTAAAATTAGGATCGGTAAATGAAACATTTGCTGTAAAGGTATCTCCTTCGTTGATAGTAGCGTCAGAAAGTGGTATCACAGGGACGGGTGATATATCTAAGTTATCACTACAAACTTCACTAGGATGAGTAACGTTTGAAAATTTAAATATATTATTAGCAGATTCATTGACTGTTCTTGTAAAGCTAATAGAATTAAAAGCACTAGTACAATTAAATATTGTGGCGTCATAAGGACTAGAGCCAAAAGAACAATTACTCGGACCTGTTGCATCACCAACAAATACATTAGCATCCGGATCAAGATAAAGATCACCTGCAAGGGTATTTGGAGAAGTAATATTTGTTATATTAAAAGTAACAGGTGTATCAGTATTTGCTGGAACATAACTAGGTGAAGTAGAAATACTACATGCAAGGGCAGGAACAGCTAATAATAAAAACGAAATAAAAGTAACAGGTAAAGAAAATGATAATTTTTTCATATTCTGTATTATAACTATTACCGTATACTATGGCGATACTGTTTGTCAAGACGCAGTTGAGTATTCGTTCAGTGCTATATCTATCCCATCGTGACTATTTAGCGTAGCCCCGTTGAACCAATCTGCATTTCTCACCATAGTTCTTAACGAAAGTATGATAATTACCAGGACAGCCAAAAAAAGGATAAGATAGTTCTTTTTACTATCTAGCTTAAGATAGTGCACAATCACACCAATTAACCCTAACAAGCCAATCATTGGGAGATAAAACCATCGTTCAGCAACTGTCATATCGAGGGCAATGAATTGAAGGTATAATCCGAGTCCTATAAAAAACCAACAGAGGAAAAACAGGTATGACGGAAGGGTCTTTCTATTTTTCTTATAAAGAAAAACCCAAAGGAAAATCAGCGCAATAAAAAATAGGATATCAAACATAAGAGGCAGCAAAAAATCTTGCAAGTTTATTGCTTCTACTATCCAATATTGAGCAACTCTTAACTTAAGAGGTATAAAAAACGTAAAAATATAAAAGAAGATAATTTTCGGAACATTCATCATACGTTGAGAGAATGAAATTTGTGTGATGGGAGCAAATTTATCACTCTGAAAAAATTCATGTGTAACACCTAAACGAAGAAAAAAGTAGAGCCCCAATGTTATACAAGTAAAAAGAGAGATTGCAAGGATATTCTTCTTTTTAAAAAATAAGCAATACGAAAGTATTATAACTAAGATAGGAAATCCAGCTTCCTTAGTTAATAATGACAATAACATTAATCCTGATGCTATTATTATCGATAAAATGTGTAATTTATCTTTAATCATGATATGTAATGCTAGTAAACCAAAAAACACTGCCAGAGGATCAGCTACGGCAGAAATATATGAAACAGCTTCAACATTCATTGGGTGCGCAAGAAACAGAATTGAAAGGAATAACGAGAGTCCTTTTGTAAAAAACTTTTTAAAGAGAAGAAATATGAGTGATATATTTCCAATATGAATGATTAATTGAAAACTATGATAGAAAAAAGAATTGAGTCCAAATAAAGAGTACATAATTGTCAGGAAAGAAAAAAATATTGGTCTATAATATCCAACATCTGAAACATATCCAGCATGTCTAACAAAGAAAAAAGTGGGGATTTTTTGAATAGAAACTCTATTGGAAAGATTTACTATTTGAAATCTGTCGTCTAATACAAACCCATTAAAAAGAGCATTGCCGAAAACGATAAAACCAAGAACAGCAATTATGAGGATCGCTTTTTTTGTGGTAAGCGGAGCAAAAAACTCCTTGAGAGAAAAATTCTGCTCGTTGTTAAACATACTTCAATAATTAGAACAATTATAACACCTTTTTATTGTTCCCCCTCTTCCCCTTCTCCGAGGCTAGACCTCATGTTATAATCACCTCCTATGCCGCACAATCCAGAAAACAGAGGGAGACAACGACCAGAGCCAGGAGGACGAAGACCCGAAGGGTAATCACTCCCCTTCTATCTTGCTGCGTCGTTTCTCACCAGTAAAGCCGCAGAAATCGAAGAGGTAGCATTCCCCACATGTTTCTTTTCTGCTCCCGTGCATGCCTTTGAAACCCCGGATGCAAATGTTTTCCGGACACACAATAGGAGCGGTAAAGCTCCTATTTGTTGTATGGAACCGAGAAACGTTATTTTTTCTTCTTTCCTTCCAGGAACCGCTTGAGACCAGGAGGCATCGGTCCTTTTTTCTTCCCCGTCCGTTTGGACAATCCCCGCAGGTCAACTCCCTCATGCAACGCTTCCTCAAGAGCGCTTTCAGCGACTCGCCATTGCCTATTCGCGAGTTGGGTACCTTTGATAAGTCCTTCTTCCAATGCCCGTTTCAGCGTTTCAACGCCGATCTTTGTTTTGCGTGACGCTTCTTTGATGGTGTATATCTGCATATTCTCACCTCCTCCCCACTTTTAGCTTAGCAAGAGAGCAGCGAGAATGCAACGAGAAAGTATCCGTTGGTTTACGGACAGGAAAAGCGGCTCCACTCCGAAGTGCAGGAATGAAGCCGCCTACTAATATGTATCACCATGAGCGTAGCAAACACTCTTTCACCCTGTCAAGACTTCCCTACCCTTCAATCCCGCCGAGCCGCTAGCTTCCAGGACACGTAGAAGCAGTCCCGCCGCAGAAATCGAGGGAAATTGTACTCCACTACCCTTTCAACTTTTACCCTCGCCTGGTAAATTGCCCAACTTTTAATACTTATTGACAAATTGATGAACTTATGTGCATACTTGCTTATTAGCACTTATGGATTTAAGCATTGTTACTAAATATTTCGGTTTCACCGAATACCCTTTTATGGTATCGTCTGATCCTAAGTTCCTCTTTTTTTCCTCCCAGGTTAGAGAAGCTCTTGCAAAGTGTGAATTTATGGCACGCTCCCGTCTTGGTCCACTCTATATGTATGGTCCCAGAGGAAGCGGAAAGACGACTCTTGTGAAACTTCTCCAAAATAAACTCTCTTCAGAGCCACATTATAATGTTAAGTTGTATGTCGCGGCAAACATTAAGACGAGTAATGCGTTATTGCGAGATATTTTAGAACTCTTTGGTAAAAAAACTGAACGTTCTTACAGCGCGTCACTGAGAAACTTTGAGCAGTTCTTAATTGAGCAAGCAAAAGAAGGAAAAATACCTGTTTTGCTTGTGGATGAGGCGCAAAATCTCACGAGGGATATGCTCAAGCTTATTCATTATCTCCTGAACTTTGAAACTGATAAGGTAAAACTTTTGCAAGTGGTACTTGTCGGTCAAGAGGAACTCGGAACAAAGATTATTCAATTCCGTGAATTAGCATCCCGGATGTTTCCTATTGCCATGAGTACCATGATTTTAGATGATATGCGACAGATGATCTCGTTTCGTCTCGATGTTGCAGGATACCAAGACTCAATTATTGACGAGTCCCAGGCAGCGGAAGTTTACAAAACGCTCTATGCCTACACCAAAGGCTTACCGCGAGATACCGTAAGAGTTTGTAGCTTATTGCTTATCACACTCGCTATTAGAAGACTTAAACGTGCTACGGTTGATATGGTTGTGCAAGCTGCAAAAGATAGCAATCTATTTATTTAACCTATGGATTATTCACAACTACAGAAATTGCAAGAAGAGTTAGACCAAAAAGAAAAAGCCCGCAAAACCGCAAAACCGCAAACGGGCAAGACTGAAAGCCCGCAAACGGGTTTACCTGTAAACCCGCAAGATGGTAAACCCGCAAAACCGCATGCGGGAAAACCCACTAGCCCGCAAGCCCGCTTACCTATCATCGAACAGGTTGAAAAATATACCACCAGACTAGAGCCGAGTCTTGTGAAGCGGATAAAAATCTATGCCGCAGAGCAAGATGTTGCTGATTATGAAGTGGTAAAGCAAGCTGTCGAAGACTACCTTGCGAAGAAGAAATAACACGAACGTGGGAGCTGTACCATCCGTCATCCTGGTATCAGAAGCTCTCCTTGATGAAGCTCACGAAACCTTCCTCAAAGGTAGCTGTCTCAGCAAACACAGGGGAGCAACGAGTGACTTTTCGCTGCTCCTTGTGCTCTCTCTGCCTGCTGTCTCGCCTCTACAAGCCCGTTTGGAAGGCTCGACGCACATTGCGATCGACCAAGAGATAGATCACAATGATGATGGACACAATCCCCCCACTGATCACCGCCAGGGCTGAATGGGTTCGTGGAAGACCGAGGAAGCCAAAGAAGTGAACCAAAATAATGAGAATTTCGACTAGTAAGGTGCCCCAGTACGCCCAGGGCTTCAATGTCCATAATCCCCAGGCCAGCACGAGTTCGACCACCCCTAAAATCAGAGGAAACCATCCTAAGAGAACGGCGCTGGTCGTCCCTGCTGATGTGGACCCGGCCGCACTGGAGATGCCGCCAATGATCTCAATGACGGCTGAGATGAACAGAAGAATAGCGATGATAGTGATCCCCAGAGGACGTTTGCGCCTCGTACCCATGACGTCTTGTCGCATGATCTTCTCCCTTTGCGAACTTGCACGAACAACGGTTGATTGTCAGAACACTCGATGTGCTGCACGATCGTTTCTGCACCTCACCTTATATCTGACACGATTGCCGTTCTCATTATAATCTATTTCCCGATAGAATGCGAAAAGCCATCCGCGCCCGCAAAACCGCAAACGGGTTTGCCTGCAAGTCTGAATACCCGCATACCCGCAAGATGGCAAACCTGCAAAACCGCATGCGGGAAAACCCACTAGCCCGCAAACCCGAAAGCCCGAAAAAGGGTTGACAGCAATCTAATCTCTGTGTCTACAATGGACGAGCTTAGGAAAAATAAGCACAAAAAAAACGGTCACAACCTGTAAGAGTCGTAACCGCTTCAAAGAAAGTAAGTAAAGCGTAGCAAACCTCTTCCGGCGTGTCAAGACCGAAGCATATATGCACACACTGTCCGAGCCACTATTTCAGGGTTTTAACAAACCGGAAGCAAATTTCTTCAGGCTGCCGAATGAGTGGACAGATATCACCGCACGAGTCACAAGCCTCGCTGAATTAAAGCTCGTTGAATATGTGCTCAAACATACCTGGGGATACAGCGAGTTTGACATGGTGAAAAAGATTACTACCGATGAGTTTATGTATGGTCGCAAGAAAAAGGATGGAACACGCATTGATACCGGCACAGGATTAAGTAAACCTTCAGTTATTGCAGGACTGAAAGGTGCGGTGAAGCATGGATTGTTAGAGGAAGAAACTGACAACAGCGATAAGGCAAGGATCAAGAAGTATTACAAACTCAAAATGAGAACCCCGATTGAGGAAAACGAACCAGAAGAAAAGGAACCTCACGCAGATGTAAAGAATGTTAACATCGGAGTAAAGAACTTTAACAGCAGGGGTAAAACATCATTACATCGATCAGAGAAAGATACTAAAGAAAGATATAATAACGTTACTAAACAGATCAAAAAGGATAAAGACGAACTGGATTATTATGCCGGACTCTTAGCAGAGAAACTGGGCGATCAGAAATCACTGACGTACTACAAAATAGCTTGCCGGAGATTTAATCCGCAGATCCTTCTGCAAAAGGCATCCGAAATTATGGCAGATGGAGGAGCGAGAAACCCAGGAGCAGTATTCGCAGACTGGTTAAAAAACAAGCAAGCTGGCGGGAAACAAATCAACAACGTAACACCTGGGGTAATCAGGAGTAGGGTAGGCAGTGGATAAGTAGCTGAAAACAACGCGCCAAATGTGGATAACTGCTCACAGAATGTGATTGAACACACGCGCCAAGCACATGATCCAGTGTGTACTCCCTTTAAGACACCTGCCTATACACCTGTTTAGACTGCTGTATCCGCCAGGAGTCCAGATCACAACGGGATAAAATGTACCCGAACAGAAGATATACCCAAAGAAAGATAGAGCAAGTTTTTATAGAGCTTGCGTTGCAAGAACCACCATTGAGCGTATCCTCTCACACTTTGTGGCGTGCCGTCTCTTCGCTACCGCTCAGAGACTAAAAATGCTCCATTCCGAAACCTTGTTGTCACCGTTCGCTCCCGCTCACTAAAAATGCTGTCGCATTTTTTGACCACAAGATTTCTCCATTCCGCATTTTTGCCCGCCACAAAGTATGAGAGTTCGTCGTAAAAAGGACGATGGGAAAGTAGTGAGAGAGTAGATAGAGCTTGCAATAGAGCAATGAATGTACCCATGTCGCAGGTGGAGCCGCTCGCTGCCAAAAAGGGGAGGGACTATCCTTATATTTTCTGACAATTAAAATATCGCAGCCACCTTCGTTCGCCGATCACGCCGCCAGGCTGATATTGTGGCTCAACATGCACCGTTGCCTCAAGGTGAATAGTGTCATTTTCATGCACACCTCGTCGTTTCAACAAGGGAACCCCCTGTTTGTACGCATACACATCAAACTGCGCATCTGTTCCATCCACCCGAATACGGAAATGCCCATACGGGGTATTGTTCGTTTTTGACACAGCATATTCCGGCTCAGAAGCAATAACACAATCAAGCTCGATCCGCTTATTATTCACCACCTCTTTATCCTGCTGCCAAAACGCAAGCTCCCGTTGCTCTTCTGCTACCATTTGTCGCCGGAGCGGAACAGGGGAGTAGAGAAACGCGCCGCTTTTGTGATAGCGAAGCATAGCGCCAGTGTCCGAGGTAAAGACAACTGACCCATTCTCAACGGTCATCAGCACATCACCTGGTATTTCCGCAACGGCAGACACCTTTTCACCTGTCCAAGAAAGGGTCGAGGAAGAAGCGGAGGAGGCAGTTTTCAGATACTGACCCCTGCCACTGTCACGAACAAAGCGTTTGATGTCCTCAACACCTCGGCGCAGAGTAAACGCGATCCGTTTGAGACTAAAACGGCTTGGATGATATGGCACTGCTTGCGGAATTAAAATCCCTTGCCTATATGTTTCTTGCCACCATGCTTTCTGTTCTCTTGTCATATGATGGTTTGGAATGCCCTTCTCCGTCTCTAGAATGCCCTACACCCGTCTTTTCTCTCAGAGACGATCAAATATCTCTCCCGATGCCCCCACACGCTTAAAACGCGCCACGTGTGGGGATAACAGATTGCGAGTCAACAGGCAGGGGAGCGTGTTGGATGTCTTGTATTGGTTTCATCAGCTTGAAAGCGTAATCGTCCTTGAGGCGTTGCAACGCCTCAAGGCTCACCTGTGGACGAGGCACATACGCTGATTTTATTTTCCGCGTCTGTGTTGGCTTGACAAATGGTCGGAACAACTTTGGCACGTTTCTGGTAAACTTCACATACGCTTGTTGCGGGTACAAATCCTCAATTTTCCGAGTCCACATCTCGTATTCTTCCTGCATCTGGAAATACACCGGATGATACTCTATGCTCAGTTCTTTGTCTTGCAGCGCTTTCATTTCATGTTTTTTATGATAGGGATTAGATCGTCCCAAACGAGGCGCAGCCCACACCGCATCATCATACCCGAGCTTAAAATATATTGGCATGCTGTTTTGGAGTGCTCCTTGCAAACGCTCTGATAATTGACTCCATGTCTGATGAGCGAGTGTTAAAAAGAGGTTATATTTCCGAGCCAAAGACAACACCCGCGCTAATGCCTCCTCAGATTGCGCCGAGAACATTGAGAACTCATCCATAATCAAATGATAGAGTGTTCGCTTGTGTTCAGGCAGATCCGCCCGACTCAAAGAGGCGACTTCAAACCCAACGGTAATTAAACAGCCTAAAATGCGTTGCGTTTGCTCATCCAGACCGCCAATGTCAACAATCACACTGGTTGAGGTATCCATTAATTCCCTGAAATTCAACAGGTTGTCTTTTTGTCCAAGCGAGTAGCGAAGCGCGGGAGTGTAGGAAAGCAAAAACGCCCGACGAAGGGCAGAGCCAATCATCACCGGCTGATCCCGACCCCATGCATCAAACTGGTTTTGAAAGAAACTGATAATTTTTGTATCAGTGCAGCGCTGTAAGAGGTGATCCCGATAGCTTTTCTTTGCCAGCAGATCATCAAGCGCTGTTAACGGCAAGCCATTTTCAACCAAGACCGGCACAGCAGCCAGCATAATATTTTCAAACAAAGGAGCTGCGCCGTCAGCGAGGCTAGACCATGCCCTCGTGCAGACCTCAACCAAATTACGAGCAACTTCATGCACCGGATAGGGTTGTTTGAGGACGTTAAAAGGAATAAAGCGATCCTGCCTATTGAAGTCAATATACAAGAGCTTTTGTGTTGCGTCTTTCTGTTTGAAATAGCCGGCATCATATAACAGCGCTAAGACATCACGCGCCAGGTCAGAATGTGGATCAATGAGACAGCAACCAACGCCTTGCAGGATTAACGAAGCGGTGAAATGAGCCAGCAGCTTACTTTTTCCCTGTCCGGTAATGCCCATGACATGCCTGTGCTGCTTGAGTTTGGGTTCAGTGAGGGTAAAGGGAAACCGAAACGGGAAGCGTCCCCAATGTCCAAGGGTGACAGCCAGGGTGTGTTGCTTCATACGTCATAGTATTTTTTCAATCAGACTCACCGGACGATCATCTTCCAGGGTGTACCAGACCGGGGAGAGAAACAGGGAAACCGCATCAATCGGAGCAGCAGGCAGCAGCGCAAACTTGAAAAAGATACTAAAATCTACCGTCTCTTGCTCTGTTAACTGCTCCATTGTCCATTTTCTGAGTTGCTGTAATCGTCGCTGCCCGCCATCAGCAACCACAAATACCACGTTGAACACATCCGATCCAAACACCTTGTACGCGCCATTGGCAAAGGCAAGATAACTTCGTACTTTCGGCTTAAATTGCGTGATGTCCTCAGTATCCCGATCTACTTCAACAAAGGTACTGAACCGATCTTCACCAGGCGCACCAAAAGGAGTTTCTAACTGCCAGTCAAGCCAGGCATCAGGCACGACAGCCGATGTTTTCCCATTGCCGATATCCACTTTACAGGGCATGTGTTTTAAGACCCGTTCGTGCTTCCATTCCGTCAAGGTAATCGCAGGATTGCTGCGGGACAACGAGGCAGCAGCAATCAACAGATCATTCAGGTCTAAGGTATGGGTTAAAAACAAGTAGCCTCGTATCCGTTCTTTGGGCGAGTGATAGGAGACCGGATAGCCAAGCTCTTTGAAGTGGTTGACTCCTTCAGTGCCAAGCATGTAAATCAGAGGTAAGCGACCATAGGGAGTCAGGCGAGGTAAAAACTGCGTATCAAGAAACGCACGATCTACCAGAGACTTTAATTTCTTGCGTATCCAGTTGGCAGAATTCGGACTGATCCCCAGGTAGCAAACAATTTGTTCCAGGGTGAGGTAATGAAAGCGATAGACAGCCATGAGTAACTTTTCTTCTACAGCAGACAGCATATCAGGAACAGTGTGTGATGGTCGTGCTAATACTACCTGCTGAGGAGAAAGAGACCGAAAAGGAAGCGTTTGGACAGTGGGTTGCATTGTCCTATCCTAGCAAGAAATTGAGAGCGGTGTGTAATAGCTTGGTAAGAGATCGGTTAATCATCAGACCAGTCATGCCATTTCTTGATCCGCACCTCTTCCAAGTCGCTTTACTTCCGTAATGATTTTTTACATTCGGCTTGCAAAGCCGTTCCTTTTTCGCTAGTATCACGCCATCATGAGAGAACGACCCCAACCACGACAGGTGTATAACAGCTTGTTACACTATCACACCCCAGTCAACGTATTTTCCGCAGACTTGCACCCAGTACAAGGGAATTTCACAACACCCGGACATTGCCACTTGCAGGTATTGAAGAGTGAGCATCAAGCCATTGAAAGAGTAACGCGCAGATCGTCACAGACTCCAAACCATAATTTTCAACCACTTTGGTACATCTGATTAACCCGTTGAAAAAATGACAACTCAATTTTCAGATCCGCGAGATTTTGACCGCACTTGTTCAAGCCGTTGAAAAATACCCCCTGTAACGCACCAGGAAGACCCTAGAACCGCCGAATACCTCAGAGATTATGAAATGGATATCCAAAAAGAAAAAGCGTTCTAAAACCGATTATACGCCGTTCCGAGTAGCATACTGCAACTTAGGCGTGCTTAGTGGAAGTACCAGCTAAAAAATTTGCTAATCGAGTAACAATAAATTCCTTAAATTAAAATCACAAAAGTATTGAGTGAACTTAATCTCAAATTCCATAATTGTAAAGAGATCATGTGCTTTACCAAGAAGTGTTGCAAGCTCATTTTCAAACTCCCAAAATACAGTATTCTTGTATCCTTTTTCTTCATCAACTGTCCATTAATACTGACTGTATTGTGTATTAAAAGCTGCTAACCTATAAATCAATTGATTGATTTTTTCAGTTGACATTTTCCTGTTATTTAACCAAACAAAACATATTATCAGCTCCGCTCTAAAATCTCCTAAGAACAATTCTTCTAAGTGTTGACTTCCTAATCTGTACGCAGTTTGACGTACAGCCAAATGAGCGAAAAAACAAGTTATAAACCAAGCAATATCTAGAGGCTGCTCATCCTTAGCTAATATTGAGTATTTATCCTTATTGAGTTTTATAAAAATGAGTGTTATGACAACCGCCCTTTGTGCAGCGTCTTTTGCTTTGAGTTGGATATTCTCATCGGTATTGGGAAGTTTCGCAGTTTCAAATTTTCCGGCGAATGGATACTGGTTTGTACTACAGTACTGACATTCTGTTTCGGTAAAATTTATAGTATTACTACATCCTTTGCAAATCATACAAAAAGCTGTTGCCAGCGACAGGCATAGGTGAGCCTATTATACCAAACCTCCACTAATCCGCGCTTAGCTGAAGGGAACGAAATACCTCTTACCATTTTATTGCTTGCTTTTTACTCGTTTCCTGTACCTGATATTTTATCCTAACAAGCATCTATGCCAGGACGGGGAGCAGAACGACGAGCGGGACTATTTACACAACTCGGTTTTGACTCACTGGCAGAAGTATCAGTTAGAGATGGCAGCGCGATCCCGCCAGGAAAACAGAATGGCATTGCAACAGGAGTCAATAGAGAGGTTCGCCGGTTCGCTCCTTCTTACCGCAGTAAGGCAAAGCCAGGTACAAGACTGTACCTGGCAAAGAAACACCCCGCCTTGCCTGCCGCCTACAAACAAGCGACGCTCGATGAGCTTTTTTCTTCACTATCCATTGAAGCGGAGGTCCCGACTGCTCTACCAACCAGAGAAACACGCAGAGACACTGAACAACCGGGGCGCATTATACAACTTGGTTTTGACTCACTGACATCGTTACCAGCCGATGATGTTAGCTCAGTTCCAGAGAGAAAACCGGCTGGAAACAGAAGTGAACAAAACGGCGCAGCAGTTCAGCGATCTGATAGACGAACTGGTGGTGGTGAAGAAGATGGAGTATTCGAGAGCCTGGGAGATAGCGATAGACCAATTCCTTCTGCCAGAAGAAGACGAGTCATCCTCGAGGAACCAGAACCAAACACCCCCTCCCGCGACTTCCGAATAACCGAGGCGCATGGTGTTGGAACTGGTGGCTTGCATGAAAAAGCTCATGCCAATATCGCGGCGATCCGGCTGGTAAAATCGCTTGAAAATGAAAACAGAGATGCTCTTGAGGAAGAAAAAGCGGTGCTGGTGCGCTATGCCGGTTGGGGTGCGCTTGCCGGAGTATTTGAAACAGACTATCGCAGAAAGCCGGAATGGAACGCGGTTGCGACAGCATTACAGGAGCTCCTCACCTCAGATGAATACGAGTCA